>JAEAMF010000729.1_pt1 | contig 33408 bp, 27 predicted proteins | sample 8958721 | NCBI WGS metagenome assembly JAEAMF01 (sample SAMN16933255, study PRJNA681124) | bioreactor sludge metagenome | isolation source: anaerobic bioreactor treating anionic surfactant - SDBS | place: India: Bengaluru | collected 2019-02-28 | reverse complement strand
TTGCTTTTTCATTTCTCCTCTGTCAATAACACAAATCTAAAGGATCTCCGTGGTTAAATACAGAACACTCATTTCGACACAGCCTCGATGGGGGAGGGGTATTAGGTAGATTTTTGCAGGCTAAAGTAGGGTATTTTGTGTTATTAACACCCATGTGTAGAAAACAATATTCCATCGACCTGGAAGATCGTGCGAGTAAAGGATACTTTTGTTCAAGTGATCCTGAAAATATAGATGATGAAGTTCGGCCTGCTGATCGTTTTTTTGAGCCTGATCCTTTTGCCGGCCCAGGTACTTTCCCAGGCCTGGGAAAGAATGTCGGCCGAGGATTATATCAGGAAATACAAGGTCATCGCTATCAACGAGATGAACCTGTACCGGATACCTGCAAGCATCACCCTTGCCCAGGGCCTGCTGGAAACCGACAACGGTAACAGCGAGCTTGCACGGCTGGCCAACAATCATTTCGGGATCAAATGCAAGAACGATTGGACCGGAAAGACCTATTTCAAGGATGACGATGAAAAGGACGAATGCTTCCGCAAATATGACTCTCCCTATGAATCTTATGTCGATCATTCATTATTTCTTACCTCGCGCGAAAGGTACAGGTTCCTGTTCGACCTTGATATCAAGGATTACAGGGGCTGGGCGAAGGGATTGAAAACGGCCGGTTATGCCACCAATCCTGAATATGCCAACCGGCTGATCAAAATCATTGAGGAGCATTCCCTCTTTATTCTCGACGACCAGTACATCCCCAACAAGGTGCTAATTGTTAACGGATCTGAGATCCAGACAGATACTATGATGGCATTCCTTGAGAAAGCGGTGGACAGCATTCCGTCGGAAAGCTTCTATTTAACTTTTCGCAGGATCTATCAAAACAATGGAGTGAAGCTCATCCTGGCCAGGAAGAATGATTCGTATTACAAAATTGCCAGCGACTTCAACATATACTCCTACCAGATCCCAAAATACAACGAACTCCCGAAAAGAGGCGCTCCTTATGATGGACAGATCATCTACATCGAACGAAAAAAGAAAAAATCACCCTATGATTACCATGTGATCATGCACTGGCAGACCATGCATGATATTGGTCAGCACTATGCAGTGCGTTCAAAAGCATTATACAGGATGAACGGGATGCGGAAAGGCACCCCTCTCACCGAAGGACAGCTCATACGCTTGAATAAAGATGTCCCCCTGCCTTAACAGGTGATCATTCAAACAGATAGTTGAAAACTTCGTCCCTGTAACCGGCGATCAAATGAAGGGATACTCGATTGTCAAGGTACCCGATCTGGAAGGGACGGTCGCTTTTGATATCCTTCACCCAGTCCGCAAAGCCTTCCTTTGAAAGCAAATAAATAGTTCCTGACTCACCGGAATAGAATCCAAGGTATGTACTGCGGGCGGGGAGAACAAACACCGCCGGCGGATGACTGATCACTTCCGGAAAGGGTACTTCCGCGATCAGTTTCCGGTTTTGGGAATGGACGGATATGCGATTCTTATCCAGGAAGATGAAGTCCGCTTTCTTATCCATGTTGAAATCTTCAGACAGGAAAAAATGATCGGGCAGGTAATCGCCGACACTGACCTTTTTCGTGGCGCCCGTGCCTGTGACAAAGACCACGTTGCCATTGACATCGGTGCTGTACATGATCCCGTGCAGGCGGTCAGCATCCGGATAGAAATCCGCATGGTCAGAATGGTGGAACGATTTATCAGGTCTCAGCCGTACGTTCCCTTTACGGTCGGTCATCAGCACTTTTCCGTCCTTTTGTGAGAAGATAAGGTAATCCTTTCCCGCAGCCACAACATGCTGTACCGGGCTGGTCAGATCCGCTCCAATGGGAGGGTTGTTCCACCCCTTCACCGGATTGCCTGAGATATCCAGGTTGAGTATTTTCCGGTCTTTGGTCGCAAGGATGATCCTGTAGGTCCGGTCGTTCGCGTAATCCAGTACCGTCAGCCCGTTACCCGCACCTGCAGGCACCGCCAGAGGATAACCCGAAGCTAACCGGCCTTCGAGGTCTAAGAGATAGATCGAATCGGTCGTATTAAAGAGCAGGCGAGGTTGATGATCATGCCCCTGGTCGACCCGGAAAACATCGCTCAGAACATTGCTGCTGAGTTTTCTTTTCCACCGGATCACCCCATTTTCGTCGATCAGCACCATTTGATCGGTTTGATCAAAAACGACCACATTTCCCTTACCCGTAACAGGATTATCAATTAGCAGGGGTCCCTTGATGATGGGGCCATCCAGTCTGACTTTCCACACATAGGGCGACTCCCCGACAAAGGAAGGATTGTAATTCAGGTGCACAGTCGTATAGAACATATCATTCATGGCCATGAAATGAACTCCCAGGCCTTCAAAACGACTGAGCAGGTCTTTGTGGAGGAGTACGAAGGATCTCACGGAATCATCCAGGAACTCCAACAGGTCATCTCCTGCGAACCGCGCATTGATGTTGAACGAAAGGTTGGATCTTTCGGGGAAATAATCCAGGTATGCCGACCGGGAAGGATCGCCGGTCATTGTCCTTCCCGAAAGGTAATAGCTGAGGAATCGATGAACGCTTGCCTTTGTTTCCCCGAAGACTATATAATCATCAAGGGTGGTGAACCATTCCATCCGGTTATGGTGCTTAAGTGAATCATAAAACAGACAGACAAAGGGATTGGGGATGATCAGTCTCCGGATTATGTGCTGACCCAGCTGCATCGTCGCATTTTTATCCGGATCCGAAAGCAGGTCAAGGCTGACAAGGCTGGTTTCCATCTGCGACGAACGGAGAATGATGTAGGTGTTCTGCTCATGTGAGGATATTACAGAGCCGGTGAAGGCTAGGCATATCTCTGGACCTGCCATGGATTCGATCCTTTTTTCAAGGTCAATGCTGACTGTGGGATCCCGTAGCGACCGGACGGTTGTTGTAAACAATGTGTCACCCATTCCTCGGATGCTTCTTATCTTCCCGAAAAAATTCCTGAAATCCCCGGTGCAGGCCTGGATGCTGAAAACGGTGTTAAATGGCAGGATCCGTTGGATGGAAATATCTGAAGGATCTGTTGCATGAAAAAGCATATTGAAGGGACCGGATGGGTCACTCAGAGCGGTGAACCCGCTGAGGATGCACTCATTGTTTTTAACGGTCACATCGAATGCCGACCAGCCGTCAGGAAAATAAGGGCTGTCTGTGAGGCCATGCAGACCCTTTCCAAAGAGTGTGGGCAAAGCCATTTTCATTCTGGAATGATTGAGGAAGAGGTGTGTGTTCACCTTTTTTCCTGTTGTGGCCATCACTTTAATGAAGGATGGATCATCGGCAGGTGTTTGGTTCCCGCTGCCGGTCTGCTCCATGATCTGGCAGAGAAGAGCGGAATCATTGCTGGCGAGCAAATAATTTTTCAGGTAGGTATAGTAAAAGCCACCCGTGCCTGACGTATTTTTTATGATGTGAATTTTTTTCCCCAGGTGCCTGGCTGAGGCCTTCTCCCTCCCCTCAGCCATATCATCCAAAAAACGGTGCCATGCGGTACGTTGTATTCTTGATGGGACCTCAAGGATGAGAAGCACGCAGGGAGTGCTGTCCGCTGCCATATGGATCCCTGCAACAGCAGGGTATTCTGACATGGTTTTCTTTAGATTCCGGTAAAGTGTCAACATCGTGTCCGTTCTCATAAAGAGCGTCTCGCTGCTGCGGATTTCTCTGATCTTCATGAAATCCTTCCACATGGATGTCTGTCTGATCCCTTTCAGCATGTCCGCCGGCTTGGAAGATTCGATGATGCACACCGCATCCGCAGGCACCATCCGTAATATCTCTTCACTCCCCCTTGACGGAGCTGACCTGAAAAAGATCCGATGGATGGCGACTAGGAGGATCACAGCCAGGAGAAAACCGGCGACGTAGGGCAGTATTTTTTTTAAGATCGGAGGCACTATTGGAATTTGAATCTAAGTTGTTCGTTGCATCGAAATGTGAGTCTGTGCTCAGGGGAAAGTCCTAGTTCACTGATGGCTTTTTTATGTAGGGGGGTGGGGTAACCTTTATTGAGATCCCACCTGTAGTCAGGATACTTGTCGTGTTCCGAGATCATGTACCTGTCCCTGCTTACTTTGGCAAGAACAGAGGCTGCAGCGATGGACATATATTTACTGTCGCCTTTGATGATGCAAACATACGGAATGTCATCATATTTGTTAAACCGGTTGCCATCGATCAGTAAAAATCCGGGCTTAACGGTCAGTGAATGGATTGCCCTGTGCATGGCCAGGAAGGAGGCCTGAAGGATGTTCATCCGGTCGATCTCCTGTGGTGTGGCAAAGGCCACCGACCAGGCGACAGCTTCGGCGCAGATGACATCATAAAGGCGTGAGCGCCATAATGGAGAAAGCTTTTTGGAATCGTTCAGCATGGAATGAGTGAATCCTTCCGGCAGGATCACTGCTGCTGCGAATACGGGTCCGGCCAGGCAGCCCCGTCCTGCCTCATCACAGCCTGCCTCCAGAAGCCCTTTTTTATAATGTCGGATCAGCATCATCCGGTGTTTTATGCTTCAAGCCTGTTCAACAACTTGATGACAGCGATCAGAAGGATGATCATGGTGAAAAATATCTCGGCAACAGCAATACGCCGGATGCCAGAAAAGAAGTACGAAATCAGTATGCAGGCTGGGATAGCCAGCATACAGGCATGAATCAGCAAATGATCGGATGCCCAGAGGAAGCTAACCAAGGTAATGAAAACCCAGAAGATGATCACATTCATTCTCTTTCTTACCGTGATGACCTTCTCGGTCGTTTCAAGTGAGATCTTGACAAAACCGATGATCAGCAGCATAGCCATGATCACACCCAGGAGGATATAAGTCTCTCCCAGCAATGGTTTTGTAAAGGCAATATGAAACGGGTGAAACCCGAACATGCTCCCGATATAATCCTGGAGGAATACTCCAAAAGAGTCGGTCCAGTAATAATAGAAGGCGATGAAGAGGTATGGGGCAAGCAGTCCGCTAATGGTAATGATCCATTCACGGAGCGAGGAGATGCGGTATACCAGAAGACTGATCCATACCAGAATCAGGAAGACCAGAGCGGGCAGGTAGAAGAGGGATGCAAGTGAAATGAAGAAGGTGCTGTTGAAAATTTCTTTATATGGTTCCGGTTTAAGGTAAATGCTCAGGTTCAGGTTCAGCGCAAGGATCAGGAACAGGTTGGCAATCAATACAGGATGTACAGTCTGAACATCGGGTGAATAGCTCATCAGGACGAAATAGATCAGAAAGGGGAGCAGTGTATTCCGTGTGATGATCTTGTGGTTGATCAGCGATGAGTTAATGATCACCGCCTGTATGGCAACGAGCAGGAAGGCAAATACGACATTGAGCCGGACAGGGATCTTTTGAAGAAGGATAGTCAGGCCGGTATAAAGAGGAGTCTGATAGGACAGGGAAACAGGCCCTATGGGAAAGATCATGGCATCCACCCACAGCAACAGAATAAAAAAGATGAAGATAAACAGCTGGGAATTGAACGGCTTTTTATGAAAATGGATGATCATCTCATTCAGTCAATAAGTAAGTCATTTCCGATATCGTTCCTGAAATACTTGCCCTCAAAGGCAATGAGCCGTGAGTTCTCATAAGATATTCCCAGTGCTTCTTTGAGGTCTTTTCCAAGGCTGGATACTGCCAGCACTCTTCCCCCGCTGGTGACGATATCCCCTGACCGGGGATCCCTTGCGGTACCCGCATGGAAGACAAAGCTCCCTGCGATTTTGTCCATATTCAGTATGCGTTTTCCTTTTTCGTAGGCTCCGGGGTAACCTGCCGAAGCCAGGATAACCGCTGTACAGACGCGGGGATCGATCCGTACGGTCATCTCCCTGAGCCTGCCGGTGTAGGTGGCCTCGAACAATTCCAGAAGATCATTTTTAATGCGGGGCATGATCACCTCTGCCTCCGGGTCGCCCATCCTGACATTATATTCGATCAGATAAGGTTCACCTCCCACATTCATCAGGCCAAAAAAAAGAAATCCTTTGAAAGGAATATTCTCTTGCTGAAGTCCGCGGATGGTAGGAAGGATAACCTGTCTCTCCACCTTTTCCCTGAACGTGTCATCTGCGAACGGGACAGGAGAGACCGATCCCATGCCGCCTGTGTTGGGTCCGGTATCCCCGTCGCCGATTCGTTTGTAATCCTTGGCTTCCGGTAGAATTCTGTACTCTTTTCCGTCGGTGATGACGAAGGCGGAAAGCTCTATACCGGTGAGGAACTCTTCGATCAGCACCTGGTGCCCGGCTTTTCCGAACCGGTCATGCACCAGCATTTCATCCAGTCCGGCCAGGGCTTCCTCCCTGTGATGGCATATCAGCACTCCTTTCCCTGCAGCCAGTCCATCTGCCTTCAGCACGAAGGGTGACCTGCGGCTGCCAATGAACGAACGGGCATCCTGCAGTGTGTCCCTGCCGAATCGTTCACTGGCTGCGGTGGGTATCCCATGCCGGCGCATAAATTCCTTGGCGAACACCTTGCTGCCTTCCAGACGCGCCCCTGCAGCAGGTGGCCCGATGACCATCACCTGGCGGGTAAGCGGATGTTTTTCAAGGAAGTCAACGATCCCGTAAACCAGAGGAGCTTCCGGCCCAACCACCACCATATGGATGGCGTGACGGTGGACGAATTCTGCCACCTGCTCAAAGTCGTCGGCGGAAATGGCCACGTTGGTCCCCACATCATTGGTCCCCGCATTGCCTGGCGCTATGTAAAGCCTGGAGAGCTGTTTGCTTTTTGCGATTTTCCACGCAAGGGCATGTTCGCGCCCTCCTGAACCTAACAGCAAAATATTCATAACGGATTCTTTTGAATATCCTGAAGCACTGTCTCGATCGAAGTCCAAAGTCGGCCTGCTGTTTTATCCCAGCTGAACTTCTTTCCCTGTTCATCCCCTTTGATGATCAGTTCCCTGCGCAGCGATTCGTCAGTAAAGAGGCGGTCCATCGCCCCGGCAATCTGTTCGATGGAAAAAGGATCCACCAGCAGTGCAGCTTCACCTGCCACCTCGGGCAGAGAAGTAAGGTTGGATGCAATGACCGGTGTATGACAGGCAAAAGCTTCTACTACCGGAATTCCAAACCCTTCAAAATACGACACATATGTTAAGGCATGCGCCGATGCAAGGACCTGGTGAAGCTCTTCAAGGGCAAGCCTGCCCGTGAAGATCACGTCATTTTTGTGCTCCATGGATTCATAGGCATCACGGATGGGTCTGGTCCACCACATCCTGGATCCTACGATCATTAGTTTGCAGGCTGAAGTGTGCCTGTGCCTGAAAACGTCAAACGCGCTGAAAAGGGAGGAGAGGTTCTTGCGTGGATGAAGTGCGCCAATGAAAATATAATACGGTGCCCCGCCGGTGTATTTTTCCCTGACAGCCGCTTTTTCAGGTTCATCCAATGGCCGGAATACCTCATTGGCACCATTGTACACCACATCAATGACATCCGGAGAGATGCCGTACAACCGGGTTATGTCATTCTTTGAATAATTGGAAACTGTGGCGATGCGCTGTGCTTTTCTGGCAAAACGCGGAAAGAAATGCCTGTAATACCAGCTGACCTCCCTGGGAAGATCCCCGGGGTAATATTCAAAGTTCAGGTCATGGATGACAGCCATGGAGGGCACCCGTGTGGCTAGTGATAAAAATCCGTCGGGAGAGATGAACAGATCAGGCTTGATCTTTTGAAGAGCATGAGGCAGGGATATCTCAAACCAGAAAAGGTAGAGAAGGACATGCCTTGCAGGAGGGCCGACGACAACGGGTATAACATTGGGCGAAAAGACAAAGGATTCATTATAAGGCCGGTCAAAGAGAAAGTAAAAATCGTGCTCCGGATGCTGCTGGGTGATACGCCGGAAGGATTCACAGGTGAACCTGCCTATGCCGTCAAGTTTGTCCTTGATAAGCAACCGGGTATTTACCGCGATCTTCACTCCATTATCGGATTAAAGGGGAAAAATGCACTGAATAGATAAATATTATGGTAAATTTGCGGCAAATATCCGAATTTTAATGAAGGCGCTGATAAAAAAAGTGTTGCAATTTCTGTTGGGCTATCAGAACTACCTTTTTATCTTTTCACTGTTTACCATATACACTCTTCGCTACAAAAAAGACGAAGGGGACTTTATGCACATGCTGAAGCTGCTGCCCGATGGCGGGGTGATCCTGGACGTAGGGGCCAACATCGGGATCATGACTGTTCATTTCGGCCGTCGGTTTCCCGCCTCCTCCATTTATGCCTTTGAACCGGATCCTCAGAATATACTGGCACTCCAGAGGGTGATCAGGTTCTTCCGGCTGAAGAACGTTACCATCGTGGAAACAGCTCTTGCCAATTATGACGGCCAGGCCCGGATGGTCAGGCCTGTCATTCATTCCGTTCGAATGCAGGGTCTGACACACATTATCGCTAACGGGGATCAGTCGGACCCCGCAGGCGAAGGGGATGTATTCATGGTACCTGTTCACAAGCTGGATTCCTACCCTCAGCTCCTTGATCAATCCATTCGGGTGACTGGTATCAAGGCTGACGTCGAAAATTTTGAGTATTTTGTGCTGGAGGGCGCCAGAACCCTTATCGGCATCCATAAACCTGTCATCTATTGCGAATTATGGAAAAATGAACGAAGGCAGCTTTGTATTGACATGATGAAAAGACTTGGTTATACTGCCAAGGTCCTTCAGCGGAGAAAACTGGTCCCTTACGATCCGGAGAGGCACATAAAGGATAACTTTTATTTTCTACCCGTACAGGCTTCTCTCTAAACGGTCACTATGCAGAAGAAATTCCTGGCCAATCTCATCCTTCTTCTTTCGCTCAATCTTCTGATCAAGCCATTGTACATTTTCGGTATTGACCTCACTGTTCAGAACGTGGTTGGCAATGATTACGGGATCTATTTCGTCGTTTTCAATTTCTCTTTCCTTTTCAATATCCTGCTTGACTTTGGCATAACCAACTTCAACAACAGGAACATTGCCCAGAACAACCAGCTGCTGAACAAGCATTTCTCCCGGATACTGGTGGCCAAACTGATGCTTGCCCTGGGCTATTTTATGGTAACGTTCCTCGTTGCCCTGATCATTGGTTATCAGGGGATCAAGCTGCGTTACCTCATTTTTCTGGCAATCAATCAGTTTTTGATCTCTTTTATTTTTTACCTCAGGTCGAATCTATCCGGTTTGCTGCTATTCAAGACCGACAGTTTTCTATCCATCCTTGACCGCTTCCTGCTGATCATCATTTGCGGTACTTTGTTATGGGGCGGGATGACATCCACTCCGTTCAGGATTGAATGGTTCATTTATGCCCAGACCGCATCCTATGGGCTGACTGCCCTGGTTGCCCTGCTGATCGTCATACGCAAGGCTGCCTTTCGCCGGTTAAGCTGGAACTGGCCATTCCTCGTGATGATCTTCCGAAAGAGTTTTCCGTTTGCGTTGCTGGTGTTGCTGATGACATTCTATAACCGGATCGACTCCGTGATGATCGAGCGTATACTGCCTAACCCAGCTGGCAAGGAACAGGCAACCATCTATGCATCCGCATTCCGGATCCTGGATGCGGTGAACATGATTGCCTATCTGTTCTCTGTATTGTTGTTACCCATATTTTCAAAGATGCTCAAGACGGGTGACCCGGTTGTCTACATGGTGAAATTATCTTTCACACTGCTTATCACTATTGCGCTGATCATCAGCCTGGGATGTCATTTTTACAGCGAGCAGCTGATGGACTTGCTGATGGTGGCGCATGTTCAGGAGTCATCGGCAGTTTTTCGCATCATGATGTTCGGTTTTATTGCCATATCGTCAGGGTATATCTTTGGCACATTGCTGACAGCCAACGGCAGCCTGTGGCATCTGAACCTGATCGCCGGCGGAAGCATGCTCCTGAGCATTGCCCTGAACCTGCTGCTCATACCCCGCTTCATGGCCCTGGGGAGTGCCTGGGCCAGTGTGATCACCCAATTCTCCTCCATGATCGCACAGATTGTGGTAGCTTGGATCATTTTCCGGTTCAGGATTTCCTGGCGTTTTTGGCTGAAACTGATCGCTTTCATTGCTGGTCTTATAGCTATTAATCTGATAACGAGGATGTTACCGATAGCATGGTATTATGGTTTCATCATCATGGTCGTATCCTCACTGATATTTGCTTTCGTTCTGCGTTTCATACGCCTCTCCTCCCTGACCGGAATCCTGACGGGAAGTTCTGTCCAGCCTCAAAAATGATTCAGATATTCCTGAAATTGCATTGGATGTTTCAAATAATACGCTATTTTTGTTGTCCCTAAAAATCTTTACTGTTTATGAATGAATCATTCGAGGGCAACAGGGATTTTGATTCTTCCAATTTCATTCAGTTTCTATGGGCATGGCGTAAGCCCATCCTTATTGTAACTTCCATCGCATTTGCAGCGTCATTGATCTTTTCAGCCCCATTTTTTATTACGCCAAAATACAAATCCATTGTCGTCCTGTATCCTGTTTCCACTAGTTCCGTTTCCAAGGCATTGCTAAGCGAATCTTACGGCGGCAAGGAGGATATCCTGGAATTCGGTGAGGATGAACAGACCGAACAGATGCTTCAGATCCTCAACTCCAATCGTATCCGTGACCGGATCATCCAGAAGTATGATTTGATGAATCATTATGAAGTTGACAAGAATTCGAAATATAAGCTCACGCGGCTCTATAAGCAGTATGAGAGCAACATCACGTACCGCCGGACCGAATACAATGCCGTCAAGATCACGGTAATGGATCAAAATGCCCAGTTGGCTGCCGACATTGCCAACGATATCGCCAATTTGCTGGACTCCATCAAGATCGATATGCAGCGGCAGCGAGCCATAAGGGGATTCAAGATCGTTGAATCCGAGTATCTGCAGCGTTTGGCTGAGATCCATAAGATGGAGGATTCGCTAACCTTCCTGCGGAAGAAAGGCGTGCACGACTACGAGACACAGGCCGAGATGATCAATCAGCAGCTGGCCATCGAAATTGCTAAAAACAATACCTACGGCATCCGTGCCCTTGAGGCCAAACTGGATACTCTGGCCAAGTACGGGGGACCCTATGTTTCGCTCCGCGATGCCCTGGAGCACGAGAAAAAACAATTGAGTGTCCTGAAAAGCAAGTATGAGGAAGCTAAAGTAGATGCTGAGGAAGAACTGCCGCAAAAATTCGTGGTTAGCACGGCCTACGGAGCCGAACGGAAATCCTATCCCATCCGCTGGCTGATCATCCTGGTCGCTACCGTATCCGCTTTCCTCCTGACGGTCCTGGTGATCATCATCGTCGAAAATATCTCGAAAAGCGAGTCCATGACCTTCGCACAAAAAAAAAAATTCAAATTTAATTTCAGAATCCCGCAGGTTAACTTTAAAATAAAACAGCCAACTATCCGTACACCCCAAGTACCTAACAACAACAAATGGAAAATGGAACATTTCTTTAATAATATGAACCTGCTGCAGTTACTCTGGAGATGGAAATGGCACATTGCTGTCATTTGTTTGATCGCAGGGCTGGTAGCTGCCATCTTCTCAGGTCCATCTTTCATTTCACCTAAATTCAAATCCGTTAGCGTTATTTATCCCTCCAATATTGCTCCTTATTCCGACGAGAGTGAGACCGAACAAATGGTTCAGTGGCTGAACTCAAAAGATATTAAAGACAGTGTGATCCATAAATTCAATCTGGCAAAACATTACAAGATAGATTCCAGCTACAAGTATTTCTATTCCACCATTCTTTATAAATACAACAAGAACGTCCAGATCAACAAGACTATGTATGAATCGGTGGAGATCGTGGTGATGGATGCCGATCCGCAAATCGCCTGTGCCATGGTGAACGAAATTATCCACCAGTTTGACAGGAAAGTGCAGGCCATTCACCGGGAGAAGTACATTGAGGTAGTGAAGGCCACACAAGAAATGCTCGATCAGAAACAGAGGGAAATCGATTCCACCGAGGCGAAATTGTACGAGCTTAGGACAAGATATGAGATCATCGATTATTCCAACCAGACCCGTGAGGTGGCCAGGGGCTACCTCAGAACGGTAGATGGCGATAATGCAGCAAGGAACATCAACACGGCCGAAGTGATCAAACTCAAAAAGAACATCGAAGAGAAGGGAGGGGAATTCATATACTATAACACCAGGCTGTACGATCTTCTCCGCTTATACGGTGAGTTCCAGGAGGATTACGACCGTGCCGTGTATGATGCCAATAAGAATTTCACCCATGCCAACATTGTCACCCCTCCGGTTGTCGCCGATAAAAAATCATATCCCATCCGCTGGATCATCGTATTTCTTACCATGGCCAGCACACTGCTTTTGACGACAGTACTGGTTGTCATATTCGATGGCAAGTTAAGCGTCATCGCACACAAAGGGTAACAACCCTCACAAAGACCAATTGGCGGATCTAAAATTCGATAACCATTGATCGAAAAGTATAAATTAAGGTGGGTATATCTTATCAGTGCGCTGTTCGTTCTGCTGACGGTCGGACTCATCCTGTTACAATATTATTATGTGGCGCTGTTTGTCCCACTGTTATTGATCATCGCCCTGCTCTATGTCTACACCCTCGATAAACTCCTGTTACTGATCGTTTTTTTAACTCCGCTGGCCATCAATGTCAGGGATATCGATTTCGGCGTGGGCATATCCCTTCCCACTGAACCGCTCCTGTTTGGAGTCCTGGTCCTGTTCGTGCTTCGGATCCTCTATAAAAGCGATTATGACCATAAGATCCTTCGGCACCCCGTCACAATCGTTATACTTATCAACCTCCTCTGGATCTTTTTTACCAGCCTGACCAGTGAGATCCCCCTGGTTTCCTTTAAGTTCTTCATTTCAAGGCTCTGGTTTGTCATCCCTTTTTACTTCCTGGGAATTCTCCTTTTTCGTAAGATAAAGAATATCAAAGTTTTCAGTTGGATGTACGTCATCCCGTTACTGGCTGTCATTGCCTACACGATCTATAACCATTCAAAACTGGGCTTTGATGAAGAAGCAGGACATTGGGTCATGACTCCATTTTATAACGATCATACGGCTTACGGTGCTATCCTGGCCTTATTCGTACCGGTGTTCACCGGATTTCTTTTTGACCGCGACAGCACCCGTACCATCCGTCTGGCGGCTGCAGGCGTTCTTATAATTTTGATTGCAGCGCTCATCCTTTCATTTAGTCGTGCAGCCTGGATCAGCCTGGCAGCTGCCTCCCTGATATACATCATCATCCTGCTGAAGATCAGGTTCAGGTGGGTGCTGCTGACCATCGGGGTGTTCTTCGGGATCTTTTTTATGTTTAAATGGGAGATTCTGGATGCGCTGGAAAAGAACAAACAGGATTCATCAGCTAATTTCATTGAACACGTCCAGTCGATCTCCAACATATCTTCTGACGCTTCCAACCTGGAACGCATCAACCGCTGGCAGTCCGCCATCCGGATGTATCACGAAAGGCCATTCCTTGGCTGGGGCCCGGGGACCTACCAGTTCTTATATGCCCCCTTCCAACGGACAAAGGAAAAGACCATTATCAGCACAAATTTCGGAGATATGGGCAACGCCCACAGCGAATACATCGGGCCGCTGGCTGAATCGGGCTTGCCGGGGATGCTTATTATGATTGCGCTGGTTGTCAGCTTTTTCCTGACCGGATTGCGTGTCTACCGGAAGTCTGAATCACGCGAGGTACGGTTGCTCAGCCTGGTCATCCTGCTGGGACTGATGACCTATTTTATACACGGTGTGCTGAACAATTTCCTGGATACAGATAAAGCCTCCGTTCCGATATGGGCGATGATCGCCATGCTGGTCTCGCTGGATATCTATCACCGTAAAGGTCCGGGTGGGAATGAACTACACGCAGGGAGCCTGGAAAAAGAGTAGGTTATTTTTTCCATTTGCTTATCAGATCAGGTAACTGGCGTAATGCAGCCAGTTCTCTCCACCTTCGCCCGACCTCGTCGGCAGGGATCCCAAAGTAGGTTTTATGTGGCTCAAGGGACTTGTCAACAGCGGATGTGGCAAGAACGACCGCGCCCTCGCCGACGACCAGGTCTTTGTTGACGGCGACGCGCGCCCAGATCAGCACATGGTCCTCGATCCGTGCCACTCCCGCAATGGCCGTAAAAGCACCGATCAGGCAATGTTTACCGATATAGGTATCGTGCCCCACCTGGACATGGTTGTCCAGCTTCGTACCCGTGCGGATCACGGTATTGCCCGATACGCCCCGGTCGATCGAGCAAAGCGCACCGATCTCCACATGATCTTCGATGATCACCGATCCGCAGGATTCGAGTTTGCGGTAGGCGCCATTCTTTTTCTGGTAATAATAGGCGTCTGCTCCAATGACGCTGCCTGCGTGGATGATCACGTTGTTACCAATGGTGCATCCGTCGTAGATGCTTACGTTCGAATGGATGATGCAATCATTACCGATGGTGACATGATTGCCGATAAACGCACCAGGCTGAATGGAGGTGTTCTTGCCGATCCTCGCAGAGCGACTGATGGGAACAGATGAAGGTATATATGGCTTGTGTTGGGTTACCAGCACGACATAATCGCGAAATGGATCGTCTGAGATCAGCAAAACCTTGCCATCCGGAGCTTCTACCTCCTGGTTGATGAGGATGGCCGAGGCTTCTGAACGCAGGGCTTTGTCGTAGTACTTAGGATGGTCTACGAACGTCAGGTCGCCCGGCTCCACCATATGGATCTCATTCAGGCCGGTGATTGGAAAACCGGGTTCTCCTTTCGGCTTAGCTCCCGTCAGGAGCGATACAGCTTCGAGGGTAAGGGGAGGATTTAACTTCATAGGCTCGTGAAATTATTATCTGACCCGTTCACCGTAGGTACCCGTACGGGTATCCACCCGGACCTTGTCCCCGGTATTGATAAACAAAGGTACTTTTACCGTGGCACCTGTTTCGACGGTGGCATCTTTCAATGTATTGGTGGCGGTATTTCCTCTTTCACCGGGTTCGGTATAGGTGATCTCAAGGGTGACAAAAGGAGGAAGCTCACAATATAAAGGGGTTTCAGTGTCGGCATGAAAGACGATTTCCACTTCCTGTCCATCTTTCAGCAAGGCCGGGGCATTGATCAGCTCCTCATCGATGGGCACTTGCTCAAAGGTCTGGGTATGCATGAACTGGTACATGGTATCTTCCTTATAAAGGAACTGGTATGGTCGTCTTTCAACCCTGGCGACATCCACCTTCACGCCCGCATTGAAGGTGTTGGCAAGGACCTTACCCGTTTTCAGGTTCTTGAGCTTGGTCCGGACAAATGCGCCACCCTTGCCGGGTTTGACATGCTGGAATTCGATAATGGTATACAGTTCATTATCTATTTCAATACACAGGCCATTTCTGAAATCTGCTGTTGTAGCCATAGAATGTGATACGATTAAGTTGGGAATACTAAAAAGCGTGCAAAGATAACGGAAATTTGAATATCTCCAATAGACGGGCCAAGATTAATCATCTGACTGTTTGAAGGAACTTCACTATTTCCTGGTAAACAGAGTCAGGATCGAAGCCGAGTTGCTGGTCCAGTACTTCGGCAGGGGCAGAGTAGCCATAGTGGTCCAGCCCATGGACCGTCCCGTGAAATCCTGCCAAACCCCTCAGTGTGCAAGGCAGGCCTGCGGTCAGTGCGAATACAGGAGTGCCATCCGGCAGAACGTCTTTCTGGTATTCAACGGGTTGTCGCCTGAACAATCCTTCGGAGGGGGCGGAGACAACCCGTGCGGGGATGCCCGAGCTTTCAAGCTTTTTGTAAACTTCATACAGGGTGGCCACTTCCGATCCGTTGGCCAGCAAAATGACCCGGGGCGGGTTGAGGGACGAACAGATTATATAGGCACCTTTTTCTGCCTGGAGTGCTTCCTGGTAGCGTGAGCCGTTAGAAAAGGAGGGAAGGTCTTTCACCGATTGCCGTGAGAGCAACAGTGCCGTCGGGGTATTTCTGTTTTCCAGCGCCATCTTCCAAGCTACTTTTGTTTCACAGCCGTCTGCCGGGCGGATCACCAGCAGGCTGCTGTCGCCACGGTGATTCTTCAGCTGCTCCAGGAGACGGAGCTGGGCTTCGTGCTCGACGGGCTGGTGTGTGGGCCCATCCTCCCCAACCCTGAACGAATCGTGCGTCCAGATAAAAATAACCGGCAAGCCCATTAGTCCTGCCATACGGACCACAGGTTTCATGAAGTCTGAAAACACCAGGAACGTACCGCAGGCGGCGATCAATCCCCCGTGCAGCACGATCCCGGAAGCAATGGCGGCCATGGAGATCTCTGACACGCCAGCATGCAGGAATGAACCATCATAGCATTGATGGGTGAAAGCTCTCCGGTGCTTTAAGAATCCGTCGGTTTTATCGCTGTTGGACAGATCAGCCGAAATGACGATCATGTTGTTGAGGTGAACAGAAAGATACTCCAGCACGGTTGAAGAAGCCACCCGTGTGGCCATGTCGGATTTGATGGGTAGGGTCTCAAGATCCAGATCAGGGAGATATCCCTTCATAAGTCTTTCGTAATCATTTGCTTCTGATGGATGTGACCGTTTCCAGTCATTTTCGGCCGCTTTCCTGGCTGCTGCAGCGTTGATCTTTTCTTGGCGGATCAGTGAATAATGTGCTCTGACCTCCGGAAAAACGGCGAAGGGATGAAGGGGATCTCCGCCCAGGTTCACTATCGTTTTTTCAAAGGACGCGCCAGCTTTACTGAGAGGCTGACCATGGGTGGAACATTGCCCTTCAAATTTATCTCCCCCTGGTGTCACTGTGCCTTTGGCCATGATGGTTCTCCCGATGATCAGGGTGGGGCGTTGCCGTTCATTAAGCGCTGCATCCAGAGCTCGGCGTATCTGTGCCGGGTCATGTCCGTCGATGGTAAGGACGTTCCAACCCCAGCTTTCATATTTGCGTGCGGTATCTTCGCGGGTTACCTCGCGGGTATAGGTGGAAAGCTGGATGTCGTTGGAATCAAAGAACATGATCAGGTTGCTCAGTCCAAGAAATCCGGCAATACGTCCTGCCCCCTGGGAGATCTCTTCCTGGATGCCACCATCGGAGATGAGGGTAAAGATCCTGTGCGACATCCATTCTCCAAAGCGGCGGGTCAGGTGCCGTTCGGCCAGTGCGGCGCCCACGGCCATGGCATGTCCCAGGCCGAGCGGACCGGAGGTGTTTTCAATGCCATGACGGATGTCCAGTTCCGGATGTCCGGGCGTTACGCTGCCCCATTGCCTGAAACTCTTCAGGTCCTCTTCCGTGTAAATGCCATAGAGGTGAAGGACGGCATACAGGAGGGTCGACATGTGGCCTGGATCCAGAAAGAAACGGTCGCGCAGCGGCCATTCAGGGTCTGAAGGATCGAAACAGAGGTATTCGGAAAAGAGGATGTGGATGAAATCGGCGGCACCCATAGCACCGCCGGGGTGCCCCGATTGGGCTCTTTCGACCATGGCGGCACATAACACACGGATATTATCGGCCGCAGCTTTTGCCGTCTGGTCTGGTTGCAAACTATCCATTGGCATTCCGTGAGAATCCTTTCATGATGCCCCTGCTGGAGCGGGCAATGAAGCTCAGGATCTCGTCTCTTTCAGGGGAGACATGGAAGTCGGCTTCGATGATGGAAACGGCTTGGCTGACATTTTTCCCTTTGATGTAGATGAAACGGTAGATATCCTGTATCTCGTTGATCTGAGCCTGCGTAAATCCCCTGCGGCGCAGCCCGATCGAGTTGACGCCGACATAGGAAAGGGGTTCCCGGGCGGCCTTCACGTAGGGCGGGACGTCTTTCCTGACCAGTGCGCCTCCTGAAATGAGTGTGTGGCATCCGATGTGAACAAACTGGTGAACAGCGACCAGCCCACCGACGATCGCCCAGTTGTCGATCTCAATATGTCCGGCCAGGTTGGCAGCATTGGCTATTATAACGTTGTTCCCGATGATGCAATCGTGGGCTACATGGGCATAAGCCATCACAAGGCAATTTTCTCCGATGACCGTCTCATAGTTGGCCTTGGTACCACGGTTGATGGTGGCAAACTCCCTGATCGTCGTATTGTTCCCGATCTTGACGATGGTTTCCTCACCGTTGAACTTTAAGTCCTGGGGAATGGCTGCGATGACTGCCCCCGGAAAGATCCTGCAGTTTTTGCCGATCCGTGCACCTTCCATGATCGTGACATGTGACCCTATCCACGTCCCTTCTCCGATCTCGACGTTTTTTTCAATATTGACAAAGGGCTCAATAACGACTGTGTTGGCTAATTTCGCCTGCGGATGGACATACGCGAGTGGTTGGGTCATGTGGTCTTGCTCTTTTTAACTAATTGTGCAAATAATTCTGCTTCTGTTACGATCTTATCGCCGACATAAACGTATCCTTTCATGTGACAAATGCCTCTCCGGATGGGGGATGCCAGCTCCAGCCTGAAAACCAGCGTATCGCCGGGTAAGACTTTCTGTCTGAATTTGGCATTTTCTATCTTGAGGAAATAGGCAGTGTATTCCCTGGGATTCGGCAGGCTGCTCAGGGCCAGGATACCCCCGGACTGGGCCATCGCTTCCACCTGCAGGACCCCGGGCATGACCGGCTCGTCAGGGAAATGGCCGACGAAAAATGATTCATTCATCGTCACGTTCTTTACCGCCACGACACTGTGATCGGTCATCTCCAGCACTTTGTCGATCAGTAAAAAGGGAGGACGGTGAGGCAATATCCGCTGTATTTGATTGATATCGTATAGGGGTGGTTTGGTAAGGTCAACCGGAGGTGCCTTTTCTTTTTTCGCCTGAGATTTAGAAAGCTCTTTGATCATCTGGGCAAAGCGTACATTGGCGTGGTGCCCAGGCCGCTTCGCAATGATATGCGCCTTGATCGGCTTTCCCACCAGGGCCAGATCCCCGATCAAGTCCAGCAGCTTGTGCCGGGCCGGTTCGTTCGGGTAGAACAGGTTGACGTTGTTGAGGATGCCTTCTTTTAAAACAGTCACCCGCGGTTTGTTGAAAAAAGCGGCCAACCTGTCCAGCTCGTCCTGCGAAATGATCTTATCGACAAATACAATGGCATTGTTCAGGTCGCCTCCCCTGATCAGGTTGTGCTGGATCAGGTATTCCAACTCATGAAGAAAGACAAATGTCCTGCAACGGGCGATCTGGTCCTTGAAGTCTTCTATTTGATCGAGGATGGCGTACTGGGTTGTCAACACGTTGGAGTCATAATCGATCATCACGGAAAGCCTGAAGGAATCAGACGGGATCGCAATGAGCTCCGTTTTATATTTGCGGTCATGGTAGCTGATGATCCGGTCAATCTCAATGAATTCCCTGAAGGCCTCCTGTTCGGCAACTCCATTCTCTTCAATGGCTTCGGCATACAACCTGGAACTGCCGTCAAGGATAGGGGTTTCCGAGCAATCGATATCGATAAGCACATTGTCGATCTGAAGACCGGCCAGGGCGGCAAGTACGTGCTCGGTGGTCATGATCCTTGTCCCGTCCTTTTCAAGGGATGTCCCGCGGGAGATATCCACAACAAGGTCTGCATCCGCATCAATAATGGGCTGGTCAGTGAGATCAGTCCGCCTGAATTTAACTCCGTGATTGACCGGAGCTGGATGGAAGGTCATAGTGACCTCTTTTCCTGTGTGCAGTCCTGCACCTGAAATCGAGAAGGAGTTCCTGAGGGTTCTTTGTAAACCGTTCATATCGGGTGCAAACATAACTATAATCTGGATTCTGTGCAAATTAAAATTATACCCCGGTAGTCGTATCCCACGGACAGGGTAGGGGCGTCGGGGAAATCCCATGGAAGATGGTCACTGGCGAAGCTTCTTCTCCAGGTCGTCAATGCGTTTGACGTGCTTGTCCAGGTTTCGGAAATGAATGTAGGAGACCCTGTATTTTTTTATTTCATAGGCAGGAGCGCCCATCACGGTCTCATGGTCACTGATATTCGTTGTGACTCCTGACTGAGCTGCTATCCTGACATCGTCGCCGATCTGCAGGTGACCGATGATCCCTGCCTGCCCTCCGATCAGGCAGTTCCGGCCAATCCTGGTGGATCCGGAGATGCCTGTCTGGGCAGCGATCACGGTGTTTTCACCGATCACCACATTGTGTGCTACCTGGATCAGGTTGTCCAGTTTAACCCCTTTGCGGATGACTGTCGATCCCAGGGTGGCACGGTCCACCGTGGTGTTGGCACCAATTTCCACTTCATCTTCGATGACTACGTTGCCAATCTGGGCAACTTTCTGGTAATGATGATCCTCCTGCGGGGCGAATCCGAATCCATCCGATCCGATGACCACTCCCGGATGCAGGATGCAATCCCTGCCAACAATGCATCCCTTCATGATCCTCACACCTGGATGGAGGACTGTGCCACTCCCCACTGTTACGTTCTCCCCGATATATACCTGAGGATGGATCTTAACTCCCTCCCCGATGACGGAATGATCCCCGACAAAAACCAAATCCCCGATGTAAGCTTCTTTTCCAATGGTCGCGGTTGCCGCAATCACAGCAGTTTCAGCGACTCCTGTCCGTTCCTCTCTCAATTTGTCATACATCTCAAGCAGCCTGGCGAACGCTGTGTACGGATCATCAACACGGATAAGGGTTGACTCAACAGGGAATTCGGGAGTGAAGTCCCTGTGCACAATGACAATGGAAGCGCGTGTTTTGTAAATATAAGGAGTATATTTTGGGTTGGCAAGGAAAGAGAGGCTGCCCTCATGTCCTTCTTCGATCTTGGACAGTTCGTGGACGGTCGCTTCCGGATTTCCGTCCACAGTTCCCTGCAACAAGCCGGCGATCTGTTGAGCAGTGAATTGCATCCCGTTTTTGTTAAAAGTTATGGAACACGGCAAAGATATGCTGAATTCAGGAGGCGGGGTCACCCGAAAACAAATTTTTAGGGTAACATAGATAATATTTTGTCACCATTTCTGAGAGGATGGCGACACTCAGCTGTTCAGAAGCTTCCTTGATTTCAACGACCTCGCCGTTTTTCTGCAGGATTCTGATATCGTCGGTGTAAGGATTATACGCTTTATTGGAAATGATATCCGTATAAACGAGGTAATCCGACAGTTCAAAGGGTATTTGACTGGTTTCAGCGACTTTTTCCCGGATCCTCCGAATGATCTCCGGATCGAACGGAGTGTTCTGAAGCTCGATCCGGAAGATGTTTCGCATCACCAGCCCCTTGCTTAGGAAGGCCAGGATCGTATCCGGGTGAGTGGTCCATACTTTAACCGATGTAAAGACATCCAGATCGTCGAGTAAAGCAAAGTTCTTCAGGAATTCCGGATCGCCGGTGAACTCCTTTTCTGTCAGGTCGTGTTTCAGAAATACGGACAGGGCGGGAGTCATGAATAGGTTTTCCCCTTTTGCTGAGAGCCAGCGTGCCCTTTCAAGCAACCGGGTAAGCATTTTCTCAGCTGCGATGACCGTTTTATGAAGGTAGACCTGCCAGTACATCAGCCGTCGAGCGACGATGAAATTCTCAATGGAATAGATCCCTTTGGCTTCGACCACAAGCCCCTGGTTGTCAACATTCAGCATGTCGATGATGCGTTCGGTGTTGATCACCCCTTCCGATACTCCGGTATAGAAACTGTCCCTTTTCAGGAAATCCATCCGGTCAACGTCCAGCTGGCTTGAAACCAGCTGATGGAGGAACCTGGTCGGATGGATCCCTTTGAAGATGTCCATAGCCATATTCAAGTCTGCGATCTGCTGGGTGTGAAGTTCCTGCATGAACAAGAGGGATAGTCGTTCATGGCTGAGGCCATTGACCATTCTTCCTTCCAGTGTATGGGAGAAAGGGCCGTGACCGATGTCATGCAACAGGATAGCCAGGAGTGCACCCTGTTCTTCCTCTTTGCTGATGGAAATGCCTTTCATCCTCAATGTGCCGATGGCCTTACCCATCAGGTACATGGCACCCAGTGAGTGATGGAAGCGCGTATGCAAAGCGCCGGGATAGACCAGATGGGTGAGACCCAGCTGCATGATGCGGCGCAACCGCTGAAAATAAGGATGTTCAATGATGTCGAAGATGGACTCATCAGGGATGGTGATGAATCCGTATACCGGATCATTGAAAATTTTCCTTTTGTTAAGTAAAGTTGACCTTTCAGGATTCATTAACTTTGTATAAATAAAAAATAATCAGACGGTACAATAAATTCCAATTTTACGACATTATTTTTATTAATCAAAACAAGTCTTATAAAGAAACCTTCCCGGACCGGTTTGCGTTTGGATAAGCATCCGGTTCTCTCATTTAATAAGGATAATTACACCTATGGCTATACAAATTTTATGGGTCGATGACGAGATTGATCTGCTCAGGCCGCATATTATGTTTCTGCAGGAGAAAGGTTACGATGTTTCCACTTCCAATAACGGTGATGAAGGACTGGAGTTGCTGAACAGCAAGTCGTTCGACATTGTCTTTCTGGATGAGCAAATGCCCGGAATGTCGGGGATCGAGACCCTCACCTTGATGAAGAACAAGTATCCGGATCTGCCTATTGTGATGATCACCAAAAGCGAGGAAGAATCGATCATGGAGGATGCGATCGGTTCGAAGATCTCGGATTATCTCATCAAGCCTGTCAATCCCAAGCAGATCCTTCTCTGCCTGAAGAAGAACCTGGAGACCAAGAAGCTGGTGAGCGAAAAGACAACCCTTGCATACCAGCAGGAATTCAGGACCATTGGGTCTGAAATATCACCCAATCTCACCCATGGTCAGTGGATCGAGATGTACAAAAAGATCATCTTCTGGGAGCTGGAGCTCAATCATGCCCAGGACGAGAACATCGCTGATATACTACGGATGCAGAAAGAAGAGGCCAACCAGGTCTTCAGCAAGTTCATTGAAACCAACTACCTTACATGGATCAGTGCCCGAACATCCGACCGTCCGACCATGTCACACACCCTGATCAAGGATAAGCTTTTTCCGATGCTCAACGGGAACAAGACCTATTTCCTGATCCTGATCGACAACCTCCGGTACGATCAGTGGAAAACGCTTCAGCCGATCATCGGGGAATACTACAGGGTTGAGCAGGATGAGCTCTATTACAGCATTCTTCCAACCACGACGCAATATGCAAGAAATGCGTTGTTTGCCGGACTGATGCCTTCGGAGATTGCCAGGAAGTACCCGCAGTACTGGGTCAACGAGGAAGAAGAAGGTACCAAGAATCAATTCGAAAGCGAATTGCTGGGAGAGCAGTTCAAACGGTACGGAAAGGATATACGGTATTCCTATACGAAGGTGCTCAGCCTGAACGTAGGCCGGAAGCTTGCAGAATCTTTGCCCAATCTGCTCAGCAACAAGCTGAACGTGATCGTCTATAATTTTGTGGATATGCTTTCCCACGCCCGGACCGAGATGGAGATCATCCGTGAACTTGCCGACGACGAACCGGCCTACCGGTCGATCACCCAGTCGTGGTTCGAGCATTCACCGCTGCTTGACATCCTGCAATATCTATCCGAAAAAAAGGTTGGACTGATCATCACCTCGGATCACGGCTCCGTCCGGGTCCAGAATCCGGTAAAGATCGTTGGAGACAAGAACACGACAACCAACCTTCGCTATAAAAGCGGCCGCACGCTGAATTACAACAGCAAGGATGTTTTTGAGATCAGGAATCCAGAAGATGCCTATCTGCCAAAGACCAACGTCAGTTCGTCGTACATCTTCTGCCGCCGGAATGATTTTTTTGCGTACCCCAACAATTACAATTACTACGCGAACTATTACAAAAACACCTTCCAGCACGGAGGTATCTCCATTGAGGAGATGCTGGTGCCTTTTATTACCCTGTCGCCCAAATAGCGCTGAATATGAAGACGCTGTACTGCAAGAGCCTGCGCGACCTGGATAGGACATCCAGGGAGATCCTTGCGTTCTTTCCAGCTGAGAGGGTATTCGCATTCTATGGGCAGATGGGAGCAGGGAAGACTACCCTGATCAAAAACCTGTGCAGGCATCTTGGCGTTATAGACATGGTGAATAGCCCCACCTTTGCCATTGTCAATGAGTACCGTACCCTCCAGGGCGAACCGGTTTACCATATGGATTTTTACAGGCTGAAAAGCTGCAGAGAATTATTAGATATCGGGGGAGAAGAGTATTTTTACAGCGGAAATTATTGCCTGATTGAATGGCCGGAGAAGTGTGAAGAACTTTTACCGGATAATTTCGTATACATACAGATTATTGTCGATGATACCAATCAAGGCAGGACCATTCTCTTACGACAGGGTGGCCGGCCGTCAGATGTTCGGGAATGATACAAGAGCAGGAAAGCATTTATAATTTTTCCGGTGCGGAAGGATTGATGCCCAAGGAGGAAACATTGGAAGTGTCGCAGCGGAAAAGCCGTATTCGAATTGGCGTACCCAGAGAGATCCACTATCAGGAGAAACGTATCCCGCTGGTTCCCCAGGGTGTCGGTCTTTTGGTGGCCCATGGCCACGAGGTACTGATTGAATCCGATGCCGGAAAAGCGGCTGATTTTTCCAACGAACAGTTCAGCAACGCAGGGGCACACATCGTTTTCACACCGGACGAGATCTTCCGGGCAGATGTGGTATTAAAGATCGTCCCTCCTTCGGCTGCTGAAATCGGCATGCTCTCCTCCCGGCAGACCCTGATCTCCGCATTGCATCTGGCCGGACAGACAGGGGATTATTTCAAGATGCTGATGAACAAGAAGATGGTGGCCGTGGCCTTCGAATACATCATGGACAAGACCCATGCGTATCCGGTACTGCGTACAACCAGTGAGATCGTCGGGAATGCAGCTGTGATGATCGCTGCCAATTACCTGGCCGACTCCAGCTATGGTACCGGGTGCATGTTGGGCGGTTTTTCTGGTATTGCGCCCACTGAGGTGGTCATTCTGGGAGCCGGTACCGTCGGGGAGTTTGCTGCGCGGACCGCCTTGGGACTGGGTGCTTCTGTAAAGGTCTTCGATAATTCCGTATACCGGCTCCGCAGGATCCAGAACAGCATCCACGAACGACTTTTTACTTCGATCCTGCAGCCGGGAGTACTGATGAGTTCTCTGAAACGCGCCGATGTGGTCATCGGAGCAGTACATTCCGCTGAAGGAAGGACACCCCTTATCGTGACGGAGGAAATGGTGCAACAGATGAAAAAGGGAGCTGTCATCGTGGATGTCAGCATCGACCAGGGGGGATGTTTTGAGACTTCCCGGATCACATCCCACCATGATCCGGTGTTCAGGAAATATGGCATCACCCATTACTGCGTCCCCAACATTGCATCCAGCGTACCCCATACGGCTTCCTATGCACTCAGCAACTATTTTGCCCCCGTTTTGGTCCGCCTGGGAGAAGTGGGTGGGATCACGAACCTGCTTCAAGCCGACAAGGATTTCAGGCAGGGAGTCTACCTCCTGGGGGGAGTGCTTACCAAAAGTATCATCAGCGAGCAGTTCCATATACCTTTTCAGGATATCGACCTGCTGATGGCTGCATTTCATTAAAAAGTGACTTCAATGCCAATACGTATTCTCAGAGCGGAAACTTACCCCATTTTGATCGGAGAGGATATTTTCGATGAAGTACAAGTGCATCTTCGGGAACCGGAAATGAAAGATGCAAAATACATCCTGATGGTGGATGAGAACACACGAAATCTTTGTTTGCCCCTATTGCTGGAAAAGCTTGAACAGTTCAGGGGCGCTACGGTCATTGAGATCCCCAGCGGGGAAAATATGAAAAACATTCCCACATGCATGGAGATATGGCAAAAGCTTATTGACCTGAAAGCAGACCGGAATACGGTATTGGTCAACGTAGGAGGCGGAGTGCTGATGGATATTGCCAGTTTCATCGCGGCCACATACAGGAGAGGGATCAGGTTCATCAACATCCCCACCACGCTGGTGGGACAGATAGACGCGGCCTTTGGCGGTAAGGTGGGCGTGAACTTATCGGACCTGAAGAACCAGATCGGCGTCTTTGCCAATCCGGATGCAGTCTATATCTACCCTGCTTTACTGAAAACACTTCCGGTCATGGATAAGCTGAGCGGATTTGCTGAAGTGGTCAAATATGCGCTGATCATGGACCAGCACTTCTGGAAGCTCCTCCGAAATGTCAATTTCGTGCAGATCAAATTCTGGGATGACATCATTTTCCGCTCCGTCGAGATCAAGAACCGAATCGTCAAGAATGATCCCTTCGACAAACGGTTGAGGAAACGGCTGAACTTCGGCCACACGATCGGTCACGCATTCGAGACTCTTGCTATTCATCGGATGGATCAATCCCTTAGTCATGGAAGCAGTGTGGCCATGGGGATCATCTGCGAAACATTCCTTTCTTCGAAAATAAAAGGACTCCCCTGGGAGATCATGGAAGAGATCGCCAGCTATATCCTGCAGAACTTCCCCTATTACCCACTGGAGGGGGATGACATGGGAAAAATCATCAAAATCCTTCAGCAGGACCAGAAGAATGCCGGTGAATCGGTCAACTTTACCCTGATCCCATCCCTGGGCCATGCATTGATCGACCAGTACTGCGATCCGGAAACAATCCTCAGCTGCCTGCAATTTTACAGGGAACTCGACTGAGCGATACATCACCTTTTCGTAAATAACTGTATTTTTGTCCACGGATAATACGCTCGAACCATGAAGCATGAAGTGGATATGTTCATCCCCTGTTTTATTGACCAGATCTTTCCTGAAACAGGGATGAATATGGCGAGGATTCTGGAGAAAGCTGGGTTCAAGGTCAGGTATAACGATCACCAGACCTGCTGCGGACAGATGGCCTTCAATGCCGGATACTGGGACGAAGCTAAAGCGATGGGTGAGAAATTCCTGAAGGACTTCAACCACTCCCACTATGTGATAGGACCTTCCGCTTCCTGCGTGGGATATGTACGGAATCATTTTCATACGCTGTTTCATAACACCGCCTATCACCTTGAGTATAAAAATTTGATCAAGAGGATCTTCGAATTCACTGACTTCATGGTCAACGTCGCCCGTTGCACGGATGTAGGTGCGCGTTTTGAAGAGGTAGTGACTTATCACGATTCCTGTTCCGCCCTTCGCAACTACGGCATCCGCGAGGAACCCCGGTTGCTGTTGTCCCATGTGAGAGGAATCGAACTGAGGGAAATGCAGCATACGGAGGATTGCTGTGGCTTCGGAGGGACGTTTTCGGTCAAGTATGAACCGATCTCAGTGGCAATGGCCGAACAAAAAGTGCACCATGCCCTTGACACCGGCGCCTCCTACATTGTTTCAACCGATGCTTCCTGCCTGATGCACCAGTGGGGATACATCCAAAAGCACCAGCTCCCGATAAAGGTCATTCATATTGCGGACGTGCTTGCCTCGGGGTGGTGATCGGATCAGTTGTATCGCTTGCCGAAGGATACACTGAGGAACAGGGTGAGGAAATAATATTCCTTGTCGTTGTAAGCCATCAACGGGATGGGAATGGGGAAAAAATCGACCATCGCACCCAGCTCAAGATTTTTTATCAAGGTATTATAAGTGCCGAAATCAAAAGAAAATCCTGCCTTGCCAAAAACACCCGGGTAGACTTTTAGTTCGTTAAATCCTTTAGTAAAAGATGCCCTTCCGTATATGTTGTCAGTAAAGTGTTCTTCCGGATCATATTTCTCAGTAGTGAGTTTGTATTCGTAGTAATACGGGGAGATGCTGACCTGGTTGATGATGTTCAGATAAACAGGTTTGGCCAGCCCGACAGAAGCTCCACCGACATAGAAGTATCTCAGCTCGACGCCTCCCCAGTAAGGCTTAGTGGTGATCAGATGCTGAAATCCGTAGCCCCCCCTGAGGATGAAAAGGCTATTAAGCTTTCCATAGCAATAACTTTTGGCATTGGTGAAATATGGATTCACAACGCGGATCTCCCTGGGTGACTTCATTTCGACCAGACTGAAATCCAGCAGCCGTTTCCTGAAAAAATTGACGTTCTTCCCTTTTTGAAATTCGATTCCCAATCCCTGTGAGTGCAGGATGATCCCGCCGGATGTTTCCTTGGTCAGCAACACGCTGTCGCTGTACTCAATGAAAATATCCTCCTCCCCACGTAGAAGATCTTCCTGCGCGGAAAGGAATGGCGCCAATAATGCCACCATGGCCATGATCACCCCTGTCCGTAAGAAAGAAACCATAAATGGTGAATATTTATCCTCAAATATAGGTAATTTTTCCGAGAATGGGAAAAATTTGAGATTTTTCTCTGGGATTGAAAATGAGCAGCGTGTCTAGTACTTCTGCTCAACCTGGAATTTTTGCGATTCCCCGTATGCCGGACATTTTTCCCTTGTCTTGCATGAAGAAATGACCATGCCTGCTATCACTACAGCAATGATCAGGGCCACTGCTTTTTTTATGCTCTTACCCATGTTTGTTTCTTTGTTTAAGGATCAGCAAAATTAGCTATTTTAGCTATATAACAAATTTTTTGCTGACTTATTGTATCAGGAAAACAACTCCGGGTGATTTGTGGTTAACTTCCAGGTATCTCAACCTACTTATCCCTGCTTAAACGGAGGTCGTAATGAAAAATTCCGTATCTTTCGGACTGATATTTAAGATCCCGACTGAATGCACCAGGCCCTTTACACGGAGAAAAGAGGAGAAGTGATCATCTGTTCGCTCTGCCCCCATAACTGCCACGTTAAAAAAGGGATGCTAGGCAGTTGCATGAGCCGTTATAACAACGGCCAAGAGCTTATAGCAGCGAATTATGGCAAGGTTTCAGCCCTGCATTTTGATCCGGTTGAGAAAAAACCCCTGTACCATTTTTTCCCGGGAAGGATCATTTTCAGTATCGGCAGCACAGGCTGCAACCTGCACTGTCTGTTCTGCCAGAACAGTGAGATCTCGCAGACCTCACCTGATCAGTTCCACTCTTTACATGAATATACACCGGAGGATCTGGTCGCCCTTGCCCGGCAGAGAAATGAAAATATCGGCATCGCTTATACCTACAATGAGCCGGCGGTCTGGTTCGAGTTCATGCTCGACATCGCTGTATTGTCAAGTGAAGCGGGCCTGAAGAACGTGATGGTCACCAACGGATTCATCAATCCTGCCCCCCTGGATCGGCTGATGCCCTTCATGGATGCGTATAGCATTGATTTAAAGGCATTTACAGAAGATTTTTACCGCAAGGTCACCAAGGCAAGCCTCGAACCGGTAAAAAATACACTGCAACAGATTCGCCGGGCAGGCCGGCACCTGGAGATCACTAACCTGGTGATACCTACGCTCAATGACGATGACACTATCTTTGAAGAGATGTGCCGTTGGATCTCTGGTGAACTGGGCGCAGATACCGTTTTGCACCTGAGCCGTTATTTTCCCACCTATAAGATGTCAATACCCGGAACCCCTCCGTCGACACTGATCCGTCTCCGTCAGCTAGCGCTGAAATACCTCGACTATGTGTTCATCGGAAATATCACCCTGCCGGAAGGGAACGATACATTGTGCAATAAATGTAAGAAGGTGGTTATCAGAAGAAATGGTTATATGACTTCTGCTGATGGCCTGGATAACGATGGCAGATGTCAAAACTGTGGTAACTTTGTAGCACAGGTGGGATCCAGCCATCCGGGTAACTGACTGTACTGCCGGTGAGAAACGCAAAGGGTATCACCTGTTCGTAATCAGGTAGTTCGAGAATTCGAGCAATGATCAGGGAAACATTGATACTGGTCGAGGCCTCAGCCACGATCCTGAGGGCGGTGCTTTTATCGCTGTCACTTTTCTTTGCACAGTGCGCTCCCCTTAACGTGATGGTCTATTCAAACCTGGCTTACCTGTACGACCCGGAGGAAAAAGAGTATCAGCTGGAATGCATCCCGTATCATATCGATCCTGACATAACCGAGCTGTTTTTTCGCTTTCGGTATGCTGATCTGCTTTTCGAAAAAGAGCCCGGGAGTGATGAATATCAGGCGAACTTCAGCATCCGGTACGAGCTGTTTAATGCCTACGATAACAGGATGCTGATCGACAGCGGACAACGGATCTATGCCGGTATGGTGCTCCCGGACAAAGAACTCCCCTTCATTTCTTCCATACCCCTGAAAACGGTCTTCCCCGGTGTGTTTTTGGTGAACCTGACGCTAAGTGACTTTAACCGAAGCTCTTCCTATACGATCCACCACGAGATTAAAAAACTGTCGGTCTTTTCCCAGCAGAATTTCCTGCTGTCGGACGGCATCGGGAACCTGCTGTTCCAGCCTTACCTGGCACCTGATCAGGAATTCAGACTGATGTACAATAAGCCGGAACAGCCTGATTTATACGTCAGGCATTACACAATGGATTCTCCTGTTGCCGATCCGCCGTTCCTTGAAGGGGACCAGGTTTCCCTGGATCTTCGTACCGATAGCCTGTTCAGGATCAGCCTGATCGATGGTGAAACGGGTATGCTTGTGCTTCCTGATGAGGGATTGTATTTTTTTCAGGCTGATACCATTCCCCAGGAGGGATTTACAGTCTTCCGTTTCTATGACGGATATCCGCTTGTCGACAGTCCGGAACAGATGTCCTATCCCCTTCGTTACCTGACCACCAAAAAGGAGTATGAAAGGATCCAGTCGCATCCCAACCGAAAGGAGGCGGTGGAGGATTTCTGGTTGAAAAGCGGAGGAAATCCAGACCGCGCCATCCAGATGATCAGGAAATATTATACGGGCGTGGAAGAAGCCAACCGGTTATTTACCTCATGGATGGAGGGTTGGAAGACAGATAGGGGGATGATCTACGTCATTTTCGGAAAACCCACGGTGGTCTATCGCAATGCGGATGCCGAACAATGGATTTACGGACAGGAGGGGAATGTTCTGTCGATCACGTTCAATTTTGAAAAAGTCGTGAATCCCTTCACGGAAAATGACTACAGACTCGATCGGTCGGCAGCGTTCAAAGAGCCGTGGTACATGGCTGTGGAGGGCTGGCGCCGGTAAAGGGATTTTTCAGTGAAAAAGCATAGTCCCCGGTATTTCCTGCCTGGCTAGTCCTGAACCTTCTATAAAGACTTTAAGCTCATCGGACCCGGTTTTCTCGAAGAAACGCACCCCGATGGTGTGCAATCCTTCGCTGAGGGCGCACTGGCCTTTCTTTTCAAGCATACCGTGAAGGCTGTCGTTGTCGGCGATGATCCGCCCGTTGACCAGCAGCTGACTCCCGTCATCGGAGCTGATCCAGAACGTATACACCCCTGTCCGGGGAATGCGGATCAATCCGTCGAACAACATGCCGTAGTTTTCCATCTGGTTCCCCTCCAGATCCACGATTGCCTTTACTGTCTCCTTCCTCAGGGGCTTCATCCTTTCAAAATCAGGGATCGCATTCCAGTCGCCTTCATAGTACCAAGCCTCAATTCCTTCTCCATCAGCAGTCTTTTTCGCGGGTGCTGCCGGTTCAACCTTTGAAAAGTTCCTGGATGCAACGGGGCTTACCGGTTTACCTTCCCGGAAGCACCTGGCCATGACCATGGTCGTCTGTGAAAGAGCGACAGGATGCACAGCAATGGGCGACGACAGGGTGGGAGGGCTTCCGTTGAGTGAATACCGTACCTCTACCCGTTCACGGTCTGTCTTGATGGTTACAAAAAGCGTGTCCACAAATATTTCGCTGTCGGCAAGGATGTCAGGCGGGACACTGACATCCGGCTTGCCCTCGATCTCCAGTACCACGACGGTGTTGACCGTATCGGGACATCGAACCGGCACCCCGATGATAACGGTATCTTCCGACCGTTGGATGTCCAGGCTGTGTTGTTCCCGGTTACCCAGCAGATATGCTTTTTGGGTCGGATTGTACAGCCCCGGCACCCTCAGCTTTCCATCCTGCGGCCAGTTGAACACGTTCAGGTACAGACGCGTCCCCGTGGCGGTGGGTTTCACTGTACAGCGCCCCCACGGAAGGAATGGAAAGGGACTGGCATGCGTGCCGTAGATCGCCTCACCGTTGACGGACATCCATCGGCCGATGGTTTTAAGACGTTCGATGCTGGCCTCAGGAAAGGTTCCCTGGGCAGTGGGCCCGACATTCAGCAGGAGGTTCCCGCCTTTGGAGGCGATATCCGCCAGCATCCGGATCAGGTCGGAGGACGATTTCCAGTTGTGATCGTTTTTATTATATCCCCAGTGATCGTTCATCGTCATGCAGGTCTCCCAGTCCACGCCGGGAAAGCCCGTGGCCGGAACCTCTTGCTCGGGAGTACCGTAGTCGCCTGCAAATTCCACATCTTTGCTGAAACCTGCCATGCTTCCATCACGCCCGACATCCACCCGGTTATTGATTATGATATCCGGCTGCAAGCCCCTTACGTATTCATACAGATCCTTTCCTCTCTGATGATTCCAGGTGCTTTCCCACTCGCCATCGAACCAGAGGATCCCGAGCGGACCGTACGTTGTTATCAATTCCCTGAGCTGACCTTTCAGATACTTGACATAACGTTCGAAATCAGCCCCCTCCGCTGGCCTGTCTTTTTCCCAGTCACGACGCGGCAGGTAATCGGGGTGGTGCCAGTCCATGATGGAATGGTAAAAGCAGAGCCGGATGCCTTCGCGGTCGCACGCCTTTCGGAGCTCTGACAGAACATCCCTGCGGAAAGGAGTCGACATGATATCGAAATCCGTGAACTCTGAATCCCAGAGGCAAAATCCATCGTGATGCTTGGAGGTGATCACGATGTACTTCATTCCCGCCTCTTTTGCCATCTTCACCCACTCCCTTGCGTTGAACTCACCGGGATTGAACTGATCCCTGAACTGATCGTACTCACCGATGGGGATCTGTGCGGAATGCCTGATCCACTCGCCATAATGCGTCGCATCCTTCCACTCGCCAGCCGGAATGGCATACAATCCCCAGTGGATGAACATTCCAAAACGGTCATGCCTCCACCATGCCATGCGGTCTTCCGGATCAGACGGTGGAGTGTCTGGTTGCCGGCAGGAAAACATCCCCAAAAGAGAAAAACAAAGGAATAAACCAAGGATCAAAGGTGTCAATCTTTTCATCTGGACAGGTTTTTTGAGCAGTGCAAGTTAGTTATATATTTAATGTACCCCACACCTCCTGCAGGGGAGGGACAGGGGAGGGGCAAATGAATGTTTTTTATTAAACCACGCAGTGCACGGAGGATTCACAGAGGTCACGGAGTTTAAAATGACTCGTTATCAGTCCT
>JAEAMF010000726.1_pt1 | contig 33434 bp, 25 predicted proteins | sample 8958721 | NCBI WGS metagenome assembly JAEAMF01 (sample SAMN16933255, study PRJNA681124) | bioreactor sludge metagenome | isolation source: anaerobic bioreactor treating anionic surfactant - SDBS | place: India: Bengaluru | collected 2019-02-28 | reverse complement strand
TCTAATGGCGATGATTTTCGCCTAAATCGGTGTCCGGGATCAGTAGACCACTACAGTTGCACTCAGTTTTTGCCGCTGCCGAGCTATATACATAAAGAAGGCAGGATCCCCAAAACCCTCGCCTCGACGCCCCATTCCGAGACCTCGACCAGCGACCGCTCTCTTCTATCACAGACGAGCAAGGCACCTCGCTCGTTGATATAGCCTCAACACAGAGGCCTTTTCTTCGGACGCGCTAGAGCTGCCCGGTGATACCCTGCGACCGCCAAAGCCCTCACCGTCCAGTTTCCGCCTGCCAGCGAGCCACAGAACATGCCCTCCTCCCTCAAGACGGATCTTCAGGCCGCGCTGGCCGCCTGCAAGGACAGCTTCATTTCGGTGGGCATCTTCAGCCTGTTCGTCAACCTGCTGATGCTCGTGCCTTCATTCTACATGCTACAGGTCTATGACCGGGTGATCGCGGCTGGCAGCGAGCCGACGCTGATGATGCTTACCCTGATCCTCATCCTGCTGCTGGGGACCATGGGCTCCTTGGAGTGGGTACGCTCGCGGATCATGGTACGTCTCAGCACCCGGCTGGACACCCTGCTCAGCGAGCGACTGTACCGTGCCAGCTTTAAGCAGGCGCTGTATTCCGGCGGAATGAACGCTTCGGCGCAGCCGCTCAGCGACATGACCGGCCTGCGCCAGTTCCTCACCGGCAATGGCCTGTTCGCCTTCTTCGACGCCCCCTGGCTGCCGGTGTACCTGGCGGTGATGTTCATGTTCCATCCGTGGTTCGGCTGGTTCGCCGTGATCTGTGCGCTGGTACTGATCGCTCTGGCCTACGCCAACGAGCGACTGACCAATCAGGCGATGAAAGACGCCAACCAGGAAAACCTCGCTGCCACCACCTTCACCCACAAGAACCTGCGCAATGCCGAGGTGGTGGAAGCCATGGGCATGCTGCCGCAACTGCTGCGCCGCTGGCAGGAGAAGAACAATCGGGTTCTGGTCCTGCAAGGACAAGCCAGCGACACTGCCGGCAGTGTGGCGGCCTTTTCCAAGACCTTCCGCACCTTGACCCAATCGCTCATCCTCGCTCTCGGCGCCTACCTGTCGCTGGAGCAGGAAATCAGCTCTGGCATGATGGTCGCCGGCTCCATTCTGCTCGGTAGGGCCCTGGCCCCTATCGATCTGATGATCGGCTCATGGAAGGGGTTCTCTTCCGCCCGCTCACAATACGAACGCCTCAACGAACTGCTGCTGAAAATAGCCGCCGAACCACAGCGCATGTCGCTCCCCGCGCCACAAGGCCAGGTGAGCGTGGAGACGCTCATGGTCACCCCGCCGGGCGCTCAGCAGCCGATGATCCGCGGCGTGAGCTTCAAGGTGGAGGCCGGGGACTCGGTGGGCATCATCGGTCCGAGCGGGGCCGGTAAGTCGACTCTGGCCCGCGCCCTGCTCGGCATCTGGCAGCCGTCACACGGCGCGGTGCGCTTGGACGGAGCGGACGTCTTCAAGTGGAAGCGTGAGGAGCTTGGCCCGCATGTCGGTTACCTGCCTCAGGATATCGAGCTGTTCGAGGGCACCATCAGCGAGAACATCGCCCGTTTCGACGACGTTGACCCACACTCAGTCGTCGAGGCAGCACGCCTTGCCGGGGTCCACGAGCTGATCCTGCGCCTGCCGCAAGGGTACGACACGGTAATCGGCGCCAATGGCGGCACCCTATCCGGAGGGCAGCGTCAGCGTATCGGACTGGCGCGTGCCGTCTATCGCAAACCAACGCTGATAGTGCTGGATGAGCCCAACTCCAATCTGGACGATCAGGGCGAGCAGGCACTGGCCGCAGCCCTGCAACAATTGAAGGCCGCCGGTACGACGCTGTTCGTGATCACTCACCGCCCCAGCGTGCTGGCCTCGGTCGACAAACTGATGCTGCTTCGCGATGGCGCTCTGGTGATGTTCGCACCGCGCGATCAGGTGTTGCTCGCCCTTCAGAGCGTTCAACAAGCAACAGCTCAATCGGCCGTGGCCAATGCCTAGCCCGGGTGGACTCAATGGAAACAGAAGTGGATAAATCCCTGGAAACCATAGCCCCGAGCAAGGTGCCGGTGCCACAGACCAATGATCGCCCGATCCGTCGTATCGGCTACCTGATTCTTTTTCTGACCTTTGGCCTGTTCGGCTCCTGGGCAACCCTTGCCCCACTCGACAGCGCGGCTCTGGCACCAGGCATGGTCACGGTCAAGAACCACCGCAAGACAGTTCAGCATCTCGAGGGCGGCATCATCAAGGCGCTGCATGTCCGCGATGGCGACCGCGTACGGGCCGGCGACCTGCTGATCGAACTGGAGGGAACCCAGACCCTGGCCGAGCAGGAAATGGCCCTTAGCCAACTGATCGCCGCACGCGCCATGGCCGAGCGTCTGGCAGCCGAGCGTGACGGCCTGAGCAGCGTGACTTTCTCGACGCACCCCGAAGACGACGATCCGCGGGTTATCGAGGCACAGGAAAACGAGCGACGGATTTTCGCCGCTCGGCGCAGCGCTCACCTGGGCGAAATCGACGTCCTTCAGAAGCGCGCAGTGCAGCTCGACGAGCAGATTCGAGGCTTTCAGGTGGCGATCACCAACAAGCAGGAGTTGGCCGAGTCCTACGCAGAAGAGATCGCCGACCTTAACGCGCTGCTCAAGGAGGGATACGTTGACAAGCAGCGCCTGCGCGAGCAGCAGCGCAGCATGTCCCGCATACACGCCGAAGTGGCGGAGCTGAAATCGTCGATCGCCCAGGCACGCCTGCAGATCGGCGAAACCGAGTTGCAGATCGCCCAACTGCGCAAGAAATTTGCCTCTGAAGTCGTCAATCAGCTGGCGGAGGTGCAACCCCGGGTATTCGAACTGAGCGAGCACCTCTCTGCCGCACGGGATCGCGCCAATCGCATTCAGATCCGCGCCCCCGAATCCGGCATGGTGCTGGGTATGCGGGCACATACCATCGGTGGCGTGGTCAGCTCCGGTACTCCGCTGCTGGACATCGTGCCCATAAACGAGGATCTGATCATCGAACTGCAGATTTCCCCGGCCGATATCGATCGCGTCGCTCCCGGCAAGCTGGCCGACATTCGTTTCAGCGCCTTCAACACCGCCACCACCCCGGTGATCGAAGGCCGCCTGACCCACGTATCGGCCGACCGCCTCGTCAACGAACAGACCGGTGCAGCTTATTATCTCGGCCACATCGAACTGACCGACAAGGGACGCAAGGACCTGGGCGATCTGTTGCTGGTCCCCGGGATGCCGGCGGAAGTTCTGATCAAGACCGGCGCACGTACCCTGCTGAGCTATCTGACGCAACCGGCAACCAATGCCTTTGCCCGATCGCTGATCGAGGATTGAGCGCATGAGTCAACTCAAGAGCGCCTCGTACTGGCTGCTGATAGCCGCCCTGAGCGGGCCAGCACAGGCACTGGCGCAAGTGCAGGACGCAACGGCCACAGCAAGGTCACAGGACGGGCAAGCCGTCGTCGATCTCTGGCAGCTATTTCAAGAGGCTACAGTCGAAGACCAACGCATCCTTGCAGCGCAGGCGCGCAGCCAAAGCGGCCAATGGCGAAAGCGCGAAGCATTCGGTCAACTGCTGCCGCAGGTGAATGCCAGCGGCTCCTTCAGCCGCAGCGAACAGGAAACCGAACAGAATCGCCTGCTCTATAACGGCGACCGCTATATGCTCGGCCTGAGTCAGGCACTTTACGATCCGAAGATCTGGCACAACTATCGCCGGTTCAGTGAACTGGCACAGCAGCAGGCCGCCGAATACGAAGCGGCGCGCGAAGCAGCCACGGTCGACCTGATCGAGCGTTACTTCATCGCACTGGCCGCCGAGGATGAGCTCGAGCTGGTCAAGGCCGAACTGCGGGCTACCCAGCGCAATCTCGACCGCGTCAATGCACTGTATGCACGGCAACTGGCGATGGTCACCGACACACTGGAGATGTCTGCCCGCGTCGATGCGCTCAAGGCTGCCGAGATCAGAGCGCACAATACCGTCGCCATCAGCCGCGAAGCGCTGTCCGAACTGGTCGGACACAGGCTTTCCGGTCAGCTCAAGCGTATCGACGAGCAAGCCAATTTCTACCCGCCTGCACAGGGGCTCGAGTACTGGGAGCAACAGGCCATGGCATCCAACCCGACGCTACTCGCTCGGCAGAAGGCCGTGGATGCGGCCCAGGCCTCCCTGCGGCAAGCAAAGTCGGGGCACCTCCCCAGCGTCAACCTGAATCTGACCGCTCAACGCAGCGATATCGGCTACGAGAACAGCATGACCCCCCGCACCGACACCTATGTCGCCAGTGTGGGCGTGCTGGTGCCGATATACAGCGGCGGCTCGACCAGCGCCAAAGTATCGTCCACCTACGCGGATCTGATGACCGCCGAACACGAGCTTGAATCCGTGCGTCGCGAGGTGATACGCGAAACCAGGACAGCCTACTACGGCATGGAGGCCGGGCTTAACAAGATCGCCGCCTCGCGCAAAGCGCTGGAATCGGCGAGTAAGTCTCGGCAGGCGGCAGAGAAGGCATTCGGCTTCGGCGTGATGAATGCAGTGGACGTCCTGAATACCGTCAAGGAAGAGTACGCAACCCACCGCGACCTTCTGAAGTCGCAGTACGACTTCATCATGAACACCATGGTACTGCGCCGCTGGAGTGGCACGCTGGTCGACGATGACGTTCGCAAGGTCAACGAATGGCTGGTTTCGCCCGATGATCCGCAAACGATCGACCTCAGCCTGTGCGCTGACAAGCTATGCCTCCCCCAGCCGTCCTCCTCTGCAACGGGCGACACCCGCTACCCCTGATTTTTTCAGCCGCCCCTAAAGAGCGAGCGAACCTCTGCCGATAGCCATTGCTAAGGGCTGATGGCGCATTGCTGCCAACCACTCAGCAGGACGGGCACACCGGCTCACCTGCAGCAGTTGGAGAGCGACGGGCATATCCGCCATTAAGCCGAGAGGCTATGGCAGTGCGGCCAACCGGTTCCTCGAGTGCATTGCCACTTGCTGAACGGTGTAGAGGAAGCCAAAGGGGAAGACCTCACAGGCAGATGCTGCCTCCAGGCAGCTCAGGCCACTACAGAGGCTCGCTGGCTTCGCGACTGCAGCTCCCTGCTCCCCCTTATTACCAAATACCCATGCTCTTCAAGGAGTTGAAAAATGGCTGCAATCACATCAGGAACGACAGCCGCCGAGATTGCTGCGGCTTCCGTCGCCGAGATCAACGCTTATGGCCTTGGCAATCTGACGCAGGCACAGTTTGCCGGCATCACTCCAGAGCAGATCAGCCAGCTGTCATTCTCTGGCCTGACTGAACAGTTCGGGTGGCTGTCCACTGCGCAAGCCGCCGCTCTCAGCCAAGTCTCTTCGCTCAGCACCGTGCAGATCGCCGCGCTGACCACCGCTAACATCACCGGACTCACCACCACTCAGGTGAGTGCCATGAGCTCCGCCCAGGTCGCAGCCTTCGAGACTGCCGACCTGGCCAAGATGACCACCGCGCAGATCAAGGCGCTGACCACCGCCAACGTCGCCGGTCTCACCACCGCGCAGATGGGTGCCCTGACCTCCGCCCAGGTCGCGGCCATCGAGACAAGCTCAGTGCCGCTCAGGTCGGTGCCATCGCCGCCGCCGATCTCAGCACCAGCCTGATCGCCGGCCTGACCACCGCCAACGTCACCGGTCTCACCAGCACCACTATGGGCGCCCTCACCAGCACCCAGGTGGCCGCCATCGAGACCGCCGATCTGGCCAAGATGACCACCGCGCAGATCAAGGCGCTGAGCACCGCCAACGTCGCCGGCCTCACCACCGCGCAGATGGGCGCCCTGACCTCCGCCCAGGTCGCCGCCATCGAGACCGCCGACCTGGCCCAGCTCAGCACCGCGCAGATCGCCGCGCTGACCACCGCCAACATCACCGGGCTCGGCAGCGCCCAGGTGGCTGCATTGAGCACGGCCCAGGTCGCTGCGATCGAAGCGGTCGACCTGGCCAAGCTCACTAAAACCCAGGTAGATGCGTTGACCGATGCGCAATTCGGTGCGCTGACGACTAGCCAGATCGATGCATTGACAACTGGTCAGATCGGCTGGCTTTCGGCTACCGATATTGCGGCACTGGGGTCGGATGTCAGTGCGCTGTTGAACGATGCCACACAGGCGGGGGCATTGAAGGTTGCTCTGAGCGACGCTCAAGTAAGCGCACTCACCTCCGCACAGTTGAGCCTGCTCACGACAGCGACGGTAGCTGCCTTGTCCACCACCGCTATCGATGGACTGACCACAGCTCAGTTGGATGGCCTCACCTTCGCGCAGTTGAATGCGATGACAGTGGCTCAGCTGAATGCGCTTGATCAGACCCAGGTCGAGAGCCTGAGTGCTGCACAGGTAACCAGTGACGGTACTGCAACCGGTACTCTCATCGAACTTACCGGCGTAAACCCCGCTCTCGCAACCTGGCTTGACAGCATCGTTCCTGGCAGCTCTTATGCCTGACGGCAATGCCTAGCGATATCCGGCAGGCGGTCCTGCTGCCGGATATCGCGTCACCTTTCATGACACCGAGCCTAGGCTCGGTGTTTTTTTAACCGGCCACCCTGGATGCTCCGGGAAAATGTCGTGATGAAAAACGCGCTGAAACAGATCCAATCGTCGGTAACCATTCTCTTCGAGCAAGCAGCACGTCTGAGCGCCGAAGGCGATGACGCCGGCGCCAAACGCGCCTACCAGCAGTGGCTGACCGAGCATGGCGACTCGCCGCTCGCCCATGCCGCCTACTTCAATCTGGGCGTATTGCAGGCGGAGACGAACGAGTTGGCCGCCGCCGAACAGAGCTATCGCAACGCGCTCGCTCACCAGCCGGACTTCCTGCAGGCCGCGTTCAATCTGGGCACCACGCTGGAAAAACAACAGCGCTTCGTGGAGGCACTGGCCAGTTGGGAAACCCTGCTGGCATTGCCCGATACGGTAAGTGGCGAGAAGCTCGACCTCCTTGTACTGGCACTCAACGGTCGTGGCCGCCTACTGGAAGACCTCAAGCGCTATCGCGAAGCCGAGGCCGAGTTTGCCCGTAGCCTCTTGCTCAAGCCCGATCAACCGAATGTTATCCACCACTGGCTGCATCTGCGTCAGAAGCAGTGCAATTGGCCCGTACTGTCCGAACTACCGGGCCTGACGCCGGAAAAGATGCTGGGGTATGCCTCGGCATTGTCCATGCTGGACCTGAGCGACGATCCTGAGCTGCAGCTGAAGGCGGCACAGCGCTATGTCAAAGAAAAGGTCGAGCCCGATCTGCTGCCGCTGGCCAATCCCGCAGGCTATGGTCACCGCAAGCTGCGCATCGGTTATGTGTCCTCCGATTTCAAGTTGCATGCGGTATCCATGCTGACCGTCGAGATGCTGGAACTGCATGACCGCGAGAATTTCGAAATCTATGGCTTCTGCTGGAGCCAGGACGATGGCTCGGCCTTGCGCCAGCGCATTCTCGCTGCGCTGGATGTCCATGTGCCGATAGGCCATCTCTCGGACGCACAGGCGGCCCAGTGCATCCGCGCCGCCGAGATCGATATCCTGGTGGACCTGCAGGGGCTGACTGCCGGCGCCCGCATCAACATCCTGGCGCGCCGTCCTGCACCGATACAGGTTGCCTATCTCGGCTTTCCCGGCACCAGCGGCATGCCGTTCATCGACTACGTACTATCCGACCGTTATGTGCTGCCCGAGGCAGCACTACCCCACTTCACCGAAAAACCGCTCTACCTGCCGGAAGTCTTCCAGGTCGCCGATCGCCACCGCCCGGTCGCGGACACACCCACTCGTGCGACTTGCGGCCTGCCCGAAGCCGCCTTTGTCTTCTGCGCCTTCAACAACAACCACAAGTACACTCCCGAGTTGTTCGAGGTCTGGCTGAACATCCTCCGCAGAGTTCCCAACAGCGTGCTATGGCTGCTTGCTGACAATCCCACGGTGCAGCCCAACCTGCAGGCCTTCAGCGCAGAACGCGGGATAGCCCCCGAGCGACTGATTTTCGCCCCTCGCGTGGCCCCAGCCGAGTATCTGGCACGCTACGGTGCGGCCGATCTGTTCCTCGACTGCTTCCCCTTCAATGGCGGAACGACTGCCAATGACGCCTTGTGGATGGGCTTGCCGATAGTGACGCGTGCCGGCCGCACCTTCGCATCGCGGATGGCCGGCAGCCTGTTGCACAGCCTGGGCCTGCAAGAGCTGGTCGTGGAAAACTTCGCAGAATACGAAGACCTGGCGGTCGCACTGGCGAACCAGCCAGAACGCCTGGCAGGGATCAAGAGACACCTGACCCTTACCCATGATGACAGCGCACTGTTTCGTACCGATGCGCAAGTAAGGAAGATCGAAAGCCTGTTTGCAAACATTGCCAATTTTCATCTGGAGAGCGATATGACCAACAAAAAGCGCACCGCGAAATCTTCCCCCGCCCCCCAGAAGATCGTGAGCGCCCAGGAGCCCAATGGCTCGCCATCGAAGACTTTCCTGCACGTCGGCTGCGGCCCCCTTCGCAAGGACTCCACAACCCGAGGCTTCAACTCCGACGATTGGGTGGAATTGCGCTTGGATATCAACGAAGCCGTCCAGCCGGATATCGTTGGCACTATGACCGATATGTCTCGGGTAGAGGACTCGTCGGTGGATGCGGTCTTCTCGAGCCATAACATCGAGCACCTCTTTCCGCATGAGGTACCGCTCGCGCTTAACGAGTTCATGCGCGCGCTGAAACCCGATGGTTTCGCGGTGATCACCTGCCCAGACCTGAAGTCGGTATGCGCGCTGGTTGCCGAAGACAAACTCACCGATGCGGCCTATCAGTCGCCGGCAGGCCCGATCGCCCCTATCGACATACTCTATGGCTATCGCCAGTCGATCGCGATGGGCAATACATATATGGCTCACCGTTGCGGCTTCACCGAAAAGGTCTTGGTGAACTCCCTGCAAGCCGCCGGATTCGCCACGGTCATCAGTATCGCTCGGCCGGAAAGCTTCGACCTCTGGGCCGTCGCCAGCAAGAGCCCGCGCAGCGCCGATGAAATGCGTGCCCTGGCCGCACTGCACTTTATCAAGTAAGCGCTGGGAACAAGCCTGAAATAGCCTCGAATTGCGCATCCGCCCTGCTGACAGGCCACGGGCGACCCATGCAGCATTTGCAGGCTATTTCATGCCCCCTCAAGCCCTCGCGAGGCATTTGCCGGGATCGCGCGGCAAGCAACTCTGCAACACATCGATCCAGCACCCACCGCGTTCACACGAATGCTTCTCGCAGCATTCGGCATGCCCGCTAAAGTTCCAGCCCCTCCTGACGATAATCTCGAAGCCCTTTACCAATTGTCTGCCGAGCCTCGCCATGGAACTCCGCGCCACCACGGAAATCGCTGTTGTCCTCTTCGCCGCCCTGGCGGCTAGCAGCTTGGTCACCCTCCTGCTGTCCGGCTGGATCGGACGTAGCTGGGCCGCGCGAGCGCTGCGCGAGCATGACCGCAGCCACGAGCTGCATCTGAAGAAGAACACGCTGCTGCTCGACAAGGAGTACGAGGCGGCCTCGGCGCTGGTCGCGCTGCTGCGCCAATTCCTGCCGACCTTCCATTTTCCCGGCATGGAGTGGGACGCGGCCTGCAACGAAATCGCCTACGACTTCGCCAAGATCGACACCGCATTGAGCGAGTACCTCACCCGCCACGGAGCGGTGCTGCCGCTGGAGGTGATGGGGCTGCTCGGCGAGTGCATCGGCCTGACCCGCGAGCACCGCTTCAAGATCACCAGCGAGGTACCGCCCGCAGCTGGCAAGGCCGCGGCAGCCATGTACGAAAAGCTGTGGAAGGCCGAGGCGGAGATGCTCAAGCTGCTGCGTCATTGAGCTCGCACCTGCAGGAAAGCCTGCACAGCGGCTAAAGATTCTGCCGCCCCGCCCGATAATGTCGAGTGAGATGCCAGTTCCCAGTACTTGCGCACCGCCCCGCCCGGAGTGGAATCAACATGATCCCGACCAACCTGGATGTCACCCAGCTGTTTCCCTACCCCGGCGAGCCTGCCATCCCTGCGCTGAAGCCAGCGAGCCTGTCCAGCAGCAGCGATAGCCTGGGCAAGCAAGTGGCCGCACCCGCTGACCAGCAGAAGGCTGACGCCGACGCTGCGGCGTTGCTGACCGACAGCCTGGCAAAGCTCAACGCCAGCCTGATGAATTTCGGTCTTGAATTCGAGATCAGCAAAGTCGACAAGCGCCTGATTACCCGGGTGGTCGACCGCGAAACCGGAGATCTGATCCGCCAGATCCCCAGCGAGGAAGCACTGCGCATAGCCCGCAGCCTGGACAAGACCAGCGGCCTGCTGCTCCAGACCACCGCCTGAGATCTGGCCTACCTGCGCCACCACCGCCATATGCCGGCGGCATTGCCCGAATACTTCCTGTCGCCGGACCACGTCATCGCCGAGGGCGCTCCGGACTGCACGACACCCACTCGGAACCCATCAGTCAGTTGCACTCGCTGATTCGCCCGATTCAGACGCAACTGGCCGTAGGCGTTGCAGCGCTCGATCCGGCACGGATCTCCCAGTCGACTGTCGATGACCGGCTGGATCAACGGGCCGAGCAGACAGCCCTCCTGCGCAACGCGCTGGACTGCGAGGGCCAGCCGCTCAGCCAAGCCGCTCCTTCCACAGCTCCCTGACCTCCAGCACCTGCGGCAGGCAGCGGTCGATGAACAGCTCCACCAGCCGCGGCTCGAAGTGGCGGCCCGCCTCGCTGCGGATCAGCGTCACCGCCTCCTCCACGCTCCACGCCTTCTTGTACGGACGCTCGCTGGTCAGCGCGTCGAACACGTCGGCGATCGCCACGATGCGCGCTTCCAGCGGAATCGCCTCGCCGCGCAGGCCATGGGGGTAGCCGCTGCCGTCCCACTTCTCGTGATGGCAGAGGGCGATGTTGTGCGCCATCCTGAGCAGCCCACCGGGGTGTTCGCCGATGATCTTCGCGCCGATGCGCGAGTGCTCGCGCATAACGCTCCACTCGTCCGCATCCAGCTTGCCGGGCTTGCGCAGGATGGCGTCGGGGATGCCGATCTTGCCGACATCGTGCATCGGCGCGGCGTGCAGCAGGTCCTCGGCCTCGTCCTCGCCGAGGCCGGCGGCCAGCGCCAGCAGGCGCGAGTAGTGGCTCATGCGGATCACGTGCAGGCCGGTCTCGTTGTCCTTGTACTCGGCGGCCATGCCCAGGCGCTGGACGATCTGCAGGCGGGTCTCGCGCAGCTCGTCGACGCGTACCAGCGACAGGTGGGTGCGGATCCGCGCCTTGACGATCAGCGGGCTGACCGGCTTGGTGATGTAGTCCACCGCGCCGGCCTCGAAGCCCTCGGCCTCGTCGTCGGTATCGGTCAGGGCGGTGACGAAGATCACCGGGATCGCGCGGGTCGCCGGATCGCGCTTGAGCGCCCGGCACACCTGGTAGCCGGTCATGCCCGGCATCATCACGTCGAGCAGGATCAGGTCGGGCTGCTCGCGGCCGGCCAGCTCGATGGCCTTGTCGCCGTCGCGGGCGAACAGCAGGCGGTAGCTGTCCTGCAGGATGTGGCGCAGGACCTGCAGGTTGCTCGGCTCGTCATCGACGAGGAGGAGTTTCTGGCGTCGTTCGGCGATGTCGGTGGTCATGCTGGCTGGCCCTCGGGCAATGTCTCCAGCCGGCTCCGCAGCACTTCCAGCAGCTGCAGGGCCCGGTCGAATTCGAATTCGTCTACTGCGCCCACCAGGGCGGCCAGGCTGGCCGAGTTGCCCTGCGGGTCGAGCCTGGCGAGCAGCTGGCGCAACGCCAGGTCGTCCAGTTCGCCGCGGCGCCAGACGCGCGTCAGGCGCTCGAGCAGCACCGGCACCTCGACCAGCGGACAACTGGCAGACGTGCAGGCCGTCGCCCGGCAGCTGTCTGCCAGCGGACATGCGGCAACGGCCATGGACGCAGTGCCCGGCTCCACGCCGGCCTGGGCGGGGGCAATCCCGGTGACGCGGACGATCTCGTCCAGCAGCCGATCCAGCTCCACCGGCTTGGCGGCGAAACCGTCCATGCCCGCCTCGCGGGCGGCCAGGCGGTCGCTCTCCAGCACGCTGGCGGTCAGCGCGATCAGCGGGGTTCGCGGCAGGCCATGGGCCTGCTCGTGGGCGCGCCACTGGCGGCTGGCGGCAAGGCCGTCGACGCCGGGCATCTGCACGTCCATCAGCACCAGGTCGAAGCGCCCACTGGCCAGCGCCGCCAGGGCCTGCGAGCCGTCGCGGGCGGTGCCGATGCGATGGCCGAGGCGGCCCAGGCCGAGCGCCAGCAGCTCGACGTTCTGCTCCACGTCGTCGACCACCAGGATGTGCAGTGGCGGCAGGTGCGGCAGGCTCGGCACCGCCTGGCGCGGCAGCGCCTGCACGGCGGGCAGCGGCAGGGTGATGCGGAAGGTGCTGCCCTCACCGGGCCGGCTGTGCACCTCGATGCGGCCGCCCATCAGCTCCACCAGCTGGCGGGCGATGGTGGTGCCCAGGCCGGTGCCGCCGAAGCGGCGGCTCATCGAGGCGTCAGCCTGGGCGAACGGCTCGAAGATCTTCTGCAGGCGGTCGGCCGCGATGCCGATGCCGGTATCGCGCACGGCCAGGCACACCTGCTCGCCCTCGGCCTGCACATGCAGGCTCACCTCGCCCTGCGGGGTGAACTTGATCGCGTTGCCGAGCAGGTTCAGCAGCACCTGCTGGATGCGCAGCGGATCGCCGCGAAAGCCCTCGCCCAGCTCCGCCGCGTAGTGCAGCGACAGCGTCAGGCCCTTGGCCGTCGCATTGGGGCGCAGCAGGGCGCAGATCCGCTCGACCAGCTCGCGCAGCGAGAAGTCGACCGCCTCCAGCTCGACCACCCCGCGTTCGAGCTTGGCGGTATCGAGGATGTCGTTGAGCAGGGCCAGCAGGGAGCGGGCCGAGTGCTGCACGGTCTGCAGGTGCCGGCGCTGCGTGTCGTCCAGCCGGCTGCCGAGCAGCAGCTCGGTGAAGCCGATGATGGCGTTCATCGGCGTGCGGATCTCGTGGCTCATGTTGGCCAGGAAGGCGCTCCTGGCGGCCGCCGCCCGCTCGGCGCGCTCCTTGGCTTCGAGCAGCTCCGCCTCCATCTCGCGGTGGAAGCTGATGTCGCTGGCGAACTTGACCACCTTGCCCGGCCCGCCAGCGGGCGGAAAGATCGGGTGGTAGGAGGCCTGGACCCACAGCTCGCGACCGTCGAGGGCCAGCCGGCGGTATTCGCCGGTTTCGTGCTCGCCACGCCGCAGGCGCTCCCACAGCTCCTGATAGTCCAGGCTGTGCGCCACTCCCGGCGGACAGAAGATGCTGTGCGGCTGCCCGCGGATATCCTCCAGGCGGCAGCCGAACAGATCGAGAAAGTTCTGGTTGGCGGTGAGTATGCGGCCCTGCAGGTCGAACTCGATCACCGCCATGACCCGATGGATGGCCGCCATCTGGCTGACCGGATCGCTGGCATGAGCCGGGGCGGCGAACGCGCCCTCCATGTCGCGCCCCTCCAGGTTCCGACGCCCGATACGCAACCCGTCCAGCAACACGGCCAGAGCCCCCAGCGCCAGGATGCCCAGCACCATGAGAATCAGTGGGTCACCCGGCCAGGCACCGGCCATCATTCGAGCTCTGGCAGCACGATACTCTCGATCGGCCCCAGCCCGCTCAGCTCGGCATCACTGAGCAGCGGCCCGCTGCCCCGCGGATCGAGCGCCGGGCTGGCCGTCAGCTGCACCTGGCCCACCTGCCCCTCGCGATCCAGGCGGCGCACCCAGGCCAGCTGGCCGCTGCCGAAGCGCACCAGGCTGCCGACCGGGATCAGCCCGAAATGGCGGATGTAGCGCTGGCTCCACTGCGGATCGAACTGGCCGGTGCTGGCGAGCAGGTGACGGTAGATGGCGTCGATCGGCTGGGGCGGGCGATCGGCACGCGGACGGCTCATGGCGTCGACCACATCGATCACCGTGGCCATGCGCGCCAGCTCGCCCAGACGCTCGGCCGGAGCCGCCTGCGGGTAGCCGCTGCCATCGAGGCGCTCGTTGATCGCTCCCACCACGGCATCCAGCACCGGTCCGGCCAGCCACTTGCAACTGTCCAGACGCTCGCGCAGCAGGCCCACATGGCTGCCGAAGGCCAGGCGCTGGCCGGCATCCAGATGCCTGGCCAGGCGCAGTTCGACCGGCAGCAGCGCCTTGCCCAGGTCATGTACCAGGGCGGCGGCGACGATCGCCTTGGTCGCCTGACGCGGCAGGTTGCGCGCCTGGGCCATGTCCGCCATGCGCACCGCCAGGGCGATGCCGTGCTGCACCAGCAGCGGCTCGCCGGGCTGGTGCAGCACGGCGAACAGCAGGGAATCGCGGTCGGTCGCCAGCAGCTCGAGCAGCAGATCGCTGTGGCGCGACAGCTGCCTGGAGTCGACCGCCGCACCGTGGCGCAGCTTGATCAGCTGGGTGTCCAGATAGGCCGCCACCCGCCCCAGGCGTCGGCCGATGCTGCTGCCTGGCAGCGGGTTGCCGCCTGCCGGCAGCGCCTGCGTCAGCGGCGCGCGCTGGATGAACAGGGCCGAGGGCTGCAGGGCCCGGTTGCCGTTATGGCTGGCGCGGGCCTTCTCCCGCTCGATCTCGCGCACGTACAACCACAGGCGCCGTTCCTGGTCGCCGCTGATGCCGAGGAACTGGCAGCCGAAACGCATGCTCTGCCAGTCCAGCTCGCCGTGCATGTGGCAGACCCGCGCGGGCAGTTCGAGACGCTGGCCACCGGGGAAGCCGAGCACCAGCCGGTCGAGCACCTGCGGCCCCTCGAGGCGCACCGCCTCCCTGGCCGGCAACTCGACCAGGCAGCCGCCCAGCGACAGGTTGACCAGGCGGCCGCGCAGGACCTGCTCGCCGCCATGAAGGTGCAGCTCGACCACCACCAGCATGTCGCTGTGCAGTTCGGCACGATAGGAACTGCGCCGGTGCAGCAGGTCCAGCCACTGCGGATAGGCGCACAGGAACTGCACGCGCCCCGCTGCCTCGCGCCGCCCCAGCACGTTCAGGCTGGGGGTGCGCAGCATGGCGCCGTCGACCTGGCCGCACAGATGGAAGGGGTCGTTGCGCTCGATCCGCCCGGCCAGCTCCGGAGTGGCGCTGATGTCGATCACCAGCCCTTCCTCCGGATCCAGCTCCATCAGCACCACCGGATGCGGCTGTCCCGGCTGGGCCGCGAACAGCAGTGCGGCGCCACCCGGCTGACAGAGCCCTTCAAGCAGGGACAGACACTCACCGGGGTGTTCGATCCGGGTGGGCGTGTCGATTTGCTCTTCCATCACAAGGCCTCTACTGGTCAACGGCGCAATACTTCCCAACCGCTCTGTATCGGCCCACCGGCAGGATTTCTTTAGGGACTTCGCGGAAAGGCCCTTGCCCTCGCTGCCGCGACGGCAGGAGCCGGGATTCCCGCGCGGATGGAAACGACGACTCTTCCCGGAGCCCTCCCAGGCACCTGCAGGGGATCTGCTCGGCGGCGGCGCTTCGCAGGTGGTTCAAGTTCGCTTGCGAACGACCGATAATATGTGAAGAAGGTCACATATCAGGCTGCATCAGCCAGCTCGCCAGGCCGACGTTGAATGAAAGACACCCCCCTCGCCAGCATCAGCCACACGCTCCGTGCGCTGCCCGACGACCAGCCGCTGCTGGACGACAGCCTGCTCGACACCCTCGACGCGATCCTGGGCGAGGAGCTGCAGGAGGTGGTCGCCCTGTTCTGCGGCAAGCTGCCCGGCATGGTCGCCACCCTGCTGCTCAGCCTGCGCAGCGGCGATCATGAGTCGATCCGCCACCAGGCGCACAGCCTCAAGGGCAGCGCCGGCAGCATGGGCGCCCTGGCGCTGACGGACCTGGCGCGGCGGATCGAGTGGCAGGCCCGCCAGCACCAGGCGATCCCGGCCGCCGACGCTCCTTCCCTCGCGGCGCTGGCTGCCGCCACGCGCTCGGCACTGGCCGAGCGCTACCTGGCGCAGCCCCTGCCAGCAGCCGGGGAGCCTGCTCGCCCTTCTTCCCTCGACACGGAGTGACGCGCAACGCATGACTACGCTGGAAACCATCCTCATCGTCGACGACGACAGCACGACACGGCGACTGATCCGGTCGGTCCTCGTCCGCCAGGGCTTCCGCATCCTGGAGGTCGCCGACGGGCAGGAGGGCGTCGAAGCGTTCCAGCGGGAAAGCCCCGACCTGGTGCTGATGGACGTGATGATGCCGCGGCTCGACGGCTTCGCCGCCTGTCGCGCCCTGCGCCAGCTCGAAGCGGAACAGGGCACGCCGATCATCATGCTCACCGCCGCGGACGCGGGCGTCGATGTCGAGCACGCCTTCGAGGCCGGCGCCAGCGACTTCATCAGCAAGCCGATCAGCTGGCCGCTGCTGATCGCCCGGATACGCCACGCACTGCGCGCCCGTCGCACCAATCGCGAGCTGCTGCGCACCCGTCTGCGCCAGGAACATGCGCAGAAGATCGCCCGCATGGGCTTCTGGGCCTGGGATGCCGAGGACGACAGCCTGGAATGGTCGGCGGACCTGACCGAGCTGACCGGGCTGGACGGCGGGCAGCTCGGCAACCGCCAGGCCCTGCTCGCCTGCACTCACCCGGATGACCGCAAGCGCCTGACCCTGGCGCTGGAGGTGGCCCGGGATGCGCGCAGCCGGCTCGATCAGGAGATCCGCCTGCTGGCAGCGCAGGACACCGTGCGCGTGGTGCACCTGGTGGCCGCCCATCACCCCTCCCCGGGCAACCCCGAACTGTTCGAGGGCGCCTTCCAGGATCTCACCCAGGTACGCGAGACCGAACAGCTGGTCCAGCACCTGGCCCTGCACGACAGCCTCACCGGCCTGCCCAACCGCAAGCTGTTCCTGCGCCAGCTCGAGGCTGCCATCGAGCGCGCCCGCCATCAGGGCCATGGCGTGACCATGGTGCTGTTCGACATCAATCGCCTGGGCCGCATCAACGACGCCCTGGGGATGCAGGCCGGCGACCAGCTGCTGGCGCGCATCGCCAACAGCCTGCGCCAGGTGCTGCCACTGGAAACCAGCATCGCCCGGCTGGACGGCGACGAGTTCGCCCTGCTCGTGCAGCACAACGACCTGAGCCGGGTGCGCCTCAAGACCGAGGCGGTCCTCAGCCGCACCGGCCAGCCGATCACCATCGGCGAGGAAACCCTGTTCGTCTCGATGACCGCCGGCATCGCCCTGTTCCCCGAACATGCCGGCAGCGCCGAGGAAATGATCCAGGCCGCCCAGGATGCCCGCCAGCACGCCCGCCTGCAGGGCAAGCCGCTGGCCATCGCCAGACCGGTGAGCGCCAACAAGGCCGTCGAGCTGAAGCTGGAGTTCGCCCTGCGCGCGGCCCTAGAGGACCACTTCGCGCAGTTCCATCTGGTCTACCAGCCGCAACTGCGCCTGAACGACAACCGCATCGTCGGTGTCGAAGCACTGGTGCGCTGGACTCATCCCGAGCTCGGCCCGGTGGCGCCCCCGCGCTTCATCCCGATACTCGAGGAGCTGGGGCTGATCAACCTGCTGGGCGAGTGGATCCTGCGCACCGCCTGCCGGCAGCTGCGCCGCTGGCAGGACGCCGGCATCCGCCTGCAGATGAGCATCAACCTGTCGCCGCGCCAGTTCCAGGACAGCAACCTGTCGGCCATCCTCGAACAGTGCGTGGACGAGGCCGGCATCCGTCCTCGCGACCTCAAGCTGGAGATCACCGAGAGCACCGCCATGCAGGATCCGCAGGCTACCGTCGAGCAGCTGCGCCAGTGGCGCGAGCGCGGCTTCCAGATCGCCATCGACGACTTCGGCATCGGCTACTCCTCGCTGGAGTATCTGCTGCGCTTTCCGCTGGACGCGATCAAGGTCGACCGCGCCTTCATCAAGGACATCGTCGAGTCGCCCAGCGACCGGGCGATCGTCCGCGCGGTCACCGTCATGGCGCAGAGCATGGGCCTGACCACCATCGCCGAGGGCATCGAAACCCAGCGCCAGCAGGACTACCTGGATGCCATCGGCATCAGCCAGATCCAGGGCTATCTGGTCGGCAAGCCGATGCCCGCCGAGGAACTGCAACGCTTCTACCTCGAACGCCTGACGGACCGGGAGCAGGCTGCGCCCGCGCATCCGCCGCTCAGCAGGGCCGCCCCATGAAACAGCCCGCCGCCCAATCCGTCCCCAGGCCGGCCGATTGCCGGCGCGGCCCCCGGCATGGGAAGCCGCCTGCTCGCACCCGATCCTTGTCAGCCGAGGTAAGCGCATGAATCCGACGCACTACAGCCCGGCGCAGCGGATGCACATCAATGACCTGGAAATCGCCCGGCGCAAGGAACTGTTCGGCTTCACCGCCAGGGACGCCGAACTGCTGGCCGCCTGCCGGCCCTGCATCGCCGCGCGGACCGACGAGCTGGTGGGGCGCTTCTTCAGCCTGCAGACCGAGATCGCGGAGGTCGCCGAGATCATCGGCGATGCCGACACCCTCAGGCGCCTGCGCGGCGAACTGAGCCGCTACGTCAGCGACCTGTTCTCCGGCGACTACGGCGCGGCGTACGTCAACGACCGCCTGCACATCGGCATGATCCACAAGCGCCTGGCGATCGAACCCAAGCACTTCCTGGCGGCGATGCACCTGCTCAAGCATCTGCTGCTCGAGGTCCTCGACACCCACCTGGGCGCCGGCCCCCTGCGCGAGGCCACCCGCCAGGCGCTGGACAAGCTGTTCCACTTCGACACCGGCCTGGTCTTCGACACCTACATCCACAGCCTGCTGGCCGAGGTCGAGGCAGCCAGGAACGAGGCCATTCGCCACGCGCTGTCGCTGGAGGAGCAGATCGCCGAGCGCACCCGCGAGCTGGAGGAACTGTCCCGCCAGGACTCGCTGACCGGCCTGTACAACCAGCGGTTCCTCATGGAGAGCCTGGGCAACGAGCTGCCACGCGCGCAGCGCGCGGGCAAGCCGCTGTCGCTGCTGTACTTCGACGTCGACAACTTCAAGCAGATCAACGACAGTGCCGGCCACCTGGCCGGCGATGCGGTCCTGTGCACCATCGGCACGATCCTGCTCGAGGAAAGCCGCACCTACGACATCTGCTGCCGTTACGGTGGCGACGAATTCTGCGTGGTGCTGCCCGACTGCACCGTGCAGGGCGCCAGCCGCTTCGCCGAGCGGCTGCTGCGACGGCTGGCAGACAGCGCCCATGCGCCCCACCTGAGCATCGGCATCGTGCAGAACGGCCCGGAGCACTGGCTGGACGCCCTGGAGCTGATCCACCGGGCCGATCAGCTGATGTATGCGGCCAAGCGCAGCGGCGGCGGCATCCTGCTCGGCGATGCGCTGACGGCCGGCGCAGCCAGCCCGACGCCCCGCGGCTGAGCCGTAGCGCGCCTCAGGCCGCCAGCGCGGCCCTCAGGCGGGCCACGGCCTGGCTGTGCAGCTGGCAGACCCGCGACTCGCTGACACCGAGCACCGCGCCGATTTCCTTGAGGTTGAGGTCTTCCTGGTAATAGAGGGTGAGCAGCAGCTTCTCCCGCTCGGGCAGGCGCTCGATGGCCTTGACCAGATCCGCGCGGCGGCGCCCCTCGAGCAGTTCGGCCAGGGGCGTGGCATGCGCTCCCGCCGAGAGGCTGTCGCCCTCTTCTTCCGACAGCTCGTCGAGAGCGACCAGCTGACTGCCGTTGGCGTCCATCAGCAGGTGGTGGAACTCCTCGAGACTGACATCGAGGGCGGCGGCGATCTCGCGATCCTCGGGCGGGCGACCGAGCTGCTGCTCGAGGCGGCGAATGGTCTCGTCGAGCAGCCGCGTATTGCGCCGCACGCTGCGCGGCACCCAGTCGCGGCTGCGCAGCTCGTCGAGCATCGCACCGCGGATGCGCTGGCTGGCGAAGGTGGCGAAGCTGGCGCCCTGGCCGGCATCGAAGCGATTCACCGCATCGAGCAGACCGATCATCCCGGCCTGGATCAGGTCGTCCAGCTCGACGCTGGCCGGCAGGCGCACCTGCAGGCTGAGCGCCTGCCGGCGCACCAGCGGCAGATGCTCGTCGAAGAGGTCACGCTGCCTGATCTTGCCTTGTGCGTTGTACATCCGTCTGCCTCTGCGCCAGTCCGAGCGATTCGGCCGGTGGTCCGCACCGCGCGGCGGACGACTGCCGATGACGTGCCGGCGCTCCCCACGAGCGGCTCCGACAATCCACGTTCCATTGTTACCGCAGCGCGGGCCGGGCCAATCGCGGAATAGTCGATCTCCAGCGCGACTATTCCACGATTTGCCGGCGACAGAAAATTGACCGGCGTCAGCGCCAGCAATGTGACGCGCGTCACATAATCGGGCTGTGTCAGCCACCGTGATCGAGTACATGAACATCCGCACTTCCAGCTCCCGCGAATACACCCTCAGCCCGGACGACTTCCTGATTTCGAGGACCGATCTGACCGGCAAGATCACCTACGCCAACCCGGCGTTCATCGAAGTCAGCGGGTTTGCCTGGGACGAGCTGCATGGCGCCCCGCACAACATCGTCAGGCACCCGGACATGCCACGCGAGGCATTCGACAACCTGTGGTCGACGGTCAAGGCCGGCCGCGCCTGGAACGGGCTGGTGAAGAACCGCCGCAAGAACGGCGAGTTCTACTGGGTACAGGCGCACGTCACCCCCTATTTCGAGGCAGGCCAGCTGGTCGGCTATGCCTCGGTGCGCACCCGCGCCGAGCCGCAGGCCATCGCCCTGGCCAACCGCGTGTACGAGGCGCTCGCCAGCGGCCGCGCACACGGCTACCGGCTGGTCGACGGCGAGCTGCGCCGCAGCGGCCTGGCCGGTCTGCTCGGGCGGATCAATCCGGCCTCCCTGGGCTTCGGCAGCGCGGCGACCAGCGCTCTGGTAGCCGTGCTGCTGCCGGCCTGCTACTGGCTGGGGCGGAGCAGCGGCATGACGGATGTCCCCGTGCCGGGCCTCGACCTAGCGCTGCTCGCCGGCGGCACCGCACTGCCCTGCCTGCTCGGCCGGCGCACGGTGCGCGCCAGCCTGGCGCCGCTGGAGGCAGCCAAGCGCTTCAACTCGCAGATCGCCGCCGGCAACCTCAGCGCCTGCCTGCCCGATCTCGGCCGCGGCGAGCTGGCCCAGCTGGGGCCGCTGATGGACATCATGCGCAAGAGCCTGTCGAGCATCGCCCTCGACGTGAACCGCAGCATGCACAGCGTCGCCGAGGACGCGGCGAACATCGCCCAGAGCAACCACGCCCTGGCTGCGCGTACCGAGGAGCAGGCCGCCTCGCTGCAGGAGACCGCGGCGAGCATGGAGCAGATCACCGCCACCGTGGAGCAGAACGCCGGCAACGCCCGCCACGCCAACCAGCTCGCCGAGCAGGCCTCCGGCTCGGTGCGCGAGAGCGGCGAGGTGATGCACCGGATGGTCAGCAAGATGGAGTCGATCGCCGCCACCTCGCGGCAGATGAGCGAGATCATCGCGCTGATCGACGCCATCGCCTTCCAGACCAACATCCTCGCCCTGAACGCCTCGGTGGAGGCGGCGCGAGCCGGCGAGCAGGGCCGCGGCTTCGCCGTGGTGGCCAGCGAGGTGCGTCTGCTGGCCGGCCGCACGGCCGCGGCGGCCAAGGAGATCCATGAGCTGATCGCCAATTCGAGCCAGGAGATCGACGATGGCGTCGGCCTGGTCAGGGCCAGCGAGCAGGCGATCGACGAGGTCATCGAGTCGGTGACCCGGGTCAGCGACATCATGGCGGAGATTTCCAGCGCCTCGGCCGAGCAGAGCGCGGGGATTGCCCAGATCGGTCAGGCCATCGTCCAGCTCGACGGCGTGACCCAGAAGAACGCCGGCATGGTCCAGCACGCCCGGCATGTGTCGCACGACCTCAACGAGCAGGTGCGCGGGCTGGCGCAGGCGATCTCCATCCTGCAGATCGGCCAGCGCGAACGCCTGCAGCCGGATGCCGCCCCGCCCGCCAGGGCGCCGGCGGCCGTCGGCAATCCGCCGCGACCGCAACGCCAGCGTGCGGTGGAAGCCGAGGAGGCCTGGGAAGCCTTCTGAGCCGACGCCGGGCTCAGCGGTACTCCACCAGCAGTTGCAGGTCGCTGACCCGCTGCGGCCGGGCACCCTCGTCGAGACGGAAGCACAGCTGCAGCGGCTGGCCGGCGTCGAGTCCGCTCAGGGTGCGGCTGCGGCCGCGGCTGCCGGGCAGCGCCAGGCACTGCTGCGGGTGACACAGCCAGGCGCGCAGCGGCGCGCCGGCCGCCACGCCGAACTGCCAGCCCAGGCTGGCCAGGCGCCGCCCGGCCGCCAGGGCCGGCGGCGGCATCGGCTGCGAACAGACCCGCTGGTCGCTGCGCGCCACCAGCAGGGCCGGCGCCCTGCCCTGCCAGCTGCCGGGAGCGCCCCCGGCGCTCGCCCAGCCCGCCCCGAACAGCAGGGCGAGCGCCAGGACGCGCCTCAGCACGCATCCCCCGCATGCTCGGGCAGCAGCAGCAATTGCATGTCGAGATAGGCCGCCGCGGCCTGCTGCAGGTTGCGCAGCAGGCCGGCGTGGCTGGCGATGCCGCCATGCAGGACCAGCAGGCGCTGCGGCCCGCCCTGTTCGCGCAGGCGCCGCAGGGTGCGAAAGGAGCGCCGGAAGCCGTCGGCGTCGTCCTCGACCCACAGTGCCCAGCGCGGCTGCTGGCTGGCCAGCACGTCGAGATGCGGACTGTCCGCCTCCAGCGCCACCACCTTCCAGCGCGCCGGATCGCCGACCCAGCGGTGGCCGTTGGCCTGCCAGCGCGTCAGGCACTCCAGCACGCGGCGACCCTGTGCACTGCGCGGGCCGGGCAGACCGATCACCAGCAGGGTGGCCGGCTCGGCCTCGGGCCGTGGTGGCTCCTGCGACGCGGGCGAGGGAGCCGCGGCGGACGGCGCCTCGGCGCGGCCGAACTGCTCGGCCCAGCGGCGCAGGCCGGCGGCCTGGTCCCCTGCCGTCATCCGTGCACGCCGGCGCTGCCGGCCACCTGGCGCAGCGTGTCACGCGCGGCCAGCAGGTGCAGCAGGGCATCCAGCTGCTGCTGGGTGCTGCGCTGGCGGCGGCCGCCGGTGAGGCTGAGCAGTTGGGCGCGCACGTCCATCGCCCAGTCGCCCTCGGCCTGCTCCAGGTGGCTGGCCGTGGCGGCCAGGCCGGCGGCGAGGAACAGGCGCAGCTCGGCCTGCAGGCTGCCGGACAGGCTGTCCAGGCTGAGCCAGGCGCGGCCGATCAGGCTCGGCAGGTCGTCGCACTGCAGCTGGCGCAGCAGCAGCTGCTGCTGTTGCCGCAGGCCCTGCTCGCCGGGTTGCGCGCTGCTGGCCAGCCAGAAGCGCTGCAGCGGCGGACGCGCGCCGTCGGGATCATGCAGCTGACCGAACCAGGCCTGCAGCGGCCAGGCGCCGCTGTGCTGGCCACGCTCGCGGCCGGCGTCGAGGCCGACGTCGAGCAGCGCCAGGTCGAGCTGCATGGCGTGGCCGCGATGGCGGCAGCTCAGGCCGGCCTGCGGCATGGCGATCTCGGCCAGGGTCTGCAGGGCATAGCGCTCGCCCAGATAGTCGACCCGGCTGTTGCCCTTGGCGGCGGCCAGCCAGGTGCTGCCCTGCGCGGCCAGGGCGCGCAGGGTGACGGCGTCGGGGGCGCCGGCCAGCAGGTGGTCGGCCTGCGGCCACTGCTGCGCGGCCCACTCCAGGCGTGCGCTGGCGCCGGCCGGCAGCTGGTGGGCCAGCCACGGCCGGGCCTGCAGGCGACCGGCTGCAGAGAAGGTCAACAGCGGCATCTGCCAGGTCTGCCCGGGCAGCGCGCCGGCGCGGCCCCACAGCAGCAGGCCGGCGTCCGCCACCGGGCAGGCGGCGAGCAGCTCGGCGAGGCGCTCGCCCTGCAGGCTGCGCGGCAGCGCGGCGAGCTGCCAGGCCGCTTCGAGCAGGCCGAAGCCCTCCACCTCGCGGCGCAGGCCGTCGAGCGCCGCGGCCATTGCCCGGCCATGGCCGAGCAGGCCGCGCGACAGCGCTTCCAGACGCTGCGCGGGCGCCGCCGCCGGGGTGGTCGGCGCCACGAACGGCGAATCCTGGCTGGCCGCCAGCGCCTGGCGGACCAGCGCCACGGCCTCGGCCGGGTGCAGGTCCTCGGGCACCTGCTGGCCGCAGGACAGGTAGTGCAGGCGCAGGTTGTGGCGGATCAGGATGTCCAGCACCGGCCCGAGGCGCGCGGCCTCGTCGCTCTTGGTGACGATGCAGTCGTCGAGGCGCGAACCGGCCGCGCAGGCGGCGCGCTGGTAGGTGGAGACCACTTCCTCGAGGGTGTCGCCGTGGCTGGCGGCGTTGAGCAGCAGCATCAGGCGCACCGCATGGCCGGCGCCGCCGAGCTGGGCGATCTGGCCGATCAGGCGCTGGTCGCGCTGGCTCATGCCGATGGTGTCGATGATCACCAGGCGCTTGTCGGCCAGTTGCGCCAGCACCGCGTCCAGCGCCGCCTCGGCGGGCAGCGCCTGGACCTCGACGCCGAGCAGGCGGCCGTAGATGCGCAGCTGCTCGTGGGCGCCGATCCGGTAGCTGTCGGTGCTGAGCAGGGCGACCTGGCCGCTGCCGTGGCGCATCACGTAGCGCGCCGCCAGCTTGGCGGTGGTGGTGGTCTTGCCGACCCCCGTGGGGCCGACCAGCGCCAGCACGCCGCCCGTGTCGAGCAGGTCGTTCTCGTCGGCCGGCACCGGCAGGCGCGCGGCCAGTTGGCGCTCCAGCCAGGCGCGCACGGCCGGGGCGTCGGCGCCGCAGTCGTTGAGTTCGGCGGGCAGCGCGGCGAGGATCTCGTCGCCCAGCTGGGCGCCGAAGCCGGCCAGCTGCAGGCGCTGGCGCAGGCGCCCGGCGGTGCTGTCGGGCGCTGCGACCGGCGCCGTGCGGCGATCGAGCAGCGCGCGCATGTCGGCCATCTCGTCGAGCAGGCGCGCACCGAGCGCGGCGAAGTCCAGCGCGGCGGCGGGCGGCGCGCTCGGCGCAGGCGCAGCGCTGTCCTGCTGGGTGCGCTGGTAGGCGGCGGCGCGCTGGGCGGCGAAGCTCGGTGCCGGCTGGCGCGCCTCGGCGGCCACGGCCTGCGGGGCTGGCGCCGGCGCCACGGCCGGCGGCTGGACTGCCGGCGCCGGACGCGGCGCGGCGGCGCCCGGCGCAGCGGCGCCCGGCTCGGGCACCAGGCGCTGGTGCTCGTCGTCGGCCATGGCGAGGATCTCCACGCCCTCGGCGGTGGTGCGGTTGGACAGGATCAGGGCATCCTCGCCGAGGGCTGCACGCACCTGGCGCATCGCCTCGCGGCTGTTGGCACCGACAAAACGTCTGACACTCATTTAATTGTTGCCTCCGATCAGGCTGGTCACGCGCAGCATGCGGTCATCGGGAATCTCGGCCAGCGACATCACCACCAGGTGGCGCAGGCGGCGGCGCAGGAAGCGCGCCAGCAGCGCGCGCAGGCGGTGCTGGACCACCAGCACCGGCGCGTCGCCGTTGGCTTCCTGGCGGTTGAGGGCGTTCTCGGCCAGCTGCATCAGGTTGCCGGCCAGGCCCGGCTCCAGCGCGCCGCCGTTGTTCAGGGCCTGGGCCAGCACCTGCTCGAGGCCGGCGTCGAGGCCGATCACGCGCAGCTCGCCCTGGCCGCCGAAGCACTGCTGGGTGATCGCCCGACCGAGGGCCACGCGCACCACGGCGACCAGATCCTGGGCATCGCCCTGCGCGCCGGCATGTTCGGCGAGGGTGTCGAGGATGGTGCGCAGGTCGCGGATCGACACCTCCTCTTCCAGCAGGCTCTGCAGGATGCGCTGCAGGGTGGTGAGGCTGAGCGCCTTGGGCACCACCTCCTCGACCAGCGCCTTGTTGTCCTCGCCGAGGCGGTCGAGCAGCAGCTGGACCTCCTGGCGGCCGAGCAGGTCGCTGGCGTGGCGATGCAGCAGGTGGTTGAGATGGGTGGCGGCCACGGTGCTGGCGTCGACCACGGTGTAGCCGTAGACCTGCGCCAGCTCGCGCTGGGACAGGTCGATCCACACCGCCGGCAGCCCGAAGGCCGGGTCGGTGGTGGCCTGGCCTTCCAGCTTGCCGGAGACCTGGCCGGGATCGATGGCCAGCCACTTGCCGGGCTGCAGCTCGGCGCGGCCGATCTCCACGCCCTTGAGGCGAATCACGTAGGTATTCGGGCCCAGCTCCAGGTTGTCGCGGATGTGCACCACCGGCGGCAGGAAACCGACCTCCTGGGCGAACTTCTTGCGCACGCCCTTGATGCGGCCGAGCAGCTCGCCCTGCTGACGGTGGTCGACCAGCGGGATCAGCCGGTGGCCGACCTCGAGGCCCAGGGTGTCGACCAGCTGCACGTCGTCCCAGCTGGCTTCCGGGGTCTCGGCGGGCGGCGGCAGCTCGGGGTTCATCACCTTCTCCAGCTGCTGTTCCTCCTCGCGACGGCCCAGCCACCAGGCCAGACCGCCGAGCAGCGCGGTGAACAGCAGGAACACCAGGTTGGGCATGCCCGGCACCAGGCCGAGCAGGCCCATCACCCCGGCAGCCAGCCACAGCACCTTGGGATTGGCGAACAGCTGGCCGAGCATCTGCTGACCGACGTCCTGGTCGGTGTTGACCCGCGATACGGTCACGCCGGCGGCGGTGGAGATCACCAGCGCCGGGATCTGCGCCACCAGGCCGTCGCCGATGGTCAGCAGGGTGTAGGTTTCCGCCGCCTGGGCGAACGGCAGGTCGTGCTGCAGCATGCCGATCAGCAGGCCGCCGATGACGTTGACCGCCATGATCACCAGGCCGGCCACCGCGTCGCCGCGCACGAACTTGCTGGCACCGTCCATCGAGCCGTAGAAGTCGGCTTCCTGGGACACCTCACGGCGGCGCTGGCGCGCCTCCTCCTCGCCGATCAGGCCGGCGTTGAGGTCGGCGTCGATGGCCATCTGCTTGCCGGGCATCGAGTCGAGGGTGAAGCGCGCGCCGACCTCGGCGATGCGCCCGGCGCCCTTGGTGATGACCATGAAGTTGATGATCACCAGGATCAGGAACACCGCCAGGCCCACGGCGAAGTTGCCGCCGACCAGGAAGTGGCCGAACGCCTCGATCACCTTGCCCGCCGCGTCGCCGCCCTCGTGGCCGTGCATCAGCACCACCCGGGTCGAGGCGACGTTGAGCGACAGGCGCAGCAGCGTGGTGAACAGCAGGATCGCCGGGAAGGCGGCGAAGTCCAGCGGCTTCTGGGTGAACATGCTGACCAGCAGCACCATGATCGACAGGGCGATGTTGAAGGTGAAGAACAGGTCGAGGGCGAACGGCGGCAGCGGCAGGATCATCATCGACAGGATGAGGATGATCAGCAGCGGGCCGGCGAACAGCTTCATGTCGGCCTTGCCGGACAGGCCGGCGCGCCCCAGCATGGCGCTCAGTGCATTCATCGGGATTCCTCGTCATTGGCGGCGCGCGGCGGCGGGTCGGCCAGCTCGGCCGGTACCGGCAGGTCGTGCGGGGTCTGGGGCAGCTCGCCGCCCTCCTCGCGCACGCGCTTGAGGCGGTAGGCCCAGGCCAGGACCTCGGCCACCGCGGTGTAGAGTTCGGCGGGGATCTCCTTGTCGAGATCCACGTGGCGGTAAAGCGCGCGCGCCAGCGGCGGCGCCTCGAGCAGCGGCACTCCGTGCTCGGCGCCCAGCTCGCGGATGCGCGCGGCGACCAGCTCGGTGCCCTTGGCCACCACCCTGGGCGCGCCCATGCTGCCCTCCTGGTAGGCCAGGGCCACCGCATAGTGGGTCGGGTTGGTGACGATCACGTCGGCGGTCGGCACCTTGCTCATCATCCTGCGCCGCGCCACCGCCTGCTGCTGGGCGCGGATGCGGCCCTTGACGTGCGGGTCTCCCTCCGACTCCTTGTGCTCCTGGCGCAGGTCTTCCTTGCTCATGCGCAGCTTCTTCGCATGGCTCCACAGCTGGTAGGGCACGTCGATGCCGATCACCACGATCAGGGTCGCCACGATCACCGCGCAGGCCCAGGCCGCCAGCTGCAGCGCATTGGCCAGCGCCTGCGGCAGCGGCTGGGTCATCAGCGCCATCATCTCGCCGACATGGCTGGAGATGAACTGCACCGCCACCACGCCGACCAGCAGCGACTTGGCGATCGCCTTGCCCAGCTCGGCCAGCGCGTGGGTGGAGAACAGCCGCTTGAGGCCCTTGAGCGGGTTGAGGCGGGAGAACTGCGGGGCCAGCGACTTGGCCGACAGCAGCCAGCCGCCGAGCAGCATCGGCGCCACCAGGGCGATCAGCAACAGCAGGATCAGCAGCGGCAGCAGCGCCAGCAGGCTGCGCTGGGCCAGGCTCCAGAAGTGGGCGACCATCACCGCCGGGTCGAAGGCGACGCTGCGCTCGAACAGGAACGACTGCTCCACCACCAGGCCGAGCTGGGCGTACAGCGTGCTGCCCATCGCCCACAGGCCACCCACCCCGCCGGCCAGCAGCAGGAAGGTGCTCAGTTCGCGGGAACGGGCGACCTGCCCCTCTTCGCGCGCCTTCTCCAGGCGCCGGGGTGTCGCCGCTTCTGTCTTGTCGTCCTGATCGCTGTCGTCAGCCATGGCCTTGTGCGCGCCTGCGGCGACTCAATACGGGCAAAGGGACATTGTGCGGCCGCGGGTGCCGCGGCAATCGGCGAAACAGAGCGGAAATTCCCCGGCTTATCCGGCGCAGGCAGGCGCAGGCAGGCACCGGATGCCCTGGCGGGCCCCGGTGCGGCCGGGCGGCGCCTGGCCGCTACAGCTGGCGCATCAGCTGGTCGATGCAGTCGACCACCTGCATGCTGGCATCCTCCATCCGCTCCAGCGCCTCGCGCATCGCCACCGTGTCGCCCGCCTGGCCGGCCTGCAGGGCCCGCAGCCCGGCCTCGTGCACTTCGCGGTGCGGCGCATCGAGCGCCTGGAAGCTGTGCAGCTGGGCGTAGTGCCTGGCGCCATAGCCCTGGAAGTACCATTTGCCCAGGCGGCATTCGCTATGGCAGGTCAGGTGGGCAGCGAACTCGGCATTGTGGATGTGCCGGTAGACCTGGTTCTTCCACACCGCATGGTCGAGCTTGGTGGCATTGAGGAAGGACGTGGTGGTGGTCTGGCGGATGATGCCCTGCAGATGCTCGGAACGCTCGATCATCGTGCCGACAACCTCGTTGATCTGCACCGAGGAGGCGGACACTTCGGTGGCGCTGTCCTGGGTCAGCAGCACAGCGGCGCGGATGCTGGCGATCTCGCCGACGATCTCCTGCACCAGCTCGTCGATCTGCGCGCTGGCCACGGCGGCGCGCTGCGCCAGCTGGCGCACCTCGCCCGCCACCACGGCGAAGCCGCGTCCGGCCTCGCCGGCCCGCGCCGCCTCGATGGCGGCATTGAGCGCCAGCAGATTGGTCTGGTCGGTGATCTTCTGGATGTTCTCCACCAGCCCCTTGATGCCCCCGGCCGCCTGGTCGAGTACCTCGGCGCTGCGGGCACTGCTGTCGGCATGTTCGCTGATGCGCCGGGAACGGCTGTCCAGGGCGCCGACCGCAGTGCGCGCATCGCTGAAAACGTCGTCCAGCAGCTCCAGCTCCCTGCGCTCCTCGACCAGGGCCTCGGCGCGCTCGGCGATGCTCTGGCGCACCACCTCGAGCATGCCGTTGCCCCTCAGGTGGCTGGCATACACATGGCTCAGGCCATCCTTGGCCTGATCGGCGGCCTGCAGCTGCTGCTCCAGCTGCTGCAGCTCGTCCAGCAGTTTCCTGGCCTGTTGCTCCGCCGCTTCACGCTCGGCGGCCTGTTTCCGGCTGGCGAATATCATCACCGTATCCCTGCAGTCGCCTGCGCGCTATCGAAGTTGTCAGAAGCCCAGCTGGTCGAGCAGGTCGTCGACCTGATCCTGGTTGACCACCGCATCGCCAGCGGTCGGCTTGATCTGCGGACCATTGAGCAGGTTCTTCTTCTTTTCCGGCTCCCATTCGCTCTCGGCCAGGCGCTTGAGGATGATCGCCTCGCTGCCGTCCGGCACGCTCTCGATCAGCACCTGGATCAACTGGTGCTCGATCTCGCGGATCACCTCGTTCATCTTCTTGATGACCTGTCCGGTGAGATCCTGGAAATCCTGCGCCATGAGGATCTCCATCAGTTCACGCTGGGTCGCCTGGGTCTGGCGCGGCACGTCGGCCAGGTAGGCACGGGTGTCCCTGACCAGCTCGCGGGCCTCCTCCAGCTCGACCGGATTGGCGAACCAGGCATCCCAGCGCTGCTCCAGGGCACCGGCGCCCTTGGCCAGCTCGCCCTGCAGCGGCTGCGCGCGATCGATGGCATTGAGGGCGCGCTCGGCGGCCTGCTCGGTCATCGACGCCACGTAGGTCAGGCGATCGCGGGCATCGGGGATCGCCTCGGCGGCCTTCTCGATCTCCTTGTCCAGGCCCAGCTCGCGCATGCTGTCGCGCAGCATGCGGGTCAGCTGGCCGATGCGCTGGATCAGGTCATCGGGCGCCACGTCCCAGTTGCCAGCTGCGTGCTGTTCATCAACGCTCATGAGCCGTCTCCTCCGGGCCGGTTATTTGCCCAGTTTCTCGAAAATCTTGTTGAGCTTCTCTTCAAGGATCGCGGCGGTGAACGGCTTGACCACATAGCCGTTGGCACCGGCCTGGGCGGCCGCGATGATGTTTTCCTTCTTCGCCTCGGCGGTGACCATCAGCACCGGCAGGTGCTTGAGGCTCTCGTCGGCGCGGATCTGCTTGAGCATGTCCAGACCATCGAGGTTGGGCATGTTCCAGTCGGAAACCACGAACTCGAACTTGCCCGAGCGCAGCTTGTTGAGGGCATCCTGGCCGTCCTCGGCTTCTTCCACATTGTTGAAGCCCAGCTCCTTGAGCAGACTGCGCACGATCCGGCGCATGGTCGGGAAATCGTCCACTACCAGCATGCTCATGTTCTTGTCGGCCATTTGTATCCTCTCGATCTTGATGGCTGGTGAATGATCGGCAGCCGAGAGCTGCCACTGCGGGCACCTGACGCCCTGGTTGTCGACCGGGTAGCAGGCGCACCCCGTCTCAGAACGACTCCCATTGCTCATCGGCGCTCGCGACGGCGCGCTTGCGCGCGGGCTCGGTCGCGATCGGAGCCGCCTGCCGGCCTGGCAGGTCGCGCGGCGCGGCCGTCTGGCGAGCCTGCTCGCCCGACAGGCGGAACACTTCCACCGCGCGCTCCAGCGCGTGCGCCTGGTCCGCCAGCGACTCGGAGGCAGCGGACGCCTCCTGCACCAGCGCGGCGTTCTGCTGGGTCACCTCGTCCATCTGCGAGATGGCGGTGTTGATCTGGGCAATGCCCGCGCTCTGCTCCTGGGAGGCAGCGGAAATCTCGTCGATGATGTCGGTGACGCGGCGTACCGCATTGACCACATCGCCGATGGTCTTGCCAGCCTGGTCGACCAGCACCGAACCGTCGCGCACACGGCGCGAGGAGTCTTCGATGAGCGCCTTGATCTCGCGCGCGGCGTCGGCGCAGCGCCCCGCCAGGTTGCGCACCTCGCCGGCCACCACGGCAAAGCCGCGGCCCTGCTCGCCGGCGCGCGCCGCCTCCACCGAGGCGTTCAGTGCGAGGATGTTGGTCTGGAAGGCGATGGAGTCGATCACGCCGATGATGTTGGAGATCTGCCGCGAGCTTTCGTTGATTTCCTGCATGGTCGAGACCACCCGGCCGACCACTTCGCGCCCCTCGCCGGCGGCACTCGAGGCATCGCTGGCCAGGCTGCTGGCTTGACGGGCATTGTCGGCGTTCTGCTTCACCGTGGCGGTCAGCTGCTCCATGCTCGCGGCGGTTTCCTCCAGCGAAGCGGCCTGCTGCTCGGTGCGCGAGGACAGGTCGGCGTTGCCGCCGGCGATCTGCTGGGCACCGACCAGGATGGAGCCGCTGCCGTCGCGCACGCTGGCGACGATCCGCGACAGGCTGTCCTGCATCTCGCGCATGGCGGCCAGCAGCTGGCCCACCTCGTTCGTCGAGGTGACCTTGATCGGCCGCGACAGGTCCGCCTTGGCCAGACGCTGCAGATGGTCTACGGCCTCGGCCAGCGGCTGGACGATCACCCGCTGCAGACCGAAGCGCACAGCGGCCAGGGTTACCAGGGCGACGCCGAGCAGGGCCAGCGCGATCATGCTGAACAACCGGTGCATGCTCTGGTAGTCCGCGAGCAGGCGGTCCATCTTCTCGGCACTGTGGTTGAGATAGAGCCGCAAGGCATCTTCGTACGCGCTGACCAAGGGCAGCTGCTGCTCGCCGAGCTTGGCATAGGCGTCGAGATCGCCAGCCTCGAGCGCCTGGATCTGCTGATCGAGGACATCCAGCAACGGCGCGAAAGCGGCTGCCAGCGCGTCGACCAGCGGCTTCTCCGGCATCCCCTCGGGCACCTCGCGGTAAGCCTCGTACATTTCACGCGCACTGCCCGAACTGACACGCATGGACTGCAGCTTGACGCCCTTATCGCCTTCGCTGGTGAAGCGATTGCCCCGCAGTTCCTCGCGGTAGGCATCGGCGTTGACGATTATCTTCAGGCGCTCGATATTCGCCTGGTTGACCAGGTCGACCTGACGCACCGCCACCCGATCGATCTCCAGCACGGAGGTCAGCCCTTTCTCACCCCCGAGGTAGCCCAGCGCGCCCATTACGAACAGAAGTACGGCGAAGAGCACCAGTGTGGCGGTGAGAGCGCTCTTGATACTCAGGCGACCGATCAATTTCCCCATGGCAGATGCACCTTATTATTATAAAAATGCGTCAAACGCGCTGCGCCCGCCCGGAAGCAGCGACCTGACTGAGAATCCGCTCGGCCATGTGATCGAGCGAAACCACCTCGCAGGCACCGCCCAGGGCGATGCCCTCGCGCGGCATGCCGAACACCACGCAACTGGCCTCGTCCTGGGCGAAGGTGAAGGCCCCGGCCTGGCGCATCTCCAGCAGGCCACGCGCACCATCACGGCCCATGCCGGTGAGCAGCACGCCGATGGCGTTGCGCCCGGCACTTTCCGCCGCGGAGCGGAACAGCACGTCCACCGAGGGACGGTGACGGTTCACCGGCAGGCCGTCATCGAGGCGGGCGACGTAGTTGGCGCCGCTGCGGACCAGCTTGAGGTGCGCGGTACCGGGGGCGATGTAGGCATGCCCGGGCAGGATGCGCTCGCCGTCCTCGGCCTCCTTGACCACGATGCTGCACAGGCGGTTGAGGCGCTCGGCGAACGACTTGGTGAAGCCGCCGGGCATGTGCTGGGCGATCAGGATCGCCGGGCTGTTGGCCGGCAGCGGTTCGAGCACCGCGCGGATCGCCTCGGTGCCGCCGGTGGAGGC
>JAEAMF010000721.1_pt1 | contig 33589 bp, 28 predicted proteins | sample 8958721 | NCBI WGS metagenome assembly JAEAMF01 (sample SAMN16933255, study PRJNA681124) | bioreactor sludge metagenome | isolation source: anaerobic bioreactor treating anionic surfactant - SDBS | place: India: Bengaluru | collected 2019-02-28 | reverse complement strand
ACACGAACGCAATCACTATCACTTGCTCTAATGTTCCTTGCAGAACCGATGCTTCTTTGCTACAATGCTGCCGCAAATTCCCGGAGGTGGACATGAGCGAATTCTACAAATGCGCGATATGCGGCAAGATCGTCAAAGTGATCGCCGAGGGCAAGGGACAGCTGGTCTGCTGCGGCCAGCCCATGGACGTGATCGCCAATTTCCAGTCGGTCAACGAGATCCTCGACTTCGCCATCGAGAAGGAGGAGGAGGCCCGGCAGTTCTACCTGGAGTGGGCGCAGAAGCTCGAGAACAGGGCCCTGAGCGAGCAGTTCGTCCTCTTCGCCGGCGAGGAGCTCAAGCACAAGGAGAAGCTGCAGCGGGTCAAGGGCGGCAGCTCCTTCAAGCCCGCGGCCAAGCAGGTCACCGACCTGAAGATCGTCGACTACCTGGTCGACATCGTGCCCACCCCGGAGATGGACTACCAGGAGGCGCTGATCGTGGCCATGCGCCGCGAAAAGGCCTCGTTCAAGCTCTACAGCGACCTGGCCGCCATCGCCCAGGACGAGGGGTTGCGCGACACCTTCCTGGCCCTGGCCCAGGAGGAGGCCAAGCACAAGCTGCGCCTGGAGACCGTGTACGAGAAGGAGATCTACAGCGAGAACTGACCGCCGGGGCCGCCAGGGGAGGAACGCATGGTGAAAGTCCGTGACATCGTGGCGCTGCTCGACGCCGAAGTGCTCTCCGGGGAGAGCAAGCTGGACGAGGAGGTGCGCTCGGCCGGCGCCAGCGACATGATCAGCGACATCCTGGCGCTGACCCAACCGGGCATGATGGTGCTCACCGGCTACACCTACCCCCAGGTCATCCGCTCGGCCCTGGTCACCGACCTGCTGGGGCTGATCGTGGTGCGCGGCAAGAATGTCGCCCCCGAGACCATCGCCTACGCCCGCGAGAACAACTTCCTGCTGCTGCGCACGCGGGGCTACCTGTTCTCCTCCTGCGGCAAGCTCTTCGCCATGGGGCTGCGGGGCAGCGATGCCGGAAAAGAATAACCAGCTCTCGCGCTACGCCGCCATCTTCGAGGACATCCGCGCCGGCGACATCATGAGCACCAACGTGGTGGAGATCTCCGCCGAGAAGAAGATCGCCCACGCCAAGGAACTGATGAAGATCAAGAAGATCTCCGGCATGCCGGTGGTCGACGAGAACCGGCGCCTGGTCGGCATCATCAGCATCGAGGACATCATCCATGCCCTGGAGTTCAACAAGCTCAACGATCCCATCCGCCGCCTGATGTCGCCCAACGTGGTGACCCTCCGCCGCGACGACCCGCTGCCGGCGGTGGTGAAGCGCTTCGAGAGCTACAAGTTCGGGCGCTTCCCGGTGGTCGACGACGACGGCCGCGTCTGCGGCATCATCACCAAGGACGACATCCTGCACGGCATCGTGGAAAAGTTCAACCTCATCTATATCCACGACCAGCAGCGCACCCGCACCCTGAACGCCGAGTACTCGGCCATCACCGGCGAGCGGCTGAAGGCCGACGAGGCCAGCTTCCACTACCAGATCGACACCGCCGACATCGACGCCGCCGGCAGCGGCGCCGCCATGCTGAAGCGCTACCTGGCGGGCAAAAACTTCCACAACGACATCGTGCGCCGCGTCGGCGTCGCCACCTACGAGGCCGAGACCAACGTGGTCATCCACAGCAAGGGCCAGGGCGACATCTACTTCTTCCAGGACGAGGACCGCTTCATCGTGCGCGTGGTGGACAACGGCGTGGGCATCGAGGACCTGGACAAGGCGATGAAGGAGGGCTACTCCACCGCCCCCGACCATGTCCGCGAACGCGGCTTCGGCGCCGGCATGGGCATCGCCAACATGAAGCGCTTCGCCGACAAGCTGGTGATCATCTCCGAGAAGGGCGCCGGCACCCAGGTGGAGATGATCTTCTACCTTCCCACCCAAACCTGGCCTTTGATCTAGAAGCCAGAGGTTCCACGTACCAAGTACCACGTTCCAGGTTGAAAACGAGCATTCGGCATACGATGTACGGCATAGGATAGAAGCCCAATCACGATCTAGTTCTCAGAAGGTTTTACCGTCCGCCGTGCGCCGTCGGCCGCCCGCCAATCACCATGAAGTGAAGATGACTCTTGCCTGCCCACCCAAACCTGGCCGTTGATCTAGAAGCCAGGGGTTCCACGTACCACGTGCCACGTTCCAGGTTGAAAACGAGCATTCGGCATACGGTGTACGGTATACGGCATACGGCTTCAGAAGCTTCAGGGAAGAGAGAGGGAAGCCAGAGAGAAAGGCAAAGGGAAGGCAGAGTGAGAAAGAAATTTTGATCGGGTTTTTTCCACTCTCTCTTCCCTCTTTCTTCCCTCGCTCTTCCTTTTATCTTCCCTGAGCTCAATAAAGCTGTTGAAGTCGGCCGCCCTCTGCGCGTTCTCCGCCGTTCGCCTCGTTCAATAAACCGAAACTATTGTCCGGCGTTTCTCGTTTATTTAGCGATGAAATCCCCGGAGGTTCTCCCATGAAGAAATCCCTGATCGCCACCCTCCTTCTTCTTCCGCTACTGGCCTTGGCTCAGGTCCCCGAGCCGGCCCGGGCTGCGGCAACAGGGGTAAACGCCGCTCCGGCGGCGGCTTCCGGGGGGATGCCGCTGCACTATGAGATCTGGGTCACGCTCGACCCGGAGCAGAAGATGCTGCACGGCCGCGAGGCCGTGCGCTGGACCAACACCAGCCGGGACACCGTCCCCGACATCTGGTTCCACCTTTACTGGAACGCCTTCAAGAACGAGGAGAGCGCCTTCATGCGCGAGGCGCGCCAGGAGGACTTCGGCGCCGACATGCACGGCGACACCGACGTCAAGGACGGCGACTGGGGCTGGATCGACATCGACGCCATCCGCCTGAACGGCGGCGCCGACCTGAAGCCGACGATGGAGTTCATGCTCCCCGACCGGCCGCTCCACCCGCGCGACCAGACGGTCATGCGCGTCAGGCTGCCCAAACCGCTGGCTCCCGGAGAATCAGCCGACCTGCAGATCGCCTTCCGCGCCCGGATCCCCAGGACGGTCCGCCGCTCGGGCTACTACCACGACGGGTATTTCATCGGCCAGTGGTTCCCCAAGCCCGGCGTGTACCAGGAGGGCCGGGGCTGGAACTGCCACCAGTACCACCTGAACAGCGAATTCTTCGCCGACTTCGCCGACTTCAAGGTCCACATCACCGTGCCCGAACCATTCGTGGTCGGCGCCGCGGGGCGCGAGATCGCGACGCGCCGCGACGGCAAGGCCGGCACCGCCACCCACACGTTCGCCCAGGAGCGCATCCACGACTTCGCCTGGACCGCCGATCCCGACTATGTCCGCCTCGAGCGCGACTTCGTCGCCGCCCGCGAGGTGAGCGAGGCCGAGTACCGCGAGGTCGCCGGCGCCCTGCGCCTGCCGGTCGACCAGGTCCGGCTTCCCGACGTCAGGATGGTCCTGCTGATCAACCCCGAGCACCGCGCCCAGGCGGAGCGGCACTTCAAGGCGCTGCGCGCGGCCCTGAAGTACTACGGCCTGTGGTACGGCCCTTATCCCTACGCCCAGGTGACCATGGTCGACCCGCCCTTCCGCAGCGGCGCCGGCGGCATGGAGTACCAGACGCTGTTCACCGCCGGCACCCGCGTGCTGGCCACGCCGCAGGCCAATGACCCGGAGATGGTGATCATCCACGAGTTCGGCCACGGCTACTGGTACGGCCTCGCGGCGAGCAACGAGTTCGAGGAAGCGTGGCTGGACGAGGGGATCAACACCTACTCCACCGGCAAGGTCCTGGCCAAGGCCTACGGCGCCGGCTCGGTGCCGCTGAACGTCGCCGGCATCCCCCTCACCCGCTACACCGGCCCCTTCAAGTACTCCGACCTGGAGATGGACCGCATGGCCGCCGTATTCGCCGCCCGCCTCGACCCGGTGCAGACCGCCTCCTGGCGCTTTTCCTCGTCCATGAGCTACGCCATGAACGTCTATATGCGCGCGGCGACCAACCTGCGCACCCTGGAGAACCTAATCGGCAAGGAGGCCATGCTGCGGGTCATGCGCACGTTCCACACCCGCTTCCGCTTCCGCCATCCGACCACCCGCGACTTCATCGCCGTGGCCAACGAGGTCAGCGGCCGGGACCTGACCTGGCTCTTCGACGAGCTGTTCCTCTCCGCCCGGGAGTGGGACTACGGCGTGACCCGGGCCGGTTCCGCCGAGATCCGCGCGCCGCGCGGCGTCTTCGAGCGCCAGGGCAAAAGGAGCGAGGTCACGGGCAAGGCCGCCCGCGAACAGGACCGGAAAACCAAGGCGAAGCGGTACGCCACGCGCGTGCGCGTCGAGCGCCTCGGCGAGGCGCGCCCGGGCCCCGGCGTGAGGCTGAAAGTCCTGGTCGTCTTCGCCAACGGCGCGCGCAAGGTCGAGGAATGGGACGGCCAGGGACGCTGGATCGACTTCGTCTACGAGGGCCCCAGCCGCATCCGCTATGCGCAGGTCGATCCCGACGCCGTGTTCCTCGTCGACCGCGACCTGAGCAACAACAGCTGCACGGCCGAGGCGCGCTCCGCCGGGCCCTTGCGCTGGTCGGCCCGGCTGCTCTTCTGGGTGCAGAACCTCCTGCAGTTCGCCGGCTCGCTGATCTAGGAGAACACCATGTCGAACCTCAAGCTGTTCTCGAAGGCTCTCGGGACCACCGCCAGGCAGGGCCGGCTGGCCCTGCGCCTGTGGGCGATCAACCTCCTGTTCTCGCTGCTGGTCGCCGCCCCGTTCGCCGTCGCCATCCAGGGCCAGGCCTCGCATTCGCTCGCGGCCGATTCTTTGCTGTCCCGGATGGACGTCGACTGGATGACCGACCTGGGCACCCGCTTCCAGGGGGCCGCGCCCCTGGTCATGGGCCTGCTGCTGGCGGCCCTGCTCCTGTACCTGCTGCTGGCCGTCTTCCTCAACGGCGGCGTCATCGGCGGCCTGCTCCGCCCCGGCGCGCGCCCGACCCTGGCCGAGTTCTTCCACGACTGCGGCTTGCATTTCTGGCGCTTCCTGCGGCTGTTCCTCCTCTCCATCCCCGTCTATCTCCTGTTCGTCGGCCTCCTGCACGGGCTGGTCGCGCGGCTGCTCCGGGCCCTCACGCGCCAGGCGGCGACCGAGTGGCCGGTGGTCGCCGCCAGCGTCCTGCGCCTGCTGGCGCTGCTCCTGCTGCTGGGGATCATCTCCATGTTCCTCGACTACATCAAGATCGGGCTGGCCGCCGGCAAGCGGCGGGGCGTGCTCAAGGAGACCGGGCGGATGCTGAAGCTCGTCGGCCGGCGCTTCCTCAAGGCCTGGGGCCTCCACCTGCTGGCCGGGCTGGCGTTCGTGGCGCTGACGCTGCTCTATCTCGAGGTCGCCCGCGTCCTCCCCAAGGGGACGCCGCCGTTGCTCCTCGCCGTCTTCCTGTGGCAGCAGTTCTACGTCCTCGGCCGCCAGTTCAGTAAAATGCTGTTCTTCGCCAGCGAGATCGAGCTGTACAAGGAGCTCCAAGAACCGGCTCAGACCACGTAACGCGTGACGCGTGACGCGAAAAAGCACGAATCGAAATCCTTGAACGCGAACTGCCTGACCCAGTGCCCGGCGAATTCCTTGCTTCGATGAGTTTCACTATCGATTCAAAAGGAGAGAACGGCGACACCGACCAACTGGTTCTCTATATATGAAGTCCCATCACCAAGGGCGATAGAAGGAGACGAGTTCCTTCGTTACAGGGCTGTTTCTCGTCACGCGTCACGCATTACGCGTCACGATAGACCGTCGTTCTTCTTGACCTGCTGCACCTGTCGTGCTACAGTCGAGCCCTTGGAGGCCCCGGTGAAACCCATCCGCATACTGACCGTCGTGGCGGCCGCATTTTTCCTTTCGGCCGCGCTGGGAGGCGAGGACATGTTCATCGACAAGGAGACCCAGGACGGGGTGCGCGAGTACCTGCTGGGCCGGTACGGCGAGGAGCAGAAGGCGCGCATCGACCACGGCGTGCGCCAGGCGGCCGCCTTCTGGCGGCCCGAGGACGGGAGCGCCGAGGAGTTCGTCAAGTTCTGCAAGACTTCTTTCCGCGCCGGGTCGGAGGCGCTGGACTCGCTGTTTCAGCGCCTGGACGCCAATCTCGAGACGCTGTACGGCCACCTGAACCGCGTCAGCCTCGAGTTCAAGAGGCCGCTGCAGGAGGAGCGCGGCGAGATCCAGCCCATCGATGAGCGCTTCGGCCAGATCGACCCCGCCGCCCATGTCAGCGACGATCTGTTCGCGAGCCAGATCGCCTTCGAGGTGCTGCTCAATTTTCCGTCCTACTCCCTGGCCGAGAAGACCGACCTGGGGCCCGGCTGGAGCCGGCGCGAGTGGGCGGCCGCCCGCTGCGGCGACCTGTTCCTCTCGCGCCTGCCGGCGCGGGTCAGCCAAAACGCCGCCGCCGCCCTGAGCGAAGCCGAAACCTACATCTCGCGCTACAACATACACGCCGGCTGCCTGGTCGACGGCGAGGGCCGGGCGCTCTTCCCCGCCACGCTGAAGCTGATCAGCCACTGGGGATTGCGCGACCACATCAAGGCGCTCTATGCCGAGAAGGACGGCCTGGCCCGCCAGGACATGCTGCACGAGGTGCTCAAGCGCATCATCCAGCAGGACATCCCCAAGTCGGTGATCGACCGCGACGAGTTGGCCTGGAATCCTTACAAGAACAAGGTGTTCAATGACGGCCGCGAAGTGGCCTGGACCCCCGAGCCCAACTCGCGCTACATGCACCTGCTGGACGTCTTCAAGGCCATGCGCGACATGGACGAGCACTTCCCTTCGCTGCCCAGCCACCCGCGGCGCAAGTTCGAGCTGGAGCGCGAGCTGCTGGAGACGGACGTCTCCAGGCTGCTGGAGCAGGTGCTGACGTCGCCCGAGGTCCGCGACACCGCCGCCCTGATCGCCTCGCGCCTGGGGCGCGAGCTGCGGCCGTTCGACATCTGGTACAACGGCTTCAAGCCCAGGGCGCGGATCACCGAGGCCGAGCTCGACCGCCGCGTGCGCCAGAGATACCCCAGCCTGGCCCGCTTCGAGAAAGGGGTGAGCCCCATCCTGCAGCAGCTGGGATTCACGCCCGCCAGCGCCGCCTTCATCGCCGAGCGCATCGCCGTCGACCCGGCCCGCGGCGCCGGCCACGCCTGGGGGGCGCAGATGCGCTCCGAGAAATCACACCTGCGCACGAGGGCCGATGCCGGCGGCATGAACTACCAGGGCTTCAACGTCGCCATGCACGAACTGGGCCATTGCGTCGAGCAGGTGCTGTCGCTGCAGAAGGCCGACTCCTGGCTGATGGCCGGCGTGCCCAACACCGCCATCACCGAAGGCTTCGCCTTCGTCTTCCAGAACCGCGATCTGGAAGCGCTGGGCTATCCCGCCGCCGGCGGCCGCGCCCGCCAGCTGCAGGCTCTGGACACACTGTGGATGACCTATGAGATCTCCGGCGTGGCCATGGTGGACATGAAGGTCTGGGAGTGGCTGTACAAGAATCCCGGCGCCAGCGCCGATTCCCTGCGCCGGGCCGTCATCGCCAGCGCCCGCGAGGTCTGGAACAAGTATTACGCTCCCGTCTTCGGGGTCCGCGACCAGGCGCTCCTCGCCGCATACTCGCACATGATCGACGCCGCCCTCTACCTGCCCGACTACCCGCTGGGACACCTGATCGCCTTCCAGCTGGAGAGCCATCTGCGCGGTCGCAGCCTGGGCCGGGAGATGGAGCGCATGTGCCGCGCCGGCCGCCTCGTGCCGCAGCTGTGGATGCAGAACGCCGTGGGCGGGGAGATCTCGGCCGAGCCGCTGCTCGCCGCGGCCAGGGAAGCGCTCAGCGCGATCAAGAAGTAAATTCCGTGACGCGTAACGCGTGACGCGTGACGCGGAACAGCCCTGATTTGCCGATGTATTCTTCATGATCCATGCTCGTTTCTTTCTCCTTCACTCCAAGAAACCAGTTCCCGATGTTCTAATTTGGAAAAGCGAAAGAGGCTCGCAGGATTTCCTTTTCGATCGATTTCTTGGATAGGGTTCGTTCGTTTGCCGTTACTCGTCACGCGTTACGCGTCACGCGTCACGATAGTTCGCAGCCTCATGCTGAGCGATTCTCAGGAAATTAACGAGCAACCGCACTCCCAGCTCCGCCGACCGCTCCGGATGGAACTGGACGCCATACAGAGGGCGCCGGCGATGGACGATGGCCTCGACGAGGCCGGCGCCGCTCACGGCCAGCACGTGAAACTCGCGCTCCAGCGCGGCGTCGCACACGACGATCTCCTCATGGCTCTCGTGCATGGGAAAGGCGGGGGGGAAGCCGGCAAAGAGCCCTGCCGCGGTGCCGGCGCGGACCTCCCCTGCGCCCAAATGCTTCGTGTCGTCGCGGCGCACCGTCGCGCCGAAGGCTCTCGCCAGCGCCTGGTGCCCGAAGCAGATGCCGAGCAGCGGCCGGCGCCAGCCGGCGAGGAATTCCAGCAGGGCCGTTCCCGCCTCGTTGTCGCCGACCATCTTCTGCGATCCCGACACGATGGCGGCGGTGCCCATGTCCGGTTCAATCCGGTCGTCCCCGATTTCCATGGGCTCGATCACGATGCCGGCCGCTTCCGCGCCGGCGCGCAGCCAGTCGCGGTAACCCGCGATCTTGTCGCCCGCCTGTTCCCGGTAGCAGTTGATCAAAAGCAGCTTCATGTTCATGGCACCCCGAGGAGACGCCATTATAGCGGAATCGCCCGGGGATGCAACCGCGCCCCGCGCCGCGCTGTCCCAGAATGGGACATGCGTCAGAGCGGGAAATCCCGGCGGGATGCTGCCCTTCCGGGCGGCCGGCGCCGCGCTGTCCCAAAATGGGACATGCGCCACGTCCGCCTGAGCCCTTGATTCCGTTCGCTTTCCTGCGCCCTCCCAACGGCACTGTCCTATTATGGGACAGCCACGAGCGGACGGGCGGTTCGCCGCGGGGAGAGCCATTGCCCAAAATCCTTGCTTATCGGTGATCCGCACGCACATTGATATTTGGCACCATTCATGCAAATACCGCGGCGAGGACAAGCATGGAAAAAGGAATGAAGTGCAAGGACATCACCAATAACGTACTCGGCTATATCATGCGCTTGCCCGACGAGGAATTCCGCGGCCTGACCATCAAGACGCTCGCCGCGCATTTCGCGGTCAGTCGCTGCCACCTTTCGCGGGTCTTTCACGCCGTCCGCGGCATGACGCTCAACACTTTCATCAAGCGCCAGCGGCTGCTGCGCGCCGAGCACATGCTGAACGACGACGGCTTCCTGACCGTCAAGGATCTCGCTTCGCGCCTGGGCTATTCCGACTACCAGTACTTCATTTCCAGCTTCAAGGAGCACTGGGGGGAGTCGCCCGGCCGCTACCGCAAGCTGATGAGGTGAGGCGGCAGGAAGCGATTGCGAAGCCGGCAGAAGCTCAAGGGAAGAGCAAGGGAAAACAAAGGGGAAGGCAGAGGGAAGGCAGAGTGGGAAGAGTCGCGGACAGGGTTTTTTCCACTCTCTCTTCCCTTTCTCTTCCCTCATTCTTCCCGCCGTCTTCCCTGTCCCCCTGCCCTTGACACGGGGTGGCACGCTCCCCTACCATTGGATCCATGCCCAAGCGGAAAAAGAACCTCCTGACCTTCCTGTGCCTGGCGTTGGTGGCGGTGCGGCCTTTCGCAGCCCGCTCCCGCGCGTTGCCCGAGGCCGGCGGCGTGACCTGCCGCATCACGACCGATGAAGGCGAGATCCAAGTCCGCGTCTGCCCGAAGAAGGCGCCGGTCACCGCCGGCAACTTCCTGAGCTACGTCGAAGCCGGGCTCTACGACGGCACGACCTTTTTCCGCGTCGTGACCCCGCAGAACCAGCCGAAAGACCGGGTGCGGATCGAGGTCATCCAGGGCGGCGACGTCGACGAAAAGAAATGCTTCCCGCCCATCGTCCACGAAACCACGCAAATGACCGGCCTGAAGCACGTGGACGGGGCGATCTCCATGGCGCGCGATGCCCCGGGCACGGCCCGCAGCAGCTTCTTCATCTGCGTCAACGACCAGCCCGAGCTCGACTTCGGCGGCCGGCGCAACCCCGACGGCCAGGGCTTCGCCGTTTTCGGCCTCGTGGTCAAGGGCATGGAGGTCGTCCGCCGCATTCAGCGCCTGGAGGCGGACGGACAGACGCTCAATCGGCCCGTGAAGATCCTCTCCATCTCGCGAGTGAAAAGTGAATCGTGAGAAGTGAAAGAGTCTGCCATGAGTGCGGAAAGACCAGGCTCTTTCACTAGTAAACAGTGAAAAATGAAAAGTGAAAGAGTCTCACATGAGCCCTGAAAGACCAGGCTCTTTCACTTCTTCGCCTCTTTCACTTTTCACTTGGCCGCAGCTGCTGCTGGGCGCGGCCGCGCTGTCGTTCTACGCCGTCCACGCCGTCACCTGGCTGCGGCGGGGCGTGCCGGGCGCCCTGCTCTGGGCCTGCCACCTTGGCTGCCTGCTGGTCGGCATCGCCGTCCTGGCGAGGCGGCCGGCGCTGAACGGCGTCGGCGTCCTCTGGCTGGTCCTGGGCAACCTGTTGTGGGCCGTCGACCTGGCCGCGGGCGGGGAATTCATCTTCACATCGCCGCTCACCCATGTCGGCGGGCTGTCCATCGGCGTGTGCCATGCGCGGCGGGCCGGCTTCCCCAGGCGCAGCTGGCTGGCGGCGCTGGCCGGCATCGCCGCCCTGCACCTGCTCTCCGGCTGGGTCACGCCTCCAGCGGAGAACATCAACGTCGCCTTCCGCGTCCATCCCAGCCTGCAGGGGATCGTGCCCGGCTTCCTGGCGTTCCGCATCCTGATGCTGGCCGCTTCGGCGGCCCTTTTCTATGCCGCCGAGCTGCTGATACGAAGAATAGTGAAAAGTGAAAAGTGAAAAGTGAAAGAGTCTCCCATGAGCCCTGGAAGACCAGGCTCTTTCACTTCCTCTTTCACTTTTTTCATTCTGCGGGCGATCTTCTTCTTGATCTTCTCGTACTTGGGCGGCGGGCCGTTGCGCACTTCCCGGCCGTCGATGAACAGGGCGTCGCTCATCCCCCACTCCAGGAAGACGGGGCGGTCGTCGGTGCGGATCTCGTGGAATTCCACCGGCGGCCCAAGCTCGGAGGCGGCGCGCCGGGCCCGTTCGTGCACCAGGCTCATGGCCGGGCACCAGCCGTTGAGCAGGCCGGTGACCTTCACCTTGCCCGCTTCGCCCTGGGGTTTTTTTCTTGGCCGGATCCATTTTGGCGCCATGGCATCGGCGGCGAAGGGCTTCCACATCAGCGCCGTCATGCCCATGGCGTCCGCCTTGCGGTAGCCGTGCCTGCGGAACCAGGAGGCGCGCATCCAGAAGGGCAGCGTCACTCCCCAGGCAGCCATGCCCCTGGCGCCCAGCGCCCGGGCGTCGGCCTCGGCCTCTGCCAGCAGAGCCGTGCCCATCCCGCGCTTGCGGAAGTCGCCCCGTCCCTGCGGGTGGCCGTGCACCCAGATGCAGAGAATGAAATAGAGCCCGCTGCCCTCGGCCGGCGACTGCTCGATGGGCAGGTACTGGATCATGCCGCCGGCCGTGCCCCTGTCGTCCACGGCCAGCTTGACCCGCAGTCCGCTGTCCTTGTGGCGCTCGTACCACTCGCGCTTGTGGCTGCCCGCTTCGCGGATCTCGTCCGACCACTCCTCGAGGCACAGGCAATACTCTTCCGCGTGTTCCGGCGTCAGGTCGATGATCCTCATGCAAGCCTCAGAAAAAAGTGAAAAGTGAAAAGTAAAGAGCGAAAGGGTCTTCCATGAGTCCTGGAAGCGTAGTCTCTTTCACTTCTTTGTCTCTTTCACTATTCACCTCTTGGGCTCCTTCACTTTTCACTGCTCTGGCCGCCGGCCAGTTGCAGCAGGAACGCGTACTCGAAGGCGACCTCCTCCAGGCGGCGGAAGCGGCCCGAGGCGCCGCCGTGGCCCGCCTCCATGTTGGTGCGCAGCAGCAGCAGGCGGTCATCGGTCTTGGCCGAGCGCAAACGCGCCACCCACTTGGCCGGCTCGAAGTACTGCACCTGCGAATCGTGCAGGCCGGTGGTCACCAGCATGGCCGGGTAGTCCTTGGCGCGCACGTTGTCGTAGGGCGAATAGGACAGCATGTATTCGTAGCACTCGGGCCGGTTGGGATCGCCCCACTCATCGTACTCGCTGGTGGTGAGCGGGATGGAGGTGTCGAGCATGGTGGTCACCACGTCGACGAAGGGGACGGCGGCGACGATGCCGCGGAACAGGTCGGGCCGCAGGTTGGCCACGGCGCCCATCAGCAGGCCGCCGGCGCTGCCGCCCGTGGCGAAGAGCCGCGGCGGCGAGGTGTAGCCGTGGCGCACCAGGTACTCGGCGCAGGAGATGAAGTCGGTGAAGGTGTTCATCTTCTTGAACAGCTTGCCGTTGTCGTACCAGGAGCGGCCCAGCTCCTGGCCGCCGCGCACGTGGGCGATGGCGAAGATGAAGCCGCGGTCGAGCAGGCTGAGGCGCGCGGAGTTGAACTCCGGGTCGGTGGAGTAGCCGTAGGAGCCGTAGCCGTACAGCAGCAGCGGCGTCCCCGCCCCGCGCGCCGTGTCCTTGCGGTAGACGAGGGAGATCGGCACCAGCGTGCCGTCGTAGGCCGGGGCCATGAGCCGCTCGCCGGCGTACAGCTCGGGCCGGTAGCCCCCCAGCACCTCCTGGCGCTTCAGCAGCCGGCGCTGGCGCGTCTTCATGTCGAACTCGTAGGTCGAGGGCGGGACGGTGAGCGAGGTGTAGGTGAAGCGCATGAGGTCGGTATCGGGCTCGGCGGTGAACGAAGTCCCGACCGTGTAGGCCGGCTCGGGGAACTCGATTGCATAGCCCTCGCGCTCGCCCCAGGGCAGGACGCGGAGCTGCGTCAGGCCGGCGCGGCGCTCGCTGAGTACCAGATAGCGCGCGAAGAGATCGAAGTCCTCCAGCAGGACGTCGGGGCGGTGGGCGACGAGCTCGGTCCAGGAGTCGCGGCCGGTCCGGCCCTCGGCGGCGGTCATGAGCTTGAAGTTCTCGGCGCCGTCGTTGGTCAGGACGAAGAAGCGGCCGTCGAGGTGGTCGATGCTGTATTCCAGCCCGCGCCGCCGCGGCTGGAACACCGTGAACGCGCCCTCGGGCCGGGCCGCGTCAAGGAAGCGGTACTCGTCGCTCAGCGTGCTGCGGCTGGAGAGGAGCAGGAAGCGCCGCGAACGGCTCAGGCCGACGCCCACGTCGAACGTCTCGTCCTTCTCCTCGTAGACCGCGGCGTCGGAGGCGGCGGCGCTCCCCAGCCGGTGGCGGCAGACCTTGTAGGCGCGGAGCGTCTCGGGGTCGATCACCGGGTAGAACAGGGTGCGGCTGTCGGCGGCCCAGGCCATGCGGCCGGCCGTCATGCGGATCTCCTCGGCCAGGTCGCGGCCGCTGCGCAGGTCGCGGAAGCGGATGCGGTACTGGCGGCGCGACACGGTGTCGACGCTGTAGGCCAGCACGGCGTTGTCGGGGCTGACGGCGATCGAGCCGATCTGGAAGTACTTCTCGCCGGCGGCCATGCGGTTGCCGTCGAGCAGCACCTTCTCCGCAGCCTTGAGCGATCCCTTGCGGCGGGTATAGACGGGATAGTCCCTCCCCTTCTCGTAGCGCACGGCGTACCAGTAGCCGTTCTCGAAGTAGGGCACCGAGGAGTCGTCCGGCTTGAGGCGGCCGACCATCTCCCGGTACAGGGTCCCGCGCAGTCCCTGGGCGGGCTTCATCACGGCGTCGGTGTAGGCGTTCTCCGCCCGCAGGTACTCGATGACCTCGGGGTTCTCCCTCTGGTTCAGCCAGTAATAATCATCCTGGCGCGCATGGCCGTGGATGACCAGCTCCTTGGGGACCTTTTTGGCCAGCGGCGGCGACGGCAGCGGCTCGTCGGCGGCCGGCAGCGCCGGGAGAGACAAGGCCAGGACGAAGACGACGGCGATGATGTTCTTTTTCATGATGCTCCTCATGGCTCGGCTCCGATTATAGCCAATTCGTGAAGTCAACTCCAGAACGAGCACAGGGAAGAGAGAGGGAAAGGCAGAGGGAAAACAAAGGGAAGGCAGAGTGGGAAAGGATTCCTGACAGGGCTTTCGCTATTTTCTATTTAGAAGCTTCGTTCCATTGCTGTTGCTAACACAAACACAAACACTAACACTTGAAAGGACTTTTCCCACTCTCTCTTCCCTCCTTCTTCCCTCATTCTTCCCTCTCTCTTCCCTGGAGCCCTTTTCCCTCCTGCCGTACGTCGAGTTCGTTTCTTCCTCGTCACTCGTCACTTGTTACTCGTCACGGCTGATCCTTTCACAGCGGTTGTCGTGTGCCGAGCCCTGCCGGCCCTTGACTTTTCGCATCCGCCCCCTGTACAACTAGGCGATGAAAAACGGCGAAGGGTTCTTCGTCCGCGACTACTGGGCCGCCGACTTCCCTCACGTGGCCGAGATCTGGGAGAGATCGGGGATCAGCACTCCGGGGCGGGGGGACAGCGCCGAGGTGATCGAGAACACGCTGCGCCGCAACGGCCGGCTGCTGGTGCTGGTCGACCGCGACCGCGACACCGTGGTCGGCACTTCCTGGCTGACCAACGACGGCCGGCGCCTCTACCTGCACCATTTCGCCATCGCCCCCGAGTGCCAGGGTCTGGGGCTGGCCAAGCCCCTGCTGCGCGAGTCGCTGAAGATCGCCAAGACCGTCGGCCTGCAGGTGAAGATCGAGGTGCACCGCGACAACCACAAGGCCCTGGACCTGTACCGCAAGGCGGGATTCAAGCGCCTCGGCGACTACGACGTCATGATCATCCGCGACCTGAGCGACATCAAAGAATAGGGCATGGCGTACGGCGTACGGCGGAAGGAAGAAAAACCGAACAGTCCGTCGAGGCTCCACGCTGACGGCCCTGCCAGGGGCGGCGTCCCCAAGGGTTGCCCCAATTGGGCTACACGACATCTGAATAACCTAACCGTCCGCCGAGGTTCCACATTCCACGTTCCATGTTTTGTAGTAAAGCCAATTCAAGGCGCGGAGAAAACATTGGATTGTTTTACCGTGATTCGTGATCCGCAACAGCGAGAGATTCCGGCTGTTGCGAACACGAATACGAACATGTAGATCCCGTGGAATTCCTTTTTGCTGGCACTGACACTGTCACTGACACCAGGATTTGCTTCTTCCTCGTCACTCGTCACATGTCACTCGTCACTATAGCTCATTGAGTTTCCTGCTACCACTACCACTATCACTACCACTTATTCGGTCCTTCGGCTATAATTCCATCCACGATGAAACTCGAGCCCCATCACCATTCGTTCACCGTGCCGGAGCGGGAGGGAGAATCGCCGCTCATGCGCCTGCTGGCCGTGCTCGAGGAGATGATGGAGACGGCCGGCCGCCACGCCGAAGCGCTGGGGGTGGGGGTGCGCGACCTGCACGCCAAGGGGCTGACCTGGGTGCTGGCCCGCCTGCACGCCCGCGTCGCCTCCATTCCCGTTCCCGGCGCCGCCGTGGATATCGCCACCTGGCCCTGCGGCCGCCACCGCCTGTTCGCCGTGCGCGAGTTCCAGCTGCGCGACGCCGCGGGCGCCGAGATGCTGCGCGCCACCAGCGCCTGGGCGCTGATGAACCTGGAGAGCCGGCGCCCGGCACGCCTCGACCCGCACCTTCCCGATTACGGCCCCTGCCCGGAGCGCATGGTCGCGGACGATTTCGTTCCGCTGCCCCCGCCCCATCCCGGCTCGCCGCAGCGCTTGTTCCATGCCCAGGCGGACGACATCGACCTCAACGACCACGTCAACAACACGGTCTACCTGGGCTGGGGGCTGCGCTCGGCGCCGGAGGCCGTGAATTCCTGGCGGATCGCCTCGCTGGAGGCGGCCTTCCTGGGCGAGGCGCGGCTGGGCGACGGGGTCGCCTGCCTGACCGAGATCGGCCGGGCCGCCGCCCCGGCCGCCGGGGCCGTCCCCGGGAGCGCCGTGCTGCTGCAGAGCCTGCGCCTGGCCGCTGGCGACCGAGAGCTGACCCGGCTGCGGACCCTGTGGCGCACCCAAGGCGCAGGGAAAACAGAGGGAAGAATAAGGGAAGAGTGAGGGAAGAGAAAGTGAAAAAAGCATTTTCAGAACCTCTTTTCCACTCTGTCCTCCCTCTGCCTTTTCCTCTGCCTTCCCTCTCTCTTCCCTTGATTTCTGATCGGCCCGGCTCATAAATAAAAAAAGGAGGGAACCATGGGATTCATCAAGGAATTCAAGGCCTTCGCCATGCGCGGCAACGTCATGGACATGGCGGTGGGCATCGTCATCGGCACCGCCTTCGGCAAGATCGTGACCTCGCTGGTCAACGACGTCATCATGCCGCCCATCGGCTTGCTGCTGGGCGGCGTCGACTTCTCCAGCCTGGGCGTCACGCTGAAGGCCGCCGGGGAGAACTCCCCGGCCGTGGTCCTGAAGTACGGCGTCTTCATCAACACCCTCATCGACTTCCTCATCGTGGCCTTCGCCATCTTCCTGGTGGTCAAGGGGATGAACTCGCTGAAGAAGAAGCAGGAAGCGGCGCCGGCGGCGCCGCCGGTGCAGGAAACGCTGCTGCGCGAGATCCGGGATTTGCTCAAGAAATAAACGAGCTTCGTAATTCGTAAGGCGTAATTCGTAATTCGTAACCGCAATAGCCCGGCCGATTGCTGTTCCTCTTGCGAATTACGAATTACGAATCACGATTCACGAAGCGGATGGCCACGACGATGTCGGAATCCCGCCACATTTCGAGCCGCTCGCGGCCGCCGTCATCCCGGGCGTCGGCGCCCAGGCTGTACAGGGTCGCGGTGCCCCGGCCGTAGCGGAACGGCCGGCCGCTGAAGGGATCGGGCGCGGCGGCATCCAGCAGCCGCTTCAGCTCCGTCACGCCCAGCCCGCCGCCCCGCTCCCAGGCCAGGCGCGCCATGGCCAGCAGGCGCGTCAGTTCATAGCGCGCCCGCGTCTCGTGGCCGCGCAGGGCATAATGGCGGACCACCGGCCAGGTGTAGGGAACGGAGGAGCGCGCCATCATCTTGCCCAGGGGATTGCGTAGCCACCACAGGGGCGCATGCCTCCCGCTCCCCGGCACGCCGCGCAGCTGCGGCCGGTCGGCCGCCCCCGCCTGCCAGGGCGGGATCGCCTCCAGGCGGCCGACGTCGTCCCAGAAGCCGCGCATCAACGCAGTGGTCTCGTTCTCCTGCAGGAGGAAGGCGGCCAGGGCATGGACGGCGCTGAAGACCCCCGCGCCGGAGATGGCCACGAACCGCTCCAGGGCGAAAAAGGAGGCCGGCTGGCGGAAGAAGTCCTTGAGCAGCATGGGATCGACGATGCGCTCGCGCTTGCTGCGGCCGACCGCCGCCTGGAAACTCCGCAGCTGGAAGTCCCGCGCCGCGGCCGTGCCGAAGGCGGCGACCGGGCGCTCGGGCAGCCGCGCGAAGACCCGCCGCGCCAGTCCCGGCGGGCACTCACTCCGGTTCAGCAGGGCGGCCAGCGAGCGCAGCGCCAGCTCGACCATGGCCCGGCCCAGGGCATTGGTGCGGATGGCGCGCGCCCCGGACAGCAGGCGCAGCCCGGCATCGAGCTCGTCCAGCAGGGCGTCCGCCGCTTCCGGCCAGCGGCCGTCCAGGGCCGCCAGCACGGCGGAAGCGGAGTGATGCTTGGCGGCGAAGGTGGCCAGCTGCAGGCTGCGGGGCGGGCAGTCCCAGTTCAGGGGGGTGAAGTCGCTCAGGGCGCCGGCGCCAAGGAGGCGGCGGAAACGCGACAGCAGCGGCGCGAAGCGCAGCCCGAGTTCGCCGATGCGCTCGCGCTGCGCGGCGAATTGCCCCCCGAGCTCCGCCGCCGATTCCTGCGGAAACAGGAAATTGGCCCCCTGCCAGTGACGGGCGGCGGCGGCGCTCAGCTGGGCCAGCCATTGGCCGTAGGGGGAACGGACGAGGCGTGGGGATGGCCGGGCGCGGATGGCGAACAGCTCGACCACACGCTGACGGTACTCCGGCGACAACGGGTCGGTCTCGGGCGGCTCGGCGAATCCCCAGACCAGGAAGAAGAGGTTCCCCGGCTCCAGGTTCGCTTCCAGCGCCGGGGCTTCGTCCCCCCCGGGAGCGGCCGGCGCCGGCTTGGCGTCGAAGAGGTTGAGGCCCAGGAAGAAAAGGACGAACAGCAGCGCCGCGGCGACCGAGGCAAGAAAGAAGCGCCTCATGGCCGCGGCCGGGCTAGTGGGCCTGCCCCATGGGGCGGCGGCGGAGCAGGATCTCCTTGAGCTGCAGCAGGTTCTTCACCGCCGCTCCCTTGTAATGGTTGTTCCCCGACACGAACACCTTCCGTGCCTGCTCGCGCAGGCGGGCCACCACCTCGCCCAGCCGGCTCAGCTCGGCGGCGGAATAGGAATAATCGTAGCGCGCGTCGCGCCCCTGGCCGGAAAACCAGTCGCGGGCGTTGCGGCCGTGCAGCCTCAGGTAGGCGGTCTCCGGGCTGGTGGCCAGGGCGGTCAGGCCGAGCGAGCGCGAGACCTGCGGCTGGTCGATGTTGGCCCAGATCCAGCCGTTGCCGCGGAAGCGGTCGACTACCTCCTCCTCGAGCCAGTCCTGGTGGCGGAACTCCACGGCCAGCGGCCAGGGGCGGAAAAGCGCAGCCAGCTCGCCGACATAGGCCAGGTGGTCGGGCTGGAGGTGGAAGGAATAGGGGAACTGGGCCAGCAGGCCGGCCAGCTTGCCGGCCTCCTCCAGGGGGCGCAGGCCGTCGCGGAAGGACTCGGCCACGGCCCGGTCCAGGCGCAGCTCGTGGGTGAACGACTGGTGGATCTTCACCCAGAAGCGGAATCCGGGGAAGGCCGCCGTCTTCACGGCCCAGCCGTGGGCCATCTTCGCCGTGGGGACGCGGTAGAAGCTGGAATTGACCTCGATGAACTCGAAGCGCTCGGCCAGGAACGCCAGCGGCTCGAAGCCCCGCGGCACCGGCTCGGGATAGACCGTCCCGCGCCAGTCGGCGTAGCTCCAGCCGGCGGTACCGAAATGGACGCCCTCAGGGCTTTCCATCCAGGACCTCGCGCACCTTGGCCAGCAGGTCCCGCACCTGGTAGGGCTTCTGGATGAAGCCGCGCACCCCCAGGGCCATGATCTCGTTCACCTTTTCGTTCTGGCTGTAGCCCGTGGAGAACAGGACGCGCACCTGGGGGTCGATCTCCTGGAGCTGCAGGAACGTTTCGCGGCCGCCCTGCCGGGGCATGACCATGTCCAGCAGCACCATCTGGGTGCGCCTGCGGTTCTTGCGGAACAGGGCCACCCCCTCGGCGCCGTCGGCGGCCAGGGAAACGCGGTAGCCGTAGCTGCCCAGGATATCGGCGGCCACCTGGCGGATGGCCTCCTCGTCGTCGATGACCAGGATTTCCTCGTCGCCGCCGGCCAGCTCCCGCTCGGGGGCGCTCTCGACGGCCTCGGGCTTGCCGCTCAGGGGCAGGTAGATCTTGAAGGTCGATCCCTGGCCCGGCTCGCTGTAGACGTTGACGAAGCCGCCATGGTTCTTGACCACCCCGTAGACCATGGAGAGCCCCAGGCCGGTGCCCTTGCCCTTCTCCTTGGTGGTGAAGAAGGGCTCGAAGATCCGGCCCTTGACGGCGGGTTCCATGCCCACGCCGGTGTCGCTTACCGCCAGCACGGCGAACCATCCCGGCTTGGCGTCGGGCTGGTGGCGGGCGTCGCTCTCGCTCAGGCGGGCCACCGACGACTGGATGATCAGGCGGCCGCCGCCGGGCATGGCGTCGCGGGCGTTGACGCACAGGTTCATGAGCACCTGCTGGATCTGGCTGGCGTCGATCTCGACCGTGGGCAGGCTGCCGTCGAGATCGGTCTCGATGACGATCGACTTGTCGAAGGTGCCGGAGAGGATGCGCAGCGTCTCGCCGACGACGCCGTTCAGGCTGCAGGGGCGGAGGTCGTACTTGCCGCCGCGGGCGAAGGCCAGCAGTTGGGCGGTGAGCTCGGCGGCGCGGCGGGCGCTCTTCTCGATGGTGTCGACGGGACGGAAGAAGGGATGGTCGCCCTGGATGTTGGTCTTGAGCCACGAGGCATAGCCCAGGATGCCGCCCAGGATGTTGTTGAAGTCATGGGCGATGCCGCCGGCCAGCAGGCCGATGGACTCCATCTTCTGGGCCTGGATGAAGCGCTCCTCCAGCAGCTTGCGCTCGGAGATGTCGCGCACGTACTCGATCACCATGGTCGTCTCGCCGTCGGCGTCGGCGAGGGGGAAGGAATGCAGTTCCAGCCAGCCGCTCTGGCCGCCGCCGCCCACCAGCGGCACGACGTCCACCTGCGGGCTGCGCTCGCGCAGGGCGCGCAGCGTGGGGCAGACGCGGCAGGGCTCGCTGCGCCCATGGTAGGCCTGGAAGCACTTCTTGCCGGCCAGCGGCAGCTGGTGGGCATACAGGCGGTTCATGGCCTGGTTGACCTGCAGGATGTTCAGGTCGCCGTCCAGGACGCTGATGCCGTCCTGGATGCCGTTGAACACCGCCTCCAGGAAGCGCTGGCTGTCGCGCAGCTCGCGCTCGGCCTGCTTGCGCCACAGGGCGTCGGCGATGTGCTGCGACACGAAGATCAGGAGCTCGCGGTCGCGCTCGGAGTAATGGAAGTCCTCCTGGTAGCTCTGGATGACCAGCACGCCGAAGGTGCGCTCGCCGCGCTTCAGGGGCACGCCCAGCCACTCGCAGGACGGCGAGCCGATCAGGTCGACCAGCCCCTCGGCGGCCATCTGCTCGACCTGCTGGTCCGAGACCAGCAGCGGCTGGCCGCTGCGCAGGACATACTCGGTCAGGCCGCGGCCCAGCTTCTGCGGCCCCGGCGGCGCGTCGAACTCGTCGATGAAGTAGGGGAAGCGGAGCACGTCCCCCTCCGGGTCGAGCAGGGCGATGTAGAAATTGCGCGCGTACAGCAGGGTGGAGACGATGCGGTGCACGGACGCGTAGAGCGAACCCAGGTCCTCGGCCTGGCTGGCCTTCCCGGCGATCTGGAAGAGGGCCGACTGCAGGAGCTCCGACTGGCGGCGCTCGTCGATCTCCTCCTCCAGCTGGCGGTTGGCCAGCTCCAGGGCCAGCGTGCGCTCGCTGACCAATTCTTCCAGCTGGTCGCGGTACAGGTTCAGCTCCGACTCGACCTTGTGCCGCTCGCCGCTCCGCGCCTGGCGCTCCGTTTTCGCGCCGGCGCCGGCCTGTTTCTGGGGCGTGCCGCCGTGCTTCTGGGATGCCGGTTTCTTCATGCCACCTCGCAGGGTCAAGAGCGATTATAAGAAAAACGAACGACAAATGCAAAACAACAGGACGAATGCTCGTGACGCGTAACGCGTGACGCGTGACGAGAAACAACACTGACCGAACCTGGTTTGGGAGGACATTCGCTGAAAAGCATTGATGATCGGAATTTTAATCAACCAGCTGCCTGGCATGCTGCGACGGCTCGCATGATTCGTCCAGGCTCTCCTTGAATCCTGATCGAGCCGATCACTTCATTGCAGCTACTTGTCACGCGTCACGCGTTACGCGTCACGATCGTCCCACGCCAATCCTTTACTGTCTTGATACAATATGATAGAAAATGCACTTGCGCAAGGAGGATCTGCCATGGTCGTGAAGCACTACGCCGACATAACGGCCGAGCCCGTGGCCACGCCAGGCGCCGAGAAGGTGTCCATCCGCTGGCTGCTGGGCAAGGACTCGCCGGCCCCGCATTTCTGGCTGCGCCTCTTCGAAGTGCGGCCCGGGGGCCATTCGCCCTACCACACCCATCCCTCCGAGCACGAGATCTTCGTGCTCGAGGGCAGCGGCCGCATCAACGCCAAGGGAGGCGGCCATCCCCTCCAGCCCGGCTGCTTCGCCCTGGTGGAGCCGGGCGAGGAGCACCAGTTCGAGAACACCGGCGCCGTGCCGCTGAAGTTCCTCTGCCTGGTGCCGAAGGAGTAGTTATTCCATCTTCTCCACGACGATGGTCATGGAGGCCGCCAGGGCGGCGATGGCGCCGACCGCGGCCAGCACGGGCAGCAGCGCCGCCCCCACCACGCCCAGGGTCAGGGGGATCTCGATGAGGGTCTTGCCCTCCTCGTTCTTGAGGATGATGCGCCGGATGTTGCCCTCGCGGATCAGTTCCTTGACCTTCTCGACGACCTTGCCGCCGTCCAGCTTGAACTCCTCGCGCCGGCCGGAATCCCGTTGCTCGCTCATGGGCACCTCCCACAGGCCTTAAACGGAGGAACGGCAAAAAAGGTTCTTGCCGGAACGGATGAGCTCGGCGTACGGCATACGGCGTACGGCGTACGGTAACCGTACTGAAGCGTTTCTGTGAAGAAAGAAAGTATAGGCCGACTGTTGCTGCTGCTGAAAACCAGCCGGAAGGTTACATGCAGAGATCGGTTCAATGCCTTTGCCGTACGCCGTCGGCCTTGCGCCGTCCGCCGATCTCATCTCCGCCGATCTCATTGACTTATAGCCCGAAATAGGCGACAATATCCGCTCACGCCAATCCCGGAGCCCGAACCATGTCGGATAAGAAATTGGAATGGAAGGACACGCTCAACCTGCCGCGCACCGACTTCGCCATGAAGGCCCAGCTCAGCCAGAAAGAGCCGGAGACGCTGAAGAAATGGGCCGCGGCCGGCATCTACGAGCGCATCCTGGAGAGCCGCGCCGGCTGCGCGCCCTACATCCTGCACGACGGGCCGCCTTACGCCAACGGCAACATCCACCTGGGCACGGCCATGAACAAGATCCTGAAGGACTTCGTGGTCAAAAGCCGCACCATGGCCGGCCATTTCAGCCCCTACGTCCCCGGCTGGGACTGCCACGGGCTGCCCATCGAGCACAAGGTCGACCAGCAGCTGGGGGAGCGGAAAAAGGGCATGAGCCAGCTCGAGGTACGCGAGGAGTGCCGGCGCTACGCCGAGCGCTTCCTCGACCTGCAGCGCGAGGACTTCAAGCGCCTGGGGGTCTTCGGCGACTGGGAGCGGCCCTACACCACCCTGGACCACGAGTACGAGGCCACCGTCATCCGCTTCTTCAACTCCTTCGTGCGCAGCGGCAGCGTCTACCGCAAGAAGCGCCCGGTCTACTGGTGCCTCCACTGCCGCACCGCCCTGGCCGAGGCCGAGGTCGAGTACCACGACCATGCCTCGCCGTCGATCACGGTGAAGTTCCCCCTGCGCGAACTGCCGCCCATCCTGGCCGATCATTCCGGCCGCCCGGTGTCGGTGCTGATCTGGACCACCACTCCCTGGACCATCCCGGCCAACCTGGCCATCGCCGTCCACCCCGAGTTCGACTACTCCCTCTTCGAAATGGAGGGCGAGCGCTACATCGCCGCCACGGCGTTGCTGCCGGCCGTCGCCGCCCTCAACGGCAGCACCGTCAAAAAGCTGAAGGAGTTCAAGGGCCGCGAGCTGGACGGCCTGAAGGCGCGCCACCCGCTTTATGACCGCGACTCGCTGCTGATCACCACCGACTATGTCCTGCTCGACCAGGGCACCGGCTGCGTGCACACGGCTCCGGGCCACGGCGAGGACGACTACCACGCCGGCATCGCCCGCGGCCTCGACATCTATTCGCCGGTCGGTCCCGACGGCCGCTTCGACGAGACCGTCGGCGCCTACGCCGGGATGCAGGTCTTCCAGGCCAACGCCCGCATCGTCGCCGATCTCAAGGCCAACGGCAGCCTGCTGCACGCCGGGACCATCTCCCATTCCTATCCCCATTGCTGGCGCTGCAAAAACCCGGTCATCTACCGCGCCACCGCCCAATGGTTCATCGCCATGGACCGCGCCGAGCTGCGCGAGCGGGCCCTGAAGGCCATCCGCGGCGCCTCCTGGCTGCCGGCCTGGGGCCAGGAGCGCATCGCCAGCATGATCGCGGGCCGCCCCGACTGGTGCATCTCGCGCCAGCGCGACTGGGGCGTGCCGCTGCCCGCCTTCTTCTGCAAACAGTGCGGCGAGCCGCTGCTGGACGAGGCCGCGATCGCCAACGTGGAGAAGGCCTTCGCCGCCGAGGGCTCCAACTCCTGGTACCGCCGCGAGGCGGCCGAGTTCGTCCCCGCCGGCGCCGCCTGCGCCGCCTGCGGCGGGAGCGAGTTCGAGAAGGGGCGCGACATCCTCGACGTCTGGTTCGAGTCGGGCTCGTCGCACGGCATCCTGCAGCAGCGCCCGGGCCACCGCTGGCCCGCCGACATGTACCTCGAGGGCGGCGACCAGTACCGCGGCTGGTTCCATTCCTCGCTGCTGGTGGGCGTCAGCGTCCTCGGTGCTTCGCCGTACCGCGCCGTCATCACCCACGGCTGGGTGCTGGACGCGGAAGGGCGGACCATGCACAAGTCGCTGGGCAACGCCATCGAGCCCCAGGACATCATCCGCCAGAGCGGCGCCGAGATCCTGCGCCTGTGGTCGGCCATGGTCAACTACCAGGAGGACGTGCGCCTGGGCAAGGAGATGCTCCAGCGCCTGAGCGAGAGCTACCGCAAGATCCGCAACACCTGGCGCTTCATGCTCGGCGTGCTGGCCGACTTCGACCCGGCGCGGGACGCCGTCCCCGCCTCCGCCTGCTCCGAGACCGACCGCTATATCCTGGCCCGGCTGCAGGAGGTGAAGGCGCAGGCGCTGCGCGGCTACGAGGAGTTCGAGTACCACGCCGTTTTCCACGCCCTGTTCAACTTCTTCACCAACGACCTGAGCGCCTTCTACCTGAATGTCCAAAAGGACATCCTCTACTGCAGCCGCCCCGGCGCCCCCGCGCGCCGCGCCTGCCAGCAGACGGTGTTCGCCCTGCTGCGCGAGACGCTGCTGCTGATGGCGCCCATCCTCTCCTTCACCGCCGAGGAGGCCTGGGGCTTCCTCCCCGGCTGGCCGGGGAAGGAGCCCTTCATCCACCTGGCGCGCTTCCCGCAGGTCGACGAGTCGCTGCGCCGCGGCGTCGTCGCCGGCCGCTGGGAGCGGATCATGGCCCTGCGCGACCGCCTGCTGAAGGAGATCGAGACGGCGCGCGCCGCCAAGGTCATCGGCGACTCGCTGGAGGCCGAAATCGAGGCGGTCCTGCCCGAGGGCGAGGACGCGGCGCTGCTGCGCGCCGACCCCGGGCTGTTCCGCACCCTGCTGGTCGTCGCCGGGCTGACCGCGCGCGTCGGCGCCGCCGAGAAGGTCACCGTGCGCAAGGCGGCGGGGCGCAAGTGCCCGCGCTGCTGGAACTGGGTCGCGGACCCGCCGGCCGGGCCGCATCCCGAGCTGTGCCCGCGCTGCGCCGAGGCCGTGGCCGCCGGCGAGGGGGCGGGCGCATGACGCGGAAGGGCAAGCGGCCGTACCTGCTGCTCATGGGGCTGCTCATCGCCGCCGACCAGGCGAGCAAGTGGCTGGTGACGCGCGCCGTCCCCCTGGAGGGGACGCGCGACGTGGTCCGCGGCTTCCTCCGCCTCTGGCACGTGCGCAATTCCGGCGCGGTGTGGGGCTTCCTCAACGGCCACGACGGCGGCTGGGTGCCCAAGGCCATCACCGTGCTGGCCTTCGCCGCCCTGCTGGTCGTCGCGGCCTTCTTCCTGCGCGCGCGCCCGGGCGAGCGCCTGGAACTGCTCGCCTACGCCCTCATCCTGGGCGGCGCCCTGGGCAACCTCATCGACCGCCTGCGCCTCGGCTACGTGGTCGACTTTATCGACGTGTTCGTGAAATCCTGGCATTGGCCGACCTTCAACGTCGCCGACAGCGGCATCACCGCCGGCGTGCTGCTGCTGGCCTTCACCCTGCTGCGGAGGGACTCATGCACCCCATCCTGATCCACGTCGGCCCGCTGACCATCGCCACCTACGGCTTCCTCTTCGCCCTGGGCGTGCTGCTGGGCGTACTCCTGGCCATCCGCCTGGCCCGCCGCGAGGGGCTCGACCTGGGGGTCCTCGTCGACTTCATCTTCTGGGTCATGCTGCTCAGCCTGCTGGGGGCCAAGCTCTGGCTGCTGGCGAGCAACCTGGACTACTACCTGAAGTTCCCCGGCGAGCTCAAGTACCTGCTGACCTCGGGCGGCAGCTTCTACGGCGGCCTGATCTTCGGCGCCGTCTTCGCCGTCTGGTTCATCCGCCGCCACCGCCTCAGCTACCGCCTCCTGGGCGACCTCGTCGCCCCCGGGCTGGCCCTGGGCCATTTCTTCGGCCGCCTGGGCTGCTTCGCCGCCGGCTGCTGCTGGGGCCGCGAGGCCGCCCACTTCCCGCTGGCCGCCGTCTTCACCGACCTCAAGGCCAACGCCATCACCGGCGTGCCGCTCTACATCCCCCTCTACCCCACCCAGCTTTTCGAGGCCGCCCTCAACCTGGCCAACTTCCTGTTCCTTTTCTTTCTCTACCGCCGGCGCCGCTTCAAGGGCCAGGTGCTCGCCGCCTACATGCTGAACTACTCGCTGATCCGCTTCGCGGTCGAGTATTTCCGCGGCGACCCCGACCGCGGCTACGTCATCGGCGGCATGGACCGCCCCTGGACCAGCCTCTCGGTGCCGCAGCTGGTCTCGATCATCGGCGTCGTTGCCGCGCTGCTGCTGCGCGCCGGCTTCCGGAAGAAAGGTGAGCGCGAGAACCGAGCTGCGGGCCAGTGAGTACTGGGAGCGGCTCGACCACTTCCTGGCCGCCGCCCTTGACGACCTGTCGCGCACCCGCATCGAGAAGCTGATCCGCGCCGGCCGGGTGACGGTCAACGGCGGCACCGAGACCCGCAAGAGCCGCGAGATCCGCGCCGGCGACCGGGTCGCCGTCGAGCGCGAGAGCGAGGAAACGCCCGCCTATGTCCCATCCCAGTCCCTGCGCAAGCTCTACGAGGACGAATGGCTGCTGGTGATCGACAAGCCGCCGGGACTGGCGGTCCATCCCGGCGCCGGCGAGAAGCGCGAGACCATCCTCGACATCTTCCGCCACGAATACCCGCGGATCGGCGCGATGGCGGACCTGGAGCGGCCGGGGATCGTCCACCGCCTGGACAAGGATACATCGGGGGTGCTGATCCTGGCCAAGAGCGAGGAGGCGGTGAGCGCCATGCAGGCGCTGTTCCAGGAGCGCGCCATGGCCAAGACCTACCTGGCGCTGGTCGCCGGCGCCATGCGCTTCCGCAACGGCACCATCGACCGGCCGCTGGCCCGCAGCCTGAGGAACCGCGCCCGCTTCGAGGTGGCCGGCGAGGACCGCGAGGATCGGCGCGAGGCGATCACCGAGTTCTCGGTCATCCGCGAGTTCGCGCGCTTCACCTTCGTGAAGCTGATGCCGCATACCGGCCGCACCCACCAGCTGCGCGTCCACCTGGCCCACTTCGGCAACCCCGTCCTCGGCGACGTCCTCTACAACAAGAGCCGGGGCAAGGACTTTCCCCGCCTGGCGCTGCACGCCTTCCGCATCGCCTTCGACCACCCCTTCAGCGGCGAGCGGGTCGAGGTGACCAGCCCCCTGCCCAGGGACCTGCGGCAGTACATGATCGAGCAGTTGCAAGCAGAGCCATCATTCAAGGTAAAAGGAAAAAGGTAAAAGTGGAACGAGCCATTTTCCGAACTTTCATCTTTTCTTTTCTTACTTTTTCCTTTTGCCTTATTCATCTATAGAATCCTGCCATGAAGTTGGCTCTCATCGCCCTGCTCATCCTCGTGGCGGGCACCCTGCTGCATTTCCTCTTCCTGTGGATGGAGGGCAAGGGGTGGATCTACTACAAGCGCAGCAAGCCGAGCCGCACCGCCCTGGGCAACGCGTTCCTGGAGATCCAGTCGATCCTCGAACCCGGCAAGAAGCTCATCGTCGAGGTCCGCAAGGATGAGAGGCGGGAACCCGCCGCAGCCGGCGACGGCAAGGAGAAATATGACGAGCCGGAATGAATCCGTCCCTGCGGCCGTGGCGCCGCAAATGGATCCGGCTTTGAAGGAGAACGTTCGGCGACGGTTTGCCCGGGCAGGGCGGACGCCGTTTCTGCTCCTGCTTTACCTTCTTCCCCTCGTCCTGCCGGCCGGCGGCAAAGACGTCGAGGGGCTCCTCAAGCAGGGAAAGGTCGAGGCGGCCCGGAACCTCTGCCGGCGGCTGCCGGGCTGCGAGGCGGCCTGGAGCTGGCCGCTGCTCGGCGATCATTACCTGAATGCGGGGGACCTGGAGCCGGCCCTCGACTGCTACCGGCAGGGCATCCCCGTAATCGGCATGGCCAGGGCCCTGGCGCTCCAGGCGCGACGCTGCCTGGAACGGGGCGACAGGGAATGCGCGCGCCAGCGCTACGGCGAGGCCCTGCAGGCCTTCGAGACGCTGCTTCGCGATGACCGCTGCCTGTGGGAGCCTTCCTGGAACGACGAGCGCCTGCAGGCGAGGGCGAAATGGCAGGAGCTGGGAGGCGGGCCCGGAACGGAGGCGGATGAGGAACGGCTCCGCTCCCTGCTGCGCCGCGCCGCCGGCTATTGCCGGCGCCTGGAATCGGCGCTGTTGGACTTCATCTGCGAGGAGGAGGTGAACGAAACCGTCCGCCGCTCCCACCCCCTGGCCGACGTGCTGTCGTTGCCGGTACCCGGCGCCGGCGGCCAGACCCGCCGCCTCTTTGATTATCGGCTGGTCAGCGAAGACGGCTCCATACGCGAGAGCCGCACCCTGCTGCGCCGGAGCGGCAAGCCGGCCGGCCTGGTCCAGAGCGACCTGGTCGTCAGCCATTACAGCCTGAGCAAGATGATCTACACCCCGATCGACTTTTTCTCCTCCGGCCAGAATCCGTATTTCGTTTACCGCATCATGGGAGAAACGAGCGACGCGGATGGCCCGCTGTTCGAGGTGGAGGCGCTGCCGCTGGTCTTTCCCTCCCCGCCGCTTTCCTTCGGCAGGGCCTGGCTGCGCCCGGACGGCCGCGTGGAGCGGATCGAGCTGAACTACAAGTCGATCCAGGATTATGAAACGATCTACCGGGCGGCGCGCCGGCGCCGCTGCCTGCCGGCCGTCTCCTTCGTCATCGAACTCGGCAGGCGGCTCAAGGGGATCGGCTTCCCCAGCGCCATCGATCTGCGCGACGCCTTCCGGGACGAGGAGGGCAGGGAATCGGTCGCCTCCGAGGTCGCCATCCGCTACGCCGAGTTCCGCTTCTTCAGGGTCGAGACGCAGGAAGAGATAAAGCCCCTGAAGCCGGAACCGCAGAAGTAGCGGACAGATGGACTTCGTGATTCGTAAAACGTAATTCGTAATTCGCAACGGCAATAGCTCAAACAATTGCCGCTCATCTTTTGAATTACAACACTACTATTCCTTGTGCTATAGGGGTTCTTCGTATTGATTATTTTTGTTTTAGCGCCCCCATTTTAGGAAAATATCTTTTTCCCTGGGGGTTCCTGTTCAATAAACCTTCGTGCAACGAGTACTCCATATGGGAACGGGGAATGGGGAATATTGTGATATCGTGTTGACTCACTTTGTTGCGGGGTCTACCATGGGTTCCTCTTGAAGACTTTATGAAGAAGTACGAAATAATGGAGGAAGACAAATAAATATTTTTTTGGGGGGGGGTGAGATGTGGCAATAAGATGGTGCAGAAATAAGAGCGAACCTGATAAAAAGAAAGGATGGTTCATCGCAGAATATGATGAAAAAAATGATATCGCCACTCTCTATCTAGTGGAAAATAGACACGCTATGACGGCAGGTGCGTTCAAGAATCTTTATGATATAGGGAGATTATTGAAGGAAGGGGAAGACGAATACTCTTCCTATCATGGGGAAGACGAAAAAAAATATTTGGAGGGGGTGACATATGGGAATATGTCCAAAGTGTAAAGAAGAAATCGAGTTTGTTGTGATGGAAAGAACTGCCCTTCACGAGGAAGGATCATTCAAGGACACACCATGTCTAATGTATCTTTGTCCCGATTGCAAATCTGTTGTCGGGGTGCAAATCAATCCCCTTTACCAAATCGAGGGGAAGTTGAAGGAACACTTGAAAAATATGTTATGAGGGAATAATCCTTCAAGACTTTTCGTAGACTATCGATAGACTGACATTCTGGCGCTGCGCTCGTTTTCCTTGCGCTGGTAGGGTTCCATTTCCCCATTCACCTGCCACCCGCGGGAACCCGGGCGCCCCCTGCGTCCCACCTTCGCACCCTGCGATCTATGCGCCCTCTCCCCCTCACAGGCACTAGAACAGAACTATTTTTCTTCAACCGCAATATTGTCAAGGGATTATTTCGCCCTCTACTTTATGACCCAGAATTGCGATTGTTCGTTTTATTGCGGCTACTAACACTAACACTACCACTATCACTCTCTTTGCTGTTTTGCGGCGTCTGAGCTATAATGACCAATCCGGTAGCACATGACGATCCCGAAAAAAGCCCTGGACCTGCGCCCGGCCGACATCCCGAAAGCCGGGCGTCTGCGCGTCCGCTTCACGGGCGTGGTCCAGGGGGTCGGGTTCCGGCCCTTCCTGTACCGGTCGGCGAAGAGATACGGGCTGAGCGGAACGGTCCGCAACCGCGGCGCCCAGGTCGTGCTCGAGGTGCAGGGCGGACGGCTGCGGGAGTTCATGAGGCATGTCGGCGACAATGCCCCGCCGCTGAGCCATATCGAAGGCGTACGCTGGGAAAAGATCAGGGGAAAAAAGGGGAAGGAATTCGTCATCCTTGAAAGCGAGGGCGTGGGCGGGGAAGAGGTCATGGTCTCTCCCGACATCGCCTTGTGCCCGGCGTGCAGAAAGGAGATGGCGGATCCCCGGGACCGCCGATTCGCCTACCCCTTCACCAACTGCACCGACTGCGGGCCGCGCTTCACCATCATCGCGGGGCTGCCCTACGACCGGCCGAAGACCACGATGAAGAAGTTCGCCATGTGCCCCGAGTGCCGCGGCGAGTACAACGATCCCGGCGACCGGCGCTACCACGCCCAGCCCGTCTCCTGCCCGAACTGCGGGCCGCGCCTGCGCCTGACCATAAAAGGGAAGATGCAAGGCGGCGATCCCCTGGGCCAGGCGCTGAAGCTCCTGAAAAAGGGAAAGGTCGTGGCGGTCAAGGGGATCGGCGGCTATCACCTGGCCTGCCGGGCCCGCGACCCGAAGGCGCTGGAGCGGCTGCGGCGCCTCAAGGGGCGCGAGCGCAAGCCCTTCGCCCTGATGGCGACGATGGCCATGATCCGGGACCACTGCCGGGTTTCGGCCATGGAAAAAAAACTGCTGCGAAGCCCGCAGGCGCCCATCGTCCTGCTGCAGGCCAGGCCGGGCGACCGGCTGGCGCGCCTTTCGGCGCCGGGGCAGAACCGCATCGGCTTCATGCTCCCCTACTCCCCCCTGCACGCGCGGCTGCTCGCGGGCATGGACGAGCCGCTGGTCATGACCAGCGCCAACATCGCCGACGAGCCGATCCTGTTCGACGACGCGGCCCGCGAACTGCCGATGCTCTGCGACGCCGTCCTGGCGCACGACCGGCCAATCCTCTCCTTCGCCGACGACTCGGTGATGACGGTCTTTGAAAAGGAGCCCTGCTTCGTCCGCCGCAGCCGGGGCTACGTGCCGCTGCCCATCGCCCTGCCCTTCCGCGCGAAAAAAACGGTCCTGGCCCTGGGCCCCATGCTGAAGACCACGTTCGCCTTCGTCGACGGCAACCGCGCCTTCGTCGGCCCGCACATCGGCGACACCGGATCCAATTCGGCGCTGGTTGCCGAGAAGCGGGCGGCCGCCCACTTCATGAAGCTTTTTTCCCTGCGGCCCAGCATCGTCGCCATCGACAAGCACCCCGCCTATCCCAACCGCCTGCTGGCTGCCTCCTTCCCCGGGGCACGGGTCGTCGAGGTGCAGCACCACCGGGCCCACGTCGCCGCGGTGCTGGCCGAGAACGGCGAAAAGGGGCCGGCCGTGGGCATCGCCCTGGACGGCACCGGCAATGGCGACGACGGCGCCATCTGGGGAGGCGAGTTCTTCGTCGGCGGGCTGGCCGGCATGGAACGGGCCGGCCACCTGCGCTCCGTCTTCCTCCCCGGCGGCGACGCGGCGGCCCGCGAGCCGTGGCGCACGGCGCTCTCCATGCTGGATGCCATCGGCGCTGACCGGCGGGCCGGGCGCCTCGCCGCCCGTTTCGGCCGCAAGGGCCTCCAGGTGCTGGAGGCCGTGCGCGAGCGCCGCGGCGGCGCCATGTCCACGAGCTGCGGCCGGCTCTTCGACGGCGTCGCCTCCCTGCTGGGCCTCGGCGACCTCAATTCCTACGAAGGCGAGCTGCCGGCGCTCCTGCAGGCCGAAGCCGAGCGGGCGCGGCCGCTGAAGAGGGCCTATCCCTATGCCCTGCACAAGGAAGGCGGCGTGCTCGTCCTCGACCTGCTGCTCGCCGTCGAGTCGCTGCTGGCCGACCGGCGCAGCCGGGCGGAACAGGCCTATCGCTTCCACTGGACCCTGGCCAACGCCATCCTCGACATGGCGCTTGCCCTGGACCGCGAAGCCAAGACGGCAACCGCGGCCTTGAGCGGCGGCGTGTTCCAGAATATACTGCTCCTGGACATGACCGGCGAATTGCTCGCCCGGAACGGCTTCCGGGTGCTGCGCCACAGGCAGGTCCCGGCCAACGACGGCGGCGTCGCGCTGGGGCAGGCGGCGCTGGCGGCCGCCGGCCTGAAATAAGGAGAAATCGCATGTGCCTGGCCGTGCCCATGAAGGTGGTGGAGATCAACGGCGACATGGGCGTCGTCGAGAGCGCCGGCCTGCGCCGCGAGGCGGGGCTGATGCTGCTCGACCGCGTCAAGCTCGGCGACTGGGTGATCGTGCACGCCGGCTTCGCCATATCGAAGCTGACGAAGAAGCAGGCGCGCGAGACCCTGGCCATCTTCGCGGAGATGGGCGGCCTTGGCTGAGACGAAGCTGAAGCGGCTCGCCGCGGCACTGCGCGCCTTCCCGGCCCGCCCCGGCACCCAGTTCATGGAGGTCTGCGGCACCCACACCGTGGCCATCCGCCGCGCCGGCATCCACAAGCTCCTCCCCGACGGGGTCAAGCTGGTCTCGGGGCCGGGCTGCCCGGTCTGCGTCTCGCCCGACCGCCTCATCGACGAGGCGGCCGCGCTGGCGCGTCAGGGCGTGGTCATCACCAGCTTCGGCGACATGCTGCGCGTGCCCGGCGGCCGGACGTCGCTGGACAGGGAACGCGCCGCCGGAGCCGACGTGCGCGCCGTCTACTCGCCGCTCGACGCCCTGGCCGTCGCCGCGGCGACCGGCAAGGAAACGGTCTTCCTGGCCGTCGGCTTCGAGACCACGGCGCCGGCCATCGCCGCCGCCGCTCTCAAGGCCCGCGAGCGGAAGATCGCCAATTTTTCCCTGCTCACCGCCCTGCGCCTGGTGCCGCCGGCGCTCAAGGCTCTGATCTCGAGCAACATCGAGCTGGCCGGGTTCCTGCTGCCCGGGCACGTCTCGGCGATCATCGGCAAGCCCGCCTACGAATTCCTGGCCGCGCGCGGCCTGCCCGGGGTGATCGCCGGCTTCGCCCCGGAAGCCATCCTGACCTCGCTGCTGATGCGGCTGGCGATGCACGAAAAGGGCGGGCGCCGGATCGTGACCAACTAC
>JAEAMF010000724.1_pt1 | contig 33618 bp, 22 predicted proteins | sample 8958721 | NCBI WGS metagenome assembly JAEAMF01 (sample SAMN16933255, study PRJNA681124) | bioreactor sludge metagenome | isolation source: anaerobic bioreactor treating anionic surfactant - SDBS | place: India: Bengaluru | collected 2019-02-28 | reverse complement strand
GTCAGGGCCAGCTACCTGGCGATGGCCCGTCGCTCGGGCAGACGGGTCCGGGTTGTCGACGGCCGGTCCGGGCCGGACGAAACCCAGGCCCACGTGCGGCGACTGGTGAGCGAACTGCTGGCAAGAAAGGGATTGAAGCTTAGATGAAACGCCGCTTTGCGATTGCGGTGTCGATAGTCGCCGCCGCGCTCCTGGGCGGGCTGTTCGGCCGGCTCTGGGCCGCCCGAACCGCCACCCTGGGCGAAAGCCTGCAGCTGTTCTCCCGGGTCGTCGGCCTGGTGGTTTCCGGCTACGTCGAGGACGTCGAACCGGCCGGCCTGATCAAGTCCGCGATTCGGGGTATGTTCGACTACCTGGACCCCCACACCGAACTGCTGGAGAAAGAGGAGTACTCAGAACTCAAGACCCACCTCGACGCCGAGTTCGGCGGAGTCGGCATCAACATCGGTATCGTCGGCGAACGGCTGACGGTTATCGCGCCGATCGAGGGCACGCCCGCCGAGCGGGCCGGCATCCGAGCCGGCGACCGCATCGCCGAGATCGAGGGCAAGACGACCCAGGGGTTCTCGACCGACGACGCCATCAAAGTACTGCGCGGCACGCCCGGCACCAAGGTGAAGATCGGCATCGACCGGCCGGGCGTGGCCGAGCTGATACCGATTGAAATCACCCGGGCGGTCATCAACATCAAGGCGGTGCCCTACGCCGGCATGGTCGACAAGGACGTCGGCTACGTCCGGCTGGCGGATTTTTCCAAGGTGGCGACGCGCGAGCTTTCCCAAGCCCTGGATTCGTTGTTCGGGGTGGGCGCGAAGAAGATCATCTTTGACCTGCGCCTGAACGGCGGCGGGCTATTGGCCGAGGGCCACGACGTCAGTGACCTGTTCTTGGACAAGGGCCAGCTGATCGTCAGCACCAAGGGCCGCGTGCCCGAGAGCCGGCGCGAGCTCGTCGACGAGAATCCGGCAAAGTACCCGGACTTCCCGATGGTCGTGCTGGTGGACCGGGGCAGTGCCTCCGCCGCCGAGATTGTGGCGGGCGCGCTGCAGGACTGGGAGCGGGGGCTGATTCTCGGAGACACGACCTTCGGCAAGGGCTCGGTCCAGACGATTCACCCGATGTCCGAGGATTTGACGGTCAAGATGACGACCGCCTACTGGTACACGCCCAGCGGCCGGTGTATCAACCGGCCGCGCGACGCGAACGGCGAGTTGAAGAAGGACAGCGTCGCCCCGCCGGCGCAGGTGTACAGCACCCTGGGCAAGCTGCACCGGAAGGTGTACGGCGGCGGCGCGATCGTGCCGGACGTCTACTTGGGCTACGAGCGGCTCAGCGGGTTCGCCATCCGGGTGAACCGCGACGCCTATTTCGATTTCTCGGTCGACTACTACAACGGCCATCCCGGCCTGACGCTCGATTTCGTCGCCGACGAACCGGTACTGGCGCGGTTCAAGACCTACCTGCGCGACGAGAAGAAGCTGGAGTTCACCGACGCGGCGTTCGATTCGGCGCGCGACTGGTTCGCCACCAGCATCGAACGGGAAGTCGGCGGCAAGATCGCCGGGATGCGCGGCGACTACATCCGGCTGCGCCGGGACCCGCACGTCAAGAAGGCCGTCGAGCTGCTGGCCTCGGCCGGTTCGAGCGCGGAAATGCTCGCCCGGCTGAAGTAGCGGGCGAGAAACGGCCCAGAGCTTGCGGCCCGGAAGCGAGCCGGCGGTGCCCGACGCCGGGCGCCGTCGACAGAGCCAGCGGTCAGCGGCCGCGTGCCACCATCATTAGCCATGCCTGAGCTGCCCGAAGTCGAGACCATCCGGCGCGAGCTGGAGCCGCTCCTGGCCGGCAAGCGCATCACGTCGGTGCGCGTCGGCCGGCCCGACATCGTCGGCTTTCCCGGGGCGACCGCCTTCGCGCGGTCGGTACCAGGCCACACCGTCCGGCGGCTCGGGCGGCGCGGCAAGTACCTTATCGTCGAACTGGACAAGGGCCGCGAACTGGTTTTCCATCTCCGGCTGAGCGGACACCTGGCGGTGAACCGCGAACCGGGCGCGCGCTTCGAGCGCTGCCGGCTGGAACTGGCCGACGGTTCCGGGCTGTCGTTCGTCGAGCCGAGGGTGCTGGGCAAGGTGTACTTCGTCAGGGCCGGCGACTACCCGAAGGCGCTGGCGGGCATGCAGCGGATGGGGCGCGAGCCGGTCGAGCCGGGCTTCGACGAACGCTACCTCGCCGACCGGCTCCGGGGGCGGTCGGCGCCGGTGAAGACGCTGCTCCTGGACCAGCGGGTCTGCTGCGGCGTCGGCAATATCTATGCCGACGAAGGCCTGCACCGCGCCGGCATCAGGCCGGACCGCCGCGCCGGCAGCCTGAAACCGGCCGAGGTCCGGCGGCTGGCGCGGGGCCTGCGCCGGGTCATCGGCGACGGCATCCGCTGGTGCGGGACGACGCTGGGCGACGGCCGGTACCTGCGGCCGGGCAGCCAGGCCGGTTCGTTCCAGCGGCACCTGCGGGTCATGGGCCGCGAGGGCGAGACCTGCCGCTGCGGCGGCCGGGTGAAACGCATCAAGCTGGGCAACCGCAGCAGCCATTTCTGCCCGCGCTGCCAGCACTGACATGGCGCTGGCACCCCTGGGAATCATCTGCCACGGCGGGGCCGGGGTCATCGACGACAAGGCGGCCTACGCCGCCGGGCTGACGCAGGCGCTCGACGCCGGCTACCGGCTGCTCAGGCAGAGCGCCCGGGCGCTGGAGGCAGTGGTCGAGGCGGTGCGGCTGATGGAGGACAACCCGATTTTCAACGCCGGGACGGGCTCGAACCTGACCATCGACGGACGCGTCGAAATGGACGCGGCGGTCATGACCCAGGACGGGCGCTTCGGCGCGGTCGGCTGCGTGACCGGCGTCAGGAACCCGATACTGGTAGCCCAGAAGGTAATGGCCGAAACCGACCACGTGCTGCTCTGCGGGCCGGGCGCGACCGCGTTCGCCCGGGAACAGGGTTTCGAGCCGTACGAGCCGGCCAGCGACCGGGCGCGCGCAAGGCTCGAGAAGCTCAAGGCCGAGGGCAAGTCATCCTACTTTCCGAAGCTCGAGCAGCGGCTGAAAATGGGCACGGTCGGCGCGGTGGCGATCGACAAGCACGGCGAGCTGGCGGCCGCGACGTCGACGGGCGGCATCACCGGCCGGCTGCCGGGCCGGGTAGGCGACACGCCGATACCGGGCGCCGGCACCTACGCGGCGGCGTCGGGCGCGGTGTCCTGCACCGGCCACGGCGAGGCGATCATCAGGCTGATGCTGGGCAAGGCGGTAGTCGACAAGATGGTGACGATGCCCGGCTCGGTGGCGGTGACGCTGGCGCTGGCCGACGCGAAGAGGAAAAAGGCGATGTGCGGGGTCATAGGTTTTGATGCCCGCGGCGGCGTCTGCTTCGGCCACACGACCCAGGACATGGCCTGGGGTTACATGATCGCCGAGCGGGTGTTCATGTTTGCGAAGTGAAGGCGGAGAGGGAGCGCGAGATAAAGAGACAAAGGGATAGAGCGGCGGAGAGGACTCTCTCGCGGCTGGCCGTCGCGGTGCTGATGCTCGCCGGCGCGGCCGGGGCGCAGTATTCCTACTTCGGCAAGAGCAAGGTCCAGACCCAGGACTACAACTTCCAGCGCTTCGAAACCGAGCACTTCCAGGTGCTGTTCTACCCGGGCGGCGAGACGATGGCCGAGTTCGCGGCCGACGCGGCCGAGCAGTACTATGGCGCGCTGAGCCGGGACCTCGGGGTCGGGCTCGACTACAAGGTGCCGCTCGTCCTCTATCTCTCGCCCGGCCAGTTCAGCGAGACCAACGTCGTTACCGACATCATCGAGGAAGGGGTGGGCGGTTTCTCGGAGCTCTACAAGAACCGGATCGTGCTGCCGTTCGACGGCTCGTACGCCAACCTCTACCACGTGGTCGGCCACGAACTGACGCATATCTTCGAGTTCCAGATGTACTTCCGGTCACAGCTCTCGGCGCTGCTGGGCGCGGTCAGCGAGTTCGAGGTGCCGCTCTGGGTGCTGGAAGGGTTCGCCGAGTTCTCGTCGGGCTGGGCCAACGTCCGGTCCGAGGTGTTCATGCGCGACCTGGTCATCAACAACCGGGTCGTGCCGCTGGAGCAGCTGTCCGACGACATGGGCTACCTGGTTTACCGCGAAGGCCAGTCGTTCTTCGAGTACGTCGAGGAGAAGTACGGCCGCAAGAAGGTCCATGAGTTCATGCACACCCTGAAGAACCGGCGCAACCTCGACGGCACGTTCTCAGCGGTGTTCGGCATGAGCGTCGAACGGGTGAGCGAGGAATGGCTGAAGTGGCTGCGCTACCGGTACTGGCCGCAAGTCACCGGCCAGCAGAACTTCGACACGCTGGCGCGCCGGCTCACCGACCACCGCAAGGACGGCTCGAACTACAATACCGCGGCGGCGATTTCGCCGGGCGGGACCAAGGTCGCGATGGTCTCCGACCGGCGCGGCTACGTCGACTGCTACGTGCTCTCGGCGCAGGACGGCGCCGTCATCAAGCAGCTGGTCAAGGGCGAGCGTTCGGGCGGGTTCGAGAACATGCACCTGCTGCGGCCCGGCCTGGCCTGGTCACCGGACGAGCGCTCGCTGGCGGTCGTGGCCCAGTCGTCGGGCCGGGACTACATCGTGCTGGTGGACTACGCGACCGGCCGGGTGACGAAGCGGACCGCGGCCGGGCTGGACGCGGTCTACAGCCCCTGCTTCTCGCACGACGGCCGGACCATCGCCTTCGTCGGGCTGAAGAACGGGTTCAGCGACGTCTACACGGTGCCGTCGGGCGGCGGCACGCCGGTGCGCCAGACGTACGACATGTACGACGACCGGGACCCGTCGTTCTCGCCGGGCGGTGACAGCGTGGTCTTCGTATCGGACCGCCCCGACCCGGGCGGGAAGTGGGTGCCGGGCGCCTACGCGGTCTGGCTGCGCGACGAGGCGGGCCGACTCACGCGCCTGACCGGCCGCTCGTCGGAGATGGCCACGCCGGTGTTCGCCGACTCGGGCCGGGCCGTGCTGTACTCGGCGGCGGACTCGGGCCGGAACGTCTACGCCTACTCGCTGGCGCAGGACCGGGTGGTCGGCCGGACCGCTTTCCTGGGCGAAGTCGCCCAGCTCTCGCTGTCGCGGGACGGCCGCAAGATGGCGTTCTCATACTTCGACGACGTCGGCTGGGACGTGGCGGTCATGCTCGACCCCATGGAGCGGGTCGGGCGCGACTCGGCGGTGCCGGGATTCGGCCAGCACGACACCGTCGGGTTCGAGCGAAAGGGGCTGGACTTCAGCAAGGTCAGGCCGGCCGGATTCAAGCTCTCGGCCGACTATGCGACGGGCGCCGCCTCGTACAGCGGCTACGGCGGGCTGTCCGGGCTGGTCAACGTCGCGTTCTCCGACATGCTCGGCAACCACCGGTTCGAGCTGTACACCGACATCTACGGCGACATCATCAACTCCGACCTGATATTCGAGTACTGGCTGTTGCCCAACCGCGCCGACTACGGCTTCACGCTGTTCCAGTTCCGCAACACGCCCTACTACAATTACCAGGACTCGCTGGTCGAGGAGATGAACCGCGGGCTGTCGACCCTGGGCGTGTACCCGTTCGACAAGTTCCTGCGGGCCGAGCTCGGGCTGACCGCCTATCACAACGACGCCCGGTACTGGAAGCTGGACGAATACTACGGCTGGCAACAGGTGGCGCGGCGGGGCCGGGTTATCAGCTACGCCAGCCCGGCGCTGGTGTTCGACAACACCTGGTGGAACTATTTCGGCGTCGCGCGCGGCAGCCGGGTCCGGGTCGGCGCCGACGTGGCGCCGCCGGTGGTGTCGGGCGCGCAGTTTCTGGACATGTTCGCCGACCTGCGCAACTACCAGGCGCTGGGCCGGCGGACGGTGTTCGCCACGCGGCTTTTGGCCGAGGCGAGCTTCGGCCGCGACCGCCAGCAGTACTACCTGGGCGGCGAGGACGTGCGCGGCTACTACTGGGGCGAGTTCTACGATGATATCGGTTCGGGCATCGGGCTGTTCAACCTGGAGCTGCGCTACCCGTTCGTCGACCGGCTGAAACTCGCTTTCCCGCTGCCGCTCGAGATATCGGGCATCCGGGGCGTGGCGTTCCTCGACGGCGGGCTGGTATTCCGCGACTCGATGCGCGTCTGGGACGGAGCGACCGGGCAGCTCGACGACCTGAAGCTCGGCGTCGGGGCGGGCATCAGGATAATGATCTCCTACTTCTCCCTGCAGCTCGACTTCGCCAAACCGCTGTCCGCGACCGAGGACAAGGGTTGGAAGTTCACGTTCGGGCTGGGGACCGACTACTAGGCGAAGTCAGAGGCCAGAATGCGGGCTCTGGAAGTCAGAATCCGGGCAGCAGTGTTGCCGGCGCTGTGCGCGGCGCTCCTGCTCGGCTCGGCCTGCACCCAGTACGTCAATCTCGCGCCGCCTGAGGACGTCCGGCGCGCGCCCGAAGAAGCGGCGGGCAGGCTGGCAAGCCTTCAGTCGTTTGCGTTCCGGCTCGACTACCAGACCGACGTGCCGTTCGAGCTGGGCGCCGGGTTCGCGGGGCGCTGGCAGGCGCCGGACCGGGAGCAGTGGTCCGGGACGACGCGGCGCGGGGCCGAGCAGAGCGGCGTCCGGCTGGTCGCCGCCGGCGAGAACCAGTTCGAGCTGCGGGACGGGCAGTGGACCCGGCAGGCGCGGGGCTACGAAAGCCGCGTCATCGAGCAGTTCGCCAACGCTTTCCAGGGCCGGACGTTCACGCTGGTCGAGTCGCTGCCCGACCTGCGGTTCGAGTTCCTGCCCGTCATGCCGATCCTCGACCCGACCCGGCAGAAGAAGCTGGCCGGGCGGCTGGAGATCGACCGCGGCACCGGGCTGCCGAGGCGGCTGGCGGTCGAGGAGTCGGCCGGCGTGGCCCGCTGGCAGGTGAGTTTCGATCGTTTCAACCGGGCCGGGGCGGTCGCGACCCCGTTCGTGGCCGAGACGGCGCTCGTGCTCGTCCCGGCGGGGCCGGTGACGCGCGGCCAGCTCGACGCAATGGTCCGGACCGTGCGCGCACGGCTCGACACGCTGGGCTGGGACGCGCGGCTGGGCCGCGCGGCGGGCCGGCTGGTGCTGCGGCTCGACCGCCGGCCGTCGCGCGAGGCGCTGGCGGTGCTGGTCGGCCGGGGTGACGTCGGCATTTACGAGGCCGCACGCGTGGCGGCGGACACACCGGGCGCGCTGCTGGTGGGCGACGACGCGGCGTTCCGCGTCACGCTGGGCCGGCGCCTGGGAGCCGGCCGCGACTTCTTGTTCCAGAGCGAGCTTGAGCTCCTGCCCGAGGCGCGCCTGACGCTGGTGCCGCGCGACACCGGCCGGCTGCGCATCGCCACCGGCCCGGACGGGCTGCTTGCCCTGGTGCTGGACGGCCGGGTCCTGAGCGCGGCGGGCGAGGCGCGGCCGGACCGCGTGGAGTTCGGCGACGTCGGCAGCAAAGAGACGGGCCGGGTGCTGGCCGCGGTCGGCAGGACCGAGCCGATGCCGGCAGCTTTCGGCACGCGCTAGCCGGGCCCGGCGGCTGCTTGACTCACCGGGGTGCCTTCCTAGACTAGGTTCTTGATGGTCAGACTCCCGGCGCTGGCCGGAATCCTGCTTGCGTGCTCGACGCTGTCCGCGTCAGTGACGGTCACGGCCGTCGACGCGCGCGGGCTGGTGCTGCGCTACGAGCCGGGTGTCCCCGAGTTTGCGACCGATGGCGCGGCAACCGGCGTCCGCTTCCCGGATGCCGAGCACCGGGCCGAGCCGGGCAACTACGACCTGCCGACCAAAGTCCTGCGCATCGGTATTCCCCAGACCGGCGGGGTGCGGGTGCGCGCCACCTGCGGCCCGGTGGCGGCGCGCGGCGGCGTCGAACTGCCCCGCGCCGAGGCGGTAGGTATCGGAGCGGCAGCGCGGCCGGCCGACGGGCAGGACGGCCCGGTGCCGGCCGAAGTCGCCAGCGCCGGCCCGGCGCACCGGTTCCGCGACAACCGCTACGTCGAGCTGCGCATTAACCCCTGCCGTTACCGGCCGGCCGACCGGCGGCTGGAATGGTACGAATGGGTCGAGGTCCAGGTCGACTTCGAGGGACGGGGATTCGACAACCCGGTGCCGGACCCGCTCGACCCGGTGCTGGGCTCGACGCTCGTCAATGCCGGGCAGAGCCTGGCCTGGAAGGACCCGGCTCAAGCCGCGGCCGGCCGCCGGGACTTCTACGCCCGGCATCCCCACTGGGTACGGCTGGACCTCGCCGAGACGGGCATCTACTCGGTGTCGGGCCGGGACCTGGCCGAGCTCGGCGTTCCGGCCGGCAGCGTCGACCCGGCCACGCTGGCACTCTACACCATCGGCGAGCACGAACCCAACGGCCCGTACCCGGACACGATGACGCCGGTGGCGGTGGCGGTCGAGGGCGAGGCCGACGGCCGGTTTGACCCGGGCGACCGGGTGCTGTTCTACGCGCTCGGGCCGGACCACTGGCTCGGCCGATGCTCGACCTACGCCCGCAACCTGTTCTGCCAGTACAACGCTTACTGGCTGGCGTGGGGTTCGGTGCCGGGCCGGCGGATGCAGCGCGGGCTCGGGCCGGACACGGCCGGCACGACGGCGGTGCGCTTCGGACAGGAGAAGCTGCACCAGGAGCGGGACGATGAGTGCCCGGCGCGGTCCGGCCTGCTCTGGGTCTGGCGCACGCTCACCAAGGATTCCTACCGCGAGGTCGCCGAGTTTGAACCGGCACTCGACCTCGAGTTCCCGTCGCTCATCCGGCGGCTGCGCTGCCGCGTCTTCTCGGCGACCGACGGCAACGAGCTGACCGTCGCGCTCAACGACCGGGTCATCGGCACGGCCCGGTTCGACATCGCCCCGGCCACCACGCCCCTCGACCTCGAATACGAACTGGCGGTGCCGGCCGACTTCCAATCCAACCGGTTGCGCTTCGAGTTGCGCGGTGCCGGCCAGAAGCAGGTGTTCATCGACTACGTGGAAGTGGACTACGACCGCCGGCTGTCGCTGTACCCGGGCCAGTTGCACTTCAGCACCGGGGATACCGGCCGGATGCGGTTCGTCATCGGCCAGGCGCCGGCCGCGCCGTTAGTACTGGACGTCACCGACCGCTACGCGCCCCGGCAGTGCGAGGGCGTGGCGTCCGGCGGCGACAGCGCCGCCTTCACCCGGCTGGTGTTCGGCCCGACCGAGTTCGCGGCCGCAGCGGACGGGCAGTTGCTGCGGCCGGCGCGCATCGTCCCGCGCACGCCGGGGCGGCTGGCGCAGGCCGGGAACCGCGCCGACTATTGGGTCGTGACACCGGGGGAGTTCGCGGTGCCGGCCCGGCGCCTCGCCCGGTACCGGCGCGACAACGTCGCCGGCTTCCCGGGCACGAGCACGGCGGTGGCGCTGCTCGAGGACGTGTACGACGACTACGCCTTCGGCATGCAGGAACCGGGCGCGGTGCGGGAGTTCTTCGCGGACAAGCGGCCGGTGGCCGGGCTGCTGGCGGGCGACGCCACCTACGACTACCGCAATAACCTCGGCCGGCAGCAGACACCGGGCGTGCCGGCCTACGAAACCGGCGTGGGACTGGACCCGAGCGGCACCCAGCAGCGCTCGACCCTGGCGCTGGACGTGCTGTACGCCGACTTCGACGAGCCGGGCTTCAGCCCGGACATGATGATGGGCCGGCTGACCTGCCGTTCCGCGTCCGAGTTCAGCCGGTTCATCGACAAGCTCATCGCCTACGAGACCGGCCCGGCCGGCCTCTGGACCCGGCGGTTCATCCTGCTGGCCGACGACGAGTGGCAGGGCGAGGGCCGGTCCGACCCGATCGGGTTCACCCATACCCGCCAGGCCGAGGGCGTGTCGGTGATGCCCGGCCGCCGGCTCGAACCGGTGAAGGTGTACCTGACCGAGTACCCGTTCGCCGAGGTCAAGTCCAAGCCCGGCGCCCGGGCCGAATTGCTGCGCCAGTTGCGGCGCGGCGCGCTGATGCTCGTGTTCTTCGGGCACGGCGACGCCTTCGACCTGTGCCACGAGAGCGCGTTCAACGTCTCGCAGGTGGGCACGCTGGACAACGGCGCGGCCGCGCCGTTCTGTTTCTTCGGCAGCTGCAGCGTCGGCCGGTTCGAGGACACGCGCATCGAGTGCATCGCCGAGGAGCTGGCGCGCAAGCCGGACGGCGGGGCCATCGTCGCGGTCGGGGCGACGCGCGCGACCGCGTCGGGCACGAACGAGGTGTTCTGCCGGACGATGCTCGCGCCGCTGTTCCGCGACTCGGTGCCGGTCCAGGTCGCGGGCGCCGCGTTCCTGGCGGCGTGGCCGGCCGAGCGGCTGTACCACCTGTTCGGCGACCCGGCGACGCGGCTCCGGCTCGGGGCCGAATCGCCCGAGGCGCTGCGCGTCCTGCCCGACACGCTCCAGCCGGGCGCGGCCTTCTCGGCGCGCGGGCTCCTGGGCGCGAGCGGCCGCGCCGAGTGGCGGCTGGCCGGGCCCTGGCGCCAGCGGCGCTACGTTTCGGCGCGCGGAGTGCTGGACTACGGCCTGCCCGGGCCGGAGTTGGCGCGCGGCAACCTGCGGGTGGCCGACGGCCGGTTTGCCTGCTCGGGGGTGTTCCCGGCCGGCTACGGGCTGGACACGCTGTTCGTCGGCGACGGCTGGTACGCGCCGGTTCCGAAGTCGATGCGGCTCTGCGCGTCGGTATACGGCGAGTCGCTCAACATCGGGGTGCTGGCCGACACGCTGGACTATTCGGTCGTGCCGGCGGCGAGCGGCGACCGGTCCGGGCCGGAAGTGAGCCTGTTCTGCGCGGGCCGGCGGGTCGAGAACGGCGCTGCGGTGCCCGCCGACCTGGCGCTCGAGGGCGCGGTCGCCGACCCGAACGGCATCCTCATCGCGCCGGTGCCGGGCGCCAACCCGCTGTTCTACGTCAACGACCACGAGAACGAGACCGACCTGACCGACCGGCTGGTGTTCGACGACAGCGCCGGCACGACCGCGCGCTTCCGGGTGGACATAAAGCTCGCCGGCGCCGAGGACACGCTGCGCGTGCTGGTCTATGACAACCAGGGCAACCGGACCGCGTTCCAGGCGGTCGTGCGGCCGGTCGCGGCGGGCGCGGGCATCGAGGTCGAGTCGCTCCTGGTGTTTCCCAACCCGGTGGCCGGTCGGGCGTGGTTCTGCTTCAGCCTGAGCCGGCCGGGCACGGCGCGCATCCGGGTGTTCACCCTCCAGGGCCGGCCGGTAGCAGACCTGGGCGAACGGGTCGCCGGTTTCGGGTACAACCAGGTCGAATGGGACGGCCGGGACCGAACGGGCCAACCGCTGGCCAACGGCGTGTACCTGTACACGCTGGCGATAAGCGCGCAGGGGCCGGCCGGGCCGGAATCCAAGTCGTTCCGCGAACGTCTGATATTAATGCGATGAAGCCGCAGCAACCGGGTCCGGGTGTCGCGCCAGGCCGACCGGGCCGGCTTGACCCGGCTCAGGGGTATTCTATAATCACCTTTGATGATGCGGAGCCCGCGCCGCGTCGGTAGTGACAATGACCGCAGTTTGCTTGTTGATTGAGCCCGCCGCAGGCGGCGGGTAGGAGGTCCTGTTATGTTCAGAAAGGCCTGCTGGCTGCTGATGGCGCTGGTTGTCGGCGTCGCATCGGCGAGCCAAAACCCGGGTGCCGTGTTCCTGATGATCTGGCCCGCAGCCCGCCCGACCTCGATGGCCGGCGCGTTCACCGCCCTGGCCGACGACGCCCGCGCGGTGTTCTATAACCCGGCCGGGCTGGCGTTCATGGAGCGCACGCACATCACCATCATGCATGCCAACTGGCTGCCCGGACTGTACCCCGGGATGTACTACGAGTACGCGGGCGCTACCCGGCAGATCCGCAACCAGGGCAGCGTCGGCATGAACGTCGTCTACCTGACGACGGGCGAGACCGACGTCATCAACGAGCGCGGCGAGTTCCTGGGCAGGTACACGACCTTCGACGTGGCGCCGACCGTGGCGTATGGCTACCCGGTGCTGCCCAACCTGGGCGTGGGCGTGGGCGCCAAGTTCATCTACTCGTTCCTGGTGCCGGAATGGGTATGGGAAGTGATGCCGGAACTGGGTATCGAGGCGGGCGGCACGGGCATCGCATGGGCGCTGGACTTCGGCGTGCTGTACAAGCCGTTCAAGTTCATGAACGTCGGCGCTTCGGTGTCCAACATCGGGCCGAACATCTCCTACACCTCGACGGGCGAGTCGGACCCGCTGCCGCGGACGCTCCGGCTGGGCGCGGCGTTCTTCCCGGTGCAGACCGACCACTTCCGGGTGGCGCTGGTGCCCGAGATCAACAAGGTGCTGGTCGGCATGTTCTCCGATTCATCCAAGACGTTCAACCGGCAGCTCACCGAGGAGTGGCGCGACGCCTGGAAATCGTTCGGCGTCGAGGGCACGTTCCGCGCCGAGCCGATGGCGCTGTCGGCCCGGCTCGGCTACTTCGAGGACCTGTCGGGCGCGCGCGGCGGCCTGATATTCGAGCGCGACGGCAGCACCTACCATTACAGCGTCTGGGACGTGATGACCAGGAAGAACCTGGGCAAGTTCAACTCGCTGGGCCTGTGCTTCGGCGGCGGGCTGGAGTACTCGCGGTTCAAGTTTGACCTGAGCCTGGACCAGATGATCTACGACTTCAAGACCTCGAACTACAAGTTTTCGCTGGCATACCAATTCTAGGACAGCCGAAAGCCTCAAGCTTCACGCTCAAAGCTCCGGAGTTCGCTTTCCGGGCGTACGGCGTGAGGCGTACAGCGTAAGGCGGTTCTCTTGTCCAGCCTCGTAGTCGTCGGCACCCAGTGGGGTGACGAGGGCAAGGGCAAGGTCGTCGACCGCCTGGCCGGTTCGGCCCGGATGGTCGTCCGGTTCCAGGGCGGGCCCAACGCCGGCCACACCGTCTGGGTCGATGGCAAGCAGACAATCCTGCACCAGGTGCCGTCCGGGATACTGACGCCCGGCGTCACCTGCGTCATCGGCTGCGGCTGCGTCGTCGACCCGTACGTGCTCAACGATGAACTGGCCGGCCTGCGCCGGGCGAAACTCGACATCAAGGGCCGGCTGGTCATCGACTTCCGCAGCCACCTCATCCTGCCCTACCACCGCCAGCTCGACGCGGCCAAGGAAGAACAGGCCGGCCGCAAGCGCATCGGCACGACCCGGCGCGGCATCGGCCCGGCGTACCTCGACAAGTTCGGCCGGGTCGGCATCCGGGCCGCGGACCTCTTGTCCGAGGAGAGCTTCAACGACAAGGTCAAGCGCAACGCCGCGGCCGCCAACTTCATGCTGATGGAGCGGTACAAGTCCGACCCGGTATCACCCAAGAAACTCGCCGCCGAATACTGGCGCGTGACGCGGCCGCTGGCCCGCCACGTCGGTGACGGGTCGCTGGCGGTCGAGCAGGCGCTGCGGGCCGGCGAGCGGGTGATGTTCGAAGGCGCGCAGGGCGCGCTCCTCGACATCGACTTCGGCACCTACCCTTACGTCACGACGTCATCGACCGGCGCGTGGGGCGTGGCGCCGGGCACGGGCGTGAGCCCGCTCTGGCTCGACGAGGTGGCGGGCGTGTGCAAGGCGTACACGACGCGGGTCGGCGACGGGCCGTTCCCGACCGAGCTGGCCGGGAGCGACGGCGAGGAACTCCGCAAGCTGGGCGGCGAATACGGTGCGACCACCGGCCGGCCCCGGCGCTGCGGCTGGTTCGACGCCGGCGTGGTGCGCGCCTCGGTGCGGCACAACAAGCTGACCGCGCTGGTCGTCACCAAGCTCGACGTGCTCGACGCCTTCGACGAAATCAGGGTCGGTGTGGGGTACACGCTCGACGGCCGGAGCGTCGACGAGTTCGACGCAGTCCGCGCCGCGGACCTCGTGCCGCGCTACATTACCGTGCCGGGCTGGCACGAGTCCATCAGCCAGTGCCGGCGGCCCGCTGACCTGCCGAAGCGGGCGCGGCAGTACATCAAGCTCATCGAGGAACTGGCCGGCTGCCCGGTGGCGATGGTGTCGGTGGGCCGGGGACGCGAGCAGACGATCATCACCCGGCCCGGGGCGTTGCGCTGGCTGCGCGCGGCCAGGCCGTGATTCACCACCAGGATACTTGGGTTCGGACCGGTGAGATGAACCACCGAGAGCACAGAGGCGGACAGTGAAACCACCGACGAGCGCCGATGAATCGGGGCGAAGAGGAGACAGCCATCCGACGGCCTTATGCATGTGCTCCGGACCCGGGCCCGGAACCCGGACCCCGGATTTTACCACCAAGGCACCAAGATACGAAGGTCAGGAACCGGACCGGACGGGAACTGAACGATGAGTGAAATCCGGCTGATGAAACAGGTGCTGGCCAGCAATGACGCGCTGGCGCGGGAGCAGCTCGCGCTGCTCGACAGGCACGGCGTGCTCGGCGTCAACATGATGTCCGGGCCGGGCGCGGGCAAGACGAGCCTCATCGAGCGCACGGTCGAGGCCTTAGGCCGGAAGCTCCGCATCTACGTCATCGAAGGCGACATCCAGGGCAGCCTCGACGCCGAACGGGTCGCGGCCAAGGGCGCGCCGGTCACCCAGCTCAACACCCAGGGCGCGTGCCACCTCGACGCGATGATGCTGGCGGCCGCGCTGCCCGGCATCGACTTCGCACACCTTGACCTGCTCATCATCGAGAACGTCGGCAACCTCGTCTGCCCGGCCGAGTTCGCCCTGCCCGCGCACTACAACGTGACGCTACTGTCCACGCCTGAAGGTTCGGACAAGCCGGCCAAGTACCCGCTGATGTTCACCAAGTCCGACGTCATCGTCGTGAACAAGATGGATCTGCTTGAACACGTCAGCTTCGACGTCGACGGCTTCGAGCGGTCGGTGCGCCGGCTCAAGCCGGACGTCCCGATTCTCAGGCTCTCGACCAAAACCGGGGACGGGCTGGACAAATGGCTGGGCTGGCTCGAGGCCAAGGTCAGCGAGCGCAAGGCGAAGCGGGGATAGATGAGGCTGTTTTCGGCACTGCTCGGCGCGGCCCTGCTCTGCCTGGTGCCGTCCTGCACCGAGTTCGACGAGCTCGAGATTGTCACCAGCAGCCTGCCGGACGGGCAGGTGGGGCAGACCTATGCCGCCCGCATTGAGACCGAAGGCGGGTATGGCGGTGTTGTCATCAGGGTCCTCTCCGGTCAACTACCGCCCGGAGTCAGTTTCACGCAAGACGACGAAGACGCCGAACTCAAGGGAACGCCGGTCCTAGCCGGCACCTACCTGTTCACGGTCGAGGCCCGGACCGGGAGCGACAGCCTGAAGGCCAGCTCAATCGTGTCCAAGGGCTTCGTCATCCTCGTCCGCGAGTAGCCGAACAGACAACTGCCGGGCAGCCCGACTCCGCTGCGCAGGCGATTTCGATCGCATTGACATCTGACAGCTACGTTCTACAATCAGCCCATGCAGGCGGGCGCCAGACCTAGGCAATCGCGCGCGGCTGAGACCCGCATGCTGTGCGTGGCACTGCTGGCGGCTTCGTTAGTGTCGGCGCTAGGAGCACAGGACGTTGACTGGGGTGCTGACGTGATCGTGTGCAATCTGGGTGGCACATCGAGCCTGCTCAGAGTGGCTACGGACAACGACACCAACGGCGATATCTACGTTGCCGTCTTGGATACCGGCACAACCGGTGCTGACACGATATCCACGTGGCGATCTTCCGACGGGGGATTCAGGTGGGCACTCGACAGCCAGTTTGCTGCTGATACTTCGACCGGGCCCTTCCGGGATTGCGAGTTGATCGTCGGCCACGACGCAGGCGGCACGTGGCTGTACCACTTTGTCCTCGCGGTCGGGACGGGTTCGGGAGCCGGACTATGGCTCAGGCGTGCGCGGCCGTCTTCACAGTCCGTCGCCTGGGTGTGCATTGCCCGCGGCGACACGATCACTGATATTGCCATGGACCGGAACTGCGAGTCACCAGAGTGGCTTTTCTCGGCGTGGGCTACGCAGGGAGGAAACATCTGCGCGGCAAGCTCGCCCGACTCCGGCCAGACGTGGTCCAACCTGCGTGTCGGTCCGCGGCCGGGTCGGTTCCCCGCGCTCTGTGCCGGCGGCGACGGGAGCGTCTATGTTGCCGGCACCCTGCTTGATTCAAGCGCAGGGTGGGCAGCCCGGTACGACGACAACCTGCGTGGTCCGGACGTTACCTTCAGACTGATCGACTCGGGCGCTGCCGGCCGGATCGGGATGGTTTCGTTGGCCTCCGACCGGGACGCCCCAAGGCATCTTCAGACATCCGTGGCGCTCTATTGCCGGAGCATGCAAGTCGGTCCGGAGCTGCGCGTAGTTCCGTACTACGCCTGGACCGAGAACGGCGGCGTTGACTGGTCGTGGAATGTGTGGCCGGCGACAAATCAGGGCAGAACCACATGGGCGGCCCGGTTTCCGCAGGTGAGGCGCAGCTACGATGACCCGTTGATAAGAGCTGTCGTGACGATGGACGAGCCGAGCAGATACTGGGATACGCTGGTCTACGCCTACACGTATGGTGACCCGCCGTACGTATGGGAAGGCCGGACCACATGCAACGACCATCGAGCCAGCCAGTTCGTCGGCGCCAGCGTAGGGTCCTCAAAGCAGACGAGCGGTGGATACATGGTGTATGCCTTGCATGTGACTAACCGAGTCTACTTTGACGCGTATCGGTTCACCGGTGTCGATGATTCACCCCGGCCGGAGGTCGTCGGCGCCCTCGTCCTGACCGGTGTGGCACCCTTGGCGCTCGAGCTGTTCCTCGAATGTCGGCAGCAAGTTGTCGTCAAGGCGGTGGGGGTTGCCGGGCAATCTGAGGGCGTGCTCTACGAGGGCGAGACTGGTCCCGGTCGATGCCATCTTGTCTTGCCGGCTACGCATCTAGCCGGCGGCGTCCACTTTGTGCAGGTGCAGGGCGAAACCGGAAAGTGGACTGCAAAAGCCGTCATACAACGGTGAAATAGCGCGACCATGAGCACGATACTCACGCTGTTCCTGGTCCTGCTGGGGGCAGCGAATGATGCCAGTGACCGGTTGGCCCCAGACTTGCCCAGCCTTGACCCGTCGTTGACTGTCGTTGACACGGGAAAGGCGATGATACTCCTCAACCAGCGGAACCCGGCCGTCGCAGGCAACGACTCCGAGTGCCTGGTTGTGTGGTGTGACAGCAAGAGCGACGGTGACATCTGGGGTGTCCGAGTGAGTGCTGACGGTGCTGGCTTGAGCCCGGAACAAGTCCCCGTATGCCGCGCCCCCAACCAGCAGGCACTGCCGGCAGTGGCCAGATGCGATTCGCTATACCTTGTGGTTTGGCAGGACAAGCGCAGCGGGACTTTCGATATCTACGGTGCTCGAGTCGCGCTGGATGGTACGGTGCTGGACCCGGACGGTTTTCGAGTGTGCGCTGCGTCCAACACCCAGCAGTATCCAACTGTGGCCGCCGGAGAATCAACTTGGCTGGTAGTCTGGGAAGACCAGCGGACAGGCGTCAATGTGTACGGCGCAAGGGTATCGCACTCGGGAACAGTGCTGGACTCGGCCGGGTTGCCCATCGGCCTGGACAATGGAACTCAGTCGCTGCCGAATGCAGCGTGGAACGGTTCCGTTTTCCTTGTGGTCTGGAAGAGTGATGAGTTGGGTGCGTGGACCACACACGGCGCGAGAGTGACGCCGGACGGCGAACTCTTGGACCCGACCGGATTCTTCATCGCGGGGGAAAGGTCCAGCGGCTATTCGGCCGGACACCCAGCGGTGGCCTCCGACGGACAGGATTTCTGTGTCGTGTGGCAGAACGAAGTGGTACCAACGAGCATCTATGCTACCCGCGTGTCCGCCAACGGTGTTGTTGTCGGAGAGCATACCAGGGTTTCGTTTACATCAGACCTGCAGGAACTGCCGGCCATATCGTACAAGGACGACCGCTACTTTGTGGCTTGGCAGAGGTATGGAAACGGTACTCTCTGGAGAGACGTGTGGGGGGCGCGCGTCTCGCGGGACGGAGTAGTGCTGGATTCTGCCGGAGTCCTCCTTGTCCGCGAGCAGTACGATCAGTCCAGTCCGAGATTGGCCAGCTCAGGCATGGGCTGGCTCGTGGTCTGGTTTGACCAGCGCTTTACCACGAACTTCTACACCATCTACGGGGTATCGGTAGACACAGCAGGTAACGTGGCGGGTGAGCCAGGCAGGCTGAACCCGATGCAGGCTCAATACGCAGGTCAGTACTGGCCGGCAGTGGCGGCAGGTACTAACGAGTACCTTCTTCTCTGGGAGAGCGTAGACCCACAGTCGTCCTATCCGTGGAACTCCAACATCTGCGGCGTGCGGTTGCGGGCTGACGGCACGAGGTTGGACTCGGCTGCCATCAATCTGGCCTGCCATCCATTCAGTGAGAACACGCCGGCTGTCGCGCACGGGGATTCAAGGTTCGCGGTGGTCTACGGCTTTTACCGGTCCACAGCGGGGGGTATAAGTGCCGGACTGGTAACAGATTCGGGTCAAGCGTTGAACCCGTATGGCATTCAGATCACCTCAGCAATTGGCAGTGCGCCCGACGTCGCCTTTGGCGCGGGGCTGTTTCTGGCAGCGTGGCATGCGGACCGCTACGAGGACGAGATCAGGGCCGCGCGAGTGACGGAGACGGGCGTGGTCCTTGACCCTGAGGGCTTCATCGTCTCGGTCAGTGGCGCGACCAAGCGAAATCCGAAGGTCGCGTTTGATGGGACGAACTACCTCGTTGTCTGGGAAGAGGCCTACTACGTCAAAGCCGCTCGCGTCGGTATAGATGGGACGGTCATCGACCCAAACGGATTCTTGGTAGCCAACTATCAGGGTCGCCAACCTGACGTGGTCTTCGACGGTGAGAACTACCTGGTCATCTGGACAGACTGGGACAGCTACCGCGGCTACGGAACTCGCGTTACACCGTCTGCCCAGATACTCGATACTGCCAAGGTGCGGCTTACTTGGGGAACTTGGGAGAATGCGTGCCGCGAACCAGAAGTGGCGTACGATGGAGAGAACTACGTTCTTGTGTGGACAGACGACTGGTCACGTGCCGGCATCAAGGGCTCGCTGATCACGACTGACCTTGTGGTCATTGACTCGTTCGACGTGCGACCGCCGACTGAGATGGGGCTGAGTTCGCCGACCGTTGCCTGCGGGCCTGATGGCGGGATTCTTGCGTGTTCGGGCCGTACTCAATTCGGGATGCCGTGGGACACCCTGTCTCGTATCTGGGCAGCGCCGTTATTCTTGCCGGTTGGCGTCCGGGAACGCTTGGCCATCCCGGGTGTGCCTGGGAGCTACCTGGCAGCGTATCCTACTGTCTTCCGAACGACGACGAGGATAGCGGTCGGCTCCGAGTTGGCTGCGGATGCTGTCGAGGTTTACGACGCGGGCGGCAGGCTCGTACGGACACTGGGCGCGCAGTCCTCCTCGGTCTGGGACGGCCGGGACGACTCTGGTGAAATCCTGCCGGAGGGTGTCTACACCCTGGTGCTGCGCGTCTCAGGCAGAACCGAACGCCGGAATGTCGTGAAGCTGAGGTAGACAAGCATGATTTCTGTGCTGGTCTTTGCCTCGTTGCTCGCCGGAGCGGGGGAGTCGAGCGCCGGGCTTCCGTTCGACCCGGACACGGTAGTGGAGCGAGTGACTGCGGCGCGCAGATTGACGGCTGAGTCACCTTTTCTAGCCGACACGGTCGAGTTCATGCTGGATACGGTTCCGCTTGGATACACCAAGGTTGCCGACCAGGTCAGAACTCCGGTGGTCTGCTCGGACGGCGAGGATTACCTGGTAGTCTGGCAGAACGTGTCGAACCCAGACGCCATTCTTGCCGTGCGCGTATCGGGCACCGGTCAGCTCCTTGATACGACCGGTATCGTTATCTCCGGCCCGAGCATCTACTCGCTCGGCGACGTCGCATTCGGGGATTCGGTCTACCTGGTTGCCTGGACGCAGTCCTATTATTCCTCACTTCTGTGTGCACGGGTCACTCGGGACGGCAGAGTGCTGGACCGCGGGTTTCCGGTGGCCTCGTCTGCAACAGGGCACTACCGGCCGGCGGTCGGCTTCGCCGACGGTGTCTTCCTGGTGGCTTGGCACGACGCTCGAAGCCGACTCACCTGGATGTGGGACATCTACTGCGCAAGGGTGAATCTGGCCGGGGTAGTGCTGGACACGCCCGATGTGCACATCTCGGCCAGTTCCTCAGGTGCGCACGGCCCGGTCGCGCCCGATGTGGCCTCGAACGGCAGGGACTTCTTTGTCACTTGGGACAGCGAGCGCACCGGCTTCTGGGGCATATGGGGCGCCCGGATGTCGGGCGAAGGGAGCGTACTCGACTCGGCATTCCTGGTGACCTGGGAGTCGTATTCGTGCAAATCGCCTTCGATGGCTTTCGACGGCACCAACTACCTTGTCGCATGGTGTGCAGGGACCGAAGCGCAGGCCGACATCTGCGCAGCACGCGTTTCATCCTCCGGCGCTGTAATTGACCGTGTGCCCATAGAGCTCTGCACAGCAAGCCAGTCCCAGGAGATGCCTGCTGTCGCTTTTGATGGTTCGAACTACTTCGTCGCTTGGCAGGACTGGCGGAACGGGAATCGGGACATCTACGGGACTCGGATGTCACCGGCTGGCTCCGTGCTCGACCCGGACGGCATACCCATCACGCGCCGGCCACAGGACGAGCAGGAACCTGCAGTCGCATACGGCGCAGGCAACTACCTTGTTGCCTGGCTCGACTATCGCTGGCCGAACGACGCGGACGTGTTCGCCGCCCGCGTCAGCACCTCGGGGTCGGTGCTGGATTCTGCGTTGCCGCTGCCCGATACGTTGCCGCTGGTTCCGAGGTTTGCCCCTCAGATACTGCCTGACGCCGCTTTTGACGGCGAAAACTACCTCGTGGTGTGGGAGGATCAGAGGACACCAACGAACGAGTGGGACATCTACGGGTCAAGAGTGAATCCGGGAGGCGACGTGCTCGATTCCGTCTGTTTCCGGATTACTGGGGCGGCAGCGATGCAGGGTAACCCGGCAGTCGCATTCGGCGAGAGCACATACCTTGTCGTGTGGGAGGACAGACGCCGGGGGGATCGCGACATCTTCGGTGCGAGGGTAGCGCCGGACGGACGGGTACTGGATTCAGCAGGAATCCCCATCCACGCAGGTCAGTATGAGCAGCTATCCCCGGCCGTGGCCTTTGACGGCACCGGTTTTGTGGTCGTCTACGACAACAACGGTAGGGCGTACTGCGCCTCCGTCGACCAGGCCGGACATGTACTCAACTGCCTCTCGTTGACATCCTCCGAGGGTGCCAAGAAGAAGCCCGCGGTCGCTGCCGCCGATTCATGTCTCCTAGTTCCCTGGGAAGACTGGCGATACAGCCCGCACTGGGGCAAGATGCACGCTACACGATTCGTCCCGCCGGCCGGGATCATCGACAGTACCGACTTCCTTCTGTGTACCCGATGGGGCTGCTATGCCCCGTCGGTGGCTAGTGACGGTGAGAACTTCGTTGTCGCGTGGCACGAGGAGTTCGGGCGGGCCGCGTCTGCTGCCCGGGTATCGAGCGCCGGCTACTCGCTGGATAGCTCAGGTATCACGCTCATGTCCGAGCCTGGCAGACTCAGCGATGTTGACATCGCCTACATGGGTGAAGACTACCTGCTTGCACTTATCCGTGATGACGTGCTCTACCGTGTTAGAACCAACGGAGCCCTCTCTGAGGTGGACACCCTCCGGCTATCCCGCAACCCTGGGAAGGACCGTACGCCGGCCATCGCCCGAGGGCCGGCATGCCAGGCCCTTGTCGTCTATCCGTGTTCAACCTCTTCGCAGTTGGCAAATGGCGCCAGCACTTTCCACATCTGGGGCCGCTTCATCGCGGATTCTACGCCCATGCCGCCGGCCAAGCTGTGGCCGCCGAACGGGTATGACTTCCAAGGGCCTCCGGTCTGGTTGCTCGTAGACACGACCCTTGTGGGTATTGACAGCTTCGGATTCAGAGTCTACGCGAGCGACACACTTTGGTCGCAGACAACAACGTCGCCCCGCTGCACGGTTCCCGACACGCTGTTGTCGCCGGGTCTATACAGCTGGCAATGCCGGATCCGCACCCGCTATGGCTGGAGCAAGTACTGCTCGCCCTGGACTTTCTGGTGGGGGATGATTGGTGTCGAGGAACCCCAATCCGGTCCGGCTCCAAGGGCATCGTACGCGTCAGCCACAGTGGTCTCCCGGACATCTGGATTTGTCACGTTGGCACGGTCGGTCGTCGCGCTGGCGCGGGCAGAGGTCATCGCCGCAGACGGACGGAGGGTGGCGGTCGTTCTGCCGGAGCGCGACGGCGTCTGCAAATGGGGCCTCGCTGAGACTGGCGGCAGGGCAGCACCCAGCGGTATCTACGTCGTGCGGCTTGTCGACAGACAGGGCGTCGTGGTGCACCGCAAGCTCGTCCTCGTAGACTGAGCGATGGACCGAACGTTGCCCGGACTGGTGATTCTTGCGGTCACTTTCTCGGCCGCACACGCCACTGAGCCGGGCTTCTATCAGAGCTTCCTCGTTGATACAACTCCGTACTGGCTTCCGGTCGACAGCGTTGAGGACTCGCCCGCACTCGCATTCGACGGAGTCCACTACCTCGCGGTCTGGCAGATTCGCCGAGGTTCGGACTGGAACATATGCGCTGCTCGAGTCTCACAGTCCGGGCAGGTCCTCGATAAGGACGGTCTGGTCGTGTCGGCCGCACCACGTGAGCAACTCCATCCGGCGGTCGCATTCGATGGTGTCAACTACCTTGTCGTGTGGGAGGACCATCGCAGCGGTTCGCGGTGGGACATCTACGGTGCCCGAGTCGACACGGCCGGTAGGGTTCTGGACCCGGATGGCTTTGCCGCAAGGGCAGACCTTTGGGTCGATGCCCGACTGCCAGCGGTCGCAGGGAGCGCCGGCCGGTGCCTGGTGGCGTGGGAAGAATACCACTTCGGATGGGGCGTCTTCGGCTCAATCGTCGATGACTCGGGTCGGGCAGGCGACGAGTTCAGGATATCGGATACGGTAGGGCCGCAACGAGCGGTGTCAGTCACGCGAACATCGGACGGCTATCTGGCTGCGTGGCAGGACAGCCGCAATGGATACTACCCGCAGACCTACTGCGCACGCGTGGACTCGTCCGGAATAGTGCTCGATACGGCGGGAGTCGCACTCTGGACTGACCGTTACGCTCAAGAGCGGCCCTCGGCCTGCTGGGACGGAGAGAACACGCTGGTTACCTGGGAAGAAGGCGCGCTCCTTGATACGGACATCTACGGTGCACGGCTGAGTGCGTCGGGCGTGGTTATGGATAGTGTGCCATTGCTTATCGGTGCTGGAAGGGGCCGTCAGACACAGCCCAGAGCAGTTCGGCGGCCACTGGACCGACTGGTCGTTTGGACCGACACCAGAGATACCGTGTCCGGGGCCGACATATATGCAGCGCGTGTGTTCGCTGACGGGACGGTGCGCGACCCATTCGGGCTGCCGATAGTCCGGCCTGATGGAGAGCAGGGCCTGTGCTGTGTTGCAGCAGGGGACACGCAGACGCTTGTCGGTTGGCGTGACCGGAGTGGCGACACGCTGTTTCCTGACATCTACGCCTGCAGGATGTCAGCAGAAGACAGCGTGCTGGATCCGTCCGGATTCAGATTGGCGGACCCGCACGTCCCGATGTACTACGGACAGGCTCGGCCGGCGGTCGGCTCCAATGGCGAGTGCTATCTCGTAGTGTGGACGGATCTTCGCAAGGGCGCAGCCGAGTCAGACATTCGCGGCATTCTGGTCGGTACCACCGGAGAGCCCTTGGATTCGGTGTCATTCAACATATCTGACGCCCGGAAGTGTCAGGATAGCGCAGCCGTCGCATCCGACGGTAATGACTTCCTGGTGGTCTGGCACGACAACCGGGATGGTACCTCCGTCATACGCGGCGCCAGAGTCAGCGGTCAGGGCGCACTCATCGACACGGCCGGGTTTACTATTTCGCGCGACTCCGTCACGACCCAGCGTCCGTCTGTGGCCCGAGACGGCCGTAACTATGTCGTCGTGTGGATTGAGTTCGGGTCCAACCGACCGGTCCTCGCATCTCGGGTCAGCTCTGAAGGAACCGTTCTGGACACTGTGCCGATAGACATGTCACCCACGGTCACGCTCAACCGCAATCCTGCAGTCGCGTCCGCCGATTCGCTTAGTCTGGTAGTCTGGCAGACCTATTCCCATGGCTGGGACATCACCGGTGCGCGGGTCAGCAGCACGGGTGACCTGCTGGACAGCAACGCAATCGTTGCTATGTCCGATGCCGCCGACCAGTTTCAACCTTCAGTCTGCTGCAACGGCACGGATTTCCTGGTGACCTTCCAGGAGTGGCAGACCGGGGCAGTGGACATCTTTGGCACTCGCGTGGGCCTTGATGGTGCGGTGAAGGACACATACGGCTTTGCGATATCCCGATGGCCATCGCACGAAGAGCTACCGGTGGTCGCGTCAACAGGTTCGGGGGCCTTCGTCGCTTGGCTGTTCGATGCTGACAGCACGCGGTGCATCCGCGGGGCGAGAATAGGCCTGTCGGGCAACGTCGCCGATACGTTCACGCTGGTCGAGCGGAAATACGATGCCCTGACGCCGGCCCTTGGGTCTGGTCCTACGGGACAGGTCCTGCTCGTCTATTCCAGCAAGCAGGACACAGTCGGCGGTAGGCCGGCAGGCGTGCAGCGCATAGCAGGACTGATGTCGCCGTTTGGCGGAGTCGAGGAGGAATCGAATGATGGCCGAGCTGTCGCGGGGGGGTGTCCGACCATTGTCAGGGGCGTGCTGGACCTGACATCCCTCGGGAAGCGATTATCCGTCAAGTGTGCCCAGCTGTTGGACGTGCAGGGCAGGCACGTGATGCCTTTGGCCGTTGGGCTCAACAGAGTCGAGCAGCTGCGCTCGGGCGTTTACTTCGTCCGGCTGGAGGGTGAAGAAGCTACAACGGTCCTGAAGGTCGTGTTGGAGAGATAGGCTGAGTAAGTAGACAGAAGACCGGACACCCAAAACTTCGCAGGGGCGGCGGGAGCCGCCCCTGCGCCGCAGGCGCGGCGAAGTGCGAGGCACGTGTCGGGCGTGGAAGACGGCGAAGTCTCGGACGTCGATGTCGCGGCAGCACCGGCGGGTGAATCTTGGGCCGACCTGAGTCCGGATGCGAGGGTGGATACGGTCGGGGATTCGGACGCCGCACCAACCTGAGAATCGGAGCGGACTTCGAGGGCTACACCGGCGTCGGCATGGGCGGCAGTGTCGGCGGGGGATATCCGCCCGGCCGGGGGCTGGATGGCCAAGTTCACCTCCAAAGTGAGCGGTGGCGGTGGCTAAGTGCCAGGACAGCGGCGAGTTGTCCGGCCTGACGCCATCCGGACCGTCGCAGTGCCCGAGAGTTGCTTAGTGACCGGGGGAGTGACTCCCCAACTCAAACGGGGTCTGAACAGGCTAGGGACTTGGTCTTTCAGCGCTTAGGTGATTTCGGCACTCATACGGCGATTCAGGCGGGCGTTCAAGTGCCGGCCCAGACGCTGCTTGAGTTGTGCTGTCAGTGTCCGCGTCAGCCAGTCCGTGAGTCGTGCGTTCAGAGCAGGGTTCAGTCGAGGTTTCAGGGCCGATGTCAGACCAGCGGTGAATCTCGAAGTCAGCAGGCCGTTCAACGGACAAGTGAAAGCCGGGCTCAAAGCCTGTGTGGCGGTCCTTGTTCCGGTTCGGACGCCGCCTGCAGCGCGGGTGTCTGGGGCCGAGCGGATGTCAGCGAACCAGCACCAGTCTTGACCGGTGCTGACCGGCGACGACGTAATAGATGCCGGGCGCGACCCGGACGCCGGTTTCGTCTCGACAGTCCCAGGTCAGGCGACCGGGCGGCAGCGCGCACATCGTCCTGCCCAGCTGGTTGAGGACGCGAGCCGGACCGTGACCGGCGGAGAGACGGAACGGGCCGCGGCCGACGGCCGGCACGACCGAGAGGCCGTGCCCACGCGGAACGGGCCCGGCCGCCTCGACAACGGCCAGCGTCTGCCAGGCGACTGATTGAAGGAACAGCGCGGTATCGGGCGCAAGCCCGGCCGTGAAGGGCAGGCCGGCCGGGTCCGAGCCGAACAGCCTGCCGTAGAAGACGCAGGCGGCGAGGTAGGAGCCTTTGAGCGTCGCATGGCACATGTCGTCCTGCCAGAGGGTGATGGCCGGCTGCAGGCGCCGGGCGCGCGCCCAGGCGAGGCCGACCGGGCAGAGCGCCGCGCCCAGTTCGGCGGCAATCACCGTGTAGGCGGCGGCGACCGAGTCCTGCATCTCGAAGTAGTCACGGAAACACGGGCTTGAGTCGCCGCCGTAGCGCATCGTGCCGCCGTCGCGCCAGCCCCAGGTCATGTAGAACGCGGTGGTTTCGCCGTGGCCGCGGATGAGCGAGTCGAGCCGGCGGCAGGCCGGGTACATGTGGCCGAAGCGCTGCGGGTTGATGCTCGGGACCTGGCTCTGTTCCTGCAGCACGACGTAGTCCCAGGAGTCCTGCGCGATCATGGTGATGGTCTGCGGCAGCGCGCAGTGCTGTTCGAGGGTGTAGCCGCCGGGCGCGCTCAGGTCGGTAAGCGCGAGGCGGCCGGCCGAGACGGCGAGGCTCTCGAACAGGCCGGGTACGTCGTTGACGTAGGTATGGCTGTTGCCGACGAACAGCACCCGCAGGGTGTCGCCGCGCGCCGGGGCGAGGCAGAGCAGGACGATGACGGCGACCCTGGACAGCATGGCCCGGCTCAGGCGTCGAGGTTGACGGATACGAACCGGATGTCGGTCATTTCTTCGACCGCGAAGCGCGGGCCTTCGCGGCCGATGCCGGAATCGCGCACGCCACCGTAGGGCTGGCAGTCGGCACGGAAGGTGGCAGAGTCGTTGATGTACACGTTGCCGACCTCGAGCCGTTCCGCAGCCGCAAGCGCCCGGCCCAGGTCGCGGGTGAAGACGCCACAGGCCAGGCCGTACTGGTACGTGCCGGCGCACGAGCCGGCGTTGAACATCCTGATTGCCTCGTCGAAACGAGAGAAGGTCTCAATGGTCACGATGGGCGCAAAGGTCTCCTCGCACACGACCGGCATGTCGGGCCTGACGTCGGTGATGACAGTCGGCAACAGGATGTTGCCTTCGGCCTTGCCGCCGCAGAGGACCCGCGCGCCCTGGGCGCGAGCCTGCTCAATCAGGGCCAGCCCTTTTTCCAGCGCCTGACGGTTGACCATCGGTCCGACTTCAGTCTCGCGCAGGTTCGGGTCGCCGCAGCGCAGGTTCCCGGCCTTTGCGACGAACTCGGCCGTGAACTGCCCGGCAATCGAGGAGTGCAGGTAGAGACGCTGGGTATGGATGCACACCTGGCCGGAGTAGGAGAACGCGCCGACCAGGCAGCGGGCCAGCGCCTTGGCTGGGTCGGCGGTCTCGTCGACGATGGCGCCGGAGTTGGAGCCGAGTTCGAGCGCGACGCGCTTTAGCCCCGAGTCGGCCTTGATTGCCGCACCAACCGGCGCGCTGCCCGTGAACGTCACCATCCGCACGCGCCGGTCGCGGACCAGCGCCGCGCCGACAGTGTCGCCCGGGCCTGAGACGGTGGCCAGCGCATTGGCCGGCAGGCCGGCGTCGAGCAGTAGTTGCTGAAGCTTGAGCGCGGTCAGGGGCGTGGCCGAGGCCGGTTTGAGGACGACCGAGTTGCCAGCCGCGAGCGCGGGCGCGACCTTGTGGCAGACGAGATTCAGCGGGAAGTTGAAGGGCGTGATGGCTGCGACGACGCCGAGCGGGACGCGGATGAAGAAGCCGCGGCGATTCTCCGACCCGGCGCAGGCGTCCATCGGCACGGTTTCACCGTGCAGGCGCTCGGCTTCGCCGGCAGAGAAGCGCAGGGTTTCGACCGCGCGGCTCGTTTCAGCCTCGGCGTAGCGCCGGGGCTTGCCCGATTCGGCGATGATGGTGTCGGCGAAGTCGGCGGCGCGGTCGGCCAGCAGGTCGGCCGCCTTGCGCAGGACGGCCGAACGCCGGTGCGCGGGCAGGCGGCGCATCTCCGCGAACCCGGCCTCAACGGCCGCGAGCGCGGCCTCGACTTCGGCCGGGCCGGCGAGCGGCACCTCACCTGCGATTGAGTTGTCGAAGGGGTTCAGTACAGGAACCATGGTTGACCTGCTCATCCAACGAGAGGATAGCCTGTCATCCGCGAACGTCAATCGGGCTGGTCGCTTGACAGCCGGTCCGACGCGGATACGCTGAGACATGAGATTCACACTGGCAGTCATCGCCGTTCTCGTCTTTGTTCCGGCCGTCGTCGCCCAGGGTGACGCGGTTATCGTACCTAACGTCGTCGGGCTGGACGTCTACGCGGCTTCCAAGCTCCTGACCCGGGCCGGGTTCGAGCCGCGGTTCGAGCAGGTGATGCTCGACACCACCGCGGGCAAGACTGACTCGACGCCGGCGCCCGAGGTCGCGGAGTACCACGTCGTTTTCCAGTCGCCGGACTCGGGCAAGCCGGTCGCGATGGGCGCGGCCGTGACGGTACGGTTCGGCGTCACCCACACGCTGCGCTACTGGCAGAGCTGGGTCGTGCCGTTGCTCGGCGACCTGAAGCACCAGGTGAGCATGTACAAGGCGACGAAGCCGCCGGCGGTCGTGTCGGTGCCGGCGCCCGGCTACCCGGACGAACTGCTGAAGTACAAGTACAACGGCACGGTGGGCGCGGAGGTGTTCATCGACTTCGACGCCACGCCGCTGGCCGCGCGTATCGTCCAGTCTTCAGGCTACGCCGAGGCGGATTCGTCGGCGCTGGTGGCCGCGCTGCAGGGGTTGTTCGCGGGCGGCGAGCACAATAGCCAGCCGATACGTGCCTGGGTGCCGGTGTCGCTGCCGTTCCAGTACCAGGACATGACCGGCGTGCCGACCGTCAGGGATATCGAGCAGCCGTCGGGAGGAGAGTAGAGCAGAGGAGTACAGGCGAAGTCAGAGGCGAGAGGCTAGAAGGCAGAAGGCAGAATCGGGACGGGGTCATGTCAGATGTCAGATGAGTGATGTGAGATGGCAGAAGTGGTGGAGGAGGCGGGCGGGCGAGGGCAGAGGCTAGAAGCGAGAAGGCAGAAGGGCCGATTCCGGAGATTGAACCACAGAGGACACGGAGAGCACGGAGGCAGGGGCGAAGTGAGAAGCTAGAAGCCAGAATGCAGAAGGCAGAAGTCAAGGACTCCTGAGCGAGCCGAAGACGGCCGAGAAACCAGGGCGAAGGCAGAAGCGAGAACTCAGAAGCTAGCAGTCCCGGTCCGCGGAATCAGGACTGAGACCCTTCGCATGACGTGGGCTGAATCCAAGTTCAAAGCACACAAAGTCCGCAAACCCGAACCCCGCGAAAGCGGGGACAGTCCCCCGGGCGGTACAGTCCCCGTTTTCGCTAGAACGGTATGTCGTCGAGCGCGTCGGGAGCCGCGGCCTCCGGCGCTTCGTCTTCGTGTTCCGGCGCGGGAGCCGGGGCCTGCCCTTCACCGAAGGTGCGGTCCAGCACCTGCACGCGGCGGGCGTTGACCTCGACCGCCGAGCGCTTCTCGCCGGCCTGGCTCTCCCACGACCGCGAGCGCAGTTCGCCCTCGACCAGCACTGCCGAGCCGCGCTTCATCGTTTCGCCCAGGCGTTCGGCCTGCTGGCCCCAGACGTTGACCGAGAAGTAGTAGGGCTGGTCCTTCCACTCGCCCGAGGCCTGGTCCTTGTAGCGCCGGTTGAGCGCGATGCGGAACCCGAGGACCGCGGTGCCCTTGGGCGTGTAGCGCAGGTCCGGGTCCATCGTCACCCGGCCCAGTAACTGGATTGAGTTCAGATACCCGAGCCGGATGGGCGCGGCCGGCCGGCGTTGTTCGTCTCCGGGCGCGTCAGGGTTGCGCTTCGGTTCCGGCACTGGGCACTTCCGGCGGTTTGGATTCGACCGTTTCCGGCGCGGGCGCCGGGGCCGGCGCGGCGGGTTGCGCGGGCGGCTGGGCCGCGGCCACGGCGTCGGCCATGAACGCGGTCACCGGCTTGTTGACGAACGCCATGCGCAGGATGCCCTCGCGGTGCTTGAGTTCGGTGCGGATGGCCTGGGGCAGCGTCGCCGGCGACTTGAAGTTGATGAACAGGTAGAAGGCGTCCTTCGCCTTCTTGATCGGGTACGCCATCGGCCGGCGGTCGAGCCGGGGCTCGCCCAGTTCGGTCGCACCGTTCTTTTCGAGCAACTCCTTGAGTTCGGCGACGAACGCCTGCAGGTCCTTGTCTTCCATCTCGGGGTTGAGCAGGACTGCGATTTCGTAGTTCTCCAACATTCCTCCTGATTCAGTTAGCCACGAAAACGCGAAAGAGCACGAAGCGGACTGTCCCGGCCCGTCGCCCGGACCAAGAGTTGCCAGTTTCGTGATTCTCGTGTTCTTTGTGGCTCATTTGCTAGTTCCTGAACCTGATGAGCAGGACGTCGCCGTCCTGCACCAGGTAGTGCTTGCCTTCGGTCTTCACTTTGCCGGCGTCGCGCGCCGGGGCGAAGCCGCCCGCGGCCGCGAGGTCGGAATAGGCCAGGACTTCGGCTTTGATGAAGCCCTGGGCGAGGTCGGAGTGGATCATGGCCGCGGCGTCGAGCGCGGTGGTGCCGCGGCCCGCGGCCCAGGCCCGCGACTCTTCGCCCTTCACCGTGTAGAAGCGGACCAGGTCGAGCCGCGCGAAGCAGCGGCTGACGATACCGGCCGGGCCCTCGGGCGCCAGGCCGAGGCTCGAGCGCAGTTCGGTCTTTTCCGCCTCGGTGAACCCGGCGAGCCCGGCTTCGAGCGCGGCGGAGAAGAGCAGCGGGTCGCGCTGCGCCAGTTGCGGGAAGGCGGCCCGGTCGGCCGCGACGTCGTCCGAGCAGTTGAGAGCGTAGATGACCGGCTTGGTGACGAACAGGTTCATCGGCCGGACCGCGGCCAGTTCCTCCGGGGCGAGCGCGGGCAGCCGGAGGCCCTGTTCGAGCGCGGGCTTGAACTTGTCGAGGGCGTGGAGCAGCAACTGGAGTTCGGGCGTCTTCGGTTCCTTGTGGAGCCGTTCGAGGCGCGCGTCCACCAGCGCCAGGTCGGCCAGCGCCAGTTCGGTCTCGACCACGTCGACGTCGCGGTCCGGGTCGACGGTGTCGAAGACGTGGGGGATGTCGGGCGACGCGAAGTTGCGCGCGAGGTGGAGGATGAGGTGGGCTTCGCGGATGTGGCCGAGGAAGCGGTTGCCCAGGCCCTCGCCGTGGCTCGCGCCCTTGACCAGGCCGGCGATGTCGACGAAGTCGATGTGCGCCGGGGTCAGCTTTTCGGGCTTGAGCAGCGCGCCGATGGTCTTGAGGCGCTCGTCGGGCACGAGCACGACGCCGACGTTCTTGTCCACGGTCGTGAACGGGAACAGGTCGACGCGCGCGCCGGCGTCGGTCAGCAGGTTGAACAGCGACGACTTGCCGGCGTTGGGCAGCCCGACGATGCCGACCTTCATGCCATTTCCGATCTACGATTTTCGATCGGTCCTGAGCGGTCAGCGGTGAGCGATTCCGGTTCCGGGTTGTAGCGGTTCATCGCTTTCTCGAGGCCCTGGGTGACGACCGCCAGGCAGGCGTCGGCCGCGGTGCCGACCACCTCGGGCAGCAGTTGCTGCTCCGTTTCCGAGAACCGGGTCAGCACGTAGTCGACGCCGTCCGCGCCCGCGGGCACGCCGCCGATGCCGACGCGCAGCCGCGGGAAGGCAGTGGTCGCCAGGTGGAAGATGATCGACGCCAGGCCGTTGTGGCCGCCGTCCGAGCCCTTGGGTTTGAGCCGCAGCCGGCCGAAGGGCAGCGCCAGGTCATCGCAGATGACCAGGAAGTCGTCCGCTTCGGCCGCGAGCTGCTCCTTGACCGGCACGCCCGACTCGTTCATGTAGAGCAGCGGCTTGACCAGCCGCACGACCCCGCCGCCGAACTCGCGGCGCGCCACGTACCGGCCCGGCAGGTGCCGGTACCGGGTCTTGAGGCGGCGCCGCAGTTCGTCGACGACCATGAACCCGACGTTGTGCCGGGTGTCGGCGTAACGGTCGCCCGGGTTGCCCAGGCCGAAGAAGGTCATCGGGCTACTTCTTTTTCTCTTCCTTGCCCTTCTCCTTGCCCTTTTCCTTCTCCTTGCCTTTGTCCTTGCCCTTTTCCTCGGCGCCCGCCGCCGCTTCCTCGCCCTCGGCCGGCTTCTTCTCGCGGATCACCTCGGGCTGCTTGGGCTCCTCGGCACCGGCCTCACCCGGCACGACCGCCGCGGCGGCTGCCGCCACCTTCTCGGCTTCCATCTGGGCCGCGGTCAGCTTGCGCGGCACGAGCACGGTCACGACCGCCGTCTCGAGCGGGATGGCAAAGTCCACACCCTCGGTTTTGAGGTCGGAGATGTGGATGCTCTGCCCGAGCTTGAGGGGCGTGACGTCGAGTTCGAAGCGCTGCGGGATCTTGTCGATGGTGGTGCGGACCGGCACTTCGCGCAGCAGGTGCTCGAGCATGCCGCCCGACTTCACGCCTTCGGGCGTGCCGTGGACGATTACCGGCACGTTCATCGTGATCTTCTCGGTCGGGTGGACCTTCTGGAAGTCGATGTGCAGCAGCTGGTCGTTGGTCGGGTTGCGCTGCAGCGTCTTGATGACGCACATCAGCGGCTGGCCGTCGACGACGAGCTCGACGATCGGGCTGGAGCCGCGGATCTCATCGACCAGCCGGCCCATCTCGTGGGCGTTGACGGCGAGCATCTCGGACGGGTCACCGTGGCCGTACATGACGGCCGGGACGGTGCCCTGGCCGCGCATGCGGCGCATGCGGCTCTTTCCGATTTCGTTCCTGCGTTCGGCTTTGATTGTGTAAGCCATTACACCTCTCTCTCTAGATGAAAAGCGAACTCACCGATTCGCCGCGGTGGATGCGCAAAATCGCTTCCGCCAGCAGCGCGGCGACGGTGAGCACTTCGAGCTTCTGGTTTTCTTTCCTCTTGCCCTGGTCCAGGGTGTCGGTGATGATCACCCGGTCCAGGGCCGAACCGGCGATCCGTTCGAGCGCCGGCCCGGACAGGACGCCGTGTGTCGCGACGGCGCGCACGCTCTTCGCACCGCGGTCGATGAGCGCCTTGGCCGCGGACACCAGCGTGCCGGCGGTGTCGATCATGTCGTCGTAGATCAGGGCGTCCAGCCCGGCGACATCGCCGACGACGTTGGCGACCTTGGCCTCGTTGGGCCGGGGCCGGCGCTTGTCGATGATGGCGATGGGCACGTTGTCGCCCAGCCGGCGGGCGAATCCGCGCGCCCGGTTGGCGCGGCCCGCGTCCGGGGCGACGACCACCAGGTTGGCGGTATTGGCGCGGGCGAAGTAGTCGATGAGCACCGGCGTCGAATACAGGTGGTCGACCGGGATGTCGAAGAAGCCCTGGATCTGCTCGGCGTGCAGCTCCATCGTCAGGATGCGGTCCGCGCCGGCGCGCGTCAGCAGGTTGGCGATGAGCTT
>JAEAMF010000722.1_pt1 | contig 33657 bp, 26 predicted proteins | sample 8958721 | NCBI WGS metagenome assembly JAEAMF01 (sample SAMN16933255, study PRJNA681124) | bioreactor sludge metagenome | isolation source: anaerobic bioreactor treating anionic surfactant - SDBS | place: India: Bengaluru | collected 2019-02-28 | reverse complement strand
CGAGGAACGAAGGCGGAATGGGATTATAAGGGCGAAGCCCTTATTTCATTATAAAATATTCGTACAAAAATGATTAATGTATTATTTAAATAGTAATATTAAAATAATGTTACTAAATCTCGGGAGTATCTATCTGAATCTAAAGAAAAATATAATAATCAGATATAGGTTTCTTATTTGTCAATTAGGGAGTCAATAAGAGGGAATATGATGAGAAAGACCATCGTGTTTGTGAGTGTTTTAGCTGTTTTTTTGATGTTGATGGTATCTAATGTGCCTGCTGTTGAGTATTATCGGGTGAAAGAAACACAAGAGTCTTTTGTTCATACAACCTTAGATACTTTTCGAGAGAACATTAGAAATGTGAAGAGTAATAGACAAACACTCTCTGTTCTTGCATCTATAATGAATATCGATATTGAAGAATTTAAAAATACAATCAAAGATATTCCTTCGTCTTTGAATGTAATTAAAGAGAGGAAAAATTTTGGAGATCCTGGCAATGGGACGGATGGGAACGGTCCTGATGACATTACCGATTGGATGTATGGCATTATATTTTGGATATTAATACCAGTGACAGGTCCCCTTTTCATTTATGATGTCATACTAGGTTCTATCCAGGCTATGGCAGTATTAATTCCTTTAATTTTATTTTCATTTTTATTCCCTTTTTTGTTAATGCTATCAATAGCATTGATTCCACTTTTAATTATCATGTATCTTGCATCTCCCTCTGAGGTTGAAGAATGGATTGCTGAATTTTTAGAATTTATGCACAATATTGAAACAAGATACTCTGAATTTCTTGACAAACTTCTTAGTCTGCCATTCTATGAGTTCCCGTTTATTTTAATTGGTGAATTTTACGACACGTGGGATTACAATGGAGATGGCAGGTAGGTCACATTTTGTTCTCATACATCCTATTCACTTTAATTTTCCATTTACGAAAATCCTTTGTATTCCACTAGTTTGAAACGATATCCGTTCCTTCATTCTCTTTTCTTAGATGCCCCCATTTGACAATTGACAGTTGTCAGATGAAAAGATTATTTATCTGAATCTAAGGAAAAATATATCAATTCGATAGATTTTTCTATTTATGCCGATAATTGGGAGGCAATACTGTATGATTGGAAACAAAGAGAGAAAATATCTTGCTGCTTTAATTATTGGATTGTGTATTGGAATAAGTATTATATTGGGTATTAATGAATCAATTCAAGATAAAAATAAAATAAATGTTAATTCTAATGCTTCGACTATATTTGGAATATTTGAATCTAATAATGGAGTAAAGAGTAATTCAGCCGTATTTGATAACACAGTATCCCTTGATAAAGGAAATAGGAGTGTGGACAATAGAGATGTGATTTGGCAATGGGCGCAACAAGCCGGTGGATTATACTATGAATATGGAGATGGAGTTGCGGTTGATATGGACGGAAATACCTATATTACTGGAAGATTCGGAGGGAACACAACAATTGGGTATACTAATCTAACCTGTCAGGGCAGTTTTGATATTTTTGTCGCCAAGCTCGACACTGATGGAATATGGCAATGGGCACAAAGCATTGGTGGGGCTGGTGATGATATAATTGGAAGTATTTCTGTAGATACGGATGGGAATGTCTATATCACTGGATCTTTCAATGGTTCGGTTGGTTTTGGCATCACCAATCTTACTAGCCAAGGATATTATGATGTTTTTGTAGCAAAACTCAATACGAATGGGGGATGGTTATGGGTGCAAAGCGCGGGAGGAACATTTGATGCAATTCTTGACCTTCTAAAGCGGTATTTTTCCTATGAAAAATCAAAACAGCTGTATCATAGTAAAATATCAAAAGAGTAACGATAGAAAAAGCAAAAGAGAACGGTACAACACCTCTTGTATACAAGACTCTTTTATAGCACACACCAATACTAATATTATGGGGAAGGCCGTGGAGAACCCAACACGAATTGCGACAGCAGGGATTATACGTAAAGGAACAAACATCCTGATTGCGCAACGGAAAAAAGACAGCTGGCTAGAGCCGAATAAATGGGAGTTTCCAGGTGGAAAACTTGAATCCAATGAGACATTTGAGGAGTGTTTGGTCCGAGAAATAAGGGAAGAACTTGACATCACTATTTCGGTTGATCGATTGTTCTTGAAAACAACACATACCTATATGAAAAACAATGAAGCTTTTCCAGTCACGCTTATGGCATATTTGGCCGATTGGAAGGAAGGGAGTGTGAAACATCTTGAGTGTCAGAATGCTGTTTGGATTGATCCTACTGATATGGTAACCTTTGATTTTGTCGCAGCGGATATCCCGATCGTCGATAAATTATTGTCTGAGTTTCCCTTTTGAAGTTCTTGTGCCATGCTCTGTCTTAGATCGTTATCTGTTTCCCATACTTCGGGTAGTGAACCATGATTTTTTTCACCTGTTTAAATGCCTCTGGTTTTACCGTGTGAATGGGGTAGAGCTTCTTCGGATTGATTGTATTAATCATCTCAAAGATTGCTGGTCCACAGGCATGACCTGACGAATGAAATTTTTTTTCTGGATACAGCCTTACTAATCTCAGCCAATTGTCAATCCGTTTTTGGTCAAGCTCCATGTCCTCAGTAAACGGCTCGCAAATGCTTCGTATGTGGACGCTGCCTTTTATTGGGTGTATATCTAGGAGATTATTGAGCTGGAAATAGTTCATGAACATGACATAGTCCTTTTGGTGAGTGCGTATCTCGCATGCATTAATCACATTGTCTCTAGAGAGATACGTCCGCTCCCACATTTCATAGTCTCTTTCAATCTGATCTCTTGGGAAATCCGTTCTTCCGATAAGCCCCCAACTTTTCTTTGGGTAGAAAATACGGATATGCTCGTCATCAGATCTCGGCAAATCATGTACCCCATGATCTCGCAATAAATCCAACAACATCGCCTGTCTATATTCGATTACGAGGGTACGATCATTGTCTATTGCTGTGTTGTAGAAGGTAAGGAGGCGCTCGGTATCTCGAATAGGGAAATTCGCGATCGCTAAGCCGTTCTTTCCTTTGATGGCCTTGGTGCTTTCGTGCTGGACATATTCCTCGGTTTTTGCTTGGTGTTCAGTGATTCGAGTGCCCTCTGACAACATTGCTACAGGGTCCAATGCGGTTGCTTTTTGTACGAACTCGTGGCTCCACTCACTATGTCGCCCATGGAACCGTAGGTCCCCGGTATACACGATTGCTCCTTCAGATGTGTTGATGATGTAGCCTGTTGCCCCCGGTAATGAATGGTCTACCCGGCAAGGCAGTATATCCAGATTTCCTATCTTAAACGTCTTACCAAACTCAAAGATCTTAATTGCTCTTGTTTCCGTTCCATCCCGCGCATCGGCTCGTTTCATCCCCTCGCCATTTCTCTTTTGAATGAGTTGGAAGGATGGCTTGAAATCTGTGAATTCCTCGAACCCTGAGGCACCGATTCGACTGAACAACTCCATCACCGCCCGCGTCTCAGCGCTGGTATATATGGTAATATCGTTACGAAGGAAATGTACATAGCCGATATGGTCGATGTGCGCATGAGAGATGAGCACACCATCCACTACGTTTTCGGTTGAGCAGTCCAATCCCATATGTCTGCAGTAGTCTTTTCGGTAGATGCCATCCAAGTTAGGTAAGAGGCCGAGATGGATGAAATCGGTTATGCACGTGCATTTCCGAGGAGGCATGTATTCTGTATAGTACATAGCATGCTCCTCAAAATTCATCCCAAAATCTAGGAAAATGCGTGTTTCATCATCCTCCAAAAGGATTTTGTTGCCGCCTATTTTGTTAATACCGCCATAAATGGTCAGAGACACCATTAAGTCCACCAATAAAAAAAACACAATGCATACGAAATTATAAACCCTTGTTAGGTGTGTTATAATTCATTACTGTTCCTTTGAGATAATTGAGTTCTTTTTCTTATAGATATACCAATAACATGCATACACAAGACCTGCTGCCATGACTGCACCAATCGTAATCCGATAGTCATCTGATCGGATAAAATGCCATTGCCATCCTTCCCAACTAAAGGGAAACAGTAGTAGCATACCCCCGGACACGTGAACCAGGAAGAAATCCAGGATAAAATGCGTGATGACACCGATACAAAGCGAAAAGAAAGCTTTTTTTGAATCAAGGAAAAGTAGTGTGATGATGCCAGCCACTAGCAATGCACCGACTGGCGTATGCAGCGGGTCAAAGATCTGAAACTCCCGAAAACCAAGCCTTTTAACCACGAGGTTCATCTTTACGAGATCTGGGATAAGAGACCCGATGACTACAAGCGCGATGTCCTGCTTGGTTGTTTTTCCAGTGATCCACCCTACCAATGTATGTGTGAACCAATCAGGCATGTTACTTTCTCCTTTCAAAACGACAGATGTCGTTGTTGAACCGCTACGTGCCGAAAATAAGATACGCCACAAAGGCAATCGTTAGCAGGGATCTGACATAGATCAGATCATCATTCCACTGTTCAATCACAAGAATTTTATCAGCAGTCATAGATCTTCTACCAGTTAGCAAACCGTATATCTCTACATTATCTCCTGGGTGGACCTTCATTTAAGCGTCTGTGATGTTGACCTTGATGTGATCGACTTCAATGATCAGGGTATTGTTTGTTTGGTAGACGTTTTATACATAACCTGTGTATGTTATCTTTGTCATATTGAACTGCTCAAAATGATCGTAGATATATTGGACTTTAGGGTAATGATTGTTATGTTCAAGGTTATAATACTGTAGAAGCCCATTAACAAGCAGAACCATGAGACAGTCGAGGAGGATTCGTTTGTGTTTCATTGTTGTACAGTATTGTGAATATAATCAAAGGTTTAATACTGATCTATGTGTAAGATAATCCTGGGTAGAGGTACACGTTGGTATAGATCTTCGTCAGGTTGGTATTTGTCGCGTCTCCGTAGATAACACTGAGATGAAATTTGTCTAAGAACGCTATGTTCGAACATCCCTCACTTAGGAACGTCTCCATTTGTGTATGCACATTGTATCCATACACCGGATTCATAGTCGATGAGATGATGTGTAGTCCCGTGACTGCGGAGAACGGCGAGGCTTTATACGGGTGGACTGCTGCCTTGCTGTAGGAATGATTCGCATCACGATAGTCACCGATATGCTCATGAATCCAATTAAATGTCTCATACTCTTGTTCCGTGATCATCATATAGTAGGGAGTATTAAGATGGGCAGGGACTGCGATTAGGAGTACCACAAGACAAAGGACGACTGGGATGACCTTATCCATATGTAAAACCCATATTTTGAGATCATATGATTGATTTTTTTTACTAATAACATCCGTAAGAGTTCGCCTGATTTCGCTAAGCCCATATCCTGCAAGAATTGCCACAAGCAGGAAAAGTGCTAAAAAGAGACGTTCGTAGATGCTTGGAAAACCAAAATTAAATTTCGAATAGAGTCCAATGACTGCAATGAAGGCGATGGTAGAGATACTCAGGGTTTGGAGAAGTGATTTCCCTTTTATGAATGCAACAAAGACACCGATGATACAGAGTGCCCAGGGAATATAGCCTAAGTCGATGAAAGAGATATAGATTTTCGGCAAATCGAGATCAAACGCATACTGTTGTCCGGACAAGGCTGAGAGAAAAATGTCAGCGAGGTTGCCCCATTGGCTCGTGAAGATATACACAAGAAGAATCGGAAGGGCGATAAAAATTCCTGTGAGGAGAGCAAAACGATATTCTTTTTCTATGAGACGTAAAAGTGCATAGACAAATAGGATTCCGATACTAGCGAGAGCGGCGACTGGGTGAATGAGGAAGGTACAGAAGATAAAAACAGGAAGGAGGATGATGCTCTGGACTTTTTTCAGTTGGGCAAGCCATATAGAGAAGAGTAAAAAGAGGAGGCCAAGAGTTATAGGGGTATAGAACGAAGGTCCAAGGTAGCGGACTGTAGTAGGGATAAATGCAACAAGAAAGGCTGCTTCTAGGCCAAATTGTCGGTGCGACCGTTGACCGATAACAAATGCGGCGAAGCTGAAAAAGACTCCTATGAACGCAGGCATGAAGAGGAAAATAGTCGCTATGTTGCTTGTTGATATCCAATGAATGCAGGCGTTCGCAAAATGAAATCCTATTTCTGGGTTGAAAAGAGTCCTACTGCCTAGGTAAGGATCGATGAATGTTGCTGTTCCTTGTTCGATGACTGCTCTGGTGTATGACCAGTGAATCCATTCATCGACATGAAAGGGGAGATAGTAGTTGTGTGAAAGATGGGGAATGAACATTATGATGAAGGAGAAGCATATGACTGCAATGAGAATGAGTATCGTTTTATTTTTGAAACATGTCAGATTTATTTTAGGTTCGGGAAATCGGTCGGTCTTTATGTGGTATCGTCGGATCGATAGGTGGTGTCGATTGATTGATAACAGATATAGGATAACTACAGGAACTGTATAGACTGCATAGAGCAACCACACGATGGTCTGTGTGATTTTTATATGGATGACCATGTTGAGTGCAATGGTTCCTAGTGTGAAAAAAGTAAGTCCGTAAAGAAACCCGAACAGACATCGTTCCAGAGTATTGAGTTGAATTGAGAACAGATAACTCCAGAGGTACCCTGGGAATGCAAGGATGATGAGACCAATAACAAGTTTGAAAAATTCAAAAGGTTCAACAGGCATGTGTGTTCCGTGTATTTGAATTGGATAAACTTAATTAAACCCTTTGTTTTTTTTAATCTTTTTCAAAAAAATATTTAATTTTATGAACACTTGTCGAATTCTTTATCGCCAACCCTTCAAACAACGCATCAACCTCATCATCTACATTTTCCTTATCGTCTTTATCATTATGATCGGAAACAATGTTATCATGATTATAGCAACCTCATTTAGGCCCAAACACGTCTTGGTCTTCTCTATCCTAATGACTACTTCTCAAAAAAACTATTTAAATCAGTAATATGTATAGATAATATTAACATAGAATGGGGACAACTATGCAAAAGACATATGTAAAAAAATTTTTTCCGTTTATACTTCTAGCACTTTTGGTTTTTCCAACTGTATATGCAACAGACCAAACTGACACTATCCAATCCATCAGCACATCATATCGTTATCCTGCACCTCAGATCATTGAACAACGCATCGGAGACTGTGTATTTAATCAGATCGTCATGGAAGGTCTCTCAAGTTTTTCAGATCCTGGGGAACCAATCCTTCCCGTACAAGGAACATCAATATTGTTGCCTCCCGGTGCGATCATCATTGATGTAACGGTCGAAATTACAAAACAGATATGCCTGATTCCGCATCATGTTGTGCTTCCAGGATCTATTCCAATACCGATCTCATCGCAACAAGCACCTGATATTCCAACACCTGATCCAGTCATTTATGCATCGGATGAACTGTATCCACCTTCCCTTGCCACGCAGATTGGTGTCTATACTGCCCGTGGGTATGACGTGGTGATCTTTCGGTTGCATCCGATGCAATATAATCCTGTTGACAATATGCTATGGTATTATCCTGAAATTAAATTAATAATCACAATTGAAATCTCAGAAAGTCGACTTGATCTCTATCGAGGGTTTCCTCGTGACAAGGCATATATTGCTTCCAAAATCGATAATGCAGAAATGATCGATCAGTGGTATCCTGCTAATTCGATCGAGATTCCTGACCCATATGATCTACTGATTTTGACATCCGAAGAATTGTCCGATGGATTTATCCCATTACAACAAGCCCATGAGCAACGAGGATTACGCACAGAAATAAAAACATTACATGATGTGTCCATACTGCCTGGACAAATCACTGCCGAGATGATCCGATCATTTATTCGAGATGAATATAGGGAGCATGGGATTGAATATGTCCTGCTTGGTGGAGATGCGGATGTGATCCCAGCAGCCATGTTATGGGTGTCAGGGATGGATGAGGAGACGACGTATTATGAAGATGTAGTGCCAGCTGATTTCTATTTTGGTTGCCTTGACGGGTCCTTCAACAAAGATGATGATGATCTGTGGGGTGAACCGACCGATGGAGATAATGGTGGCGATGTTGATTTACTGGCTGAAGTATTCATCGGACGAGCAACAACTGATACGCTTGCAGAGGTAGGAAATTTTGTCAATAAGACCATTACATATCTTTCAATGGATCCAGCAAATCCTGTCTTATCAAAAGTGCTGCTCGCAGGAGAACACCTCGGGAATTTCGGCGTTGCAAGCTGGGGTGGCAATTATCTAGATCTCTTGATCAATGAATCAGATGTTGATGGATACCATACTGTTGGAATCCCAACATCACGATTTTCTATTAATAAGTTGTATGATCGTGACTATCCTTCCAATAATTGGCCGAAAACAGAAATTATCGACCTTGTGAATGCAGAACTGCATATCATCAATCATGACGGGCATTCATATTATGGCTATAATATGAAAATGGGTAGTGGTGATATTTTCCAATTCACAAACGAATACCCCTTTTTCGATTATTCCGTTGGGTGCATGGCTGGGGGGTTCGACGACCCTGACGGTTATGATTGTTTTGCGGAATACCTGACATCGAAACATACACATGGTGCCTTTGCTGCGATCATGAATGCACGGTATGGATTCTTCTGGGCGTTTAGTACCGATGGTGACGGGACCAGGTTTACAAGAGAATTTTGGGATGCGGTCTTTGGGGAGAAAATTGTCTCTATTGGCAAAGCAAACCAGGATTCAAAAGAGGATAACCTCTTTTTACTTGATCGATCTTGCATCCGATGGACCTATTATGAACTAAACCTCTTTGGCGATCCATCGGTGAACTTCTTTGTCAGCAAACCTCCTGAAAAACCGATATTGACAGGACCTGCATCGGGTCAACCTGCTATTGAATATGCGTATACGGTATATGCTATTGATTCCGAAAACGAATCCATACAGTACTATATTGAATTTGAAGTGGGAGAAGGATATTGGATTCCAGGGATTTTTGCTTCTGGGGAAACTGTCACTATTTCACATATGTGGGATAAGAAAGGGATCTTCTCAGTGCGAGTAAAAGCACGCGATATCCATGGGATGGAAAGCCCATGGGCAAACTTGGAAGTAAGTTTGCCTCACGCCCGACCAGTCTGGGTCAGATTCCTTGAACACTTTGATTTCATAGAGTATCTCAGATTATGGCTTAGGAATGGTCTATACTGAGATGCATCGTTCCTCAGAGGATACACATCCTTTGGGGGAATAAAAATAAATAGAAATAAAGTGTTATTAGTTAGTAAAGGGGACAACAAATGAACCATCCTATTGAGAAAGTAATACTGTTTTTTGTCATATGCTTGCTTCTCGGTGGATACTGTGTGGCCGTGTCAGGTGATGAGACCGACAACTTTGTGACGTATACAGTTACTATAGATACGTTTACTATTGAACAGATAGATGGATATGATATCATCTCATGCCCAGGTTTTGGGCATCTTCTTGTCGAAGGAAAACCGAATCTTCCATCAAAGATTTTTTCAATAGCCATTCCGCCCGGCGCAACGATCCTTGATGTAAGCTTTACAACATCCGACTGTATCACACTTGACGGCTCGTATTCAATTGCACCGTGTCCTGCACCCCAAATCATAGGTGAGATAGCACCGTCAAACGCCCATCAACAGATATTCAATACAAACTACGTTCAAACATATTCATCAGATGAATCATATCCAAGCAAGAGAGGAGAATATCTACGGAACTCGCATTTCCGGAAATATGATATGGTTGATGTACGCATCAATCCGTTCTGCTATTTTCCACTTTCCCAGAGGCTCGACTACTATCCAACAATTACAATCAGTGTACGATATGAACTGTCAGAAGATGCGTCTGCGCTTGATGATATGCTCACAAACAAGGAAATGCTTGCAGAACAGATCATATGCAATTACCAACAAGCAAAGGACTGGTATAAGACGTCGGGTAAAAGCGAGGCAGAGCTCCACGATTATGTGATTATTACCCTTGATTCGTTAGAGAATGCAGTAGAGCCTCTTGTTGACTGGGAGATTTACAAGGGGAGAAGTGTGAAGGTTGTGAATACGTCGTGGATCGAAACGAATTACGATGGAAAGGACCTTCAGCAACAAATGAGGAATTTCTTGCGTGACAAATATCCCACCTCCGAATGGGGAATCTCAGATGTGTTGCTTGTTGGGTCTTACGATGATGTTCCATTGCGCCGATGTGAACAAGATACGGGGTACGGTAAACCCCGAACGGATTACTATTATGCAGAACTATCGCTGCCAGATAATGCATCATGGGATGTAGATAATGATTCTCTCTATGGAGAAAGTGATGACCCAATCGATTTTTATGGCGAGGTAACAGTCGGGAGAATCCCGTCAAGTAATGTGTCCATCGTCAGCTCTATTTGCAATAAATCTATTTTCTATGAACAAAGTAACGACCCAGATTTTAAAGAGAATATTTTACTTTTAGGTGCCTACTATTGGGATGACACTGACAATGCAGAGTTGATGGAGGACATTGCCAACCAATCATGGATGGCGAATTGGACCATTACCAAGATGTATGAAAAACCCCAATCATCTTATCCCTCTGATTATGATCTCACTTATGCTAACGTTCTTTCTAACTGGTCAGCAAGTACATATGGCTATGTCAACTGGGCAGGTCATGGATCACCAGATGCTGCCTATGAGCTCTATCCAAGCCAACCATTTGTTAATATCAATACCTGTAATTCGTTGAATGATGCCTATTCTGCAATCGTGTTTGCGGCTGCCTGTAGCAATCATGACACTGATTCGTATAACATAGGTCAAGCACTAATGACACGAGGAGCGGTAGGATTTCTTGGAGCAACAAAGGTCGCCTATGGCCAGCCTGCATGGGATAGCGCGTATGACGGATCGACGCAATCCTTGGATTATTTCTTCACAACGCAGGTGACATCATGCAATTATTCAGCGGGACAAGCTCATCAATGGGCTCTGATAGAGATGTACACACATGGCCTGTGGTGGAATAATTACTATGAAACATTCGAATGGGGCGCGTATCTCGGTAATCCTGATTTGTGGATGAAAACTTCTCCGGTGTTATCATATTCTCCATCATCATTAGATTTTGGCATTATGCAGTCGGACACTAATGAGTCGATCACCTTTGAACTATGGAATAATGGGTCAGGCAATTTGCATTATGAGATCTATGAAACTTGTGAGTGGCTCGAAGTCTCACCAACGAGCGGGATATCTGAGGGAGAACATGACATTATCACTGTCACAGTCGATACAACAGGTCTTGCCCCTGGCGGGTATCATCACGACATTTTAATATCAACTATTGAAGCTGGAAAAGATCTATTTGCCGTTGATTTATATATTCCTCTTGGTAGTGAGATTATAGACATTGAACAAAATGTCTATGACCGTGGATTTCCTATTCGTCATACGATAGATGGTGATTGGGCAGCCGCACAAAATGTTGTACCAACGATCACGTATATGTCAAGAGCCGAATTGCTGATAAGAAAATTTGGCATGCCTGAATTTGACCTGACCATTGAACTACGTACTGACAGTCCTACAGGGCCGCTACTTGACACAGCAGTTATTGATGTTGTCAACATTTCGACTAGTTGGGATTGGGTAGGGATGGATTTTACCGATGTTGTTATCTTGGCAAATACTGAATATTTCCTTGTCTGTCCACCAGCTCCTAGTGGTGTCACGACAAGCTATGGGTATGAGTGGGGCTATGCGTTTGGGAATCTGTATGATAACGGTGCTTTTTGGTTCACTCGTAATGGTGGGGAGCTTTGGCGTGATTTGCCGGCGGTGTACGATTTTGCCTTTAGAATCTATGGGTACTAGGAAATAACGTGAGCGTCTCTCTTACATATTTTTCCTTTTTTAATATTTTTTTAATTCATAAGCTGAATATATGTCCCTTTGTCATTTTCTTTTATAGTAACAACCATTATTATAAAATAATAAAGTTTGCAATGTAAAAGCATAAAAAGTTTAATATATTAAATTAGTAATAGTCATATTAGTGGGACAAATGATGAAGAAATCGTTACTCGTATTATTAGTTTTAGTTTTCATACTATCATCTTCAATGGTGGTCTATTCAGAGCAAACATATACGTATAGAGAAACAGTTCAGTTTTCTTTTCTTCAACCAATGATTAAACAAAGTGGCTGCTCTTCTATACTGACACAGATGCAGACAAATTCACGACTGATAAAATCGAATTATTATCAGGTACCTATGGAAGTTCGTGATATCATGTTTCCGAAGGGAACAACAATCAACCATATTGTCGTTTCTGTGGGAGCAATACAAACCGTACATCTTGATGCACCATTACCAATAACCCCCCAAGCAGTTCCTTTGAACATGCTGCCTCTAGAGACGTCATCAACAGATAACGCACCAAAAACCATTAAGGGGTGGTATGAGTATCGTGTAGGAACTGGTTTATATAACAACAACCCCCAGCTTATTCTTCATCTTGAGATTTATCCGATTCAATATGACGCAGAGAAGAACAGTATCCAATGGACTGATACCGTCACTGTGATGGTCGATTATGAACAACCGGACGCATCAGCGACACTCTACGATGATATCTATCAATTTCTTATTATTGCCTATGATGAGTATATTTCAGATTTACAGCCATTGGTAGCCCATAAAAATGCTCAGGATATCTCAACAGTCCTTGTTTCATTGAATGATGTCTATTCAGGGACCTATTTTGAGGCTATAGGGCGCGATGACCCTGAAAAAATAAAATACTTCATCAAAAATGCACTCGACGAATGGAAAATCGATAATGTCCTGATTGTAGGATCAGATAAAAAAATTCCTGCGAGAGAAACCCATATCAAAGTATCAGACAGTGATACGGAAGTGTTTGTCAGTGATCTCTATTATGCTGATATTTATAATGCAACTGATGAGTTTTCCAGTTGGGATACAAACAATAACAATATTTTTGCAGAATATCACTGGGAAGGTAAAACTGACGACCTTGATCTGTACCCTGATGTCAATTTTGGGAGACTTGCTTGTGTTGACCTAACGGAAGTCAATACCGTCGTCAATAAAATCATCACTTATGAAAATGGCGAAGCGTATAAACAGGATTGGTTTTCAACTCTCATTGTTGTCGGTGGCGATTCGTTTCCAATGGAAGATGATTTGACGAATGAAGGAGAATTTGTCAATACAGCGGTGATTGACATTATGGAAGGGTTTTTACCAGTGAAGCTGTGGGCAACGAATGGTATCTTAAACGGGGCAACTCCAACAGGTGCCACTGCGATTTCGGATGCCATTACATTGGGCGCGGGCTTTGTTGATTTTTCAGGACATGGCAACACAAATGTCTATGCAACTCACCCACATCAAAATGATCTCATCTGGCTTCCAACACCCTTTGGCGGGTATTTTAATACCGATATCAAGGAATTGCAGAACAATGAGAAACTTCCTATTGTTGTGACGGGTGCTTGTAGTGTTGGGAAATTCAATCGGGATAATGATTGTTTCTCATGGTCATTTCTTGCAAGCCCCAATGGCGGGGGAATTGCATCATCAGGAGCGACCGGGCTCGGATACGCCTATATTGGAGAATATGTCACATATGGGCTTATCGAGAAGATAGCGATCGATATGTTCAATGGGTACGCAGCTGATGCGAAAACGTTTGGTGCGATGTGGGCACATGCGGTTAAAAGAAACATCCAATCAAGGATGGATGCAGGAGAATTAAAAACGGTATTAGAATGGCAATCATTCGGTGACCCGACCCTGAAAATAGCCTCAGAGTCAACCCCTCCGGAAAAGCCAATCCTCTCAGGTCAATCTTCAGGAAGAGTTAAGAAAGAATACACCTATGAAGCGGTCAGCACCGACATTGAAGGCGATAGGCTCTATTACTTATTCAAATGGAGTAACGATTCCTATTCTGACTGGCTTGGTCCCATTTCATCAGGCCAGACAATCAGTGCCACTCATACGTGGACAAAAAAAGGAGTGTATGACGTCAGAGTGGCCTGTAAAGACGAACATGGACGACGAAGTGACTGGTCAGATCCGTTACCTGTGTCCATTCCATCAGTCCAGAACTCCTTTCGCACGTTTTCGATTCTACAGAGGCTTCGCACATATCTTTATACCGTGCAACTCCTAAGTCAATAAAAGTATGGTATTGAACAAAATTCAATAAATGCAACGAATGTTAGGAAAAGTTTTATAAGAACAAAGAGCATATAATTATATAATAGGGGATAAAACATGAAAAAAAATATATCGATCCTTATTGTTGGAATATTGATAATGGCAAGTATAGGAGCTGTTGCAGTTTCAAATGATGTCTCATTTGAAGAGTCAGAAAAAATCTTGACGACCATAGATATTTCAAATCCAATCATTGCTGAATCTGAAGGGTTTGTCACTCTTTCATTCACCGAACAAAGTTCAACCTTTATGGACACTGGAAAACCGATGATCCCAACCATTGTAAAAACCTACGCGTTTCCGTTAGGAACTATTATCCAATCTGCCGATATTTCAATCAAAACACAGGAACTCACGTTAGATAAAAAGATCAAACCTGCATCACAGGCAATTCCGCTGAGCAATTTATATACCGTTGACCTTTTGACAAATGAACAATTGATGGATCAATCGATTTATCATAGCGCAGCGCTTTACCCTGATGTTCAATACGAAATCCAGAAAGGAGCAGGCCTTGAAAATGGCGAACATGCCCTGATAGTCAACATTCGCTGTTATTCCCAATACTCTCCCGCTACTGATGTCATCTACATTCCTGAGTCTATTGATATTGAACTAGTCTATGATCAACCGACTGCACCTCTTTTTGCAAGCGATGAATATGACATGCTTATCATCACAACAGATGAATTTGCTGATTTCATGCAACCGCTTGTCGAGCACAAGAACGCAATGGGTGTCAGCACTGTTGTTGATACAGTTGAAAACATCTATGCAACCTATAATGGCCGTGATCAACCGGAAGATATCAAACTTCGCATAAAGGCTGCCGTTGAAGATTTAGGTGTCGAATATGTTCTCTTTGCTGGTGGTCGAGATGGCCAGACGTCAGAATGGCTCGTTCCACCACGAAATACACGTAATGATGATGGCTGGGAAGCAGGATATGATAGTGACCTCTACTATGCTGACCTCTATAAGATTGTCGAAAATGAGACCCTTTTTGAGGATTGGGATAGTGATGGCGATGGAGTGTTTGCAGAATTTGGTGGGTTCAGAGGGGATAAAATGGATTACTATCCAGATGTCACCGTCGGTAGGCTCCCATTCAGAACCACCAAGGACATTGACCCAGTGATTCAAAAAATCATAGAGTATGAGACGAATGCTGATGATTCCTGGTTCAAGAACGCTATTGTTATCGGAGGCGATACATTTCCACCAGCACGCGGTGGAGATCCTGGCTGGAGTGAAGGTGAAATAGAAGAAGCTCATACGGTAGCTCTTCTTGAAAATCTTGGATTTACCATGAACAAACTCTGGCTCTCTATTCCTGGTGTGTGGGTAGATAAACCAGATGTCGTTGCTGCGATTAGTAAAGGAGCAGGATTCATTCATTTCGCAGGTCACAGTAATCCAGCTTCATGGGGAACCTATAAAGCAGATGCCGTAGATGAAGAGGGATGGGTTGATGGTATTGCCATTTGGGATATGAAACAGTTCACAAATGCAGGCGAATGTCCTGTCGTTATTCTTGGTGGATGTCACAGTGCACAATTTAATGTCACCATGGCTAACATCATTAAAGGAATTCTTGAATATGGTATTATGGGCTACTTCTTCAAATCTCCCTTTAGATTTTATTACTACGAATGGGTGCCAAATGACATGTCTTCAAAATTTGTTTTGATACCAAACGCTGGGGCTATTGCATCTATAGGTAATTCTGGTCTTGGATATGGATATGTCAATGATGATGCAGATAAAGGTCTTGGTGGCTGGATCGAACCACGGTTCTTTGATGCCTATGCGAACCAGAGTATAGATATTCTTGGGTCAGCTCATGACCAAGCAATTAGTGATTATATCAACATCATTGGCAACGTCAACAGTGATCAAATCGATAGGAAAACCATCGAAGAATGGGTGCTGATTGGAGATCCATCTCTAAAAATGGGCGGATACTAAACATCCATCTTTTTTCTTTTTTTTACTTTCTATATACATATTCATTGTACATTTTAAACTAAATTTTACCTGCAGTCTTATTAATGAACAGAGTATTTCACTGTGCCATCCTCATGGTGAGAAGAGTTATTATTCAAGTTGCATAAGCAAGTTGGAAAGATGTGAGAATGAAACTCAGAAGAATACTTTCTATCATTGGGATTATCCTTATTGCCTATATCCTCTCAACGATGGATCTCTCAAAAATAGCGAATATTGTTTCTTCCATTAGCCTATGTTATCTTCTCCTTTGTTTTTTTGCTTGCTTGCCCGTTGTTCTGTTAAGTAATTATCAGTGGCAAGTTCTTTTACAACGACATAAAATATATGTCGATTTTGCAACGTCACTAAAAAACATTTTCATTGGGTATTTCTATGGCTTTATCAGTCCTGGAGGTATTGGGGGATATACACGTATTGTTTATTTACATGACGATACTAATGTTCCTTTTATCAAATGCATTGCTAACATCGTTCTCTTTAACACTATTGATTTCATTTCTCTTTTGTGTATTGGTTTTTGCGGTGGCATATATTTGACAATCACCTTTCCACAACTCTATGCGTTCCTTGTGTTCATTATCATACTTTCCTGTGTTGTTTCTATACTAGTCTATTTATTCTTCATCAAGAAACACACCATCCAGCACATATTCGACTTCCTCATGCGATCCTCTTTTCTAAATCCATATAGGGAAAAATTAAACGGATCTATAGAACAATTTTATAAAGATATACCTCAAGTACGTGATATTACGTTTCCTCTCATTCTCTCCGTTGTTGGGTGGCTGGTACGGTTTTTCATCTTCTTCTTCATCGCTCAACTTTTTTCCATTCAGATTTCGATACTCTTTTTTATTGCGATTATTGCAGTTGCTGATATTGTAGCAACCTTCCCCCTATCAATATATGGTCTCGGGACCCGTGAAGTTACCCTCATAGGTCTGTTTTCACTCTTTAAAATCCCTACTGAAAACGTTATTAGTTTTTCGTTGTTTGTGTTTGTCGTCTCATGGCTGATACCAAGCCTTGTTGGACTAGTCATCACTCTTTTTGAAGGAAAAAACAAATCTGCCAATGTGCCTTTCAAAAATACATAAAGGTGCACCATTGTTTCATAGATTGTTTCATCATACGAACAATTTTTAACTTGTTCTTTATTATTGAAACTTAGGCGGGTATCTCTTGCATATGCATAAGCATACAGCAGAATCATTTACAGCATATATGAAAAAATTCCCTGACATGTACAAGAATCTTGCCGATATTCTTCATAAAGAACTTTTTCTTTCCAAAAAATCAGTATTCATGTTAGATGTTGGATGCGGACCAGGCTTAATATTCACATATGTAAAAGAACTGGTGCCTAATTCCGTATTACTTGGCATTGATAGTTCATCTGAAATGATACAAATTGCTCACAGAGAAAATAACCAACGTAACCCAGGAAACGTTTTTTTATCTCAAGCCTCATCAGAACAATTGCCGTTCAAGGATCATAGTGTTGATGCCATCATCAGCAGATTCAGTCTGTGTTATTGGCCTGATCCATCACTTGCCTTCGAAGAGATGGTTCGAGTTCTCAAACCAGGTGGTCTTCTCATCTTAGAAGCATTGAATGGTGGCTTTCCGCATTGGAAACTTCAATTGATTAAATATAGAATGTATCTAAAATTTGCATCAAATGATGTTATTACTTATCATATTGATGCGTATGCGTCCGCCTATACTCTTGATGACATCAAGAAATTTCTAAGAGCGGCGCACCTACAGATCCAGCGTGTAATTGGTAACACATCCCAATGGAAATTTATTGTTATAACAAAAAAGGAATAATTCTTTCTAAGGTCTATGATACATATTTCAGTTTATCGATACTGGATTTTAGAAACAATGGCTGATGAGCATAGATTTATTATGTGGTACAAAATTCAGCTCGTTAATGAACCGCAATTGTTCGCATCAACCAAAAAAACCGGGATTTTTTGTAGGGTATACTATCCTAGTTTTGCTCTTATTCATTATTTTCTCGCTTGGTTTTTTTCCATTTATTTTCTTCATGCGACTCGTTTATTTGTATTTTGAACCAACAGTCTCATGGCATTGGATCATTCTCCCGTTTCTTATGTATGTAGGACTGGCAATCCTCCTCTTTTCAGAGATGCTCATTACCGGTAGTATCATCAAATTCGCAAAGATATATTACAAACCTGGGGTCTATGAATATTCATTTAGAAATAGAAACGCATTCATATGGATACTTGCATGTTCGTTTTATACTCCGTTTCGTAAAATCATGGAAATAGTTCCCGTTGGTGGTATGAAAAACATCTACTATAAATTGCTTGGAATGCATATTGGAACAAACACCTTGGTCGGTGGTGTCATAAAAGACCCATGCGTGACATCATTTGGGAATAATACAACGATGGGGGAATATGCCCTTATCTATGGACATATCCAAGATTTTTCCAAAGGAACGTTGACTGTCAAACCTGTTCGCATTGGTAATAACTGTATCATAGGAGCGGGTGCAATCATCATGCCGGGTGCAACAGTTGAGGACGATGTCATCATAGCAGCAGGTGCTGTTGTAACTCAAAATCAGGTGCTTTCCAAAGGGAACATGTATGCGGGTGTTCCAGCAGTAGAAAGACTTCCTACAAAAAAACATCCATAAATTAATAGACATATATATCAATAGTGGTCTGTTTTCGTGCAAACATTTATATTTTTTATCGTATTCTTATATAAATAAAGGGAATCATCATGAAAAAAATCATAGGTATTTTTTTACTCATGTTGTTTTGTCTGCAGACATTGACTGTCCTAGCAGTCCAAAAACCTAATGAATATTTATCGATACAGGAGACATTAACGTTATCAACACCTCAGATCACTAAAAGTGATGAGAAGTATTTTTTTATAGATCATGAACAAGCAACATCGTATCTTATGATTCCAGGTGAACCGCTTCTTCCAAAAATAACAACAGTGTATCAAATACCAGCTAACGCACCCCTCTCGTCAGTTACTGTTCAGTATTCATCTATCCATTCTGTTTCAATTCTAGGGATTGTGAAACCCTCACCTCGACCAGTAATCGATGGATGCGGTGATGCCTCTTTTATTCCACCAAAACCAGAGATTTATGAAAGTAATCAGGTATATCCAACTCAGGACTTCGGCTATCATCAGGTCGCTGGATTGGATGAAACATCCCATGTACGGTATCTTGCAGTTACCTATTACCCCGTGCGGTATCATCCAACCGAACACACCCTTGTGTATGCGGATACAATTACTGTCACTATTACCTATACACCACCTCTTGAAGCCATGCAATACCCTGTTGAATATGATTTGATGGTCATTGCTCCAGAAGAATTCTCTTCGTCACTTCAATCTTTCATCGCCCATAAGAACGACAAAGGAGTCGCAACATACCTTCAAACTCTTGAAGACATTTATGCAACCTATACAATTGGTCGCGATGCTCAAGAACAAATAAAATATGCGATAAAAGATGCCATTGAGACAAAAGGTGTCTCCTATGTGCTTCTTGTCGGTGGGCATGTTGGGCAAAGCCAAGACTGGTATCTCCCTATCCGTATGGGTCATTCTATCAGCGAAGCATCCTATATAAGCGATTTATATTATTCTGATATCTATAAGATCGTTGAGAACCAAACAGTATTTGAGGACTGGGATTCAAATGGAAATGGGGAGATAGCAGAATTCAAAGTGTTTGGTAGAGACATTATTGATGGTGCGCCTGACATCTATATCGGACGACTTTCGGTACAATCACTAGATGAGTTAAACATCGTTCTCAATAAAATTATTACCTATGAAGAGGACCCTGCTGGCGACTCCTGGTTTAAAAAAATGCTTTGTATTGGAGGGGATACCTATCCAGAATCTCCTGGAGGCATTTGTGAAGCTGAAATAGATACCGATCTCTCTGCAAACTATATGACTGGATTTACCATTGAACGCTTGTGGGCAACCCTTGGGACTCTCACGGGCCAATCTGATGTGGAAGTAGCGATCAATGAAGGTGCAGGATTTATTCATATGGCAGGTCACGCAAATCCGGCAAGTTTAGTTACCTATCCACACAATGATACATTAAAGGAGAATAAAATCATCATCATGGCTATGTACAACTTCTATGCGTTTCCGTTTATCAACCCTGTTCTCACAAATGAAGAGAAACTTCCAGTGATACTTGTTGGTGGTTGTCATAACAGCCAGTTCAATGTGACTCTTGCAAATATGGTTCGTGATATCAAGGAATACGGGCTGAAAGGATATTTCTTTAGTGCTCCGTATCGCTTCTACTATATGGAATGGGTACCAAAATGTTGGAGCTGGTGGTTAACAAGTAACCCTGATGGTGGTGCTATTGCAACGCTTGGCAATACTGGTCTAGGTATGGGAATACATGATGAAGGGTATCTCACTGGGTTAGATGGATGGCTGTTTCCAAGATTTTTCTACCATTATGGGCAGCTGAACCAGCATCAGATTGGTATGGCTCAGGGTTTAGCGATTACAGACTACGTCCTTGAGTTCGATATCAATGCCGATGGTGATGTACGTCAGATGGTACAACAATGGGCACTCTTAGGTGACCCAAGTCTCTTGCCCGGTGGCTATGAATAACCATTTGGCTTTTTTTACTTTAATTCATTTATTTAAATTAATATACAAATATTTAATAATATACATAACCATATTAATATGGGATTGTAGAAACTTGAAGGGTATTTTTTTCTCATCCTCACCACCTTCATTCTTTTCAGGTCTTTACAATCCCTACGGTACTAACGACATTTTCTAACCTTATAAAAGGTTTTGTATTTGAAAAAATCATCACTTTTAATAAGCTCTTTATTCTTTCTCTTTTTCATTTGGTACTAGTATATTGGAAACTAATCATGGAATGGGAAGCACGAATACATGACCAGTAATGTTAACATTAATGAAAGTATATAGGAGTACGAGGTAGGATGAGTCATGACAATATTGAAGATCTGAGGAAATTTGGTGAAGAGCTCCAACATTCTTCAAAAAATGTCTTATCGAAATATTCACAGTCTCATTCGAAAAATCTCAGATATACAAAAATTTCTAACATCTTTCATAACTTGTATTTTTTGATACGCTTTCTCTCAAAATGGTTCTATAGACAAGTACAAAAAGGAATGCATGGCACAACGAAACACCTTGGGGCATTGCGATCTTTTGCACTAGATAAATATCCCAGCTCGTTTCCAACATCTGTAAAAGAGAGGACTGAAAAACATTTTTTTCGATTAGTTGAGACAAAAAGACAAATTGGTAACATTACACTAATTATCCGAAAACGTATTGAAACCCCGTTCAATTTTAAAGAGCCATCACGTTTTTCATTATATTTTTTCCATAAGCGCTCAGCGGGACTTTCAGCAGTTAAACCTCACAATCAACGATCGGATTCGCTTTTCGATGTCCCTGTTCCACTGCGTCCACAAAAACCAACAATTAGGAAAAAAATGAAGTTTTTTTCCCCCAGATTATAGCTTGTATCATTGCTTTTTCATTTCTTTTTTTCGGCTGATAGCATATAAATCCTGATAAATGGCAGGTCGGATATCTCGAAGGACAGGTCGATTTGCTCGTGCAATGTTCAGCATATCCATATCAATCGTTGCAGTAACGCAAGATTCCTCAAAATAGGGAGCTTTGATAAGCTGTTTTCCTAGTGGATCGTATGCTTGCGAACCACCCCAAAATACCAAATCCTCTTGAGATCCAACAATGTTCGCATATAGGACAAATGTGGTGTTTTCAATGGCTCTTGCGGGGAGTAACGTCTCAAAATACAACCTTGATACTGATGGTGATGCTGAAATACAGACAAGGATGTCGGCTCCTTGCAAGGCATATGCTTTTGCCAATTCAGGGAAAAAGATATCATAGCATATGAGGAGCCCTATGCGGCCAAATTTCGTTGTGAAAACTGGTAATTGTTCTCCTTCGTCGTAATATAATTTTTCTTCAAAGGGCCCAAACGTCGGAAGAAACCATTTTTCATACTTATCAACATGTCCATCCGGATGGACGAGCATTGCAGCATTATGAAAGATACCAGTGATCGTTGAGTCAGAGAGCGGCATTCCAAAAATGATATAGCAGTTCTTTTTTTGTGCAATTTCTTGTATTGAGGTAACCGATGGCCCGTCACAAGGTTCTGCTAGATCTCGCAATTCGTCCTTACAGGGATATCCCGTCAGGATCATCTCGCCAAAAATGTACATATCTGCTGATGTGCTTTCAATGAAGTCAAACATTGTCTTGATGTTACTTTTTTTATCAGCAATTTTAGGTCTGAGTGAGAGTAATGCGACTTTCATAGGAATACCTACTCATGGTCAACAGAGGATGAATTATAAGAGTTTTCATTGGTGGACCGTTGTATCACGAAAAACTAATATTTTTGCATATCTTCGTTGAATAATCGTTTAGAAAACACTTCAATAACTGTTTGTAAATCAGAGTCCAGATAGAGTGCCCCAATGAGGGCTTCTAGAGCATTTGCAAGATTAGTCGGATTTGTTCTTCCATTCTGTTTCTCTTCTCCCTTTCCAATAAGAAGATAGGGGCCAATCCCAAGTTTCTTTGCTTGCTGGGCAAGATGCCTATTATTGACAATCAATGCTCGTCTTCTTGTCAGTTCCCCCTCGACAAAATAGACATTGGTTTTGTAGAGTTCTTCTGCAATAATAAAATTCAGGACGCTATCACCAAGAAACTCTAGTCGTTCATTATATTCAATTGGATTGAGAGACTCAAAAGCAAATGTTTTATGGGTCAGGGCAGTTTGCAGTAGTACTGAATTTTTGAATGTGTATCCAAGTTTTTTCTCAAGTGATTTATAGGAATTTTTTTTCATTCTTTCATGCTCTTGGCGGCTCTTTCCTCTGCTGTCTTTCTTTCAAATGAGAGAAAGGGTAGAATTTTTTTTGCTATGTTGCAATCGTCAAATGATATGACGAACTCCTCAGCAGTATGGAACGGACGATTTAAAAGAATATGTGCTGCTCTCTTCTTGCCAACGTAGGGTAATGCTTCTATTACATTTCGGGGAGCGTCATTGATATACAGTGGATATGGAAGACCGGTAATGGACCGAAACCCATATTCGATGACCTTCACGGTAAATTCTTGACCGAGAGGATGTTGTCCAGCAATACCAACAAGCAGGGGATAGCTTCCCATTTGTCGGCCAAAGGTAATATTACCTTCTTTTTTTTCTGTAATGACACTCTTCAGCAACGTCCCTTCAGGAACAAGCTGTTGTAGTAACGGTCGCTCTATTTCTTCTTGTACACGCCGTTTAAAACGTTGGAATTGCCTATGATGCTTTTGTACGATACTTGTCCCGATATCCCCCATAACAGTTCCGGGGATTGGAATGACCTGTCGAATGTTAATCCGACGTACTAATAATTTTTTTTCTGCTATTCTTTTAAGTAACTCATAATCTAATTGAAATGTTTTTTTTGTTTCACCCTTCAGGCCAAAGAGAAAATTCAAACCCGGTAGCAGTTCAGGCATCCCATTTTTGCCTCTTGATCCCCCAATTTTATTAAGTAATTGCACTGCGTGCAATACGTCCTCTGATGTTGCTTTTAGATTATTCTCTTTGATTACAACAGGATCAACACTCTCAACACCAAAAGCAGCGACATCACCAGGGGTATGGTGCTGTACAATGATGTGTGCAATACGACTGCATTCCTCCGGATATTTGGAGAGCACACCAGGGTTTGCATTGTCGATATGTATGGTGTGTAAACCAGGTGCAACAAGACGAATGCCCCCAAATAATTTTTCTAGCTCCGAGGGATTAGGTTGGGGAACAGGATCTGTTGTTGCATGATGTGCTTTGTATGAAAAAATACAGGGTTGGTTACCTAACCGTATATGCCTAATCCCAGCCTCGTAGAGACTGTGTATTTCAGCATGAATGTCTTTCTGATTTCTGAAATCTGGTCGTCCTTTTGAAGGTTCGCTACAAAATGAACAACCACCTATGATACTGCGCGGGCACCCTCGATAGGTTTCTATCTCTGCTAGCAGTTGGTTTGGGTAATACGGGTGTTGTTGTATGATCGGAGCGCCATTAATTGCATACAATCGAATCTCTGAGACACTTGTTCTTTTTCGTGTCGTATCGATTGCATCAAGGGTGCCTTGTGCTTCCATTATTGTTGCTATGACAATTTCAGGATCACCACTAATAACACTGTCAAACACCGTCTCATGGGGTTGAAGGAGTTTTGTTCTTTTTCCGCCTTCTCCCCCAAAACCATATCTGGCAGCAGGACCGCAAAGCAGAATCAATGGTTTGTTTATATAATGCAACAATCTTGTAAGTTCACCTAAACTAGCGGGATATCCACCAAGATATCGTCCTGGGACTGAAACACCTGCGATGACAATGATCATATCGCATTGGTTCAGACTTGTGATGAGCGATTTGCTGTTGCGGAGTTGGTCAATGGTAACATACTTAATATTTGCTGAAGGGTAAACGGTCCATATGGCCCCTGCAATATAGCGGGGATACGGACTGATGTATGGAGGAACACCAAGACACGTCGGTTCATCAATATATCCATCAAGAATGGTAATCGAAGGCATTATGTTTTCGAATTGAGATTTTGTTTTCTCCTCAAAAAGGTTGTGTTTTGTTTTGTTGATAGATAGTATAAATCATTCACCAACGATTTGAAACACAATAGTGCGTTGTCTGGAATGTACCTCAAGTTCAAGAAACAGGATTTGTTGCCATGAACCATGCACAAGAGTACCTTCTTTAAACAGAAGGGAGATCCCTCCCGGCCCCATAATACTTACATTGACATGTGATCGCCCATTGGTATCATGCCATGTATCATGATGAGCATACGGAAGGGATGTTGGGGCGATTTTTTCTAATGCTTCAGGAATATCCATTTTCAGACCTGGTTCATATTCCATGGTAGTTATTGTTCTAGTGGACCCAGGAACGAATGTAAAAACGATGCCGTTCCTTAATTGTGATTTACTGATTGCATTCTATATGTTTTCAGTGATATCGATAATGTCATTTTACCCTTTTGTATACAAATGTATCTCTTCGTAATAAAAAGACATATTTTAAACTTCATTAAAATAGACCTTCGTTCCAGAGGGGTCTCGTTTCCACAGTCCAAAGTCTTTTGTCATTTCAAGGGTGTATCGATCAAATACTGGTCCTTCCACACAGACACGTAATCCATTTCCAACACAGCATGCACCGCAAATTCCTACGCCACACTTCAAAAAACGTTCTAATGATGCTTGAAAAGGGAGATTCTTACTGCAATTATAGAGTGATTTCATCATTAGTTCTGGTCCACAGGTATATATTGCGTCAATACCCCCAGTTTCAATAATCTTTACTGCAATCTCTGAAGCATATCCTTTTGAACCGATACTTCCATCGTCAGACGATAGAAAAACGCTGGATCCGGTTTCTTTAATCCTGTCGACAAAGAACAACTCAGTCTTAGTTTTTGCACCTAATACGCAAGTGACTTTCTTTTTCATTTTTCGAACATGTTCAATTGCAGGAGCAACCATAGCAATGCCAGTTCCCCCACCCACAAATAAGAGATGATTCCCTATGTATTCAAATCCGTGCCCATATGGACCACGAATACCGATTCGGTCACCAATCTTCAGGTTAAATAATGCAGTCGTCGCATCACCCACTTTTTTAAAAGTAATACCTTTTATTTTTTTTTTAATGTAAGATACACTCATTGGTATTTCATCGACACCAGGAATCCATATCATGAAAAATTGTCCTGGTGCTGTGTCTTTTTCATATTCAAATAAAAATGTTTTTATATCATTTGTTTCGCTTATGCTCTTTTGAATCGTGCAAATATATGGAGTGTCCTTCATTAAGTCACCAGTAATGCCAGTTTATTTTCTATTTTTTCTATTTTTTAAAGTTTTTTCTGATAATAATTGACCTATCCGATTTTTTGGGTTAATCATTGATGAATCCAATTGATGCATAGGAATACTTGTATCAACAAAGCTTTTCATATATAAAAGCTATCTTGTAGAACGCATTTATTTTTTCAAAATTAAAATTAAATTACAACTTGTTTTATTTGGAATTCTAGTATTTTACATATATTCTGATGTTTTAATTTTCATACAACCATATTTCCCAAACTATCTCCAAACCAATAGTGGTACTTCAGAGTAGAATTTTATTAATAAATACTAAATTACGATAAAATCCCATAACATTATGCATTAATAATTGCTAAGGTCTTTGTATTCGACACGCCATCTATCGCTCTAATCTTGCTTATAACAATTTCTCCAAGTTTTTCAAAATCTACTGCCTCAATTTTTGCAATGAGGTCGTATTCACCAAAGAGCTGGTATAATTCAATAATTTCAGGTACATTGGAGAGTCTGGTATATACAATCTGTTCCACTGTTGGTTTAGTATTTATCAACACAAATGCTATTGCCATTTTTTCCTCACTATACCAACCTTCATATACTTTTTCCTTAAAAAACCTCTGTTGCCATGGTCATAGAGGCATTAGTCATTTTCCCTTTTTATCAACAATTGCTAAGTATCGTTATGTTCTTGATCTTTTTCGGATGTTCCTAATCTTTATCCAGCAATACGATTATATTACTCAGTTTTTCATATCGACAACCCTTCTTGGGAAGCACTTATTCAATACAAAAATGAGAAAAAGATTTTTGCAATATTAAAATCATGCACATAGCAATCTAAGTCTAAACTCAGGACTGTTTTTGAATAGCTCAGGATATAATTTCATTAAGCTTTCGATGTATCCCTTCGCAGCGGGTAGAGTGGTACACAGAAATTTTTCTATCTCTGTTGTTTTTTGAAGAAAGTCTTCAGATATGAGAAAATCAACGTACTCTTAGCCAATTTTAGAGTTAAGGTTACATCGCTGAATACTTTGAGTAATCGACCGTGAGGACTTACAATTGGTCAGTATTTCCCAGTAAATTTCATATTGGGTTCGTCGGTTGTTTACTAGGTTTGCTCAATGAAAGATGCACTCTTTTTTTCAGTTTCTTCTCTTATTGCAAGCCGCTCATCCAAGCAAACCGTGTACTTATGAAAGGAAAAGGAAAGGAAAAATCCTATTATGCCCATGATTAGACTAGCACATATCCCTTTTATTGCAGAAGCAAATTCAACGGTATCCGAATTGAAATTAACGATAACTGAAATCGTTTGAATTAACCCATTTGCATAAAAGCAGATACCTACAAATTTACTTACAAGGATTATTCTTTTCATCTGCGTTTTTTCTTCACGGGACAAGCCGATGAGTTTTTTGATACGTTCAGTGAATTTCTCAGAAAGAAGCTTTTTTCATCGTTCTTGTCTTCTTGAATTTCTTTAAATTTGCTAAAGAATTTTCAACAGTAGAAATGATAAATCGAAGTGCCAGTAAGGCGAGGATGAGGCTCAGTGTAATATTGGAGAACGAATTCGGCAAATTAGCTCAATAAGTCATCCTTAAAGATACTGCATTGACCGTGAGAGAAGAAATCGCTAAAGCCATTGCGATACCACTAAAGGCGATACTCATCATGTTGAGTGTCATGAAGTGTTTCCTTTCTGTTTTATTTTTGTTTTGGTATCAGTTAATTCTACATCTATTTCCATTTTTTATCACAACCATTGATTATTTCAAGAAGATGATTGGAGGTTTCCGAAACATTGTTACATCAAATTGTTTTAGTTCGTTACTGGTAAATTAGTGATGGCAGTAGAACTCTTTTTCTGGAAATAATACTCAAGTGCTTATTGCCATTACTAAGCACTTGATTGAGGTGATAAGAGGATATGGAGAAACTCTATGGAGGCATAGACATCCACAAGGAAAAACTTGCTGGATGTATTATGGATAAAGATGGAAATATTACAAGAGAACACACCTTTCCATCTTCAAAAAAGGCAGTAGAAAAATTCCTTTGTAATATACCAACTCCCGAGATAATCATCGCAATAGAAGCATGTGGCATGTGGAGAGGAGTGTATAAGATATTAACAGAACTAGGGTGCGAAGTGAAACTCGCAAACCCCAAGAAAACCCATGATATCGCAGGGAATAAAAAGATGGATGCAATCGATGCGCAGACACTCGCAGATCTACTGAGAACCCATTACCTCCCAGAAGTATGGATACCCAATGAACAAACCCTACAATTCAGGGATCTCACCCGGCATAAAGCCAACCTGACACGTCTTAGAACACAAGTTCAAGGAAAGATACGAGGATACCTCCTACGAAAAGGAACAACCTACAACAAACTTTCCAAAGAAGAAACACTCTCAACACTTGCAGAAGAAGACCCAGATATCAAGAATCTCATTCATGTCTATCACTGCATAAAAGAGGAGGAAAAAGAGGTGATGAAAAGAATCAAACGAATTGCACAAAACAAAAAAGAAACAACCATGCTCATGAGCATACCAGGAATCGCAGAATTCTCATCACTCATGATACTAGCAGAAATCGGCGATATACATCGTTTCCCAGGTCCAAAAGAACTAGTAAGCTATGCAGGTCTCTGCAGCGGCATCTATCAAACAGGTACCACTGAACGAACCGTTCGCAACACAGCAGTAAACAAATGGCTGAAATGGATCATCTACGAATGCTCAGGTAGAGCAATGATGCTTGACAAAAGATTCCAAAGCTATTACTACAAAATCAAAGCAAAGAAAGGATTCAAAACCGCACGAAGAGCAACAGCACGAAAAATGCTAACGATTATCTATTACATGCTCACCAATGGAGAAACATACAGAGCATCATAGAAATTCAGAGTCCTTAATTGGACAACATAACGGGCAAGGGCACCCCCGGATTTGAACTAGGCCTATTAAGCCTCTAACTTGGTGATTGGGGGTCCTATTGACCACTTGCCAAATTGTGCTGTGAGCACCAAGGAATGTTTGTGGATTAAGCCCCTTGCCGATAAAAAGATAAACGAGGTGGATTATTAATGTAATGAAAAAGAAAAGAGTTCTAAGGAATGTTCAAATCCCTTCAGTGTACTAATTTTTATTAAATTCTTTTATGAATTGCTTCACTAGGTATTTTAAATAACAAACTTGAAATAAACTTTATTGATGTTTCCCAGCTGTGAAAAATAAGTCATTTACTGAATCTGATGCTATCAAAGGTAACTTTGAAACTAAAGGAATAAAAACTCTTCTAGGTGATCCAAAAAAAGCAATTAGAATACTTGCTGGGCCGATGATTATTGCGATGTTCATCCAGACTATTTATAATCTAGTTGACACTTGGTGGGTCTCTTCTCTCGGAATAGATGCATTAGCATCAGTAGGTTTTGTGTTCCCTTTTTTTATTATTTTAATGGCGTTTGCAAACGGTATAGGTACTGGTGGCGGATCAGCAATTTCCAGGTGTATCGGAGCACGGGATAAACAAGGCGCTGATCATGTTGCGATTCATATCATTATCCTCATGCTTATGATAACACTGGTTTTCACAGTTGCTTTTTTTGTTTTTGCAAGAGATATTTTTATATGGCTTGGTGCAGGCAACACGATTGATCTAGTTATAGGTTATGCACAGATTATTTTTGCTGGTTCAATATTTATTTTCTTTACAAATGTAGCAAACGCGATACTAAGAAGTGAAGGTGATGCTAGACGATCTATGTATGCTATGATGCTTGGAGCAATGCTAAACATTTTTTTGGATCCCTTATTCATCTATAAAACACTAACGATAGGTAGTATTACTCTTCCTGGGTTAGGTCTTGGTGTTCCAGGTGCTGCTTGGGCAACAGTTCTATCATTGGGTATTTCTTCATTAGTGATGTTTAACTGGCTATTCCTTAGAAAAGACACCTATGTTAACTTCAAATTTCATGATTTTAAATTCAATACAACTATTCTAAAAGATATTTTTAAGGTTGGTATACCAGCAGCATTATTACAACTCTCAATGGCAATCACTATGATTATTGTAAACATTATAATCGTAATGGTGGTTAATGCTGGAACCGATGGTGTGGCAATTTATCAGACAGGTTGGAAAGTAGCAACACTAGCAACTATGCCTCTCATTGGTATTGCTACAGCAGTGATTTCAGTTACTGGTGCTGCATATGGTGCAAAAGAGTATACAAAGCTGAAAACAGCATATTTATATAGTATAAAACTTGGTTTGATGATAGAAATTATCATTGCAATTGCAACTTTTTTATTAGCACCCTTTATCGCTGCATCTTTTACAACGTCTCAGGATGCAACAAGAATCTTTGATGCTCTTCAGAACTTTCTTATAATCATCTGTTTGTTTTATCCAGGAGTAGCTTTTGGTTTGCTTTCCTCATCGATGTTCCAAGGAACAGGTAAAGGAATTAACTCTTTGATTGTCACGCTCATAAGAACCATTATTTTTACACCATTATTTGTAATACTATTTGCCACTATCTTGAATATTGGATTAACTGGCGTATGGTGGGGAATTGTTATTGCAAATCTAGCCGGTTCGATGATTGCATTTTTATGGGGTAAGGTATACATAGATAAACTTTTGAGTGTGTCTAGAGAATTACCCAGATAAAATAAAAGTAGTTACTGAACGAAAAGAAGAGTGAAAAATCTACTATTGTAGTCAACATAACAAAAGCAAAATGCCATGGATGGTGTCTAGAGAAATTAAATAAAGGAATCCGTAACTTTATAAAAAACATTTAGAAAACAGGTTTCCGAGCTGTAATCAAAGGGAGGTTAATAGTAATAATTTGCCCTTTTGAGAATTAATCTGAAAGCGTCTGGAGGTAGTCTGATAATATTACTTGATATATAAAAGAGGAATCTGGGATTTATTTTTTTAATATAGCTTTAAAAAAGGTTAATGATTGTCTGCTATACTCATTAGATACAGAAATAAACATATCTACTCTATTTTCTTAGATATTTCTTTTGCAGGGATCCCTGCATAGAACTTTCCTTTTTTCAGATGCATGTCTTTTAAAACAACGCTTTTCAGGCCAAGGGTAACATTATCTTCAATAACTACTCCAGGCATAATAAACGAGAGCCCACCAATCAAACAGTTATCACCGATCTTCACCTTTTTTATTATTAGTCTCTTCTCACCGATATGACCAGTGATTTGAGACCATCCACCTATCAAAGTTTGTTCTCCTATTTCAAGCATATAAGGATCATGGATCAGTTCACTGCCCGCAAGCACACTGCTTTTTCCCATCTTCAAACCAACTAGTTTCAGATAGCGGGTCCTGAGAGGAAGCAAGGGGAGAATACTGATAAGCTTTAAAGATGGTCGATAGAGCACAAAATATAGAGAATATATAAAAAAATTCCAGTCAATAATGGACATATCATAGACCCCTTCATCTACACGTAAACGAAAGAGACGGATAAAAAGTCCGGGAATAAATGTCTCAAAGATAATGAACAAGAAAAAAAGGATTACTAAGAACCAGGAAAAAATAAAGATATGAAGGATGTTACCAAGGTTGAGATACTCAAGTACGAATAAAAAAGACCAGATGAGTGGAAACAATCCAATTGTATAAACAATAATAGGTGTGAGAAATAGGATGAGCCCACGACTGATTGATTTCATGGAGAAATCATATTTCTGCACCCCTCCTTGGAATCCATCACAATATCGTGTCATACCTATCCTCAATTCTGTCTGATTGTATAAGCTTTTTCAAACGAAATGAGATGTAGCATTTTCTCTATAAAACATTTTCTACTAATTATTATATATAACGGAACATTGTTATATGCATGATATGACGAAGCCATTGCAATTACGTGGAAATGTTTTCGATGTAAAATACGAGCCTCTCGCTGGTGCGAATGTTACAAACCTTTTTCGCCTCTACGCACAAAATAGATTTCTGATAAGTTTACAATATATGCCACGCATGCTTTATGCGACTGTATTAAGTAATATCATTACACCTTTTCGCATTAAAGAGAAACTAAAATTTGACAAAAGTATAAAGCAAACTGAAATTATACATTCTCCTCTTTTTATCATTGGTCACTGGAGAAGTGGCACAACGTATATTCATAACATGTTATCTCTTGATACTACATTTGGTTATTGTTCAACGTTTACTGCAACGGTGCCAGGTGTTTTCCTTGGCAGTGAAAAAATTTTTAAACCAGTCCTCGCCGCAAGTATCACAGATACAAGACCAATGGATAATGTGCCTATGGGAACTGATTTACCTCAGGAGGAAGAATACGCAATTGGTGATCTTATACCGTATGCTTACTACAATGGTTGGTGTTTCCCAAAAAACATGGATTTTTATAACAACTTTGTATGCATGGAAAATGTCTCCAAATACGTGATAGATGAATGGAAAGAAACATATCTTTATTTTTTAAAGAAATTAACCTATTATCGAGACGGGAAACGCTTGATATTAAAAAACCCCGCCCATACTGCTAGAGTAAAACTTCTTCTTGAAATGTTTCCAGATGCTCAGTTTATTAACATATATAGAAACCCATATGATCTGTATTATTCAATGATGAAGTTCCTACGGATAGTAGTGCCTATTTATTGTTTACAGAAATCTGATATGCAGATTATTGAAGGACACATGCTTGATTTATATGTTAAGATGTATAAGAAATACTTTGAAGAGAGGCGCCTCATCCCCGAAGGAAATCTCGTTGAAATAAAATACGAGGATTTCATTCAACATCCTTTTGAAAATGTTGAAAAAATTTATGCAACTTTAAGGTTAAAAGATTTTAAAGCTACTAGGAAAAATTTTCATGATTATGCTACATCTCAGAAATTTTTTAAAACCAGTAATTACACCATAGAGCCTGCTATAAGAGATAAAATAAACAACAAATGGAATTTTGTATTTGATAAGTTTGGTTATGAGATGTAATACTCATATTTGGAATTCGAATGACAGCATTTTAATGTAACAAAAGGACAAAAAATATTTTTAAATTACGCTTTTCAAAATTATAGCGCCATAATTTGTTTAAATTTAGATTTATTTTTAGAAAGTATCAATAAGATACTATAATATTTAACATCTGTGGTGATTTATGGAAAAAGATGAGGAATTAACGAAATCTAATCGAGAGATCCCCACACTTCAGTTTGTGGGATGAATCGCATGGAGGAATTGACATAAAACGTGTTCAAGTGTTTTGTTTCCCATTGGAGGAAAACCAT
>JAEAMF010000718.1_pt1 | contig 33694 bp, 28 predicted proteins | sample 8958721 | NCBI WGS metagenome assembly JAEAMF01 (sample SAMN16933255, study PRJNA681124) | bioreactor sludge metagenome | isolation source: anaerobic bioreactor treating anionic surfactant - SDBS | place: India: Bengaluru | collected 2019-02-28 | reverse complement strand
GCACACTTGGAACCCCGGCCAACACAACAAACTTGGCCTGGTTGTTGTGACCCAAAAAAAAACTGGGGGGGGCGCCGGCGGCCCCCCCCTCCGGGAATGATCGTCGCTTGCCCTCAGTCGAAGCGGTAGGCGATGGTGATGCTGGGCACCACGAGGTTCATGCTGTGCAGGCCCGGCATCTTGGAGGTCGGCGCCAGCGGCACGTTCTGTTCCTGGCCGCGCAGGATCTCCACGGCGGCGTGGACGCTGAGCTTGGCGCCGGTATAGCCGGCGCCGACGGTGAACATGTTGTAGGGGATCTGCGGCAGCAGGATGTTCATCGTCTCCAGCGGGGCCGGCGAGGGGTCGCGCATGTAGCCCACGCGCAGCGACCACTGCTCGTTGACCAGGTACTCGGCGCCGACGCGCACCTGCAGGCAGTCCTTCCATTTCAGGTCGAGGTTCTGGTCGAAGGCGGCCTTCAAGGCCGGGTGGGCCATGAGCGCGGTCCAGTAGGCGTCGGAGAACTCGACCGGGATCTTGTCCAGCTTCTTCCAGTTGGTCCAGTTGACGTCGAAGGCCAGGCGCAGCTTGTCCAGGGGCTTGAAGCTGACGCCGGCCCCCAGCCACATGGGCAGGGTGGTCTTGCGGGTGACGTCGCTTTCGGTGGCGGCGCCGACCAGGGCGGCGCCGGACATGGTGGCGTCGCCCTTCAGGGTGACGCTGACCGGCAGCTTGTAGCTGAGGCCGAAGGCGAGCTTGTCGCTGGGCTTGTACTGCATGCCCACGGTGGCGCCGAAGCCGATGCCGTTCAGGCTCTCCTCGTACTGGCCGACGCCCGGGCGCTCGATCTTCAGCATGCCGTAGTTCAGGTTGATCGAGGCGCCGAGCGAGAGCTGGTCGGAGACCTTGTAGGCCAGCAGCGGCGAGACGGTGAACACGCCGAGGAAGCTCTGCCAGGTGTAGGGCTTGCCGCCGGAGAGATTCTTCAGCTCCGTGCCGTCCCAGGAGGCGCCGGTGCCCGAGGGGGTGTAGACGCCGATGCCGACGGTCAGCTTGTCCGACAGCGGCTTGATGAAGCCGAGCGCGCCGGCGGGGTAGACCTTGCTGTTGGTCTTGGCGTCGATGCCGTAGGCCGGCAGCGCGTAGGTGCCGCTGGGCAGCAGGTTGGTCTCGAACAGCGAGACCCAGGACTTCTCGGCGAAGGCGGCGCCGGCGGGGTTGAAGTAGAAAAGGCTGACGTCATCGGTCCAGGAAATGACCGCGCCGGCCATGCCCATGGCGCGCGAGCCCGAGCCGTTGAGGTTCAGGCCGTTGGCGCTCAGGGACGCGGCGCAGCAGGCGATCAGGACGACAGTCACCACGTAGCGTGCGATGGTCTTCATGGGTTGTTATTTCCTCCCTAAGGAAATTAGTTGAAAAAAAACAATAATATACTCGTTCGCAAAAGTCAATCGCCCAGGTCGCCGGCGGCGAAGTCGATCGTGCCGTACACGCCGTCGTAGCCGGGAACGCGGCGCACGCGGCCGGCGCGCACGGCCGCCACGGCGGCGGCCAGACGGTGCTCGCTGGCGGCGATGGCCGCCAGCGGCGTTTCCTGCAGGATGGCGAACTCGGGCCCCAGGCGCTCGATCAGCGTGACGTAGAGGCGGTCCACCTTGCGGGCGCCCTCGCCGCAGCCGAGGAGCCGGGCCAGGATCTGCCGTAGCGGCACCTGGTAGGCGAAGCGGGCGCGTCCCGGGTCCGGGCGGTCGGCGAGCTCCTCGACACGGTGCAGCACCCCCAGGGTGAGCGGCCGGCCGCAGGCCGGGCAGGCGTTGTGCAGGCGCCGCGCCTGCCGCGGCGATAGCGAAACGCCGCAGCCGCGATGGCCGTCGTGATGGTACTTGCCCTCCTCGGGGAAGAACTCGATGGTGCGCACGATGCCGTCGCCACGGATGGCGGCGGCGATGGCGTCATAGGCCAGCGGGCAGTCGAACTCGCTGGCCTCGCGGCCCAGGTTCGGCGCCGAGTGAGCGTCGGAGTTGGAGAGGACCGTGCACTGGGCCAGCGACGTGACGCGGCCCAGCATGGGCGGGTCCGCCGACAGCCCCGTCTCCACCGCGCGGATGGCCGGCGTCATGTCCAGGAAGCACTCCTCGAGGCTGTCGAACCCCGAGCGCGACCCCAGCAGCGAGAACCAGGGGGTCCAGATGTGGGCGGGGATGACCAGCACGCGCTCGTCGATGGCCAGCAGCTCGGCGGCGATGTCGCGGGCCGTGGCGCCCAGGATGGGGCGGCCGTCGGCGTTCAGGTTGAAGCGCCGCCCCAGCGCGGCGTTGATGCGCCCGACCGTTTCCAGCGCGGGGGCGAGCAGCAGCAGGTGCACCTTGCGCACGCGGCCGCCCTGGGTGAAGATCAGCGAAATCTCGGCGCTGAGCATGAACAGCGGCCGCGGCCGTGCGCCCGCCCAGGGCGGGAGCCCGGCGGCGGCCCCCTCCTTCAGGGCATAGAGGCCGGGGGCGGCCTCCGTCAGCGACGAACGCAGGCGCTCGAACCACAGGGGATGGGTGAAATCGCCGCAGCCGACGATGGCCAGCCCCTTGATCGTCGCCCAACGCTCCAGCTCGGGCAGCTCCAGGGCGGGCGATGTGCCGCGCGAGAAGCGGGAATGGACGTGCAGATCGGCGTAGAACCTCATTCAGCCGCCCGTTTGCGAAGCCGGGCGCCTCCCTGATCCCCACGGCACCTGGCAGGCCGAGGGGACCTGGGACGAAGCGAAATGGCCGACGGCACCGCAAGTTGGCTTCATGGGAACAGTATTATAGGAATTCTCCGGGTTTTTGCAACCGGTTTTTTTCCCGGCGGCGCGGCTTTCACCCCGCTCCGCGAGGCTTCTCCTGCCTCGCGAGCAGGGATTGACTGGCCGCCGGGACTTCGCCCGGCGGCCCCGGAACGCGATCAGGCCGCCGGTGCCTGCGGCTTGGCCGCTTCGCCCCGCGTGAAGGTGAAGGAGAACGCGAACAGCAGCAGGCCCACGATGCAGACGCCGCCGGCCACGGTGACCACCGGCGAGATGAAGTGGCGGGAGATCACTTGGGCCAGGCTGCCGGCGTGCTCGGCGAACGCCTCGTGCCAGTGCATCCAATGCGAGGAATAGCGGGTTTCCATCGGGCCGACGCGCATGGCCCAGGGCACGATGCCCCTGGCCAGCGAGGAGAGGGCCAGGACCAGGCCGCCGCCGGTCATGGTGGCGACGCCGCTCCAGCGGAAGAAGCCCGGCCAGCCGCGGCCGCCGATCACGGCGCCCAGGAAGATGAAGAGCGCCGGGATGAGGAAGAGCAGGTAAGCGAAGGAGTCGACCGTGCGGGCCACGTTGAAGTTCCGCCGCGGGAAGCGGGCGTTCTCCAGCATGTTCACCCGGTCGGGGATATCGCGGCCGATGCGCTCGCGGATGGCAGCGGCCACCGCCGCCGTGTCGCCGGGGGGCGCCGCGGCGGGCCGGCAGGGCGGCAGCGACTCGCAGTCCGCCTGGTGGGCCAGCGCCCGGGCCCAGGCCTCCGATTCGCCATCCGAGCAGGCGGGGAGGTTCTCCAGCACGCGCGCGAACCAGGCGGTCATGGCCGGGTGGGCCAGGGCCGCCTTCAGCGGGCGCATGTCGAGCCACAGCGAGCGGGCGGAGCTCCGGCCGTTCATGATCCGGCCCAGCTCGGCGAGCGAGCCGGTCAGCTCCCGCTCCAGCCAGTCGTCGAGGCCGGTCTCGCGCATGAGCTGCTTGGGCGCGGTCCCGGCGGCGGCCATGGCGTTGAGCCAGGCGCGGGTGTCATAGTCCATGTCCGATCTCTCGTCGCGCGCCGCCTGCATCATTCCTTCCAGCAGCCCGGGGACCTCGGCGATGACCTCGCCGGGAAGCGTGGCCAGGGTCTTCTCCGAGACGAACGCCTGGGTGAAGCCCACGGCCCAAATAATGCCGAAGAGGATCGGCACGGCGAGGAAGATCATGATCAGTAGCCCGAAGAAGGTGCGTGCTTGCTTCATGGTTCCGCTCCTTGCTTATTGAACGTAAATAAGGGGAAAAAGTTCCCTGGCGGCGGCGTCCACGGCCGTCATTCCGGGTCGAAGCGGGCCGAGAAGAATCCCACCCAGTGCTTTATCGAGAACGGCGCGGTGATGCCGAAGCCGGGCTTCTTCAGGGGCAGGACCCCCTCGCTGTAGGTGTCGGCATAGCGCAGCAGCCTGCCTTTCAGCCCCAGCCCCGCGGCCCCTCGCAGCGCCTTGGCGATGGCCAGCAGGCCGAAGGGGATGTCGTACTTGCCGCACCAGTAGCTGCCGCCGGTTTCGAGGTAGGTGGCGCCCCACAGCTCCCCGGTCAGCCGGCGGATCCTGGCCTCGTCCAGCGTCCCCGCGACCAGCCCGGCGGCGATGCGCCGGTCCTCGGCGATCCCGCGGGCGTGGGCCGCCTCGTCCTCTCCGTAGGGGACGTTGGCGAAGTCGCCGCCGTAATGGTTGGCGTCGGCCGAGACGAGGAAGACGATGTCCCTCCCCGGCAGCAGGCGGTTCTCCTGGACGTAGCCGGCGAGGATCGCGGCCAGGCGGCCCGACAGCTCCTCCATCCTTTCCCAGGGCATGGCGGTGACCATGATGGGGGTGATGCGGATTTCGGGGTTGAAGTACTGCAACCACGGTACCAGGGCCTCGATCGAGTGTTCCAGGGAATGGGCCTTGTTGCTGACGATGAAGTCGTCCCCGCCCAGCTCCGCCTTGATCCGCTCGCGCAGCGGCGAAATGGCCACCGTGCCTCCCAGGCCCGTCCAGGCCGGGTATTCGTCGAGGATCAAGACTCCCTTCGGGTCACCGATCTCCTTGCGCACCGTGCCGTGGGTGACGCCGAAGATCACCGCCTCCTTCGCCCGCAGGCCCTTGAACAGGGGGTAATATACCCGGGCGGCGTAGAGGTAGTCGTCGTGCGGCGAGATGCCGGCCACCGCTCCATTCATGCCCGGGGCTGGAGGCTCGGTCGCGGCCAGCAGGGCCATGAGCCGCTCCATCTGCGGCCGCTGCCAGCAGAAGCCGACGTCGTCCCGGACCGGACGGACGTCCTGCGCGCGGGCCGTGAGGGCCACAGCGCAGATCGCGCCAACGAGGAAGACCGTCTTTTTCATGAGTGGATTGTAGCGCCGCCGCAAGCCGAACGCAACGGCATGCCCCGATCGGCGTTTCCTCGGGCAGGATCGGGACGTAGGGGCGGTTGTCGGCGTCGGAGGCGGCCAGGATCATGCCCTGCGAGAGAATGCCGCGCAGCTTGGCCGGCTTGAGGTTCTTGACGATGATGATCTTTCGGCCGACCAGGTCCTCGGGCCTGTAGTGGAGGGCGATGCCCGCCACCAGGGTGCGGGTGCCGTCCCCGGTGTCGACCTGCAGCTGGAGCAGCTTGTCGGCCTTCTCCACCTTCTCGGCGGCCAGCACCCGGGCCACGACCATCCGCACTTTCTTGAAGTCGTCGATCTCGATCAGGCCTTCGCCTTCCGCAGAGGGCGGGATCGTGGGCGCCTGGGGCGGCAAAACGGTTTCGGGGGTTTTGGTTTCCTGCATGATGGTTCCTTTGCCGGCGGCGGCCGGCACGGGCTCCGCTTCTGAGAAAAAAGCCTTGCTGTCGACGCGCGGGAAGAGCTGCGTCCCCTGGCCGATGGCGAATTCCTCGGGCAGTTCCCGCCAGCCCAGTCCGGCGTCGTCGCAGCGGAAGATGTCGCGCACGGCGGCGGCGGTCTCGGTCAGGATGGGCGACAGCAGCCCATTCACGCTGAGGATGGCGCGGCAGAGGGTCTTCAGCGCGCCGGCCAGGCGCGGCCGGTCCGCCTCCTCCTTAGCCAGGTTCCAGGGCTGGACTTCCACGATGTAGCGGTTCAGGCCGTTCACGTAGTCGAAGATCAGCTCCAGGCCGCGGTTGAACTGGTATTGGTCGAACAACGCCAGCACCGCCTTCTCCATGTCCCGGTATCCCGCCGCGATCCCCTTTTCTCTTTCCGTGTACAGCCCGGCGCCGCGGAACTCGTTGGCGAAATACTTCTCGATCATGCCGGTGGTGCGCGACACCAGGTTGGCCCAGTCGTTGGTCAGGTCGGTGTTGACGCGGTGGATGAATCCCTCGTGGGAGAAGTTGCCGTCGGCGCCGATGGACGCCTCGCGCATCATAAAGTAGCGGATGGCGTCGGGGCTGAAATGGCGGAGCAGGATATGGGGGTCGAGGACGTTGCCGCTCGACTTGGACATCTTCTTCTCGTCCTTCAGCCACCAGCCGTGGATCAGTTCTTTCTTGGGCAGGGGCAGGCCGGCGGCCATCAGGAAGGCCGGCCAGTAGACGGCATGGTACTTGAGGATGTCCTTGGCCATGATATGCAGGTCGGCGGGCCAGAGCGCGCGGAAGCGCTCGCCCTCGTTCAGGTAGTCGATGGCGGTGACGTAGTTGGCGAGGGCGTCGAACCAGACGTAGATCGTCTGTCCCGGATCGCCCGGCACCGGGATCCCCCACTTGACCGTCGAGCGGGTGACGCTCAGGTCGCGCAGCCCCATCTTGACGAAGGAGACCACTTCGTTCATGCGCGAGCGCGGCGTGACGAACTCCGGGTTCTCCTCGTAGAACTTCAGCAGCTTGTCGCCGTAGGCCGAGAGGCGGAAGAAGTAGCATGTCTCGCTGACGCGGTTGTCGGTCAGGCGGCCGCAGTCGGGGCAGGCGCGCCGGCCGTCGGCCGTTTCCTCGACGCTGTCGGGGATGTAGTTCTCGCACGAGATGCAATAGTGGCCGGCGTACTCCCCCAGGTAGATGTCGCCCTGTTCCCTGACCCGGGAGAAGATCTTCTGCACGCCCCGGACGTGGACCTCGTCGGTGGTGCGGATGAAGGCGTCGTAGCCGATGTTCAGCGTCGTCCACAGCCTCTGGAAGTGGGCCACCATCCTGTCGGCCAGCTCCTGCGGCGTGAGCCCCTGCTTGGCCGCGCTGCGCTCGATCTTCTGGCCGTGCTCGTCGGTGCCGGTCAGGAACATGACCCGCAGGCCGCGCAGCTGCTTGTAGCGCTTGATCACGTCGGCCAGGATGGTGGTGTAGGCGTGGCCGATGTGCGGCACGTCGTTGACGTAATAGATCGGCGTGGTCAGGTAGAACTTTTCCATGGGCGCTCCCCGGCCGCGGGCGGCAAGAGGGGGATTATAGCACAAAAGGGCGGCGCCGGGGCCTCAAAAGCTGATCTTCAGCGGCTTGGTGTCCTCTTTTTTGCCCTTCTCGGGGGTGGCGTCGGCCTGGGCCGGCGGGACGGGGGCCTCGACCCGGGGCAGCGGCGGCTCCATGGACGCGTCAAGGGCGCTGGCCTTCTGCCAGAGCTCGTTCATCTTCTTCTCCAGGGCCTCCATGGCCGGCACGTTCTCCCTCTCGACCTCGCGCTCGGCCTCGCGCACCAGAGCGGCGATCTCGGCCTTCATCGCCGCCGGCAGGCTGCTGCCGTGGCTCAGCTGGTTGAGCGAATAGATCTGGTTGATGACCTTGTTCTTCTTGTGGATGGCCTCGCGCTTCTTGAGGTCGACGTCCGACAGCTTCTTGGCCTCCTCGCGCAGGCGGTCGACCTCCTCCTTGCTCAGCAGGCCCGACTGCGAGATGAGGACCTCCTTCTTGTTCTTGCTGGAGAGGTCCATGGCCGAGACGTTCATGATGCCGTTGATGTTGATGCTGAAGGTGACCTCGATGCGCGGCCCGCCGCGCGGGGCGCGCTTGATGTCCAGCAGGGTGAACTTGCCCAGGAGCTTGTTCTCCTCGGCGATCTCGCGCTCGCCCTGGTAGATCTCGATGTCGACCTCGGTCTGGTTGTCCTCCACGGTGGAGAAGACCAGGCTGCGGCTGGTGGGGATGGTGGTGTTGGCGTTGATGATGCGGGTGAAGGCGCCGCCGAAGGTCTTGACGCCCAGCGACAGGGGCGTCACGTCGAGCAGCAGGATGTCCTTGCTGTCGCCCTTGATGATCGAGCCCTGCATGGCGGCGCCCATGGCGACGATCTCGTCGGGATTGACCTTGCGGTTGGGTGGGCGCTTGAAGAACTCCTTGACCAGCTGCTGCACGAAGGGGATGCGCGTCGAGCCGCCGACCAGCAGGAACTCGTCGATGTCCTCCTTGCGCAGGCTGGCGTTCTGCAGCGCCCGGGCGCAGATCTCCAGGGTGGACTCGACGTCCTTCTTGATCAGGTTCTCGAACTCGCTGCGGCGCATGTACTTGATGAGGTGCACCGGGCCGTCCTCGGACTCGGCGATGAAGGGCAGGTTGATCTCGCATTCGTCGACCGCCGATAGCTCGATCTTGGCGTTCTCCGCCGCCTCGCGGATGCGCTGCAGCGCCGCCTTGTCGCGCGAGAGGTCGATGCGGTGCTCGTCGGAGAACTCCTTGGTCAGCTTCTGGGTCAGGGCGATGTCGAAATTGTTGCCGCCCAGGTGGGTGTTGCCGGCGGTGGCCAGCACCTTGATGATGCCGTTCTGCACGTCCAGCACCGAGATGTCGATGGTGCCGCCGCCGAAGTCGTAGACGATGATTTTGGCCTTTTTTTTCAGGTCGATGGAGTAGGCCAGCGAGGCGGCCGTGGGCTCGTTGATGATGCGCTTGACGTTGAGCCCGGCGATGGTGCCGGCGTCCTTGGTGGCCTGGCGCTGCGAGTCATTGAAATAGGCCGGCACGGTGATGATCACGCTGTCGATGGGGTCGCTGAGGTAGCGGTCGGCCGCGTCCTTGAGCTTGAGCAGGATCATGGCCGAGATCTCCTCGGGGGAGTAGACCTGGTTGTTGACCTCGATGCGCAGCAGGTCCTCGCCGTGGCGGATGATGTGGAAGGGGAACTCATTCAGATAGGGCTCGACCTCGGAGTATTTCTTGCCCATCAGCGTCTTCACCGAGGAGATGGTGTTGAGGGGGTTGGTGATCATCTGGCTCTTCGCCGGCTGGCCGACCAGGCGCTCGCCGGTGGAGGTGAAGGCGACGATCGAGGGCAGCAGGCGGTGCCCCTCCGGCGTGAGGACGATCTCCGGAGTGGAGCCCTCCAGGTAGGCGATGGCCGATTTGGTGGTCCCCAGGTCGATCCCCAGTATCTTTCCCATGGCAAAAATTCTGTAACACAAGGCTTTTCAATTGTCAATCGGGGATTGCGCCGCAGCGGCCGCCGCCGGCGCTTGACTCGCCGCTTTTTTTGCGCTATCATGGCGGGCGATGCCGGGATAGCTCAGCAGGTAGAGCGGTAGACTGAAAATCTGCGCGTCCGTGGTTCGATTCCGCGTCCCGGCACTTTCTTTTTCCGTCTCCTCTCACGATAGGTTAGGTGCCGGTAAGACTAAAATTCCAAGCACCAAGCAGCCAAGCAGCAAAGAAAGTGATAGTGTTAGTGATTGTGTTAGGAACAGCCAGCAACGAAAACATTTTTAGAGCCGTGTAAAGGACTCTTCACTTTTTTCTTCAGACGAATTATGTTTCGGCCATTATTTTTTTATCTCACAATTTTTTAGAAATCGGTCGAGTGCATTCACTAACACTATCACTATCACTATCACTTTCTTGACTGCCTCCCGGCGATTTGCTACCATCTCCCAATGCGCACCTCGCTGGCTTCCGTCGTCTCCCGCCTCCGCCTCCGCCGGGTGGCCGTCTGGGGCGACCTGATCCTGGACCAGTACGTCTTCACGTCGGCCGGCCGCATCTCGCGCGAGGCGCCGGTGCTGGTCACCGAGCTCGAACGCCACGAGTACCGGCTGGGCGGCGCCGGCAACGTGGTGATGAACCTGCGCACCCTGGGGGCGACGCCGCTGCCGGTGGGCTTCGTGGGCCGCGACGCCTCGGGCGACGTGCTGCGCGGACTGCTGCGCGAGCAGGGCATCGCCGCCGATCACCTGGTAACGGCCGACGGCTACGCCACCCCCTTGAAGAGCCGCATCCTGGCCGGCGGCGACAACACCCGCAAGCAGCAGATCCTGCGCATCGATACCCTCGCCCGCACTCCGGTCGAGGAACGGGCGCGGCGGCGACTGGCGCGGGCGCTGCGCGCCGCCCTGGAAACGAGCGAGGCGCTGGTGATCTCCGACTACCTGGGCCAGGCCGTGGCCCCGGCGCTTTTCCAGGCGCTGCGTCGCGAGTTCCCCGGCCTCCTGAGCGTCGTGGATTCGCGCCGCCGCCTGCTGGAGTTCCCCGGCGCCGCCGTGGCCACGCCCAACGAGCCCGAGCTCAAGGAACTGTTCCCGGGGCGGCGCTTCGCCGAGGACGGCGACTTGCTGGCTGCCGGCGGCGAGCTGCTGGAGCGGCTGGGCGGGCGCGGCGTCATCCTCAAGCGCGGTCATCGCGGCATGCTGGTCTTCGAGCATGGCCGCCGGCCGGCGGCGCTCGACATCCACGGCACCGCGCAGATCGTCGACGTCACCGGCGCCGGCGACACCGTGCTGGCCGTGGCGGCCCTGGCCCTGGCCGGCGGCGCCCCGCTGCTCGAGGCGGCACGGCTGGCCAACGTCGCCGGCGGCATCGTGGTCATGCACGAGGGCGCTTATCCGCTGCGCCGCCGCGAGCTCCAGGATGCCCTGCGCTGAGCTCCTGCCCCTGGAGCGGCTGGCAACGGCCGTCGCCCGCCAGCGGAGCGCCGGCCGCACCATCGTGCTGGCCAACGGCGGCTTCGACCTCATCCATGTCGGCCACGTCCGCTACCTGCAGGGGGCCAAGGCGCTGGGCGACGTGCTGGTGGTGGCGCTGAACTCCGACGCCTCGCTGCGCGGCCTCAAGGGCGCCGGCCGCGCCCTCATCGACGAGCAGGGCCGCGCGCGCATCGTCGCCGCCCTGGCCTGCGTCGACTACGTGACCCTTTTCTCCGAGCCCACGGTGACCGGGGTGCTGCGCGCCCTCACCCCCGATATCCACTGCAAGGGCGCCGACTACACCCCCGACACCATCCCCGAGCGCGACGTGGTGCTTGGCTACGGCGGCCGCCTGGCCATCGCCGGCGGCGCCAAGGTGCGCTCGACCTCGCAGGTGATCCGGCGCATCAAGGAACTGTACGGCTAAATTGGAACGCATCGCCATCGTCCGCCTGTCGTCGCTGGGAGACATCGTCCACGCCCTGCCCGCCCTGCAGGCGCTGCGCCGGGCGCGGCCGCAGGCGCGCATCAGCTGGATCGCCGAGCCGGCCGGGGCGGAGCTGCTGGCCAATTTCCCCGGCATCGACGAGGTCGTCCCCTTCGCGCTCAAGGAGCGGCGCGGGGCGATGGCCCGGCTGGCGTACCTGGCCCGCTTCGTGCGCCGCTGGCGCGGGCGCTTCGACCTGATCATTGATTTCCAGGGGCTGCTCAAATCGGCGCTGCTGGCCCTGCTTCTGGGCGGCCGGCGCATCGGCTTCGGCCGCGCCAACGCCCGCGAACCGCTGGCGGCGCTCCTCTACTCGCGCCGCGCCCCGGCCTTCCCCGAGGGGCGGCACGTGATCCGCAAAAACCTGCATTTGCTGTCGCTGCTGGGAATCGCCGCCGGCGAGGTGGAATACCCGCGTCGCGAATGGCGCCCCTCGCCCGGGCTGGACGCCTGGCTGCAGCGGCAGGGGCTGGGCACCGGCGGCTGGATCGCGCTCAATGTCGGCGGCAACTGGCCCAGCAAGCGGCTGAGCGCCGGGCAGTGGCGCCGGGTGGCCGCTGCTCTGGCCCCGCATCGCCCGCTCCTGCTGCTGTGGGGCAATGACGCCGAGCGCGCGGTCGCCGAGGAGGTGGCCGCCGGCGGACACGCCCGCCCGGCGCCCTTCCTCGGGTTCCCCGACCTGATCTGGGTCATCGCCCGCGCCCGGCTGGTCGTCTCCGGCGACACCTTGGCTCTGCATTTGGCCGATCTGACGGGCACGCCGGCCGTCGGGGTGTTCGGGCCCAGCTCGCCGGAGCGCAACGGCCCGCTGCTCGCGGCCAGCCGCGTCGTCTGCCGCCGCCTGGAGTGCGGCTTCTGCTATCGCCGCCGCTGTGGTACAATGGACTGCCTGAAGGGTATCGCCGCCGAGGAGATCGTCGCGGCGGCGCGACTCATCGATGCGCAACGTGACTGAAACACTCATCAAGTACCGCTCGCTGGTCGGGGTCATCACCCTGGTGGTGGTCCTGGTCCTGGCCGCACCCGACGTGCGCTCGATTGTCATCGGCTTCTTCCTGATGATGCTGGGCATGTTCTTCCGCGCCTGGTCGTCGGGCTACATCGACAAGGACCGCGAGCTGGCCACCCAGGGCCCCTACGCCCTCACCCGCAACCCGCTCTATTTCGGCAACCTGCTCATCGCCGGCGGCATCGCCGCGGCCAGCAACCGCTGGCTCACCGCCCTGATCTGCGCCGCCTATTATGTCTTTTTCTTCACCTTCCTCATCGCCGTCGAGCGCCGGCGCATGCGGGCGCGTTTCGGCGCCCGCTACGACGAGTGGGCCCGGGGCGCCAACCTGTTTTTCCCGCGCCTCAAGCGCGTCGACATGGCGGGCTTCAACATCGCCCTGTACATGAAGAACCGCGAATACCGGGTGCTGTTCTACTCGCTGTTCGTCATCGTGGTGCTGGTGGTCAAGTTCCTCAAGCGCATCGGCTTCATCGGCGGCTGAGCCGCCCCCCCGCCGCTCCCGTTCCGCATTGATTTTGCCGGGGGATTTTGCTACCATAGGGCCATGAGCAAGTCCCGGGTGTTCTTCCTGGCCGCCGCCCTCCTCGCCGTCGCCGCCGGCTTCCTGCTGCTGCTGCGGCCCGGGGCGATGACGGCGGCGCGTGCGGGCGGCACGGGGACCGGCGTGACGGGCTTCCAGGTCATCGGCGTCTCGGAGAAGGGCAATCTCTGGCTGGACAGCGAGGAGACGCGGCCGGCCGACATCCGCACGCTGAACTTCGTTTCCGAGACCCGGCTGCACTCGGACGCCCAGACCGCCTGGGAATTCTTTTTCGAGGGCTACCTGTTCACGGCCCTGCCGGGCAGCGTCCTGGTGTACACGCCGCAGACCCGCGAGCTGCTGCTGGAGAAGGGCGAATATTACTGGGAGCGCCAGGCGGGCAGCCGCGCCGTCGAGATCTCCCTCTTCCAGGGCGGCAACATCTTCCGGCTCTCCGGCGCGGGGCGCCTGCGGCTGGACAGCGGCGCGCTCGAGGCCTGGAACTACGCCGGGGCGCTGGAGTTCGACCTGAACGGGACGCTGTTCCGCGTCGGGCCGCTGCAGTACCTGGACACCCGCGGCAGCCGCCCGGCGCCGCTGCCGCTGTTCCCGCCGCCGCCCACCATCTCGCCCGAGGCCGAGACCCTGGCGCTCACCGAGCCCAGCGACACCATCGTGCAGTTCAAGTGGAAGAACGTGCAGGGGGCGCGCCAGTACATCTTCAAGCTCTACCCCTCGGCGCTGCGCGACAACCTGCTGCTGAGCAAGGTGGTCGGCGAGAATGCCGTCACCCTGGACATCCTGCCCTTCAGCGAGTACAGCGCGCTGCATTGGGAAGTGGCCGCCTACGATGCCGCGCGGCGGGTCGAATCGGCGCCGGCGCGCATGGGCGTGATCGCCATCAGCAGCTCGCTGCTGAAGAAAGGGCTGCTGCCCCAGCCGCCGCGCATCGAGGTCGATTCGCTCTCGGTCAGCGGCGAAATGGTGCTCATCAAGGGCAGCGCCGACCCCCACGCCCAGCTGTTCATCGACGGCGTCCGCGTCGAGCTGGACGGCGAAGGCCGCTTCATCCACACCATCTCCTACAAGAGCATCGGCGTGAAGGAGATCGTCTTCCGCGCCCTGGCCCCCTCCGGGCTGGAGGCGATCCTGAAAAGGCAGGTGACCATCTTTGAGGAATAATAGCCGGCCGCGGCGGGAATCATCCGAAGGAGCATGACATGGGGCTGTTCGCAAGCATGTACAACTACTTTTCCTCCGACCTGGCGATCGACCTGGGCACGGCCAACACCCTGGTCTACATCAAGGGCAAGGGCATCGTGCTGCGCGAGCCCTCCATGGTCGTGGTGGACGACCGCAACGGCCGCATCCAGGCCGTGGGCATGGAGGCCAAGAACATGCTGGGCAAAACCCCGGCCAACATCCGCGCCATCCGCCCGATGAAGGACGGCGTCATCGCCGACTTCGAGACCACCGAGAAGATGCTGCAGTACTTCATCAAGAAGACGCGCACCGGCAACCAGTTCCTCAAGCCGCGCATCGTCATCGGCATTCCCTCCGAAATCACCCAGGTGGAACGGCGGGCCGTGCGCGACGCCGCCCTGCGCGCCCGCGCCAACGAGGTATTCCTCATCGAGCAGGCCATGGCCGCGGCCATCGGTGCCGACCTGCCCATCACCGAGCCCGGCGGCAACATGATCGTCGACATCGGCGGCGGCACCACCGACGTGGCGGTGATCTCGCTCTCCGGCGTGGTGATCGCCAAGTCGGTGCGCATCGCCAGCAACGAGATGGACGAGGCCATCATCCAGTACATCAAGAAGAAGTACAACCTACTGATCGGCGAGCGCACGGCCGAGCAGGTCAAGATCCAGATCGGCTCGGCCTACCCCCTGGACGAGCCGCTGGAGATGGAGATCAAGGGCCGCGACCTGACCTACGGCATCCCCAAGACCCTCAACATCAACGACAGCGAGATCCGCGAGGCCTTGGAGGCCGTGGTGCAGCCGCTGATCGAGGTCGTCAAGAACACGCTGGAGAAGACGCCCCCCGAGCTGGCCGCCGACATCGTCGACCGCGGCATCATCCTCTGCGGCGGCGGCGCGCTGCTCAAGAACCTGGACAAGCGCCTGCGCGAGGAGACCTCGCTGCCCATCTTCATCGCCGACGACCCGTTGTCCTCGGTGGTGCTGGGCGCCGGCAAGATCCTGGAAAACCTGCCGCTGCTGGAAAAGATCGGCAATGCGGTTTGATGCCGGCGGGCTCAGCCCGGAAAGGAAGTCGGCCGTCCTGGTCCTGATCCTGTTCGTCGACCTGATCCTGATCTCGTCGCAGATCATGCTCAAGAACCAGCAGTCGCTGCTGCAGACGGCTGCGGCCAACATGGTCATGCCGCTGCAGATCACCTTCCGCAAGGCCACCGATTTCGTCGGCGGCGAGCTGCAGCGCTACGTCTTCCTGCGCGGCGTCTACCGCCGCCACCAGCAGCTGAAGCAGAAGTACGTCGGCCTGCGCATCGAGAACGTCGCCCTGCGCCGGCAGCTGCACGACCTGCGCACGCTGGCCGGCGTGCGCGGCAAGTTCCCGCGCTTCCTGCTGGCGGCCGTGATCTCCGTCGACGTCAACTTCCCCTACGCCGGGCTGACGATCGACAAGGGGACGCACGCCGGGTTGGTGGAGAACGACGTGGTGCTGAACACCGACGCCGAGCTGGTCGGCCGCATCGCCAGGCCGCTGACGCCGTTCTCGGCCCAGGTGCGCCTGCTGACCAGCCCGGTGGGCGGGACCGGCGCGGCCATCGAAGCCAACATGTTGGAGGGGCTGCTCAAGGGCAACAACGGCCCGGAGTGCGGCTTCGAGTACCTCCTGGCCAACAAGCCGGTTCGCGTGGGCGACCGGGTGGTCACCTCGGGGACCGACCTGCTCTATCCCAGCTTCCTGCCCATCGGCCGGGTGACCGCTATCGGCCAGGACTACCTGACCCAACGGATCGCCGTTCGCCCCTACTTCGTGGACAAGCCGATCAACCGGCTGGTGGTCCTGCTCCATGAATAACCGCTCCCGCGCCGTGCTTTTCGCCCTGCTGGCCGTGGGCCAGATCGCCGTCTGCCGCTATTATTACCAGTGGCGCTTCGCCATCGACCTGCTGTACCTGATCGTCTTCTTCATCGCCATCCGTTCGCGCTACCTGCCGTCCGTCCTCAGCGCCGCCCTCATCGGCTTTGCCGGCGATATCCTCTCCGGCGGGGTGCTGGGCGTCTTCTCCTTCGCGCGCACCCTGGCCGCCTTCCTGCTGAACACGCTGGCGCGCTTCCTGGACCTGAAGAAGAACGTCTTCGTCTTCCTGCTCATCCTGATCTCGCTGTTCCTCTCCAACCTGGTGGCCTTCCTGTTCCTGGTGCTCATCTTCCGCTACCGCATCACGGCCAACCTGCTGCTGTTCCAGCCCCTGGCCACCGCCCTGGCCGGGACGCTCATCATCGGCTCCCGGAAGGCCAAGGCGCTGCTGGATGTATCGTAGCCGGCGCAAGCTCACCCCCGAGGCCGTCAAGCGCGCCGCGGTCGTTTCCACCGTGCTGCTGGTCGCCGTGTTCACCGTCATCTTCGTGGCTTTCTGGAGCATCCAGGTGGTGCGCCACCAGACCTACTGGGATCTGGCCATCCGCAACATCACGCGGCAGATCGACCTGCCGGCGCCGCGCGGCCTGATTGTCGACCGCTCCGGCGCCGTGCTGGCCGAGAACAAGATCAACTTCACCCTGTACCTGGTGCGCGAGAACGTGACCGACATGGAGAAGACGCTGCGGCGGGCGAGCTTCTTCTCCGGCAAGAGCACCGCCGCGCTGCGCGACATCGTCGCCCGCTACGAGAAGTTCGCTTCCTTCTACCGCATCCCCATCCAGAGCAACGTGCCCCAGGGCACGGTCATCTTTATCCAGAGCCGCCAGGACGAGTTCCCGGAGTTCGAGATCGACATGGAGCCCAGCCGCACCTTCCCGTTCGCCGAAAGCGCCGCCCACGTCCTGGGCTACGTGTCCGAAATCGGCGAAGCCGAGCTGGCCGCCCTCCCCCCCGGCTCCCCCTACGCCCTGGGCGACCGCATCGGCCGCAGCGGCATCGAGAGCCAGTACGAGCCGTTCCTGCGCGGCGCCAAGGGCCGGCAGACCGTCATCACCAACAGCGTCGAGAAGGTGCAGCGTGTCAGCGGCGTGACCGACCCGCAGATCGGCGACACTGTCGTCCTGACGCTGGACATGAAGCTGCAGCGGTTCATCGAGGACCTGCTGGGCGAGGAGGGCGGCGTGGTCGGGGTCATGGACCTGGACAACGGCGGCCTGCTGGCCCTGGTCGTGAAACCGGCCTTCGACCCCGAGGTCTTCTCGGGCGAGCTGGCGCCGGACCAGTGGCTGGCTATCCGCAACGACCCGCGCAAGCCGCTGCAGAACAAGTTCCTGCAGGGCATCTACTCGCCCGGCTCGGTGTTCAAGATCGTCATGGCGCTGACCGGGCTGCAGGAGGGGCTGCTCGCCCCGGAAGCGGTGGTCACCTGCTCCGGGAGCCAGGTCTTCTACGACCGCGTCTTCCACTGCTGGAACCCGGGCGGCCACGGCGCGATGAACCTCTTTTCGGCGCTGCAGAACTCGTGCAACATCTATTTCTACAACCTGGGGCGGCGGCTGGACATCGACACCATCGCCCGCACCGCCCGCCGGCTCGGGCTGGGCGAGGCCAGCGGCATCGACCTGCCCAGCGAGAAGGCGGGGCTGGTGCCGGACAGCGCCTGGAAGCTGCGGGCGCAGGGACAGCGCTGGTTTCCGGGCGAGACCATCTCCGTCGCCATCGGCCACGGCCAGCTGAACGTGACCCCGGCGCAGATGCTGAAGCTGATCGCCACCGTCGCCCTGCGCGGGCGCATGCCCCTGCCGCACCTGCTGCAGCGCGTCGAGAGGCAGGGGCGGACGGTGCGTACGTTCACGCCGCGCTTCACCCGCGTGCCCATCGCCGAGGAGAACTTCGAGCGCGTGATCGAGGGGCTGTTCCGCGTGGTCAACGAGGGCGGCACCGGCCGGGCGGCGCGCGTCGACGGCCTGGACATCTGCGGCAAGACGGGGACGTCGCAGATCATCACCAAGGAGAACCCGCAGTACCAGCGCCTCACCCGCGAGAAGCGCTTCATGCCCCACTCCTGGTTCGTCTCCTTCGCCCCGCGCCAGAACCCGCGCCTGGCCGTGGCGGTGCTGGTGGAGAACGGCGGCGACGCCGGGTCCATCGCCGCGCCGCTGGCCGGGCAGATCTACCGGAGATACTTCCATGATGAAGAAGGACACCGTTAGGTTCTTCGACAAGGGCGCCTTCGCCATGATGCTGTTGCTGGCGCTGGCCGGCATCCTGCTCATCTACAGCGCTGGCCACTCCACGGGCGAGACGCACTACCTGAAGCAGGTGGCCTGGCTCGGCGTGTCGCTGCTGGCCTTCTTCGCCGTCTTCTCGTTCAAGAGCGAGTTCGTCTTCCGCAACGCCCTCGCCGCCTACCTGGTCCTGCTGGCGGTGCTGGCCCTGCAGATCGTCGTGGGCGCGACCGTGGCCCGCACGCGGAGCTGGTTCCGCCTGGGCGGCATCGGCCTGCAGTTCTCGGAGTTCGTCAAGGTGCCACTGGCCGCCTGCCTGGCCAAGCTCCTGGCCCAGGCCGAGAGTCTCGACCCGCGGGCGTTCCTGCGCACCCTGGCCCTGATCTTCGCCCCGGTGGCGCTGATCATCCTGCAGCCCGACATGGGCGTGTCGTTCATCCTCTGCGGCTTCGTGCCGCTGGTGCTGCTGTTGAAGAAGGCCCGCCCGGCGCTGCTGCTGGCGCTGGCGCTGCTGCTGGCCGGCGGCGCCTTTCTCGGCTGGCACGGCCTGCTCAAGCCCTACCAGAAGGAGCGCATCGTCTCCTTCCTCGATCCGGTGCGCTACAAGGACTCCAGCGGCTATCACATCATCCAGTCGCGCATCGCCGTCGGCTCGGGCGGGCTGACGGGCAAGGGCTTCATGCAGGGCTCGCAGTCCCGCTACCAGTTCCTGCCGGCGCGGCACACCGACTTCATTATCTCGGTCATCGGCGAGGAGTTCGGCTTCCTGGGCGTCTCCCTGCTCTTCTTCATCTTTTTCGTGCTGTTCTACCGCCATCTGCGCTTCAATTTCCAGAACGACGAGGAGTTCTATTTCGTCTACCTGTTCAACGGGCTGATCCTCTTCCAGTTCCTGGTCAACGTGTCGATGGCCATCGGCCTCTTCCCGGTGCTGGGCATCACCCTGCCCTTCGTGTCCTACGGCGGCTCCTCGCTGCTGTCGCTCTTCATCGGCGAGGCCGTCATCTTCCGCATCAAGATCAACGAGTACCTGACATGACCGCCGCCGAGCTCCTCCTCCGGCTGAAGAATCCCCAGGCCTACGTGGGCGGCGAGATCAACTCCTGCCGCCGCGACTTCCGCCGCGAGGACATCAACGTCTGCCTGCTGTTTCCCGACACCTACGCCATCGGCATGAGCCATGCCGGCATCAAGATCCTCTACCACCTGCTCAACGCCATGCCCGGCGTCCACGCCCAGCGGGCCTTCCTGCCCGAGCCGGAGAACGTGCCGCTGTTCCGCGAGCACGGCGTGCGCCTGTTTTCGCTGGAGACGCGCACCCCCCTGGCCGACTTCGACCTGCTGGCCGTCTCGCTCCTCAGCGAGCTGAACTTCACCAACGTGCTGCTGGCGCTCGACCTGGCCGGGCTGAAGCTGCCTGCCGCCGGCCGCGGCGCAGGCGACCCGTTCGTCGGGGCCGGCGGCATCGCCGTAGCCAACCCCGAGCCGCTGCGCGCCTTCGTCGATTTCTTCGCCTTCGGCGACGGCGAGGCGCTCTTTCCCGACCTGATCGCCGTGCTGCGGCAGGCGCGCCGCGCGGGGTCCGACCACGCCGCCGTCCTGGATGAGCTCGACCGCGTCCCCGGGGTCTATGTCCCCGCCCGGTATCCCCTGCGCCGGCAGGGGCCCTTCCTGGTTCCCGACCTGGGCGGCCGGACGGTGCGCAAGCGCGTCTGCCCCGACCTGGACCGCATCGCCCCGGAAGCGGAGGAGATCGTCCCCATCTGCGACGTGGTCTTCAACCGCCTGAACGTCGAGATCGCCCGCGGCTGCCCGCAGGGCTGCCGCTTCTGCCAGGCCAAGTCCTACTATGCTCCCTTCCGCGTCCGCGAGGCCGGGTCGGTCCTGGGCTTCATCGGCCGGGCGCTGCGCGGCACCGGCTATGAGATGTTCTCCCTGGCCTCGCTGAGCTCCGGCGATTATCCCGACCTGCCGGAGCTGCTGCGGCGCATCCCCGGCGCCGTCCAGCCCGACATCTCGTTCTCCGTCCCTTCGCTGCGGCCGGCGACCCTGAGCGCCGGCCTGCTCTCCACCCTGGCCCTGTTCCGCAAGACGGGAATCACCATCGTCCCCGAGGCGGGCAGCGAGCGGCTGCGCCGCGCCATCAACAAGAACGTCACCGACGAAGAGATCTTCCGCGCCCTGGACCTGGCATGGGCGCACGGCTGGCAGAAGCTGAAGATGTATTTCATGATCGGGCTGCCGGGCGAGACCGCCGCCGACGTCGAGGCCATCGTCCTGCTGCTGGAGCGCATCCTGGCCGCCGCCCGTCAGCGCCGCGCCCGCGTCTCCATCCACGCCTCCTTCTCCTCTTTCGTCCCCAAGGCGCACACGCCGCTGCAATGGGCGCCGCGCGCGCCAGTCGCCGAATTGGAGGAGAAGATCGCCTTCCTGCGCGGGCGGCTGCGGCGGCACAAGTCCCTCGACCTGGACTTCCACTCGCCGGGGCGCAGCATGATCGAGACCATCCTGGCGCGCGGCGATGCCCGCGTCGGCGACCTGCTGCTGGCGATGCACCGCCGCGGCGAAGCCTTCAGCGCCTGGGACTCCCACTTTCACCTCGCCGCCTGGCAGGAGGAACTGCCGTGCCTGGGCGGCGCCGACTTCCTGTCCGAGCTGCCCCTGGAGGCGGAGCTGCCCTGGGATTTCGTGGAGCTGAACTACAGCAAGGAGTACCTGGCCGCGGAGTACCGCCGCAGCCGCCGGGACGAGCCCAGCCCCGCCTGCGGCGAACGGGACTGCGCCGCCTGCGGCGGCTGCGCCTTTGGCGCTCCGCCGGCGCGCCGCGCCGCCTGGACGGGCGAGGCCGGGCCGGCGGCGGCGCCGCCCGTTGCCTACCGCCGCCTGCGCCTGCACTACGCCAAGCGCGGCGACCTGCGCTTCCTGTCGCACCTGGCGATGATGCAGCTCCTGGAGCGGCTGCTGCGCCGCTCGGGGCTGCTCTTTCGCTTCAGCCAGGGGTTCCACCCGCGCATCCGCATGGCCGCCCTGCCGCCGCTGCCGGTGGGGGCCGAGGGCGAGGACGAGGTGATCGAGGTCGCCGTGGCCGCTCCGGCCGGCGGCGAGGTCCCGGCCGACGAGGCCGGGGTGCTGGCCGTCCTGAACCGCTCCCAGGCCGATCTCCGCTTCCTGCGGGCCGAGTTCGTCCACGGCGAGTCCTCGTTCCACAAGCGGCTGCGCTTCGTCGATTTCCGCTTCATCTGGCCGGCCGGCGACGGCGCCGCGGTGCGGCCGAGCCCGGAGGACATACTCCCGCTGCTGGCCCAGGGAGACTCCGCCTCGTTCACCGCCGAGGGGGTGGAACTGAGGATGGACTTCGCCCGCCAGGGCCAGGAGCGCTTCGCCCGCGTCTACTGGCTGCTGGACCCGGAGCGGAAATGGACCTCCTGCCTGAGCCGCACGGGAGCGGTGTTCCATGACCCGGATTGACGTCGCCTCGCGCGCCAATCCGCACCTGAAGCGGCTGCTGGCCGAGCGCGAGAAGTGGTTCTTCTTCGCCGGCGGCAAGCTGGTGCGCGACCTACTCGCCCGCCCGCTGCGGGTGGAGAAACTGCTGGTGCGCTCCGACCTGCAGGGGGGAACGCCGGCGCCGCGCGCCGACGTGGGCGAGGAGTGGCGGGTGAGCCCGGAGGTCATGGCCAAGGCCGCCGGCATGCAGAGCCCGCCGGAGCTGCTCGCCGTCCTGGACATCCCCGAGACGCGGATCGATTTCTCCCGCTGCCGGCTGACGGTCGCACTCGTCGGCGTCCAGGACCCCGGCAACCTGGGCACGGCCTTCCGCTGCGCCTCGGCGTTCGCCGTGCCGGCGCTGGCCCTGGCCGGCGACGGGGCGCGGCCCAACCATGACCGGGTCGTACGCGCCGCCCAGACCGCCCTGCTCGACGTCCCCTTCCAGGTATTCGGCGATCCCGGCCGCCTGGTCGCCGCCGCCCTGGAGGCCGGCGCCCGCGTCTACGCCACCGGCTCGCGCGCCGGGGGAGGAACGCTGGCGCCGGATCGCCTGGAGTTCCCCTGCCTGCTGCTGCTCGGCGGCGAGGGGCAGGGGCTCGAACCGCGGCTGTTGGAGCGCTTCCCGTGCGTCCGCATCGACCAGGAAGAGCGCATCGACTCGCTCAATGTCGGGGTCAGCGCCTGCATCCTGATGCACGAGCTGCGGCGGCTGCAGCGCACGTGATCCGGCTCCTGCTCCACGTCTGCTGCGGCCCCTGCGCCCCGTACGTGCGGGAGCTCCTGAGCGGCCGCTACGACGTGACCGGCTTCTTCTACAATCCCAACATCCAGCCGCGGCGCGAGTACGAGTTCCGCCGGCTGGAGGTGGAGCGCCTGGCCGCGCGGCTCGGCTGGAGCGTGGTCATCCCGCCCTACGACATGGAGTCCTGGTTCGCCGCCGTGCGCGGGCTGGAGCGCGAACCCGAGCGCGGGCGACGCTGTTCCCTCTGCTTCCGGCTGCGGTTGGAGCGGGCCTTCCGCCATGCCCGCAACCACGGCTTCGCCGCAGTCGCCTCCACGCTGTCGATCAGCCCCTACAAGTCAACCGCCCAAATCAACGAGCAGGGGCTGGCCCTGGCCCGGGAATACGGGATCGCCTTCCTGGCCGAGAATTTCAAAGGCCGGGACGGCTTCACCGCCGCCCGCCGGCGCGCCGCCGAGCTGGGGATCCGCCACCAGGACTACTGCGGCTGCGTCTTTTCCAAGGCGGAAAAGCTGCTGCGCCGGCGGCGCTGACCCGGGCGGGCCGGGTCCGGGTCAGCCGGCGGCGTCCCGCTCCCTGTCCGGCCGCGACAAGTAGTGCATGTACTTGTCGAAGATGAGCTTCAGGTAGCAGAGGAACCCGAAGCCCAGGGCGAAGCAGTGATAGCCGACGGTCTTCAGCTCCACCAGGATGGCTTCCTTCAGCCCCGGCCGCAGGACGCCGATGTTCATAAAATACACGCCCATGAGGAAGGTGAATCCGGCCACGGACAGGACCAAGATGGTGGAGATCCTCATGCCCCGCGGATCGGCGAACTCCTTCCGCTCCCGCCGGGAGACCCGGGTGATGTCGCTGAAGCCGAGGAAGCCCAGGAACAGCCCCATGAGGAACACGGCCAGGCCGGTGTTGGCCAGGGCATAGCGGGCGGGATGGCGGAACGCCTGGACCATCAGGTAGAGCGCCCAGGCGAAGAAGACCCAGCGGACGTGGCTCAAGGCATGAAAGATCTTGATCGTTTTCATCGCGCCTCCGGTTGAACGACCATGCTACACCCGGCGCCGGCGCAAGGCAAGCGTCCGCCCCGCCGGCCGGCAGGACCGCGAAAACGGCCCTGGGCGGCGGGTTTTGGGCTCCCGGCGGTTTGCAATCGGGGAGGCTCTGTGGTACAGTTAGCCCCGATGAACAAGAAAGTGGTGCTGGCCGGCAAGGCGGCCGCGATCGCCGCCGGCTACATGCTGGCGCTGGTCGCGACCGTCTTCCTCACCGTCACCCTGCTGGTCAAGGGCGGCGAGGTCAGCGCTCCTGACCTGACCGGCCTGCCGCTGCAGGAGGCGTACGCCGTCGCCGCCCACAAGGGCGTCTACCTCAAGAAGGTGACCGGCGACTTCGGCGGCGCCTACCCGCCCAATACCGTGGTCAGCCAGTTCCCGGCCCCGAACACCAGCGTCAAGGAGAAGGCGGTCATCAAGGTCTTCGTCGCCTCGGAGGTGGGGCAGGCAATCGTGCCCCAGCTGGTGCAGCTCGGTCAGAAGGACAGCGAGCTGCTGCTGAAGAAGAGCGGCCTGAAGAAGGGGTATACCGCCTTCGTCGCCGTCGCCGACGTCATGCCCGACACCGTCATCAGCCAGTCGTTTCCCGCCGGCAGCCGCGTGGCCGCGGGATCGGCCATCGACCTGCTCCTTTCCAAGGGCGGCGAGGGCGTTTCCTACGTCATGCCCGACCTGATCGGCAAGGAAGCGGCCAAGGTGCTGGTGTTCTTCGAGAGCCGCGGCCTGAAGATCTCCAAGATCGAGGAAGTCCCCTATTTCGGGCTGAAGCCCGGGATCATCCTCAAGCAGTTCCCCTCGCCGGGCTTCGAGATCGGCGCCCGCAACCTGATCGGCATCCAGGTCAGCAAATGAACCCGATCTTCCCTTCCATCCTCTCCACCCGCTTCTTCGACCTCGAGGCCAAGCTGGCCGCCTTCGCCGCCGGCGGCATCGACTTCATCCACCTGGACGTCATGGACGGCCACTTCGTCGACCAGATCTCCTTCGGCCCTTCGCTGGTGCGCGCCGTCAAGGAGCGCTTTCCCTTCGCCATCGACGCCCACCTGATGGTCAGCAACCCCGAGAAGGCGGTGCCGCACTTCCTGCGCGCCGGCGCGGACTGGATCTCGTTCCACGCCGAGGCCGCCGAGGACGCGGCGGCGCTGCTGCGGCTCATTCGCCGGGAAGGCCGCCGCGCCGGGCTGGTGCTGAACCCCGACACGCCGCTGGAGCGCCTGCGCCCGTTCTGGCCCGACCTGGACTACGTCCTGCTGATGAGCGTCTTCCCCGGCTACGGCGGCCAGTCATTCATCCCCGCCACCCTGGAACGGGTGGCGGAGCTGAGACGGGAGATCGACCGGCGGGGAGCGAACTGCCTGCTGCAGGTGGACGGCGGCATCCATCCCGCCATCGCCGGCCGCCTGCGCCAGGCCGGCGCCGACCTGCTGGTGGTGGGCACCGCCCTCTACGGCGCCGGGGACATCGCCGGCCGCATCCGCGAATTCGCAAATCCACCCCATGGGAGCCCATCATGAGACAAACCGCCTTGCTGTTCCTCGTGGCGCTGCTGTTCGCCGGCGGCGGCTGCCGGCACTCCAAGCCGACCATCGCCATCGACCCGGGCGAAAAGGGCGCGGACAAGAGGATGTACGATAACGCCGTCCGCTACATGAACAAGGACCCGGAGAAGGCCCGCCTGCTGTTCAAGGAGGTCGCCCAGCTCTATCCCGACTCCATCTACGCCAACAAGGCCAAGCTGGGCATCGGCGACTCCTATTTCCGCGAGCGCGACTCCGCGTCGCTGGTCATGGCCGCCGCCGAATACCAAGAATACGTCAACCTCTATCCCTACTCCCCGGACGCCGTGTACGCCAAGTACCAGATCGGCATGTGCTACTTCAAGCAGGTACGGCGGCCCGAGCGGGACCAGACCAACACCTTCGCGGCCATCAAGGCCTTCGAGGCCCTGATCCAGCAGTACCCCGGCACGACGGAGGCCGGCGAGGCCAAGAAGAAGATCGACGAGTGCCGGCAGACCCTGGCCACGCACTTCTATCGCATCGGCTACTACAATTACCTGCTGAAGGCCTATGACGGCGCCCTGGCGCGCTTCAAGCAGGTCATGGACGAGTACCCCGATTTCCGGGACAACGCCAAGCTCCTGTATTACACCGGGCGGACCTATGCCGACATGGGCGACCGCGCCTCGGCCCTCTCGTTCTTCCAGCGCGTGACCGGCAGCCATGCCCGCTCCAAATTCGCCGGCAAGGCCCAGAAATGGATCCGCAAGCTGTCCCGCCCGGAGGCCGGCGGGAAAAAGGCGGCGCCGCCGCGGCCGGGCGAAGCGGAAGGTGCTGAAAAGTAGCGGCAGCCTTCCCGAGCGCCCCGGGGTCTACCTGTTCAAGTCCCCGTCCGGCAAGCCCCTTTACATCGGCAAGGCGGCCAACCTGCGCCAGCGCGTCTCCTCCTATTTCCGCCGCCGGGACGACCCGCTGCTGCGGCGGCTGCTGGAGCGCTCCGCCTCGCTGGAGACCATCGTCACCGACAGCGAGGCCGACGCCCTGCTGCTGGAGAGCAACCTGGTGCACAGCCACCTGCCGCCGTTCAACGTCCGGCTCAAGGACGACAAGAGCTTCCCCTACGTCGAGATCGGCCTGGCGGACGAGTTTCCCGCCGTCTCCTTTTCCCGGCGCCTGGCGCCGGGCAGCTTCGCCCTCGGCCCGCTGGTGGACGCCCGCCGGGCGCGGCGGCTGGTCGACACCGTCACCCGCCTCTTCCGCCTGCGCACCTGCCGCGAGTCCCTCTTCCGCCGCGGTGTCCCCTGCCTCTACCACCACATCGAGCGTTGTTCCGCCCCCTGCGCCGGGCGCATCGGCCGCGAGGAGTACCGCCGCCAGGCGCTGGCCGCCGCCGACCTGCTCAAGGGGCGCAAGGGCCGGGTCAGCGCCCGGCTGCGCCGGCGCATGCGCATCCTGGCGGCGCGCCTCGACTTCGAGGGGGCGCAGCGGGCGAAGGAGGACCTGGACGCGCTGGCCGGGTTCTCGCTGCGCTCCTACATCAGCGGCCGCGGCCGCGGTGAGCGCGACGTGATCGCCGCCAGCCTGCTGGGACGGGATGGTTTTTTCGCCCTGTTCACGGCCTCCGGCGGCAAGGTGAGCCGGGGCGAATACTTCCACCTGCCGACCCTGCGCGACAGCGAGGAGGAGGCGCTGCAGGAGTTCCTGCTCGACTACTACCGCCTGCGGCCCCTGCCCGGCGAGATCGTCGTCTCCCGCCTGCCGGCGCAGGCCCGCGACCTGGCCGCCGTCCTCTCGGCGCGAGGAAAACGGGTGACCCTGCGCACGGCGTCGCGGGGCGGGGCGAAGCGCCTGCTCGACCTGGCCCGGCGCAATCTCGCCCTGTTCGTACAGAAGAGCGATTTCCGCGCACTGGGGGAGGAGCTGCGGCGGCAGCTGCGCCTGAGCCGCTTCCCGGGGCGCATCGAGGGGTACGACGTCTCGCACCTGGGCGAGCGCCACCGCGTCGGCGCCCGGGTGGTATTCCGGGACGGCCAGCCCGAGCGGCGGCTCTACCGCAGCTACATCATCCGCGCCGCCGCGCCCGGCGACACTGAGGCGCTGAAGGAAGTGCTGGCCCGGCGCCTGAAGAACGAAAACCCGCCGCCCGACCTGCTGCTGATCGACGGCGGTCTGCCGCAGCTGGGAGTGGCCGTGCGGGCGCGGCAGGAGGCGGGGCTGGACTTCGACGTGGTCGCCCTGGCCAAGAACGAGGAGCGGGTGTTCCTGGCCGACGGCTCGTCGCTGCTGCCCGAGCGCGGCTCGCCGCTGCGCCACCTGCTGCAGCAGGTGCGCGACGAGGTGCACCGCCGCGCCGTCACGCACCATCGAAAACGGCGCGAGAAGATCTAGCCGATCTCTCCGTGTTGGTGTTTGTGTTCGCCACGGCAATCAGCGAGCGAGCCGTGTCAGCAAGAAACTCAACGAACTGGCAGTGGTAGTGATCGTGGTAGTGGTAGTAGCTGGCACTTGAACGAACCAGTCTTGGTGATTGGTAATTAGTGATTCGTGATTGGAACGGCATTCGGCCAATTCGTTTTTTTTACTCCACACTTTTTCTCCATCTCATTTCTGCGCTGTTACTCGTCGCGCGTTACGCTTCATGATAGTCCGGTAAGTGCTGTTGCCGTCCGCCGTGCGCCGCATGCCGTACGCCGAGCGCCGTTTTCTTCCCTTTTGCCTTGCGCGCGAAGCGCGCACTCGTCACGCGTTACGCGTCATGATAGTCCGGTAAGTGCCGTTGCCGTCTGCCGTACGCCCGGAAAAGATTGTTCCGCGGAAACCAGGAACAGTTGGCTCAGGGATTCTGGATGCGCAGCTTGATGATCGCGGGCTTGTTGCTGGCGACCAGGAGGTTGTTGTCGAGGTCAAACGCCATCCCGAAGGCCACGCCGTCCACCTTGAAGTATTTCTGGAAGCGGCCGTTCGCATCGAAAGCCTGGACGCCCCAAATATCGCTGACGAAGACGCGGCCATGGCCGTCCACGGCGATGGCGTCGGGAGCCTGGAAGCGGCCTTCGTCGACGCCTTGGGCCGGATGCTCGGTCCGGCCGCCGAACTGGTCGATGAACCTGCCGTTGGGGCCGTACTTCAATACCCGGTTGTTGAAGGTGCCCAGGGCATAGATGTTTCCCAGGCCGTCGACAGCCAGCTGCAGGTTCAGCTCCGTATCCCCGGTAATGCCGCTGAAGGCCCGCTCGATGACCAGGTTGACGGCGCCATTCGCCCCGAAACGGACAATGCGCTCGCCCTGGCAGGCGGCCACCAGGCTGCCGCCAGCGGCCAGGACGATATGATCAAAGTAGAATGGGCGGCCCTTCTTGTCCCTGCCGTCGAGCCGGCGGTCGCCTCCCCGGGAATCGAGGCGGTGGATCCTTCCTTGGTAGGAAAGATAGATCGTCCCGTCCGGGGCAACTGCCATGCCGCGGAGGATGGTCTTGTCGCCGAGGTTGACCTGCCGCAGGAATCTGCCCGCCGGGTCGAAGACGTTGATCCGCCCGTCCATGTAGTCACCGGCATAGATATTTCCGTCGCGGTCGGCTCCGACATAGCGCGGATCGTTGAGCATCCCGGGCCCGGTCCCTTTCTGCCCGAAAGCCAGCAGCGGATCGGCGAACGGCCGGGGGGCGGGGGCCGGAACCGGGGAGAGGGCGGGTTTGCGGGGAGCAATGGACCCGCCCACATCGCCGCTTTTTGCAGGTCGTTGCAGGAGGAACACCGCCGCGATCCCGGCGATCAGCAGTATAAAAGCAAGCGCCACCATGCAGCCGGACCGCCGGCCCCGGGAAGGGACGCCTTCTGCCGCGAAAGTGTCGAGCGCCTCCCGGATGGCGGCGGGGGACGCGTTGTAGCGGGACAGGTCGACGGCCTGGCCGCGCGCGATGGCGTCCACCGCCCGCTTGCACTCGGCCAGTCCCGCTTGGGTCATCTGGCGGAAGAGCTTGATGGCGATGATCTTGTTGCCCGCCGTTGCCAGCTGCATCACCTTGTCCATTCCGGCCGCCAGCGCCTCCGCGCCCTCGGTTGCCGTCCCTTCTGCGCCCGGTACGATGACCGAGCTCCTGCAGTAGGTGCACTTCATGAACCTCTGTCCGGAGGGGATCGCAAGCGCGGCTCCACAAGCGGGGCACTTGAACAGTTCGGCAGCGGCAGGCATGGCGGCTCCTCTCGATCGGCCCCGCTTCAGCGGGCGGCCGGTCCGTCCTCCGCGGCGGCAAGCAGCGAGTTGAACATGAGCTTGTACGTGCCCTCGCTGTGGGTGCGGTGGACGATGTCGGGGCCGATGAGGATGATGCGCCCGCGGCCGCGCCGGAAATCGACCATCAGCGACCGGCGTGCGAGCTGCTCCTCGCCCTCCAGCCAGCCCGACAGCAGCAGCCCGCGCTCGCCGAACACCAGCGGCGTGGAGCGGCTTTCGTCGGCGCTGCGCGGCAGCATGGTCTCGAAGGTCGGGGTGGAGTCGAAGAACACGGCGGCGCTCTCCTCCATGCCGGCGGTCAGGGGCGAGGCCTTCACCTCGGCGCGCAGGTAGGAGCCGGGGCATACCACCTTGGCGTTCTCGGCCATGACGTTGGTCAGCGGCAGCTTGAACTTGTTGACGGCGTAGTCGCAGGATTCGCCCATGAAGACCAGCGTCCTGCCGGCCTTCACCATCTCCTCCAGGCGCTTCTGCCCGGCCTCGCCGATGCCGCCCGAGTATTCCGGCGGCGCCGGCTCGCGCCACTTCTCCCACTTTTTCGGCGGCTTGCCGCTCTCGATCTCGCTCTCCGCGGCGCCGGCGAAGACCAGGACGTCGAAACGGCCGGCGAAGCCCTTGGCCGCGGCGTCCTTGGGGCGCACCGTCTCGTAGGGCACGCGGTACTCGTCGAAGACGTAGCGCAGCCAGCCCTCGGTCAAGTTGTGGCCCCAGTTCTGGTAGAGGCCGGCCTTGAACGGGCGCAGGCGGCGGAAGCGCTGCAGCGGCAGCTCCTTGCGCGACGCCGGCGCCAGCGACGCCTCTACGTGGATGGCCCGCAACAGCGCCAGCGACTCGCTTCTGCGCACGGCGAAGGAGCCGGCGGGGAAGTCGGGGCAGTCGGCGTTGCGGTAGACCGTCTTGCCCCTGGCCAGCAGCTCGAAGGCGGCCCGGTAGGACGAGTTGTGGCGCGCGTCCAACAGGATGTATTCCTCGAGCCCGGCGAAGATGTCCTCCGCCAGCGGTTCGCCCGCCACCGGCTCCAACAGGGCCTTCAGCGGCTCGTTGACGGCGATGGTGCGCACGCCCATGGCCAGCGGCAGCGTCCAGCCCGCCATGTCATAGGGCAGCTCGACCTCGGCGTTCGGGTTCCGGCGGATGTCGGGATAATGCTGGACCTCGAAGATGTTCTTGACGAAGGCGCGGTAGGGCTGCCCCAGGGGAACGACGTACGAGCGCTTGTCGAGCAGGGTGTCGCCCACGCGCGCCGGATGGGTCAGCCGGAAGACGCGGACGGCGGAGCGTTGCAGCACCTGCACCAGGCGCTCGGCGGCGGCCGGGTCGTGCTGCGCGCGCGGGATGACGTAGGCGTAGGGCGCCTCGCTGTTGCCGCGGGCGATGTTCTCGCGGGCGACCTGCCAGGTGTTGAGCAGCAGCTCCCGCTTCTGGCGCGACGCCGTATGCAGGACCGACAGGGTGGCCTGCAGGTCGTAGCGCACCAGGTCGGCCAGGCGCCACCAGCCGCCCTTCCAGGGGTGGGGGCTGAAGATGCGCTCCTCGTTGCGGAAGCTCTCGGCGCTCTCGACCTCCTCGGGCTCGACGTAGATGGGGGAGGCCAGGCGCACCGACGCCCCCTCGAACAGGATGCCGGGGACGTTGTGGAACCAGGCCGTGTCGTCGAGCGAGCCGATCCACCAGCCGGTGAAATGGCCGCGCGAGGCTACGCCCGGCAGCCCCTGGCGCTCCAGGTCATAGGCGATGCGCGAGCCGATGAGGTTGACGCTGCGCCAGACCAGCGGGTGCAGCCCCGGCGTGGGCGGGTCCTGGTAGGGCGGGACGAACAGGCGGTCGCCGGTCGATCCCATCTGGTGCTCGTCGACGACCACCTGCGGGTAGAGATCGTGGTAGAGCGCCCGCAGGATCAGCTGCGTCTCCTTCAGGCTGCCCTTGAACCAGTCGCGGTTGTCGTCGTGGCCGGCGTACCAGTGATAGAGATAGGGCGCCTCGGTCCCTTCATAGGCGGTCCCGCGCATCTTCTCGTTCCAGTCGGTCTCCATGATCTGTCCGTCGGGATTGACCGAGGGGAAGAGCGCCAGGACGACGTCGCGCAGGATGTCGCCCGTTTCGCCTCCGCCGGCGGCCAGCAGGTGCCCCAGCTCCATGGCCATCTGCGAGGAGGCGATCTCGTCGGCGTGGAGGTTGCAGGTGACCGCGACCACGGCCTTGCCGCCGTCGGCCAGGCGCTCGGCCTCGCCGGCGTCGATCTCGCCCTGGGCGAGGGCTCGGGTGGCGGCCTTGAGCCGGTCGAGGTCGCGCAGGTTGGCCTCGTCGGAGATCAGCGCCATGAACAGGTCGTTGCCCAGGGTGGTCTTGCCCAGGGTGACGACGCGCACGCGGGGCGACGACGCGGCCAGGTGGTCGAAATAGGCGCGGATGCGGTCGTAGCGGGCCAGCCGGTTGTCGCTTCCCGGCTTGAAGCCCAGGAACTGCTCGGGGGTCTGCAGCGCCCAGGCGCTCGCGGCCAGGGCGGCGATGAGGAGGATGACGGTCAGGGGTCTCTTCATGGCGCCTCCTAGAAGGGGTGATTATAAACCTTTCAAAGGAAAAAGGTAAAAGGAAAAAGTAAAGAGATGGAAGTTGCACTCGGTGTACGGCGTACGGTATACGGTTTACGGTAAAGACAGGGAATCGAGCCTGATCGATCATTCGTTGCTGCCGTATGCCTTGAACTGCATGCTGCAAACCAAGCGCATCCTGCCCTGTTATAGTTCAACGATGTTCATCACTCTGGCTTTCCTAACACTAACACAAACACTATCACTCTGAGATCGGTTCTTCCGTTTGACAATCCCGACGCCGCTCCCTATAATGCAGTCCTGATTTCGGGCCGGAGTGGCGGAATTGGCAGACGCATCAGACTCAAAATCTGACGAGGATTTCCCTCATAAGGGTTCGATCCCCTTCTCCGGCATTCAGGTCTCAAACGGCTGCTCAGTGGTAGTGGTAGTGGTAGTGATAGTAAAAGCAATAGCACCTAGCTAGCAAGTACTTAGAGCGCTGCGTGCATCCAAGCATCTTTTGCTGGTTAACGTCGGACGTCGAACCTCGAACCTTACAGCATCTTTTATTGGGCTTCTAAAGTTTAGTCGATGTTGCGTTGTTCGGCAATTCCCCGCTCGCGGTAGAAGACGGAGATCAGGGTGTAAGGGACGTTGCGGTCGTTGACCATGGCGCTCACCGTGGTCTGGGCGACATGCAGCACTTCGATATTGGGCGTCAGCCAGTCGTTGATCTTCTTTTCCAGCTCGGCCCCCTGGCCGGTGAACAGCTTGTATTTCATGGAGCACCCCCGTTGCGTCGGGCGGGATTATAGCACACCCGGCCCGGTCAGGATATGATCTTCAGCGCTCGCGGCACCGACTCGAACTCGAGGCTGCGGAACGGGCGCGGCCTGCCGTCGCGGCTCAGCACGTCGCCGTCGATCTGGATCGTGAAGTCCTTCGCGGAGTGGACCGCAAAGCGCGGCGACTGCAGGATCAGCGCCTCCTTCTTCTCGGCGTAGAGGGCCGGCGGCGTCAGCAGCGCCAGGTAGGCCAGGCGCGGGAAGGAGCACTCGCGGATGAGCAGGGCGTCGAGGAGGCCGTCGTCGGGGCGCGCCTGGGGCAGCGCCTTGCGGCCGGCCGCGTAGTAGCGGATGTTGTCGAACACGGCCAGCATGAACTCGCCGCTGACGCGGCCGGCCTCGTGCTCCACCTCCAGGCGGATCGGCATCTCGGCCGAGCGGCAGGCGCGCCAGCCGCCGCGCAGCCCGGAGAGGGTCTGGTAGCGGCCCAGGCGCGGGCTGCGCTGCACCACCTGGGTGACGTACTGGTTGATCAGCACCGACAGCCCGATGGAGGCCTGGCCGGGGTAGTAGCGCAGCACCTTGCGCCCCTCGCGCACCGCTCCCAGGTCGATGCGCCGCGTACGCCCCCGGCGGATGGCCTGGCAGGCCTTCTTCAGCGAGTGGACGCCGAACTCGCGCACCACGTCGTTGCACGAGCCCAAGCCGATCATGCCCAGGGCGTTGTCGGCGCCCAGGCGCATCATCTCGTTGATCACGATCAGCAGCGTGGTGTCGCCGCCGGCGGCGACCAGGACCGGGTAGTCCTCGGCGGTGACGGAGACCAGGTCGCGCAGGTCGTCCTCGTGGCGCGACTCGAACCAGTCGTGGGCTACCCCCGCCTCCTGCAGGCAGCGCTGCAGGGCGCGGCGGTTCTGGGCCGCGCGCCCCTTGCCGGCGCTGGGGTTGAAGAGAACGGCCGCCTTGTCCATCACTCCAGTCCCAGCTCGCGCAGCACGGCGCCGGCGCGGTCGACCTGCCGGGCGACGAACAGCACGAAGCGCATGTCGACGTGGATGGAGCGGGTGAGGTCGGGCCGGAAGCGGAAGTCGCTGGCCAGCGACTCGTAGTTGCCGTCGAAGAGGACGCCGGCCAGCTCGCCGTCGGCGTTGAGCACCGGGCTTCCCGAATTGCCGCCGGTGGAGTCGTTGCTGGTCAGGAAATTGACCGGCAGCCCGCCGACCCCCGGCTCGCGGGCAGCGGAGCGGAAGGCCGGCGGCAGCTCTAAGGGCGCCTCGCCGCGCTCCTTTGCCAGCACGCCGGAGAGGGTGGTGAAGGGGGCGTAGCGCACGGCGTCGCGCGGCGAGTAGCCCTCGACGCGGCCGTAGCTGAAGCGCAGCGTGCGGTTGGCGTCGGGCGG
>JAEAMF010000716.1_pt1 | contig 33731 bp, 26 predicted proteins | sample 8958721 | NCBI WGS metagenome assembly JAEAMF01 (sample SAMN16933255, study PRJNA681124) | bioreactor sludge metagenome | isolation source: anaerobic bioreactor treating anionic surfactant - SDBS | place: India: Bengaluru | collected 2019-02-28 | reverse complement strand
GGGGAATCAAGGCCCCCATGGTGGTCGGGCTCTGCGGACGCGACGGTGAGGTCACCGAAGACTTCATCGCCTATCACGTGGCCCGGGCACGCGGTGGTGTGGGTCTAAACATCACCGGCGGCGCCTTCGTCGACCAGGGGAGCAAGGTTTCGCCGAGGCAGTTGGGTTGCCACACTGACCAGACGATCCCAGGCCTGCGTCAGCTTGCCGATGCCGTACACGACGCCGGAGGCCGGATCGCGGTCCAACTCCTGCACGGCGGCAGACAGGCGAACCCGCTGTATTCCGGTGCCCCGCTGGTGGCACCTTCGCCGATCGCCTGCGGCGTCGTACAGGTGATGCCCCGCGAGCTGACCACCGCCGAGATCGGCGAACTCGTGGCCAAGTTCGCCGCCGGCGCGCGCCGGTGTAAGGAAGCAGGCATTGACGCCGTCGAGGTGCACGGCGCCCACGGCTACTTGGTCAACCAGTTCCTGTCGCCACACACCAACCACCGCACCGACGAATACGGTGGTGACGCCGAGCGGCGGGCCCGCTTCCCCCTCGACGTCGTGGACGCCGTCCGCGCCGAGGTCGGCCCCGACTTCCCGATCATCTACCGGATCTCGGCCAACGAGTACCTGCCCGACGGCTTGACCTCGCAAGACAGCGCGCAGTTCTGCGTGAGGCTCGTCGAACACGGCATCAACGCGATCCACGTGTCAGGATCCACCTACGAGTCGAACCGGGTGGCCGGCACCGAGGCCCTGCCCCTGGGAGCGTTCGTCGAGGACGCCATGGTCATCCGCGAGGGCATCAAGGCGGCCGTCCCGGTGGCGGTGGCCAACCGGATCAAGACCCCCGAGTTCGCCGATCAGCTGATCGCCGACGGCAAGGTCGACATCGTCGCCACCGGGCGTCCATTGATCTGCGACCCCGACTTCTACGTCAAGGCCCAGCGTGGGGACGCCGCCGACATCCGGGTCTGCCTGAGCTGCAACTGGTGTATCAACCAGATGGGCATGGGGGTTCACGCGACCTGCCTGTACAACCCCGAGATGGGCAACGAATTGCGCTACGCCCACGTCCCGGCGCCAGCCCACGCCCTCGACGTGGTCGTGGTCGGCGGCGGCTTGGCAGGCATGGAGGCGGCGCACACCGCCGCAGGCCGGGGACACCGCGTCCGTCTGTTCGAGGAGTCCGGCGAACTCGGCGGCAACGTGCTGCCCGGGGTCCGGCCGCCCTTCAAGTCGGAGATGATCGCCTGCGTCGACTACGAGAAGCAGATGGTCGCCAAGACCGGCGTGCAGGTCGAACTCAATCACCCGGTGGACGCCGACTTCCTCGCCGGCGCCAAGGCGGACGAATTGATCATCGCCACCGGCTCCATACCGGTCGTCCCGCAGATTCCGGGCGCGACCGCCGGCAGCGTGGTCACGGCGGAGGACGTCCTGCTCGGCACGGCGACCCTCGGCCATCGGGTGGTGGTGATCGGTGGTGGCTCGGTGGGTGTCGAAACCGCCGAGTTGCTGGTCAGCCAGGGCCACGACGTGACCGTGGTCGAGATGACGGATAAAATCCTGGCCGACATGATCCCGAGCATGGCGTTCCCGCTGCTGGCGCGAGTGGCCGCGTCCCCGATCAAGGTGATCACCGGGGAGCGGGTGGTCGAGATTGCGCCGGATGCCGTGGTCACCGACGCCCGACGACTGGACTGCGAGACCGCGATCCTGGCGGTGGGCTACATCGCCGACACCGCCTTGTCCAACGATTTGAAGGCCCGCGGCGTCGCTCACGTGCTGATCGGTGACGCGGTCAAACCGCGGAGGATTCGAGATGCCGTGGTCGAAGGGTACGAGGCCGGGCTCGCCCTCGGCGTCCCACCCGTCGGGGTCGATGCCTGAACTTCAGACCCCCATCACCCACGGACACCTCGGAGCTGTTCGGCCCTCCGCAAGCCCGCCAGCAGCGACTCGCCCAGGTTCGGTGTCGCGGTGAACACGTTGCCGGTCCCCACATGATCAAGGGCGCGGGTGCCGGTGAGCTGGGCGAGGACGCGTTCGCTCACCCCAGTGAGGACGAGGTGGCTGCCGGCCGCCTCGAGCACGTCGTGGTAACGGATGATCGTCTTGATGAAGGTGCTGCCCAGTTCCTCGTTCCCGCGAAGCCGCAAGACCACCACCGAGCCACCCGATTCAGGCCCGGGGACGGGCAACTGGCTTTCGAAGACGGTCGCCGAAGCGAAGAACAGGCTGCCGTAGGGCGTCAGCACGACGACCTCCCCCGCAGGCAGCACCTTCGGGGGGTCGCTCTCGGTGGGCAGCGGCACTCCCGGCCCGATCTGCCACCGCTTCACCGTCACCCGGTTCGACTGCCTGGCCACGAACAGGATCACCGAGATGCCCACCCCGGTGAGGACGGCGTACTGCATAGGCACCAGCAGGGTGAGGATGAACGTGGTGGCCATCACGGTTGCCTGGGTGCCGCCGGTGCGCCAGACCATCAGCACCTGGTCGGGTTTGAAGGTGCGCAGCCCGATCAGCATCAGCAAGGCCGACAGGGACGGCATCGCCACGCGTCCCACCACCGGCCCGAGCACCAAGATGGTCAGCACCATCACACCAGCCGCAGTGAGGTTGGCGTACCGGCCCCGGCCGCCGGCCGCCACCACCACGGCGGTACCCGACATGGACCCACCCACCGGCATACCCCGCAGCAACCCCGAGACCAGATTCGCGATGCCCTGGCCACGGAAGTCGCCGGAGGCGTCGGGGTAGGCGCCATCGGGGTTGGGAACCGCCTGCCCGATCGCAGCACCCTGCACCAGCCCGACGAATGCCAAGGACGCCGCCGGCACCAGCAATGCAGCCACGGCGGTCAGTGACGGCAGCACCGGGGTCGGCAACGCGCGCGGCACCTCCGCCACACTCGCCAACGTCGGCACCCCCGAACCGGACCACAGCGCCACCGCCCCGGAGGCCAGCACGACGGCCAGGAAGAGCCCGAGCGGACCAAGTCGGGTGCGTTCAAGCAGCAGGACCAGCCCCAGTGTCGCGCCGGCGATCAGCACCGTCGGCCAGTGGAAGGCGGTCATGTTGAGCACCGTGTCGAGCGCCCGAACGACCCGGTTGGGTCCTTGGCCTGCGAAACCGGTAACGCCACCAAGTTGACCCAGCATGATGTTGACCGCGACGGCGTTCACGAAACCCGTCAGGACCGCATTGGGTACGTAACGCACCAACGCGCCGAGCCGGGCGATCCCGGCCGCCAGCATGAACAAGCCAGTGAGCACCGTGAGGGTCGCCAACCCTCGGTCGCCGCCCGGGCCGGTCAGGCCCGGTGTGTCGGCGACGATCACCGACATCGCACCGGTGGCCTGGACCGACATCAGCGCCGAACTGGTCGTCAACGCCCCGGCCAAGGTGCCGAAGAGGTAGCCATACAGGCCCGCGATCGGGTTGAGTCCGGCGAGCAATCCGGTCGCCAACCCGTCGGGGACACTGACCAGCCCATGCACCAGCCCGGCCCGCAGATCAGCCGCGGACGGCATCGGGAACGAGGTCGGCGCCCAACGCCGAACGCGGTCAAGCATCGCTCAGGCCTGCCGAGCGTCAGGGCGTCACGATGGCGTAGTCCGGATCCACCCGGTCCATGACTGCGAGCAGTCGAGACAACGTGCTCGGGTCGCCCTGAGTTTCGACACCGGACGCCGCGAGTTGGTCGGAGGCGATACGCCCCGTCAGCAGACCGGCAAGGGCGCGGCGATCGAGCCGCAGCGTGAGGTCAGCCGGCGCATGGTGCGGCACCGAGGTGTGGGTCAGCACACCGTTGCTCAACGTCAGCCGGTGCGCCTGGCCGACGTCGGTGAGGTTGACGTCGAGGGTGAGGTGTTCGTCCCAGGCGCGTGGCCCGTCTACGCGGATCGCGATCGCGTCGAACCACTGCTCGGGGGTGAGCTGGGCGTAGATGTCCGGCGCGGCCGCGGTCGCGGGCGTCCCAAAGGATCCGTGCCGCAACTCGTGTGCTGCCGACAGGTAGGCACACCGCCAAGTGCCGTTCTCAGCGCCGTAACCCAGTTGTTCGAAAGTGTCGGCCAGCAACTCGTGAGCCGCGGCATGGGCGGGATCGGCGAAGACCACGTGGCTCAGCACTTCGGCGACCCAGCGGAAGTCTCCCTCGTCGAAGGACGCCCGGGCCCTCGCCACCACGGCGTCCGCCCCACCCATGTAGTCGACATAGCGACGTCCCGCCGCTGTCGGCGGATGCCGCCACAGGTTCGCCGGGTTCCCGTCGTACCAACCCATGTAGCGCTGGTAGATGGCCTTCACATTGTGGCTGACCGAGCCGTAGTAGCCGCGGGCGTGCCACGCGTTCTCCAGCGCGGGCGGCAGCGTGAACCCTTCGGCGATCTCCGACCCGGTCATGCCCTGGTTCAGCATCCGCAACGTCTGGTCGTGCAGGTAGGCATACAGGTCCCGCTGCTCCGAAAGAAACTTCATGGCGCGGTCGTGACCCCAGGTGGGCCAGTGATGGGACGCGAAGACGACATCGGTCTGGTCGCCGAACAGTTCCATGGCGTCGGCGATGTAGCCCGCCCACACGTGCGGGTCGCGGACCAGCGCCCCGCGAATGGTGAGGATGTTGTGCAACACGTGGGTGGCGTTCTCCGCCATGCACAGCGCCCGCAGGTGCGGGAAGGCGAAGTGCATCTCGGCCGGCGCCTCCGTGCCCGGCGCGAGCTGGAAGACCACCGGGACGCCGTCAAGGGTCAGTTCCTGCCCTGTCATTGTGATCTCGATCGTCGGTGGGATCAGCGTCACCGTTCCCGTGGAGTTCGTCTGGCCCAAGCCCGCACCCACCTGCCCGACCGGGCTGCGGTCCAGCGCTGCACCATACATGTAGCCGGCGCGGCGGGCCATGGCCGTACCGGCGTAGACGTTCTCCGAGACGGCATGTTGGGTGAACCCGACCGGCGCGATGATCGGCACGTTGCCGGAGTCGACGTCGGCCTGGTCGACCACCCCACGAACCCCGGCGAAGTGGTCTACGTGGCTGTGGGTGTGGATGACCGCAGTGACCGGCCGATCACCGCGGTGGGCGCGGTACAGACCGAGCGCCGCCGCTGCAGTCTCGGCCGAGATGAGCGGATCGATGACGATCACGCCCCGCTCCCCCTCGACGAAGGAGATGTTGGACAAGTCGAGCCCACGGACCTGGTAGAGGCCGGGCACGACCTCGAACAGACCCTGGATCGCGTTCAACTGCGACTGCCGCCACAGGCTGGGATTGACCGTGTCGGGGGCGTCACCGTTCAGGAAGGCGTAGGAGTCGTTGTCCCAGACGACGCGTCCGTCGGCATTCCGGACGACTCCGGGCTCAAGGGCCGAGATAAACCCCCTGTGGGCGTCCGCGAAATCCTGCCGGTCGTGGAAAGGTAACGTTTGCGTCAACCGTTGGTTCTGGCCGACGATGGTGGGTGAGGCAGGCTTCGGCTCGGTGTTCATGGTCGCCTTTCGCTTCTTGTGCCTTGCATGTCGCCCTTGGTGGGAGGCGCGTCAAGCATGCACCCCCAGCGCTGGCGCGCATCACCTTTGCGGAGTGATCCTTGACTTCCCGGTCCGTGGCCTGCCCGCGTCCTTGGCAACTGAATCGCCGACCATCCAGACCCGGCATCCGGCATCGGGCCCCACCGCGTGCACAACCAGTCCCCAAGGACCATCCAGACCCGACATCGGGCCCCACCGCGCGCACAACCAGTCCCCAAGGACCATCCAGACCCGCTGGTGAGCACACACGCATGGCCGTCCGAATCCCCGAGGGATCACTCCAGGACGATCACACCTCCGGGCGCCACCGTCACCAGCACCGCCTTGCCGTTACGCGCCTGCACTGTGACCTCGGTTCCGACCTGGCCGGGGTCTGTCGAGTAGAGGCAGTTCATCTGGTCGCCAGCCCGGTGCAGATCGTTGTCGACCGTGACCCATGCGGTGCGCGACTGCGCGGAGTCGGTGTTGATCGCACACAAGATCTCACCGCCGTTGAACAGCCGTGACCAGGGCACCACGGACTTCAGCCGCCCCCCGATCATGGTTGGCACGCCGAAGTCCACGCCGTTCCCCGAGATCTCCCTCAGGTACTGCCGTCCCCGACGCAGGGCCAGCCGGGCCCGCCGCAACTCCAGCAACTCGGCCAGCGTCCGGTAGCCGGGAGCGTCTTCGTCGAAGAAGTGGACGCCCGTGGTTCGGAAGGCACCGAAAGGCCCACCGAAGATTGTCTCGCGAAGGTACTGGTCGTCGTCGCCGGCCCCGTCGAAGCCCTGCTCAGAGCCGTAATAGATACACGGGATGCCGAGGGTCAGCGTGTTAAGAGCGAAGACCGCCGGCAGCAGGGCGTCCGCACCAGGGTCGGCACAGAAGCGTGCCTTAGCGGGTCCCTTGCGCACTTGGTCGTGGTCGTCGAACATCGTGACGACGTGGTTACGGAACCAGGTGTGCGACTGCTTGCCGACCAGTGTCGAGTTGCGGAACAGGGCGAAGTAGTCAGCAGGATTGCGTACCCCTTTGACAAGGTATTCGAGCTTGTCCTGCACGTCGTCGATGCCCAGCGCCGCGTCCAGGCCGGTGACCTCCATGGTTTCCACCGCGCGCTGGCGTCCGCCGGTGATCTCGCCTATCAGGTAGAAGTTCTCCTTGCCGAGACTGACCGCGAACTCCTTGATGACCGAGGTGAAGTACCTCGTCGCGCCGAGATCCATGTGCTTGACGGTGTCGACACGTAGGCCGTCCAGATCGGCGTAGGCGATCCAGTGGCGGTAGCACTGGGTGATCGCCTCCAGCGCCGGGCTCGGGCGGTAGCCATCGACATCGCCCTGCCCCTGGTGGACGTCCTTGAGCTCCTTGAAGTCCCCCTCCAGGAACTCCGGGTCATGGTCCCAGTCGCGGATCCTGCCGCGTCGGGTGAAAGTTTGCGGGTCCTGAAGTTCGGCGGGCCAGACCGCACCGTCGGGCCAAGCGTCCGGATGGGTGTCGAGGTCGATCACCGCGAAAGGCAGCGTGGGCCGTCCATCCTTGTCGCGGTAGCCCGAAACCTCGTACGGACGCCCGTCCCACCAGGGATCCATCCACTGGTTGCCGGGCTCCCCCACCAAATGACGGTCCGCGTTGTAGGCGAAGACGTCCCCGGTGTGGTTGAGGATGACGTCAAGGACCACCCGAAGCCCTAGCTCGTGGGCCGTGTCGACCAACGACCGCAGGTCCTCACGGGTTCCGAATCTGGGTTCCACTTCCAAGAAGTCCTGGATGCCGTAGCCGTGGTACGTCTGCTGCGAAGCTACCTGCTTGAGAATCGGGCTCAGCCAGATCGCGGTGACACCCATCCGGGACAGGTAGCCGAGCTTGGCCTCCAGGCCGCGCAATGTGCCACCAGCGAACCGACCACCCGCGTCCCGCCAGGCACGCGCGGCTTCCTCGGTGCCTACAGCGTTCCCGGCATCACCGGGCCGGAACGGCCGGGTGGTTCCCCCAGCGACCAAGCCGCCGTCGTTGCCTCGGACGCCCGCCTCGCGTCCGTCTGAGAACCTGTCGAGCAGCAGGAAGTACAAAACCTCGTCCTCCCACGCTGCGGGTGACGGGTGGAACCGGCGGTCAAGCACCGCGGGCATGTCGATATCGGCAAGACGTTGCATGGCCATGGGAAGCCTCTCGGGGTGTCGGCGGGGTCCATCGGCTTACGGGCGGACGCTACCACCGCGGGCTGCCAGTTCGATCATCCTTCTGCTCCGCCTCCGCGGTACAGCCGGGGGACGGGAGAGTAGCCTGCATGTGATGAGGGCAGAGTTGCTTCGATTCGGGGTAATCGAGATCGATGGACGAAGCTACGAACATGATGTGGTGATCGATCGCGGAGTCGTCAGCAAGCGAGACAAGCGTGCCTCCAAGCGGTTCCGGGGGCGCTTCGGCCACACCCCCCTGTCAACCGCGGAGGACCTGCCGTGGGGCGGGCAACAGCTGATCATCGGCACCGGGTTCGACGGGGCGTTGCCGGTCCTGCCGAAAGTGCGCAGACAAGCCGCCCGGCGTGGGGTGAAACTCGTGGTCGTCCCGACCAGTGAGGCCTGCCGGTTGATCGAATCCATGCCCCGGGAAGAGATCAGGGCGGTCCTGCACGTCACCTGTTGAAGACCGAGAAGACCGTGTGGCAACCGAATTGAATACCTGCCCCAAAGTCTCCCAACCGATCCGGACGCCTGCCAGGAGACACGATGACCGCCAAGATCACGCTTCACAAGGGTGACATCACCACCGACGCGGTGGACGCCATCGTCAACGCCGCCAACAACTCGCTACTCGGCGGCGGGGGCGTCGACGGCGCCATCCACCGCGCCGCCGGCCCCGAGCTGCTGGCGGAATGCCGCACACTGGGCGGCTGCGAGACCGGCGACGCCAAGATCACCAAGGGCTACCGGCTGCCGGCCGCCCACGTGATCCACACCGTCGGCCCGGTCTATCGCGACGGGACGCACGGGGAGCCCGAGCTGCTGGCGTCCGCCTACCGGCGCAGCGTCGAGGTGGCGTCCGCGAACGGTTGCGCCCGGATGGCCTTCCCAGCCATCTCCGCAGGGGTCTACGGCTATCCGCTGGACGAGGTCGCGAAGATTGCGCTCACCACGGTGGACGCCGCGCTGGCCGATCACCCCGAAGTGGTCGAGGCCCGTTTCTGGCTGTTCAACGACCAGGTCCTGGGGGCCTTCGAACGGGCGCTGGCCGGGCTCGGACGCCACGCTCATTCGGCTTCGTACCAACCGGGGTGACGGGTCTCGTCGGCTCATCAATGCGACCGTTTTGCCCGCGACTGCGCAGGCGAAACGGTCGCGATATTGGCCTTTGGCCCTGTAGCAGACCCGGCTGGGCGCCCGACATCAGCGCAGGGCACCCCTCACGCCTGGTTCTGGAACTCGGTGTCGCCCTGGGCGAGGTTTTCACCGAGCAGATCAGGGGGCAGCGCTTCACGGACGGCCTGCGGCACCTCGCTTCGGGCCTCCGCTGCCAGTCGCTCGCGAGCGGCCACCGGATCTGCCACCAGCGCAGTCGGCCAGACCATCAGCGCACGCTTGATGACCACCGTGTCCTGCACGATGCCCAGCAGCGTGGCCACTCTCGCGTAGCCAGCAGCCTTCTTCTTGAATTCGGGGATCGCGCCCTCCACCGACTCAGCGGCGTAACGGGCGGCCTTGGCGCGGCGGCGCAATCGATGCGCCCACTCCAACGGCCCCTCCCCGCCGGTCGGTCCGTCCCGCCACTCCCTAGCAATGCGCTTCTCGGCCCACCGCACCCGGCCCAGCACCCGGTCGTCAGTCGGCGCCCCGCCGGACGCGCGCCAAGGGTTGTCCACCAGTTCGGCGACCACCTGCAGCACCTGGGCGGCCCGCTCGCTGCCCAGCATGCGGTCGGCGATGTGGGCGGTGCGCCGCGCCTCGGCCTCTAGTGCGGCGATCACGGCACGGGCTCCGGGACGTTCATCGAGCAGATCGGCCACCTCTTCGGCGATGACTTCTGCGTCCCGTGCCTGCCCCAGTTGGGCGTTGTACCAGTCGAGAAGTTCGATCAAGTTGTTGGCCAACCTGGGACGAAGCAGCGGTTGGTAGAGCCGCACGGTGGCTTTCAGGCGCCGGCTGGCGGCACGCAAGTCGTGGATCGACTCCGGCTGCCGACTGTGCACCTCCGCGGGCAGCGTCCGCATCAGTTCGAGTTGGTCCGCCCAGTATTGCTGGACGGCGGCGGCAGTCTTCGCCATGGACCGATGCTACCCGCGGGAGGTGGACTTGGGCGTTGGAACCGGCCAGACCGCAAACGCGTGGGCAGGCCCTGCGAGCGTCGATCTGTATTGGCTCCCCGGACTGGACTCGAACCAGTAACCCTCTGATTAACAGTCAGATGCTCTGCCAATTGAGCTACCAGGGATTGCTAGCGTCTTGGTCGACGCGAGATGTAACGGTACCAGATGAGTTTCCGGGGCCCAAACCGAGCTTCGGGCGCCTCCAGATCAGCCGCGTTACTCGAACTCAGCGCGCAGTTCCGCCACCAGGGTAACGACCTGCGACTCGACGCGGGGGTCACCCAGGTCGCAGCGTCCGACCCCCTCCGCCTCCCAGATGATCGGGGCGTCCGAGCCCGGCGGGCGACGTCCGACCAGCAGGACGGTGCCCAACCCGCCTTCCAGCGTCACGTGGCGGGCGACCGCAATTGAGGCCCGCACCCGCTCGGCGAACGCCTGCGGCAGCTGGCCAGGCCGCTCCAACCTGATCTCGCCCTTGGTCCCGTCGACCAATTCCCAATAGAGGCTCATGTTGCGTGCGTCGAAGCCGCCCCGCTGGACGTCCACCCAAGCCATCAGTTGCCAGCCCTCGACCCTGCGGACGGCCATCCGGTCGTGCAGTAGCGCGATCACGTCCTTGTCGTTGCGGGCAGCGATCAGGATGTCCGGCCGTCGGCCGATGATGCGCTGCAGCTCGGCGGACTCGTCGGCGGTGAGCCGGAAGACAGGTGGAGCAGCCATGCCACCCATTCTGCCGGGTGTCGAAGGCGACCCGGCGTCCCGCCATCAGCTTGCCGCGAGTAGCCGACGGGCCCGGCTCAGGCCGCGCTTCTCTATCCGCCTGACCGTCGATTCGCTGATGCCCAGCCGTTCGGCCAATGTTTCGCAGCTCGCCTGCGGCCCGCGGAACCCGTACCTGAACTCAAGCACGACGCGCTCCTGCGCCGGCAACTCGGTGAGCCAAGGCGGTGGCGTCGCCTGATCGTGCTCCTCGATGGACGCGTAGTCCTCTTCCCAGGACAGCACGTTCACCAAGGTATCGCTGAGCGCGCTTGGTCGCGCCAGCTGGAGACTTCTGGCGACGGCCGCCTCATCGCGGCCCAACTGCCGGGCAAGTTCGGCCACGTCCACCTGACGACCGAGCTGGGCCTCCAGATGCCGGCATGCACGGCGCACCTCCAGCGCCGTCCTGGCCTGGAAACGACTGGCGTTGAGCTCTCCACACCTCAGGAGGGCAGCCCCCATGATCGCGCCCTCCACCAGTGGATAGGCGAAGCTGGAGAACTTGCTGCCGCGGCAGTGGTCCCAACGCCGAATCGCTTCTCCGAGTCCGACGCAACCCTCTTGGAACAGTTCGTCGACCGGCAGGGTCGCACGGGTCGCCCACTGGTGGGAGATCGACGCAACCAGCTTCAAGTTGGCCAGGAAGAACCCGCGTTGCGCCGCGTGGCCGGCTGCCACCAGCTGTCGCAGTTCGGCTGCGGTGGCACCGAGCAGGTTCTCGTCACGATTCAGGGCCTCGGCGGCCAGGACGCCCGCCTCGATGGCGCGGGCCAGTCTGACCTCGTCGGCAGGGTTCAACAAATCAAATTCGGGGATGGTGATTTTCACGGTCCCAAGCCTGGTCCCCGGCGTCGGTCGGATTCGGGTCACCCACAGCCCCGAAACGGACAACACCGATCGCTGTGGATCGCTTGCGGAACCCTGTTCAGTCTGCTCCGCTGCTGGCGGCCTCCAGCGCCCGCCGCCGTGCCTCGAGGGCGATCAGTTCACTGAACGCCTGCTTGTGCGCGGACGCATGCTCGACCGGGTTGACCCGCTGCAGCCGGGACCTCAACTCTGTCAGCCGCCGAACCGTGCTGAGCAGTTGCAGACGCGCGGTGTAGGCGGACGCGTAGGTCTCGTCCGGGCTGCGCAGGATCGGCTCCACCAGCAGCGCCACCTGCAACTGCCGAAGCATCTCGTCCCCGGCATTGCTCTGAAGCCGCTCGGTCCAGCGTTCGGCTTGGAAGGCATTGGCCAGGATCACCTCGAACAGCGCCCGATAGGCGGGGTGCGTGAAGTCGTCGGGCAGCACCTCGTTCCATGCGGAGTCGAACAGAGTCGGGTGCTGCAGCATCAGCTTCAGCGTCCCGCGTTCGACCGCGGTGTTGCGGTCGTCGGCGTCCGGCCAAGGCAACGACAGGCCGTCCAGCGTGGGCCCGGCCGCAGCGTTCGGCGCCGGACGCCTGCTGGCCGGCTCGTCACGGGCTGCCGGCATCGGACGCCGCGTCTGCTGGGCGGCGATCTGCCGGACATCCTCGATGTCCATACCGACCAACTGAGCCAGGTCGTGCAGATACCCACGAACCAAGGACGCGTCCCGGATGCTGGACAGCAGCGGCGCAGCGGCCCGCACCGCCTGCAGCCGGCCATCGACCCGGTCGAGGTCGTACTGGCCGACCACGTTGCGCATCACGAACCGATACAACGGGATCCGGCGTCCCACCAGTTCACGAACCGCAGGCTCCCCCGCCTGTAGCCGCAGATCGCACGGGTCGAGGCCGTTGGGTTCGACCGCGACGTAGGTCTGCGCCACGAACGCCTGGTCAAGGTTGAAGACCTTGAGCGCGGCCGCCTGGCCGGCGGCATCACCGTCGAAGGTGAAGACCACCTCACCGTTGAACGCGTCATTGTTGCCCATCAGCCGCTGCAGCACACGGGCGTGATCGGGTCCGAACGCGGTGCCGCAGGACGCGACGGCGGTGTCGATGCCGGACAGGTGGCAGGCCATCACATCGGTGTAACCCTCCACCACCACCGCCTGTGACTTGCGTCCGATCGGCTGCCGGGCGAGGTCGAGCCCGTACAGCACGTGCGACTTCTTGTAGACCGGGGTTTCGGGGGTGTTGAGGTACTTCGCCGGCATCCGATCGTCGTCGTGGACGCGGCGGGCTCCGAACCCGAGCACCGACTGCGCCGAGTCCTTGATCGGCCACAGCACCCGCCCCTGGAAGAAGTCCCAGCCGGCCTCGCGTACCAGGCCCGCCTTGACGAGTTCCTCATCGCTGAAACCGGCGGCCCGCAGATGATTGCGCAACGCCTTGCCGTCCTTGGGGGCATAGCCCATGCCGAAGTACTCCGCGGTGGCCCGGTCGAAGCCGCGACCAGCCACGAACCTGCGGAAGACGACGGCCTCCGGTGTGGTGATTTGCCGCTGGTAGAACTCGGCGGCCGCCTGGTTGGCGGCGAAGATGCGCTGCCGTAGCCCCGGTTGCACGGCAGGACGCCCGTCGTCGGTGAACCGCAGCTGGACGCCGACCTTGTCGGCCAGCAGTTGGACGGCCTCAGTGAAGGTGAGGTTGTCGATCTTCTGGATGAAGGTGATCACGTCACCTCCTTCACCGCAGCCGAAGCAGTAGAAGAAGCCGCGGGCCGGCGTCACCTGGAAACTGGGGGTCTTCTCGTCATGGAAAGGGCAAAGGCCCTTCAACGAGCCCCCACCGGCATTGCGCAACTGCAGGTAGCCGCCCACCACGTCCTCGATGCGGGCACGCTCGCGGACCAACGCGATGTCCTCCTCGTTGATCCGCCCGACCATGGCCGCCAGTGTATTCCGCCGCTGTGTCACCAGAGCCGAGGGCCAAGACGACCGTCGGCGCACCGGCCGCGATCGGCGGCCGACCCCGTCGGTGGCAGGATGACCGGTGTGCAGATAGAACCGACCTGGAACCTTGCCATCGCCTTGGTCGTGCTGGTCATCCTCGGGACGCTCGTGGCATCGTGGGGCCGGCTCCAGATCAAGGGCCAGATCGTGGTCGCCGCGGTTCGGGCGGCCCTTCAGTTGACCGCCGTCTCCAGCATCATCGTGCTAGCCATCCAGCAACTGTGGAGCTCGGCACTGTTCGTGCTGGCGATGTTCACCATCGCAGTCTTCACCACCACCGGGCGGGTCGGCACCCGCAATGTGTGGTGGTGGTCGGCACTGGCGATGGCGTCCGGCGCGATCCCCGTGCTCTTGATCGTCTTCCTCACCGGGACGGCACCGTTCAACGGCCTCTCCCTCATCCCCATCGGCAGCATCGTCGTCGGCAACATGATGACCGCGCACACCCTCGCCGGACGACGGTTCTTCCCGGAGTTACGCGACAAAATCGGCATCTACGAAGGGGTCTTGGCCCTCGGGCTGCCCAGGCGACGGGCCATCTGGATGGTACTCGAGCCGGTGGCATCCGAACCGCTGGTGCCCACCCTCGACTCCACGCGCACGGTCGGGTTGGTGACGTTGCCGGGCGCCTTCATCGGTGTGCTGCTGGGTGGCGGCACGCCGCTGCAGGCCGGCGCTTCCCAGCTGTTGGTGCTGGTCGGGATCCTGGTCGGTCAGGTGATCACGGTGACCGTCATGCACCGCATGATCGCTGCCGCGTACCTGCTGCCGACCGACCTTCGCGGCGCGTTGCGCGCCTGACGGGCGGGCGTCGGTGCCAGATCTGCGGTTTCAGGCTCCGTGCCCGATGCCACGCGGCAGCCGCTGGTGCGCCCAACCGAGCAGTCGCTCGGCCTGGTCGAAGGCGAACCGGTCGGTCATGCCGGCTACGTAGGTGACCGCGGCGAGCACCCCGTCATCGGCACGGAAGGCAGCCGGCAGCGCCATCGGGTTGTCGGTGTAGAACGACACCAGGTCTTGCAGGACCGCGATGACCGCCTGCGACTGCGCGAGGGATTCACCGCGGGTGTAGATGTGTTCGTAGTTGAACTTACGCAGCGCCGCCAATGACTCGGCGGTGTCTGCGTCCATCCCGATCACCCCGCGGGCAGTGGCTGTCGCGCTCACCGCCCGGATGAGCACCCCGAGTTGCTCCCGGCGGCAGGTGCCGAGCCGTTCGACGACCAGCGCCGGCAACTCGTTGGGACGAACGATCTGTGCGGAGATGGCGTCCTCCAGGTCGTGGGCGCAATAGGCGATCCGGTCGGCCCAACTGACGATCTCACCCTCGATGGTGGCCGGCGCCGGACGCGACCAGGAGTGGTTGCGGATGCCGTCCAGGGTCTGCGCACACAGGTTCAGTTCCGCGAGCGCGACATCGGCGCCCCACGGTCCATGGTCGAAGCCGTCCGGCAGGAACGCGTCAAAGGCCTCCTCGGAGGCATGTCCCCCGGGCCCATGTCCGCAGTCATGCCCCAGGGCTATCGCCTCTGCCAAGGTCACGTTGGCCCCGACGGCACGGGCGATGGAGGTTGCGACCTGAGCGACCTCGAGGGCGTGGGTGAGGCGGGTTCGCTGATGATCGGTCGGGTGGACGACCACCTGGGTCTTGCCAGCCAGCCGACGGAAGGCTGTCGAGTGGACGATGCGGTCGCGGTCGCGCTGGAAGCAGGTGCGTTCCGGGTCGGGAGCCTCTGGGCGCGCCCGCTCCCCCGCGCCCTTGGCCAGCGTCGCACCGGGACGCAGGGTGGCGGCCTCACGTTCTTCACGGGCCTCGCGTCCGATCGGTTCACCGCTCTGGAGACGGACGCTGCTGTCTCGGTGGGCAACCACCAGGTCGCAGCCGTGACCCTGCATGGTTGCCGCCCAACTGATGGCCCGAGGGTTGAGCCGCGGCGCGTCGGAACTCATGGTGCCAAGGCTGCCACACGACACCGACAACGCGACGCGGATGACCACGCAGGGACTACGCGGCTGATCATCCGCATTGATCACCGCGGGCGCAGGCCCCGCCCAGGTCAGCCGCCGGAGATCTCCAATTCGGCAGCACTCAGGTCTAGTTCCAGCCCGCAACGGTCATCCAGCCACCCCCAAGGCATGGCGACCTTCGACCGCGGGCCGCCCTGGCGGCCGCGGGGGCGTCCGAGTTCGGCGACCGGGTAGCGGGCGTCAACATCGAGCTGGCCGAGCAGCTGGTCCAACTCCGCCAGGCTCGCGACCATCCCGAGGCTGTGCCGCAGCTCTCCCCCGATCGGGAAACCCTTGAAGTACCAGGCCATGTGCTTGCGCAGATCCTTCATGCCGTGCGGCTCGCCCCACAGCTGGGCCAGCAACTCGGCATGGCGCCGGACGATGGCCGCGACCTCGCCCAGGTCGGGCAGGGTGGTGACCGGCTCGCCGGCGAAGGCCGCCGCCAAGTCACGGAAGAGCCACGGACGCCCCAGGCAGCCCCGGCCGATCTCGACCCCGGCGCAACCGGTCTGTTGGACCATCGCGACCGCGTCGGCGGCCTCCCAGATATCGCCGTTGCCCAACACCGGGATCTCGACGGCCTGGACCAGTTCGGTGATGGCGTCCCAATCGGCCCGGCCGGAGTAGGCCTGGGCCACCGTGCGGGCGTGCAGGCAGATCGCGGCGACCCCGGCGTCCTCGGCGATGCGCCCCATGTCGAGGAAGGTCAGGTGCTGGTCGTCGATCCCGATCCTCGTCTTGACAGTGACCGGCACCCCGTGGCGATCGGCGGCCCGAACGGTGCTGGTCATGATCGCGCGCACCAGGTCGAGCTTCCAGGGCAGGACACCGCCGCCGCCCTTGCGGGTCACCTTCGGCACCGGGCAACCGAAGTTGAGGTCGATATGATCGACGCCGAAGCTGTCGCACAAGATGCCGACCGCAACCTCCAGCGAGGGCGGGTCGACGCCGTAGGTCTGCACCGAGCGGATCTTCTCCTGCGGCCAGAAGGTCAGCATCTCTGCGGTCTTCGAGTCACCCACCACCAGCCCGCGGGCGGTGATCATCTCGCAGACGTAGAGCCCTGCCCCCTGCTCACGGCAGAGCTGCCGGTAGGCGGCGTTGGTGACCCCTGCCATCGGGGCCAGGATCACCGGGGTGTCGACGACCAGCGCGTCCGGGTTCGACGGCGAACCCAGTCGAAGGGGCGGCAACAGCCGTGCACCGGTCGTGGTGGCCGAATCGTTCACCTGCCCAAGGGTATGTCAGCGCTCAGTGCCCGGCCCGGACGCGTCGCGCCTCGACGACCAGCACCTGGTCGGTGAACATCACGGGCGCCCGGAGCACACCTGCGGCCAGCTGGGCGCCGCTGAGTTCGATCGGTGCTGCCTGCCACGCCTGCGGCAACTGCACGATCTGGTCGCCGAAGACGACCTGGACGCGGTAGCGGGCCTCCGGCTCCAGACCGGGAAGCGGCAGCAGCCCGAGACCCATCGGCCCTGGCATGGCGACCATCGCGACCGAGAAGATTCCGCCGGAGTCGTCCACCATGCCATGCACGCGGAGCTCATCGTCAGGCCAGTCGAGGCGCACCATTCGCCCACGGTGCAGCAGAGCGCGGTGCTGCTTGTGCCAGTCGATCCACCCCTTCAGCACCGCCAGTTCCTCGGGGCCGGCTTGGGTGATGTCCCATTCGATCCCCAGGTGCCCGAAGACCGCGGTGGCGGCCCGCATCGGCAGCCCAAGGATGCGTCCGGTGGTGTGGAACGGTACCGAGGCGATATGTGAGCCGACCAGTTCGGGTGGGATAAGTTGCTTGGTCCACCAGTCGATCTGCTGACGTTCCAGTGCGTCGATGCAATCGGACGCCCAGACCCGGTCGGTGCGCTGCAAGACCTCGAGGTCGACGCGCGCACCCCCCGAAGCGCAGGACTCGATTTCCAGGCCGGGACGCACCGCACGCAACTCATCCATCAGCCGGTAGGCGGCCAGGGTCTGTGCGTGCACGGCCGGACGCCCGGAACCGGCCGACCCCGCGTCCACCAGGTCACGGTTGTGGTCCCACTTGAGGTAGTCGATCTCGTAGCGTCGCAGGATCTCGCTCAACTGGTCGCGCACTTGGGCGTAGGCCTGCGGGATGGCCAGGTTCAGCACCTGCTGGTGGCGGGACTCGACGGGCAGCCGTCCGCCCGTCTGCATCACCCACTCCGGGTGCGCTCGGGCGAGATCTGAATCCATGTTGACCATCTCGGGCTCGACCCACAACCCGAACTGCATGCCCTTGGCCTTGACCGCGCTGATCAGCGGATCCAGCCCATCGGGCCACATCTGCGGGCTGACCCACCAGTCGCCCAGCCCAGCGGTGTCGTCACGGCGACCTCCGAACCAGCCGTCGTCAAGCACGAAGCGTTCCACCCCGACTTCCGCGGCCCGGTCGACCAGTTCGAGCAGCTTGTCCAGTCGATGGTCGAAGTAGACCGCCTCCCAGACGTTCAGGGTCACCGGGCGAGCACTGGCCGGGTGCTGTGGCCGCGCGCGCATCCAGTCGTGGAAGCGGGCGGCGACGTTGTCCAGGCCTTCGCCGTGACTCGCGTAGACCCATGGGCCGAGATACTGCTCGCCCTGGCCCAAGATCACCTCGCCTGGCAGCAGCAACTCCCCACCGCCGATCACCTGCTGCCCGGTGTTCACGCGTTCGGCGTAGTGGACGTGGTTGCCGCTCCAAGCGGTGTGCACCGCCCAGACTGCGCCACCCGCATGGCCGAAACCCCGGGTGCCCAGGCAGAGCTGGTGGGCGGCGTCCGCCCCGGTGCGTCCACGGCGGTTCTCGCGGCGATGCTCCCCCATCACCAGAGGAAGGCGCTGCGGTTGGCGTTCCTTGGTCCATCGTCCGGTGAAGTCCAGCAGCTCGCGCGCCTGCCCCGGCACAGGCAGGGCCACCAGCAGTTCGTCCACCTGGTAGGCCTCCGCCCCCAGATTGCGGACCCCGGCCCGGGTGCGCAACAGCCCTTGCGGGGTCAGCTCGACGAGAAGCTCCAATTCGAGTTCAGCACCTTCGTCCCGGCACGCCACCCGAACGCTGCCCGCTCCGCTCGTGTGCACCCCGACGGTGACCGGCTGACCGTCCACCTCCAGCTCGACCACCTCGAAGCGGGGAGACCAGTCGCGCCCCCCGCGTGAACCCGACAGCCCGGGACGCCCCATCCAGCCGGCGCGTCCCTCCGGCACCAAGGCCAGCCGCAGCGGCACGTCGACACCATTGTTCATAACCGGCATCTGCTGCGCCCGGCGCAGGGCCTCCCAATCGGACGGGCCGACCTCTGCGGCTCGAAGGGCGATGAGCGCATCCATGGGCATCTGTGCCACCTAGCGGGGATCGAAAACGGATGCGGTCATTGTGTCATGCGGGGCTGAACCTCGGAGGCACTACTCGACCATGCTCAGCTGGCTGCGCTCGGGCAGCAACAGCGCGCTGCCGGCGGCTATCGCGAAGGAGACGGCGAAGACGCCGAAGACCAGCGGGCTGCCACCACCGGCAAGCAGGAACGGAACGCCAAGGGGGGCGATGATCGCCGCGACGCGGCCGGCCGCGGCGGCCGCCCCAGTGCCGGTGCCACGCATCGCGGTGGGGTAGATCTCGGGGCCGATCGCATACAACGCACCCCAGGCGCCAAGGTTGAAGAAGCTCAGGGCCATGCCTGCCAGCAGGATTCCGGCGGTGGAGCTCTGCAGGCCGAACAGGCCGGCGGCGACCCCCGAACCCAGCAGGAAGGTGGCCAGGGTCGGACGGCGTCCCCACTTCTCGATGAGCCAGGCGGCCACGGCGTAACCGGGTAGCTGGGCCAAGGTGATGATCAGGGTGTATTCAAACGAACGCACCAGCGAATGGCCTTGCCGGAACAACAATGTGGGCAGCCAGGTGAAGGCCCCGTAGTAGCTGAGGTTGACGAAGAACCAGACCGACCACAGCGCGATCGTGCGCTTGCGCAGCAACGGGGAGAAGATCGAGATCTTCTCTTGGGACGGTTCGATGCTGAGCGGGGTTTGGCTGACGGCAACCTCGAACTCGGCTTCCGGAACGACGTTGGAGTGCTTCTCGAACAGCCGCACCGAGCGTTCGGCCTCGGCGAGCCGGCCCTTCGACTCCAAGAAGCGCACCGACTCGGGCAACCCCTGGCGCACCACCAGGGCATAGAACGCCGGGACGATGCCCACCAGCAGCGCCCAGCGCCAGCCCGGCCAGCCACCGGGTTCTTTCGGCACCAGGAAGTAGCCGAGCAGCGCGGCAATGATCCAGCCGACAGCCCAGAAGCTCTCCAGCCAGACGACCATCCGCCCGCGGATGCGCTGGGGTGCGTACTCGCTGACCAAGGTGGACGCCACCGGCAATTCGGCTCCCAGCCCGAGGCCGACGATGAAGCGCAGCACGATCAGCATGGCGACCCCGGTGGAGAACGCGGCGGCGCCGGTGGCCAGCCCATAGACGAGCAGCGTCAGCGCGAAGACGTTTCGCCGGCCCAGCCGGTCGGCCAGCAGGCCACCGACCGAGGCGCCGATCATCATGCCCACGAAGCCGATTGAGCCGATCCAGCTGAGTTGGGTGTTCTCCAGTTTCCAGGTGGCGGCCAGGGCGGCCATCACGTAGCTGATCAGGCCGACGTCCATCGCGTCCAGCGCCCAGCCGATCCCCGAACCGACCAGCAGCTTGCCGTGTTCGCGTCCGAAGGGCAGCCGGTTCAGGCGTTCGGCACGAGTCGGCAGGGTACTGGCAGATCCGGGCAGTTGCTCGCTCATAGCGCCTCCATCAGGTCGGTTCGCCCTGAGCAATTATCTGCGCAGTGATGGTGAAGACCGGTTGGGTGTCTCAAACCCGGCGATGGCCCGCTGACCACCGACCACTTCGGCGTGCGGGTGCCGCTGCTGGCTGCTGGAGGTCTTGTGCGCGTGCTGGGGCGCGCCCGATCGCGCTGGTCGACACGCTGTGCGTCGAGCGAGATCCCACCGGCCAGCCGATGATCGATCGGGCGCAAGGACAAGTCATCGGGTGCGAGAACAGCCGCAGACCCGCACTTTGTGCACCCAGTTCCGCCGCCACCGGCGCTAGAGCGTGCCCACGCCAAGGCCCAGGCGGCTGACCCGATAGCGGTCCTGGAGTGCCTGCCCGCTGGGGAGGAACTGGCCGGGACGCCAGGTCCCGTCGGAGATCTGGGACGCCAAGTCGAGCTGAACTCGTTGGTAGAGCGGCTCGCTTCCCAAGCTCAGCAGCCGGGCAGGCGCTGCGCCAGGTACGACTGCACCTGTGAGATCGCCACTCGCTGCTGCGCCATCGAGTCACGCTCGCGGACGGTCACCGCGTCGTCGTCGAGACTGTCGAAGTCGACGGTGATGCAGAAGGGGGTGCCAGTCTCGTCCTGACGGCGGTAACGCTTGCCGATCGCTTGGGCGTCGTCGAAGTCGATGTTCCAGTATTGGCGCAGCTGGGCGGCCAAGTCGCGGGCCTTCGGCGACAGCGCCTCATTGCGGCTGAGCGGCAGGACCGCCGCCTTGACCGGCGCAAGTCGCGGATCAAGCTTGAGCACCACGCGGGTGTCGACCCCGCCCTTGGTGTTCGGCGCCTGATCTTCGGCATAGGCGTCGACCAGGAAGGCCATCAACGATCGGGTCAATCCCGCCGCGGGTTCGATGACGTAGGGCGTGTAATGCTCACCCTTGGCCTGGTCGAAGTACTCCAGCGTGGTCCCGGAGTGCTTGGAGTGCGTCGTCAGGTCGAAGTCGGTGCGGTTGGCGATGCCCTCCAGCTCGCCCCAGTCGGAGCCGGCGAAGCCGAACTTGTACTCGATGTCGACCGTGCGCTTGGAGTAATGCGACAACTTCGCCTTGGGGTGCTCGTAGAACCGCAGGTTCTCCTCCGCGATCCCGAGTCCGACGTACCAATCCTTGCGGGCGTCGATCCAGTACTGGTGCCACTGCTCGTCGGTGCCAGGCTCGACGAAGAACTCCATCTCCATCTGCTCGAACTCACGCGTCCGGAAGATGAAGTTGCCTGGGGTGATCTCGTTGCGGAAGCTCTTGCCGACCTGCGCCACGCCGAACGGCGGCTTCTGGCGGGTCGCGTTGAGCACGTTCTTGAAGTTGACGAAGATGCCCTGGGCGGTTTCGGGACGCAGATAGTGTAACCCCGACTCGTCCTCGATCGGGCCGAGGTAGGTCTTGAGCATCATGTTGAAGTCCCGCGGCTCGGTGTACTGGCCGCGGTTGCCACAGTTGGGGCACGGCACTTCGTTCAGCGCGACGGCGTCCTCGTCCAGACCGTGCCGGTGAGCGTACTCCTCGACGATCTGATCGGCGCGCCAACGCTTGTGGCAACTCAGGCACTCGATCAGCGGGTCGCTGAAGACCGAGACGTGGCCGGACGCCACCCAGACCTCTCGCGGCAGGATCACCGACGAGTCGAGACCCACGACATCGTCACGACCGGTGACCATGTAACGCCACCACTGGCGCTTGATGTTCTCCTTGAGTTCGACGCCGAGCGGGCCGTAGTCCCAGGCAGCCCGGGTGCCCCCATAGATCTCGCCGCACGGGAAGACGAAGCCCCGCCGCTTGCAGAGATTGATGACCTTGTCGAGAGTGCTTTCCGCCATGAAACGCCCCACTGTTCTGGTCCCCAGTTCGCGGGGACGGCTCCCCGGTACCTGGCTGGCATCGGGCCGACGGGCCGTGCCCCATCAGGGCCCAGCCGTCTCCTCCTTGACAGGCTAGCCGTTGGCCACAGAAACGCGAATCCGTGGGGCCGGTCGCGAACTGGCCAGCTGGCCAAGATCGAAAGATGAGCAACGAAGGTCGGACGACTTGCCAGCACCCAACGCCAAGGCGATAATGATTATCATGATTGCCTCCCGCACTAAGCGGCCCGTCCGACGCCTCGCAGCCGTGCTGCTCGGTGCCGCCGTCCTCATCACAACGGCCTGCACACCGAGCGGCGAATCAGGCGCCGGCGACGGGACTTCCATCGTCGTCGGCGCCTACCCGTTCCAGTTCGCCGCCGAGCGGGTGGCGGGCGACCTGGCCGTGGTGACCAATCTGCTTTCTCCCGGCAGCGACGGCCACGACCTGGAGCTTTCCCCGAAGCAGGTCACAGCGGTCACCAACGCAGACCTGGTGGTCCACCAATCGGGTTATCAGGCGGCCCTCGACGAGACGATCACGCAACAGCAGCCGGCGAGGGTCCTCGACACCGCCGACTTCCTGCAATTGCTCCCAGCCACACAAACAGAAGATGGCCACGATCACGGAGCCTACGACCCGCATGTCTGGCTGAACCCGATGAACCTCGCCGAGATCGGCGGGCAGATCGCCGCCGTGCTGGCCGAAATCGACCCCGACAACGCCGCCAGCTACGCAGCGAATGCCGCGCGCCTGACCGACGACCTGACCGGTCTGGACGACCAGTTCAGCGCCGGCCTCACCAACTGCCGCACCGACACCTTCATCACCAACCACGCCGCCTTCGGCTACCTCGCCGACCGCTACCACCTGCACCAAGTGGGCATCAGTGGCCTGTCGACCGAGGCCGAGCCCAGCCCTGCCCGCATCGCGGAGGTGCAGCAGATCGCCAGGGAACACGACCTGACCACGATCTTCTACGAGACGGCGGTCTCGCCCAAGCTGGCGCAGACCATCGCGTCCGACCTCGGCCTGAAGACCGACGTGCTCGACCCGCTGGAGACCCTCAGCTCGGAGTCGCGAGGGGACGACTACATTCAGGTCATGACTGCCAACCTCACCTCACTGCGAGACGCGAACGGATGCCAGTGAACCAACCCGTGATCAGCGCGCGGGGCGTCGACACTTGGCTGGGTGACCAGCAGATCCTCTTCGGCGTCGACCTCAATGTCGCAACCGGCGAGGTGGTGGCGCTGCTCGGGGGCAACGGCTCGGGCAAGACCACCCTGCTGCGGACACTGCTGGGCCTGATCCCCCACCAGTCCGGACAGATCGAACTGTTCGGGCAGCCCGCAGCCCGGTTCCGCGACTGGTCGCGGATCGGCTACGTGCCGCAACGTGGCCGGCTACAGGTGGCGAACGCGACAGTGGACGAGGTGGTCATGCTTGGACGCCTGGCGCGCCGGCGCCTGTTCCGACTGCCCGGCAGCACCGACCGCGCCGCCTGCGATGAGGCGGTGGAGCGGGTGGGTCTGACGGGGCTGGGCCCCCGTCCCATGTCGCAACTGTCGGGGGGCCAGCAGCAACGCGCGCTGATCGCTCGCGCGCTGGCCGGCCGGGCCGACCTGCTCGTCCTCGACGAACCCTTCGCAGCACTCGACGTGCGCACCCAGACCAGCCTGGCCAGGCTCCTCGGGCGACTACATCAGCAGGGCCTGACCATCTTGGTCGTCCTGCATGAACTTGGTGCCATGGAACCGCTGTTGGAGCGCAGCGTCGTGCTGCAATTGGGCCGAGTGATCCACGACGGGCCATTGGCGTCCGGACCGCCACTGGACGGCTGCCACACACCCGACTGCACTGATGTGGGCAGAACACTCGAACCGCAGTTGACTCAGGTCACCGGGGGGACGAACTGACATGGGCATGCTGGCGCTCGACTTCATGGTTCGTGCACTGATCGCCGGGGCGCTCACCGGGGTGATGGCACCTGCGGTGGGCACCTACATCGTGCAACGTCGGCTGAGCCTGCTGGGCGATGGCCTGGGGCACGTCGCCATTGCCGGGGTCGGGCTGGCGCTGCTGACCGGCCGGGCGCCCGTCCCCATCGCGATTGCGGTCACGGTTGTCGGGGCGGTGGCGATCGAGTTGCTCCGTCAATCCGGGCGGGCATCCGGTGACGTGGGCTTGGCGATCCTGTTCTACGGCGGGCTGGCCTCCGGCGTCCTGATGGCCGGGCTGGCCGGGCAAGGCGCCGGCACCCTCTCCCAGTATCTGTTCGGCTCCCTCACCTCGGTCAGCAATCCCGACCTGGCGGCAGTGGCGGTGATGGCCGTCGTGGTGCTCATCACCGCGCTCGGCCTGTCACCACAACTGTTCGCGGTCTGCGCCGACGAGGACTACGCCCGCGCTCAGGGGTTACCCACCCGGGCACTGAATTTGATCATCGTCATCATGGCGGCGGTCACGGTGGCGATCTCGATGCGAACCGTTGGACTGCTTCTGGTCAGCGCACTTATGGTAGTTCCGGTGGCCACCAGCCAGAACCTGGTGTTGGGTTTCCGCCGCGGCTTGGCCACGGCGATGGGGCTCGGCCTGATACTGGCCCTGGCCGGCGTGGTGGCGTCCTATTACCTCGACACTGCAACAGGGGCGACGATCGTGGTGCTCGGGGTCATCGTCTTCGTCGGGACACTTCCGGTGAACTCCGTGCTGGAACGCCATCGACGAGCCAACCGGCTCGAGGCCGACGAGGAGCGCATCTTTGAGCGTGCCGAGCCTCACGACTCGTTGTCGGACGCCCACTTGCACCCGGCGGTGCTGCACGGAGACCATGTCGACTATCTGCACGATGGGCATCGGCATGCCCCCCATGGGGACCACTTCGATGAGCACTGAGGCCCATCCCCCGCTTCCGCGGCTGACCCGGCAGCGTCAGCTGATCCTCGACCGGCTGGCCGAGGCCGACGAGTTCCTGAGCGCACAACAGGTCTACGGGTTGCTGCGAGCCGATGGCGAGTCGATCGGGCTGGCCACCGTTTACCGCGGGCTGCAGTGGCTTGTGGACGTCGGCCTGGTCGACAGCATCCGCAATTCCGAGGGCGAAACTACCTATCGCCGTTGTTCACCGGTCCACCATCACCACCTGATCTGCCGGCGTTGCGGACGCGCGGTCGAGGTGGCCGGGGAGCCTCTTGAGGCGTGGTCCCGACAGGTCGCCGCCGAGCACGGCTTCCGCGAGCCCGAGCATTTCGTCGAGGTCTACGGCATCTGCTCGTCCTGCTGAGGCCAGAATCGGGGCATGAGCAATCCTTGGCAGCTGTATGACGACCTCGTTGACGCCCTGCCCGAAGACGTCGTGGTGGACGACTGCGTCGTGTCCCGTTTCGCGCGGGTGGCCACCAGCGCCGGGGGCCACGGTCTGGCCTTGGCAGATCGTGCGGGCCGGCGCGCGGCTCGCGTCCCCGGGTCGGTGATCGGACAGGACCTGCGCAGTGTGGCGGCGCTGGCCAAGTCGTGGGACTTCGAGCTGGCCGCACTCGGCGTCGCCGCCATGAACTCCTGGTTCAACACCGAGCAGCGGGTGCTCGACTCGGCCGCGACACTGATCGGGGACGCACCCTGTCCCGGCTGCTGGAGCTGGCGGCGGATGCTCGGACCGTGCTGGTCGGCCCGTCCACCCCGTTCGCGCCCGAGGTCTACGGTGGCAGGGTGGACGAGATCGGTGGGGCGTGGGTCGCCGACGCCGCCATGGCGGGGCAACTGGCACGCATGGGGGCCTCGATGCGGTCGATGAAGCAGGTTTTCACTAGGTTCAACGCATCTTTCGATCATGGAGGACGGGAATGACGATCCCGGTCGATGTCGACCAGCTTGCCAAGGTGTTGGGCCGCTTCGGGCCCGGCTATCTGCTCACGTTGAAGCCTCCGCAAGCCGACGGGCCAGCGGTGAAGGTGCACTGCGTCGATCCCGTCTTCGACGATGGACGCCTGCTGGTGCCCTGTGAGCATCGCTCCGCCATCGACAACGCCGGCCAGGACCCGCGGGTCACGATCGTCTGGCCGCCGCTGGTGCATCATGGCCACAGCTTGATCGTCGACGGAAGCGCCGCCGTCCACCGCGACCGGCTGGTGGTGGACATCGTTGGTGCGATCCTGCACCGGCCGGACGCCCACTCAGACGGGCCCGATTGGGTCTTCGGCGATTGAGCATCCCTGTTGCTCAGCAACCTCGCAGCAGACCCACAGCAAACTCACAGTTGGAACGGATTGGCTGGATCGACAACTCAGGAGGCAAGAATGAGCAACGAACCAACTCCCAACCCGTGGAGCCGCCCGGCCACGCCGGCCTGGGACGCCAGCGCGCCCGGGCTGGACGGCTCAGGCGCCACGGGCACCCCATACCCCAGCGCACCAGGCACCCCATACCCCAGCGCACCAAGCACCCCATACCCCAGCGCACCAGGCACCCCTTACCCCAGCGCACCAGGCACCCCTTACCCGAATCCATCCGGCGGGCAGTACCCGCCCGGTGCCGGCGCCAGCGCCCCGGCCGCCTTCACGACAACGAGCACTGTCGCGCCCGAGCTGCCTGGTCAGGCTGAAAAGTCGGCGAAGGCCGGCCGGGGCAAGATTGCCGGTTTGATGCTCGTGGCGCTGCTGGCAGGGGCAGTCGGAGGCGGCGCGGCGGGCTACACCGTCACCCAGCTCGGCTCACCCGCGCAAGTCACGCAGACCGAGGTGGTGCAGGCGGACCCGTCCAACCCTGACTGGACAACGGTGGCCGATTCAGCGACCCAGGCGGTGGTAGCCATCCAGGTGGTCGGCAGCGACGGAACCGCCGGCCAGGGTTCGGGTGTCGTCATCGACGGCGCGGGCCACATAGTGACCAATAACCACGTGGTGGCGTCCAGCAGCGCGAGGTCCGCTATCACCGTGGTGCTCGGCAACGTCGCATACTCTGCGACGATCGTGGGCACCGACCCCACCACCGACCTTGCGGTGATCCAGCTGAACGAACTCCCGGCTGATCTGGAGGTCATGGGCTTCGCCGATCTGAGTTCGGTTCAAGTGGGTGATCCGGTGATGGCCATCGGGAACCCGCTGGGCCTCAACGACACCGTAACAACGGGCATCGTCTCGGCCCTCAACCGTCCGGTGTCGACCCGCGCAGTGACCGACACGCCGACCACGCAGCAGGGCGAAGTGGTGGTGACCGCAGCCATTCAGACCAACGCCGCGATCAACCCGGGCAACTCGGGCGGCGCGCTGGTGAACACATCCGGTGAACTGGTGGGCGTCACCTCCTCGATCGCCACGCTGTCGTCCTCGTCCGATTCCCAGTCAGGCAACATCGGGTTGGGCTTCGCGATCGGGGCCGACCAGGTGCAGTATGTGGCCGAACAGCTGATCTCCCAGGGGTACGCCGACCATCCCCAGGTCGGCCTATCCGCGACCGATGAGAGTGGCAGCGGCCAACTCGGTGCCCGAGTGGTCCGGATCACCCAAGGTTCCCCTGCCGAGCAGTCCGGGGTTCAGGTCGGCGATCTGATCACCGCTGTTGACGGCGTGCCGGTCCCGTCCACCGAGTCGCTGGTGGCGCTGGTGCGAGCCGGCCGGGTCGGCGAACCGATCGAGTTGACCCTGATTCGCGGCGGCCAGACGCAAACAGTGACGGTCACGCCAGTGGCGGCGCCCCGCTGACCGGCTGGGGCTGGTGTCAGGATTCAGCGTTCGACCAGGCGCAGCGACCGCAGGCCGCGATCCAGGTGCCAGGACGCGAAGGCTGCCACCAGCCCACTGGCTTGCTGGCAGACTGCCTCAGGTACATCGGCGGTGGCCTGCCAATCCCCGCTGATCAGCGCGGACAGCAACTGCCAAGTCGGCGGGGCGGGCAACACGGTTCGTGGCGGACGACACTCGACACAGACCATGCCGCCGGTCTCGGGGGCGAAACCGGCGTGCGGGCCCTCTGCACCACAGCGGGCACATGAGGTGAGGGCTGGCGCATAGCCGGCGACCGACAACGCCCGCAGCAGATAGGAGTCGAGCACCATGGTGGCCGGACGCGGACCCACCGGCGTCCCCTCGCCCAGCGTGCGCAACGCCCCGAGCAGCAGCCGGTACTGCCGAAGGGCAGGTTCGCGTTCCTCGGCGACCAGCCGGTCGGCGGCCTCCAGCATCGCCTGACCTGCCGTGAACGCACCGTAGTCAAGCCGCAGTGGCCCGTCGTAGGCGTGCAGCGTCTCGACCTGGGTCACCACGTCGAGGCTGCGTCCGTTGGCGAACTGGACGTCCACATGACTGAACGGCTCCAGGCGTCCCCCGAACTTGGACGAGGTGCGCCGAACCCCCCGGGCGACTGCTCGCACCTTGCCATGGCTGCGGCTCAGTAGTGTGATGATGCGATCGGCCTCACCGAGCTTGTGGGTGCGCAAGACCACGGCATGGTCTCGATAGGTCGGCACTCGTCCATTGTCTCCCGGGCACCGAAGCAGCCCGGCACCGACACCCGCACCCCGCCGCTGCCGACGCCGGGGCGGTCGGCGGGGCTACGGTTTAGTCATGGCTGCCCGTGTCCGTCCCGCCAAGCGCGCCCCGATCCCGCACCCCAGCGGTGCCCGTCCGCCGGCGATTCCCCAGTCGGCGCTGCCCAAGCATGTCGCGATCGTGATGGACGGCAACGGCCGCTGGGCCAAGCAACGCGGCCTGCCGAGGACCAAGGGTCACGAGGCCGGTGAGGCGGTGCTGTTCGAGGTGATCGAGGGCGCCATTGAGTTGGGCATCAAGTATCTTTCCGCCTACGCCTTCTCGACCGAGAACTGGAAGCGGAGCCCCGAGGAGGTCTCCTTCCTGATGGGCTTCAACCGCGACGTCATCCACCGCCGCCGCGACGACCTGGACGCGCTCGGAGTCAAGGTGCGTTGGGCCGGACGTCGGCCCAAGCTGTGGGCCAGTGTGATCCGCGAGCTCCAGGACGCCGAGGAGCAGACCGAAGACAATGACGTGCTGACCATGCAGTTCTGCGTCAACTACGGCGGACGCGCCGAGATCATCGACGCGGTCAGAGCGATCGCCCGCGACGCCACCGCCGGCCGGATCAACCCGGACCGGATCACCGAGAAGAGCTTCCGTCGCTACCTGGACGAGCCTGAGATCCCCGACGTTGACCTGTTCGTCCGCAGTTCGGGCGAACAGCGAATCTCGAACTTCCTGATCTGGCAGTCGGCCTACGCCGAGTTGGTCTTCGTCAACAAGTTCTGGCCTGACTGGGACCGACGCGACCTTTGGGCTGCCGTGGAACGGTACGCGTCCAGGGATCGAAGGTTCGGTGGTGCAGTGCCAAACGAGTGGCCGCCCGGAGCCTGACCCCAGGCGCGCCAACCGATCGATTGGGCAGGCCGGTTCAGCGTTGCCCTTCCATCACGATTTGGTCTCGATCCCGGCCAAAGCTGTCAGCGAACCGCTAAGTTCCGTTTCATTACTGTCAACACCTGAAGGTGTAACCGGTCACAGCAAAGCTGCTGAGAAGGAGCCGTCGATGTCCACCGAGACTGGCCTGGAATCCGTGGATTACCTCATCTCCACCGAACCGGGTGACCACGATCGTGTAGTAAGCCACCGTCAGCATGAGCCGTTGTGCTGGAGTCTGGACGGAACTTGGCGATTCCACTTCTCCCCCACGACCAGCGCCGCCCCCGCCGACGCGGCAGAGGTCGACCTCGACGACTCGGGCTGGGAACCGATTCAGGTGCCCAGCCACTTCGTGCTGACCGACGACTCCCGCTGGGGTCGGCCCATCTACACCAACGTCAAGTTCCCGATCCCTCTCGACCCACCGCACGTGCCGGACGCCAACCTCACCGGCGATTACCGCCTCGAGTTCGAACTCCCCGGCGCCGAGACCACCACCGAAGGCATTCGGCCCGGTGAGCCGTGGCAGGGCTGGCGCGACTTCCAGCGCGTCCTGCTGCGCTTCGACGGGGTTGAGTCGATCGGCTTGGTGCACTTGAACGGCAAGCGGGTCGGGGTGGTGCGGGGGTCGCGGCTACGCACCGAACTCGACGTCACCGACCTGCTCAGGCCGGGACGCAACCTGTTGCACGTCCGGGTCCACCAGTGGTCTGCCATGACCTACGTGGAGGACCAGGACCAGTGGTGGCTGCCCGGTATCTTCCGCAGTGTCTGCCTGATCCGAGCGTGATCATCTGGTCACTCGGCAACGAATCCGGCACCGGGGCCAACCTGGCCGCCATGTCCGCGTGGACCCACCGCCGCGACCCCGGACGTCCTGTGCACTACGAGGGCGATCACGCCGGCCGCTACACCGACATCCTGAGCCGCATGTACCCCCCGCTGGAGGGCCTGGAAGACCTGAGCGACGGCTTGGGCTCCGCTCTCACCGACATCCCCGGCCAAGCGGCCCGGCAGACCGATCGTCCGATCATGCTTTGCGAGTTCGTGCACGCCATGGGCAACGGACCCGGCGGCGTAGCTGGCTACGAGCACCTGTTCGACACCCTGCCGGGCGTGATCGGCGGCCTGGTCTGGGAGTGGCGCGACCACGGCCTGCGCACCACCATCAACGGCCAGCCTGACTTCGGCTACGGCGGCGACTTCGGCGAGGTCTTCCACGACGCGACGTTCGTCATCGATGGCCTGACCACCCCAGACGGACACCCAAGCCCGGCGATGGCCGAGGTCGCCGCCCAATTCACCCCGATCCGCCTTGAGATGGATCAAGAGGTGGTCTTCATCCGTAATCTGCGGCACAGCGCCGACACGTCCGATCTGGTCTTCACCGTGGTGGTCGACGGGCCGGACGGCGAGGTCGGTCGCGAAGAGATGGACGTGCCGGTGATCGAATCCGGCGACGAGATCGCGGTGGTCCTGCCCAGCGTCGCACCATCGGCCCACGAGCGGTGGCTGAGTGTGGTGGCGAGCTTGGGCGATGACAGCGCGTGGGCGCCGGCCGGTCACGTGGTGGCCCGCGCCCAGGTCATCATCGAACCAACCCACGGCCCAGCCGCAACACCGCGTCCGCGTCCGGCGCACCTCGACGGTTGGCAGGTCGGGCCGGTCACGCTAGACCCGGTCACCGGGCGCCCGTCCAGCTGGGCGGGTGTGCCGGTCAGCGAATCGGACACCACACTGTGGCGGGCTCCCACCAGCAACGACTCATTGCGCACGTTCGGTTCCTATGAACTGGCCGACGTGGTGGCCACCAGAGGATTGGGCGTCGATGCACCCTCCTCTGCTGAGCGCTGGCGCGACGCCGGGCTCGACCGGTTGGTCTCCCGACTCGTGGAGTTGCGGCACGACGGCGACCGCATCACCGTCCGGCGCCGGCAAGCCCCGGCACAGGGCACCTGGGGTGTCGAAGTCATCGAACAGTGGACCGAACTCGAAGGCCAGGCGGCCCTCGGCATCGACATCGTCCCGTTCGGGCGCTTCGACTGCACGTGGCCGCGGGTCGGCTGGCATCTGTTGTTGCCCGGCGGATACTCCGAGGCCAGCTGGGTAGGCACCGGCCCGGGCGAGGCGTATCCCGACTCGGACGCCGGAGTCTGGCTGGGCAGCTTCAGCGCCGACATCGACGACCTGTGCTTCGGCTACATCGTCCCGCAGGAAACTGGGCACCGACCGAACCTGCGCCGGTTGGCGATCAGCGGGGCGGGACTACCAACCCTGCAGGTCTCCTCCAGCGGTCCGCACCATCCGGGCTTCACTCTGGCCCGCCATGACGCCCACGAACTCGATGCCGCCAGCCACTGCAGCGAACTGGGCACTAGTCGCGGGGTCCACCTGTATCTGGACGCCGCCCAGCACGGGTTGGGCAGCCGTTCGTGTGGCCCCGATGTACGACCAGAGTTCCAACTGTGGGCCAAGGCAGTGCGAATCGACCTTCAGCTTGGGGTGATGCGATGAGCCGTACGACGATCAACGACATCGCCGCGCTCGCCGGGGTCTCCAAGGGCACCGTCTCGCGCGTCCTGAACGGCCATCCGCGAGTCTCCGAGCGCTCACAAGAGGCCGTCTGGCAGGCGGTGACGCAAACCGGCTACCGGGCGAACGTCCATGCCCGTTCGCTGGCCACCGGGCGCAACAATGCGATCGCCCTGTTGATCGCCGCAGCAAGTGAACAGCTTTTCAACGACCCGACCTTCGCCGAACTCATTGAAGGAGTGCGCGACGGACTTCTCGACAGCGATCTCAGTCTGGTGATCCTGATGGGGGGCAGCGAAATCGAGGATCACCGCACTGTCTCCTACATCAAGGCTGGTCACGTCGACGGTCTGATCCACCTCAATCCCTTCATCGACGACCCGATCACCGCGGGGCTGGCTGACAGTGCGCTTCCGTTGGTCTTGTGCGGTCCCCGTCCGCCCATCCCGTTGCCGCGCCGGAACTGGCTGGTGACGATGGACGATGTGGGTGGCGTCCGCCAAGCGCTGGACCACCTCGCATCCCGGGGAGCGCGCACGATCGCGATGATCGGTGGCGATCCGCGCGGAGTCTCGGCCGGCATCAGGTTCCAGGCCTACCGCGACTGGCTGGGCCCGAACTTCGACCCAGACCTGTTCGAACCTGGTGACTACGGCACCGGCTCCGGAAACGTCGCCTTCGGACGTCTCCTGGACCGTCGTCCGGGCATCGACGCGCTCTTCTGCGCCTCCGACCGCATGGCCATCGGGGCGCTGGAGACCGCCTACAGACGGGGCCGGCACGTCCCCGGTGACCTGCTGGTGATGGGCTTCGACGACCACCAGATCGCCGCGCAGGCAGACCCGCCGCTCAGCACGATCCACCAACCCATCCGCGAGATCGGACGCACCGCGGCCAGCACGCTGCTCGCAGCCATGGCTGGCGAAACACCATCCGACAAGATATTCCCGACCCAACTCGTCGTCCGTGGCAGCACTTGGCCCCAGTCGACTCCAACCGATTCCCACTGAACCCAACCAACCATCCAACCAAGGAGGAGAACCCATGTCACATCTCAAGCCCACGGGGTCGCTGCCGAGCTTCAGCCGCCGCACCCTGATCAGAGGCGCCCTGGCCGCCGGGTTAGCCAGCACCGGCGCCGGCTCCCTCGTTGCCTGCGGCGGCGGCGGGGGCAGCAGCTCCGGTGGCGGCACCGTAGGTGGCGAGGTCACCTTGGGCGTGTACCAAGGCGACGAGGTGCCCCGCAAGGCCATGCAGGCGATGATCGACGGCTACGCACACGGCAGCAACGTAAAGATCAACTTCGTCGACCACGAGACCTTCAAGAACAACATCAACAACTACCTGCAGGGCAACCCCGACGACGTGTTCACCTGGTTCGCCGGCTACCGCGCCCGCTTCTTCGCCCAAAATGGGCTGGTCAGCGACCTGTCGGATATCTGGAAGAACTTCGACGGCATGCCCGAGTCGATGAAGAACGCCTCGTCGACCACCGACGGCAAGCAGATCCTCGTGCCATCCACCTACTACCCGTGGGGTGTGTTCTACCGGCCGAGCGTCTGGCAGGCCCGCGGCTACACCGAGCCGAACAGCAAGGCCGAATGGCTGACGCTGTGCGAGAAGATGAAGGCCGACGGCATCATCCCGCTCGCCTTCGCCAACAAGGGTGGCTGGGAGTCGATGGGCACCTTCGA
>JAEAMF010000720.1_pt1 | contig 33739 bp, 36 predicted proteins | sample 8958721 | NCBI WGS metagenome assembly JAEAMF01 (sample SAMN16933255, study PRJNA681124) | bioreactor sludge metagenome | isolation source: anaerobic bioreactor treating anionic surfactant - SDBS | place: India: Bengaluru | collected 2019-02-28 | reverse complement strand
GACCAATAAACAATATTAAAAATCAATCTATTTAATTACACCCAACGGGTTAAATGTATTTTAAACCGATGAGCAAACCTCATCGGTTTTTTTTATTTTTTCACGTTCTTAACACCTTTACCAAAGTTTCGAACTTTGGCAAAGATGATCCAATTAAAAAACTTTATATTTTTTGTAACCTTTTGCAACATGCTGCGTATAACTACCAGTTAACAACAAAGGAAGGGGTTATTTAAACATGAGACAACTTAAAATTACCAAACAGGTAACCAATCGTGAAACGGCATCGTTAGACAAATATTTACAAGAAATTGGAAAAGTAGATTTAATTACTGCCGACGAAGAAGTAGAATTAGCACAACGCATTAAAGCGGGCGATCAGCGTGCTTTAGAGAAATTAACAAAAGCTAATTTACGTTTCGTAGTATCGGTAGCAAAACAATACCAAAATCAAGGTTTAACATTGCCCGATTTAATCAATGAAGGAAACCTAGGTTTAATTAAAGCCGCGCAACGTTTCGATGAAACACGTGGTTTTAAATTTATTTCATACGCTGTTTGGTGGATCCGCCAATCTATCTTATCAGCTTTAGCAGAACAATCACGTATCGTACGTTTACCATTAAATAAAATTGGATCTATCAACAAAATCAACAAAATGTATGCGTTGTTAGAACAATCAAACGAACGTCCGCCATCGGCAGAAGAAATCGCTAAAGAATTAGACATGACGGTAAACGACGTGAAAGAGTCAATGAAAAACTCGGGTCGTCACTTATCAATGGATGCACCTTTAGTAGAAGGAGAAGATTCAAACTTATACGATGTATTGCGTTCGGGCGAATCTCCAAATCCAGATCGTGAATTGATTCATGAATCGTTAAGAACAGAAATTGAGCGTGCTTTGGAAACATTAACGCCACGCGAGGCTGATGTTGTTCGTTTGTATTTCGGTTTGGGCGATCAGCACCCAATGACGTTAGAGGAAATTGGTGAAACGTTTGATTTAACGCGCGAACGTGTGCGCCAAATTAAAGAAAAAGCAATCCGCAGATTAAAACATACATCTCGCAGTAAAATCTTAAAAACTTATTTAGGATAATATAATTTTAAAAACTCGTTATTTAGGTAACGAGTTTTTTTTATGTACACTTTGTAACAAATCAAAATAAACGATACTAACATTTTGTAAAAATTATTCTAATTGAAAGCTACCGAAAAAGACTTTTTGGACTTGATGCAAAAACACAAAGGAATTTTATATAAAATTTCTAGGATGTATTTTGACCATACCGAAGACCAAGAAGACTTGATTCAGGAAATGACTTTTCAATTGTGGAAATCGTACCAAAACTTTAAAGGCGACAGTCAGTTTTCTACTTGGATGTACCGTGTTTGTTTGAATACCGCCTTAACCTTCTTTAAAAAAGACAACAAAAAACAAGACAAATACGAGCTACACGAAAATTACGACCGTATAGACCACGACGATAGTGCTTTTAAAGAAGAACAGTTAAAATATTTTTACGATGCCGTGCAAGAACTCAACAAAGTAGAAAAAGCCTTAATTTTCTTGTTTTTAGAAGGAATGAATCATAAAGACATTGCCGAAAATTTGGGTATTAGCGAAGTAAACGCACGTGTAAAATTAAACAGAACCAAGGAAAAATTACAAACCATCATAAAAAAGAACGGATATGAATTTTGATGAGTTACAAAAAAAATGGAACAACCAGCCCGAAAAAGACATTAATATAAAACCGGAATATTTAACCAAAAGTAAATCGTTGGCAGAAAAAATCATTAAAAGTTTTAAACGCGAAGCTTTTATTTGGGCAGTAAGTATTGTGTTTATTTTGGTGGTTCCAATGATAGAAATGTACCAAATTAAAGGCGTTTTAAGCCTTATTTATTACTTTTTGGTGTGCCAATTTATCGTTTTTGGCTTGTATTATTACCGCAGATTTTACACAATTAGCAAAATGATAAAAAAACCTAATACATTTACTAGTCGTGAAAGTATTATTAGGTTGTACTATGAATTACATTTTGCAATAGAAACCTATCGCTCGTCTATTTACATTTTGTTGCCAACGTCTATAGCTTTGTTTGTAATTACGGCAGGTAAAGATAAAACGTACGACTTGGTAGATAAATTCTATCATTTTAAAGAAACTTTTCAAACCGACCCAACGTTTATTTACATGGTGTTTATTTTGGGAATAGTAACAATTGTACTGTTGATTTTGTTTTCGGAATGGATCATCAAGAAGTTTTACGGCAGATACCTCAAAGAATTAAAACAATTAATGGACGAATTTGAAGATTAAAAAAAGCAGCTCAATTGAGTTGCTTTTTTTAGTAATAGGTAATGGTTCTGTTATATATATCGTTGTATTCACCTTGAATTGTTTTTGAAATCCAGTTTGCTTTTTTATCAAACTTATAAGAAATTTCATTGTTTTCTTCTTTAATCAATTCTCCATTTTCGTAGACTTTACTCATTACTATATCGCCTTGTTCGTTATAAAAGTGATGATAAACTTTTGTTGTTCCATTCCAAATATTTGTCAATTTCTGTTCTGTTTTCCTTCCTTTTTTATTGTAAACAAACTCCCATAAGCCGATAATTTCACCATCGGCATGATAATTTATGACTTTAGTTTGAATATTTTTTTTGTTATAATATTCTTCAAAATGCTTTCGTTTAACACCATCCCACTCTAAATATTTTGTAAGAATATAACCTTCTCTTGTTGTGGTTTTTTCAACTATATAATCATTTAAACTCTTTTTTTGAGGTTCTAAAACAAAACCTTTCTTATCAAAATAATAAAACACTTCATTCTTTTCGCAAGTAACTGGTGATCCGGCAAGTGCTATTGCAGGACATTTCTCATGAACTTCCTGAATACTTTTTACCTTTCCCTTTAGATTCATTTTGTTTGTTGTTTGCCCAAAAGATATTGTTGCAAACAAAACACCAATAATTAAAATACTTTTTCTTATCATATCATTTTTTTCTGAAATAAAGATATAAAAAAAAGCAACTCGATTTTGAGTTGCTTTTCGTTTTATGAGATAACAATATTAGTATCTGTAATATTCTGGTTTAAATGGTCCTTGAACTTCAACACCAATATAATTTGCTTGTTCTGTAGACAACGTTTCTAACTCAACACCTAATTTAGCCAAGTGTAAAGCAGCAACTTTTTCATCTAAATGCTTTGGTAACATGTACACATTGTTCTCGTATTTATCAGCATTGTTCCATAATTCAATCTGTGCTAATGTTTGATTTGTAAACGAGTTACTCATTACAAAACTTGGGTGACCTGTTGCGCAACCTAAGTTTACTAAACGACCTTCGGCTAAAATAATAATATCGTTACCGTTTACATTGTATTTATCAACCTGCGGTTTGATTTCGATTTTTGAAGCGCCGTGGTTTTTGTTTAACCAAGCCATATCAATTTCATTATCAAAGTGACCAATATTACAAACAACGGTTTTATCTTTCATTTTTTCGAAATGACGCCCCACAACAATGTCTTTGTTTCCGGTAGTTGTAATAATAATATCAGCATTACCAACAACAGTATCTAATTTCTTTACTTCGTAACCGTCCATCGCAGCTTGTAAAGCACAAATTGGATCAATTTCTGTAACGGTAACAATAGATCCTGCTCCACGAAAAGATGCTGCCGTACCTTTGCCCACATCGCCATAACCACAAACAACCACACGTTTACCAGCCAACATTAAATCGGTAGCACGGCGAATGGCATCAACAGCCGATTCTTTACATCCGTATTTATTATCGAATTTAGATTTGGTAACCGAATCGTTCACATTAATTGCCGGCATTGGCAAAGTTCCTGCTTTTACACGCTCATATAAACGATGAACACCAGTTGTAGTTTCTTCAGACAAACCTTTAATTCCTGCAACCAATTCTGGGTAACGATCAATAACCATGTTGGTTAAATCGCCACCATCATCTAAAATCATGTTTAACGGTTGACGGTCTTCGCCAAAGAACAATGTTTGTTCAATACACCAATCAAACTCTTCTTCGTTTAAACCTTTCCACGCATAAACCTGAATTCCTGCTTCGGCAATGGCAGCTGCAGCCTGATCTTGTGTAGAAAAAATGTTACAAGAACTCCAAGTAACTTCAGCACCCAAAGCCTTTAACGTTTCAATTAACACAGCCGTTTGTATCGTCATGTGCAAACATCCTGCAATACGTGCGCCTTTTAAAGGCTGTTCGTTTTTATATTCTTCGCGAAGCGCCATTAATCCTGGCATTTCAGCTTCTGCTAACTCAATTTCTTTTCTTCCCCAAGCCGCTAATGAAATATCTTTCACTTTAAATGGCACGTAAGGTATCGTTTTTGTAGTCATGTATTCTGTATATTTGTATATCAAATTGTTTGCAAATTTACGCATTTCATTTTAAAAGATTGCAAACGAAATCATAAACCGTTACAATATGCCCTTATTTAAAACTATTTCGTACGATATTGATACGCAGCTTTTTATTTGGAAGATTTTAGAAAGCGAAGCCGAACTGAATGCCGATGTGGTGTTGCAAGACAAACATTTGCATAGGTTGAACGGAATGCTTTCTGAACAGCACCGTAAGGGTTTTTTGAGTGTGAGAAAATTATTGATGGAAGCTGGTTACACCGATTTTGATTTGAATTATGACACCAACGGAAAGCCCCATTTGGCAGACGGAAAGCATATTTCAATTACGCATTCGTATGATTTTTCGGCGATTATTGTCAGTTCTCAAAACGTTGGGATTGATCTGGAGAAACAACGTGAAAAGATCATTAAAATTGCGGATAAATTTATAGGATCTGAAAGTGATTTTTTGAATGTCGATAAAAATTATAAAGAAGATTTAAGTGTGATTTGGGGCGCAAAAGAAGCGTTGTATAAAATGTGTAATTCACGTAGTTTGAGTTTTAAACAGGATATGCACATTCACGATTTTACTAAAAACACCAATCAAGGCACAGCGACAGTCAGTTGTAAAGAATTAGATTTCGATTGCCGATTTGCGTTTCATTTTGAAACATTTGAAAATTACACCTTGGTTTACGCATTAGAGAATGAATGATTTTTTGTTTTTCACCATATAGATACACAGATAATTTAGTTATTAATTTTGTAGATAGAATCCGTGAATCTGTGGTAAAAAAGAACAAATCATTTAATGTCATGTTATTAACATTCGTAAAAAATACACTGTGGATAAAGTATATTAACAAAACACCCCGATTCACTGCTGCATCGGGGTGTTTTGTTTTTACATTCCGCCATCGTACGGAACTTCTTTTTCTTGAAAAATAATTCCAAAAGTTTCCAATTCTTTTAAAACAGGTTCGTAAACCTCTTTTGTAATCGGCATTTGTATTCCTGGTGTGGTAATTTCACCGTTTAATATTTTCAAGGTAATAATACCAACCGGCAAACCAACCGTTTTTGCCATTCCGGTTAATACGGCATCTTCGCCCAAACACACCATTGTGGCATCTATTTGAAGCGTTTCGGCAACATTGGGCATGGTGTATCCGAATTTATGATACATTACAATCATGTCTTTATCTGTTGGTTGCAACGTCCATTTTTCTGCAAGAATTTTTTCCATAACCTGTGCTGGAGTTGCGTTTTTCAGTCCCACTTTTTTATCGTTGTTGAACAAATCCAATGCTACAAACTTGTCCCAAACGGTATCGTCTTGTTCCACATTTAACGTTAAACGAAATTTTACCTCTACAGAATCGGTTGGGTGATAATACAAAAAGGAATTGATGAATTCGCGATAGGTCATGTTTTCTGAATCTTCAATTGTATAGGTATCATCAGTCACACCCAATTGCACCAACATATTCCAAGCACGCGAAAAACCAACTCTGCGCATGGTTCCGCGGTAAATGGTATGAGCATTTTCTAAACCGTAAGCTTCGCGGTATCCTAACGAATCGCGGTTTGCATACGCTTCAAATCTGCCAAAACCTTCAATTTCTAAAAATTCGGTACGTTTAAAGATACGTTGATATGGAATGTATTTATAAGTGCCTTGTTGTAAAAATTTTGCTGCACCACCTTGCCCAGCCACTACCACATTACGCGGATTCCAAGAGAATTTATATTTCCAGATGTTATCATCAGATTCTGGAGCAACCAATCCGCCGCAGAAACTTTCAAAATGAACCGGATTGCCGCCTTTTTCTCTAATCTCATCTAAAACTTTCATGGCACTCATGTGATCAATCCCTGGATCCAAGCCACATTCGTTCATAAAAATCAATCCTTTAGCTTTCACTTCGGCATCCATCTCTTTTAATTCATTCGAAATATAGGATGCTGTTACCAAATGCTTACTAAATTTAAGACAATCGGCAGCGATGATTGGATGCAAAAAAGCAGGCATCATAGAAATAACCACATCGGCTTTTTCTATTAATTTGGTGCGTTCGGCTTCGTTGTGAATGTCTAATGCAAAGGCGAAAGCGTTGGGATTGTCTGCAATTTTGTCTTGGATTGATGTGATCGATTGATCGGCAATATGAAGTTTAAACTGATGCGTTTCGGTACGTTCTAATAAATATTTGATTAAAGAAGAAGTTGATCTTCCTGAACCAAACAACAATATATTTTTCATTAATTTCTGGTTTTGAATGTGCTAAAAGTACTAAAAAATAGCGCATGAAAAAAAACACGCATCAAAAAATAAAAAAGTGTACATTTGACAAAAATTTTCCCATGACTAGAAAGTTAGTAACATTGGCAGCTTTTTTTGGATTTGTTGCAATAATTTTAGGTGCTTTTGGCGCACATGCACTCAAAGAAGTGTTAACAGCAAAACAATTGGTAAGTTTTGAAACCGGTGTGCGATACCAAATGTATCACGCCTTGTTTTTGCTACTTGTTTCGCAACTAAATGTATTAACAGAAAAAAATAAACGTACCATTGGCATTTTAACAACCATAGGCGTTTTTTTATTTTCGGGATCGATTTTTTTATTGGCAACCCAAGGTTTATCGGGCATAAACTTTAAATTTTTAGGACCAGTAACACCCGTTGGCGGATTATTTTTAATACTAAGCTGGTTTTTCACTGCTTTTTATTCTATGAAACAAAAAGACAATTAATAAAAAAAATACTAAATTTATTAGTAAGTTTGTATGCAAATTAACACAACACAAGATTTAAAAATGAAGGTTTCAAAATCAATATCTTTAGATAAGTACGGAATTAACAATGTAACAGAAATTATTTACAATCCGTCGTACGATGAGTTATTTAAAGCTGAAACAGATGATAACTTGCAAGGTTTTGAGCGTGGACAAGTATCGGAACTTGGAGCTGTAAACGTTATGACGGGTGATTTCACCGGACGTTCTCCTAAAGATAAATATATTGTAAAAGATGCTGTGACAGAAAACACCATTTGGTGGACATCTGAGAACGCTAAAAACGATAACAAACCTATTTCTCAAGATACTTGGGAAGCTTTAAAGCAAAACGCAACTTCTGAACTATCAGGTAAAAAACTATACGTTGTTGATGCTTTTTGCGGTGCAAACGAAGATACTCGTTTAAAAGTTCGTTTCATTATGGAAGTGGCTTGGCAGGCACATTTTGTAAAAAATATGTTTATTCGCCCAACCGATGCTGAACTAGAAAACTTTGGCGAGCCTGATTTCGTGGTAATCAACGCATCTAAAACTTCGTTTAAAGATTACAAAGCACACAACTTAAATTCTGAAGTTTACATTGCATTCAACTTGACCGAAAAAATGCAGTTAATTGGCGGTACTTGGTATGGTGGCGAAATGAAAAAAGGGATGTTCTCTATGATGAACTACTACTTGCCATTACAAGGAATTGCTTCAATGCACTGTTCCGCAAATAAAGGAAAAGAAGGCGATGTGGCTGTATTCTTTGGTTTATCTGGAACAGGAAAAACTACGTTGTCTACAGATCCAAAACGCGAATTGATTGGTGATGACGAGCACGGATGGGATAAAGACGGTGTTTTTAACTTTGAAGGTGGATGTTATGCTAAAACAATCGATTTAAGTAAAGAACACGAACCAGAAATTTTTGCAGCAATTAAACGTGACGCATTATTAGAAAATGTTACGTTGGATTCAAACGGAAAAATTGATTTCAAAGACGGATCTGTAACACAAAACACTCGTGTTTCGTATCCAATAGATCATATAGAAAATATTGTAAAACCGGTTTCTAAAGCAGGTCACGCTAAAAAAGTAATCTTCTTAACGGCTGACGCTTTTGGAGTGATGCCTCCGGTTTCTAAATTAACACCTCAACAAACAAAATACTATTTCTTATCAGGGTTTACAGCAAAATTAGCAGGAACAGAGCGTGGTGTTACGCAACCAGAACCTACTTTTTCGGCTTGTTTCGGTAAAGCGTTCTTAAGTTTGCACCCAACAAAATACGGTGAAGAATTAGTTAAGAAAATGGAAGAGCACAACGCTACCGCTTACATGGTGAACACTGGTTGGAACGGTACCGGAAAACGTATTTCTATTAAAGATACTCGTGCAATTATTGATCGTATTTTAGATGGATCTATCGAAAATGCTGAAACTACCATTGTTCCGATTTTCAATTTAGCAGTTCCAACAGCTTTAGAAGGTGTTGATACCAACATTTTAGATCCTAGAAATACGTATGCTGATGCAGCGGAATGGGAAACAAAAGCTACCGATTTAGCGAAATTGTTCGTATCAAATTTCGAAAACTATACAGATAACGAAGAAGGAAAATCATTGGTTGCGGCGGGTCCACAATTATAATCCTTTCAAAATAAATAAAATTAAAGTCCAACAATTGTTGGGCTTTTGTTTTTTAGGGTTCTTTTTATATATTTGTTCACACTCTTGAAAGAAAATGAATCAATCAGAAAAAAGCTTATACAATCCCGGATTACACAAACTGCTTACCCTACAGGTTAAAAACGAAACGCTTTTAACTTCGCTTGAAAACTTTCAGGAATTTTCAACAAATCTTATAAACGATTTTAATTTGGAAATCGTAGGCATATCGCATCATTCTTTTGATTCAAGTGGATTTACCATGGCTTTTTGCTTGAAAGAATCGCACATTTGCATTCATACCTGGCCAGAATTTGAACAATTAACGCTTGATATCTATCTTTGTAATTATTTAAAAGACAACACCCAGAAAGTGGAAGCTTTAAGCACTGCCTACAAACATTTTTTTGATGCTGAAGTGTTAAACGAAACAAATGTGTACCGCTAATGAATGCAAAATATCAATGTGCAAACTGCCACAGTGTTACCGAAATTGCGTACACTAAATTGAAGCCGCAAACTTTTGCATGCCCGGTTTGTTCGTCAATATCAAAAATCAACGAAACCACAACAGAATATGCCGGAAAAATAATTGGTTCTTTTAGAGATGTATATGCATCGCTAAACGAAATTGTTACTTATAACGGACGAACATATCACATTGTAGGTATATCAACCAAACAAGAAAAAGGTAGTTATGTTTCTTGGAACGAATATATTTTGGCTGATAAAAACGGTGACTTGATATTTTTATCGCACGGAAGCGATTTCAATTCATTTTTAACAGAAGTTCCGCTTACCAAAGAAATCGCAGAGCAGGCAAAATTAGGCGGAACTCTGAAGTACAGAGGTTCATCATTCGATTTTGATTTTGCGCAATATGCTGTACCTGTTGCTGCACATGGTATTTTCTTCAATAATATTTTAGAAGAATCATACAACAGAACATTTCAGCATAATTACAACCAAAGTCAGTTTTTATCGGTGGAAAAATATGGCGATGTCACTGAAATTTTCTTTGGCGAATATTTAAACAAAACAAGTTTTAGAAAACTTTTCGTAAAAGAACGCGAAAGCATCTACAAAAACAATAATGTTTTAAAAAATTTGGTTTTGTTTGCTGCATTGATTGCGTTGGTTATTGGTGGCTTGCATTATGTTTTAAATTATAACAATATAAATTCAAGTTCATACACCAACAGTATTGTTAAGGCAAATTCTACAAGCAGCCAGTTTATAAGTCCGCCTTTTAAGGTGAATGGTGATGATAAAAAGGTAAAGCTTTCATTTATATCAGAAGTTACCGATCCGGATATTACGTTAAACGTTTCATTGGTTAATGAAAAAACAAATGCCACGCATTTAACCGAGACGTTTAAACACTTTAATAATTCACAAAACCACGCATCGGGCAACGAAGTTACTTTTTGTGGCATAGATAATGGTTCGTATCATTTGGCATTTCATTATAATTTTTATGCGTATAAAACTGAAAACTCTTACGATATTGATTATAAAATAACAATTGGCGGTGTTAGTCAGGTTTGGTTGTATATTTCTGTTATAATTACTTTGGGGTTGGCTTTTGCTTACTATTTCACTGTGATCAACAGAAATCATGCGAACGAATTACAAAATTTCAGCAATGTTTACAAATATAAAAACTACGAAGCTTTGAAATATGCTGGAATAATTTTAGGATTATATATTTTTGGAAATTATATGTTCATATCAAACTTAACTTGTAATTCATCAAAAGTAAATACCGAACTAGAAAATGCCAATTACACGGGCAACAGAGTACATTATATAGCAAGAACCTATTCATCATCGGGAGCTTCCCATAAATAAAACATTATGCAACAAATTTTAAACGGAATAACAAATTCTGTAATTTATTCTATTTTAGGAATTATTATTTTACTGATTGCTTATTTAATTGTTGAAAAAATAACTCCAGAAAATTCGTGGAAAGAAATAGTAGAAAATAAAAACATTGCGCTTGCTATTGTTTTTGCAGGATTTATCATTGGAATGGCTATGATTATTAGCGCAGCCTTACATGGATAAAAACAAACGTTTTCAACTTTTTCTGCTGGTTGCAGTTTTTATTGTATCAACCTGCGGTTTGGTGTACGAATTGGTCGCAGGCGCTTTAGCCAGTTATTTACTGGGCGATTCGGTAAAGCAGTTTTCTTTTATTATTGGCACCTATTTGTTTTCTATGGGTGTGGGGTCTTTTTTGGCAAAATACATCAAACGGAATTTAATTGATCGTTTTATAGAAATTGAACTTTTAATAGGCATCATCGGCGGATTAAGTTCGGTTGTATTGTTTGTGCTTTTCCAAAGAATATCGCATTTTCAGTTTATACTGTACTTCAGTGTGTTTTTAACCGGATGTTTATCGGGAATGGAAATCCCTATTTTAATGAACATCTTAAAAAATCGTGTAACCTTTCGCGAACTGGTTTCAGACGTTTTTACGTTTGATTATATCGGAGCATTAATTGCTTCGGTTTTATTTCCAACTTTACTGATTCCTTATCTTGGTGTTATGGGAACATCATTGGTTTTCGGAATTATCAATATCTTGGTAGGCATCTCGCTTTGTATCTTTTTAAGAAAAGAAATTTTTAATCTGCGAAGCCTGCAAATAAAGGCCTTTTTCAGTTTAGCCCTATTGGTTACCGCTTTTGCTTATTCAAACGATTTATTGAAATATACCGAAAACAATTTGTATCAAAACAATATTATCTACAAACAAAGCACACCGTACCAACGAATTATTTTAACCGAAAGCGCAGGCGAATATCAGCTGTTTTTAAACAACAATTTGCAGTTTAACACCAAAGATGAATACCGTTACCACGAAGTGTTGGTGCATCCGGCAATGGCTGCAGCTCCGGCAATATCAAACGTTTTGGTGTTGGGCGGTGGCGATGGGTTGGCTGTTCGCGAAATTTTAAAATACAAAGATGTAAAGAAAATAACGCTGGTTGATTTAGACGAAGGAATGACCACTTTATTTAAAACCAACGAAATATTGCGCAAACACAACCACAATTCGCTAAACAACCCAAAAGTTACCATTCATAATTCCGATGCTTTTATTTGGTTGCAGCAAAACACCGAAAAATACGATGTGGTAATTATCGATTTTCCAGATCCGTCAAACTACAGTTTAGGCAAATTGTACACCACCTATTTCTACAAAACATTACACAAAAGCATGACGCCAAACAGCGTAGTAACCGTTCAAACCACTTCGCCTTACTATGCGCCAAAATCGTATTGGTGTGTGCACGAAACAATTGGTTCTGTGTATCCGAATATTAATGGATACCACACCTATGTTCCTTCTTTTGGCGAATGGGGTTTTGCGATTTTTTCTCCGAATAATTTGGTTCGATTAAACAAGGTTTATCGAAAGTTAGATCATTTAAAGTTTTACAATTATAATCTGGACGAGTTTAGTAAGTTTTCTGAAGATATGAAGGCAGAAAATATTGAAATCAACCGTTTAGATAACCAATCTTTAGTTCGATATTTTGATGAAGAGTGGAGCAAAATTTAATTGGACGCGTCGCCATTTTTTAAAGGCTGGTTTACTGGCATTGGTTGCCATTCCATTAGTACAATCGTGCAAAAAATCGATTGAAAAGCTCATTTTTAAAATAACAGGAACCAATCATATTCTAGGGCATCGATTAAGAACGGGAGATTTTCCAAAACCATCAAAAACAATCAATGAAAATATTGTAATTGTTGGCGGTGGAATCTCTGGATTATCTGCTGCACGTTGGCTTTCTAAAAACAATATTTCCGATTTTAAACTTATTGAAATGGAAACCGAATTAGGCGGAAATTCATTAGGAAAACAAAATCAATACAGCAAATATCCGGTTGCGGCGCATTATCTTCCATTGCCAAATCATTCCAACAAAAATTTGATCGATTTTTTACATGAAAGCAACATCATTACTGGTTTTTCAAAAAATGGAATCCCCGTTTACGATGAATCGCAATTGTGTTTTACTCCGCACGATCGTTTGTTTATTCATAATTACTGGCAAGAAGGCATCATTCCGAATTACGGACTTTCCGAAGAAGATCATCATGCTTTTGAAATGTTCGATAAAAAAATGCAGTTTTATAAAAGTGCGAAAGGAAAAGATGGGGCGTTTGCATTTGATATTCCGTTGCATTTATCTTCAAAAGACGAAGAATTTATCAAATTAGATCAATTGACCTTTAAAGACTGGCTGCTTGCGAACAACTTAAACAATGCGGAACTTTTTACTTATTTGAACTATTGTTGCAAAGACGATTACGGAATTGGTATTGACAAAGTTTCGGCTTGGGCAGGAATCCATTATTTTTGTTCCCGAAAAAACGCACAAAACGAAGTATTAACCTGGCCAGAAGGCAACTATTTCATTGCAAAAAAGTTTTTGCCTTACACAAAGAAAAAAAACCATAAAAATGTGTTGGTATATTCTGTAAAAACAGTCGAAAACAAAGTAGAATTGCTTATTTATAACGATGAAGCAAAAACATCGACCAAAATCATTGCAAACAAAGTTATTTTGGCAACGCCGCAGTTTGTAAACAAATATATTTTAGAAAACAGAACCGGAATTTCTAAAAAGTTTGAATACGCACCGTGGATTACGGCAACTTTAGCCATAAATAAGTTTCCTATTGGCGAAGGCGCTCCGCTTGCGTGGGACAACGTGATACACAACAGTTTTGGCTTGGGCTATATTTACAACCAACACCAAATGCTTAATCAGTATCAAACGCCTTTCTCAATAACCTATTATGCGGCTTTGTGTGCTGATGATTTAAAAACCGAACGAAAAAAATTACTCACAAATACAGATGATTACTGGAAAAAAATTGTTTTAGCCGATTTGGAAAAAGCACATTACAATATATCTGCCGAAGTAATTTCTTTGGAATTGCATAAAAAAGGGCACGGAATGATTAGTCCGTTTCCGAATTTTATTTTTTCCGAAGAACTAAAACAGGCAGCACAACCCATTGAAAACAAAATCTACTTTGCCCATTCCGATTTAAGCGGAATATCTATTTTTGAAGAAGCTTTTTATCAAGGCATTAAAGCCGCTAACGAATTAATTAATGACACAACCCTGGATACATAAAAAACAAACCGATGTTGTTTTTATTTTACTACCTCCGTTTTTTATAGCACTAATGGTGTTGCTTTTTAATGAAAAATTGGCGGTGATTCAAGATAATTATTCGTTTGTAACCTGGCTTATCTTTATTGTTTTTATAGATGTTGCCCACGTTTATGCATCGCTTTTTAAAACCTATCTCAACAAAACCGAAGTATCCAAACACAAAAAGCTTTTTATTGTTGTTCCGTTTATTTGTCTGGTGTTAAGCATAGCTGCTTTTATGGTTAGTAAAGAATTTTTCTGGAGCATTTTGGCATATATCGCCGTTTTTCATTTTATAAGGCAGCAATACGGTTTTATGCGATTGTACAGTAGAAACGAACCTAAAGGCAGGTTTAAACTGCTGTTTGACAAAGTTGTGATTTACAATGCAACCGTTTTTCCTATGCTGTTTTGGTTTTTAAATCCCGATCGAAATTTTAATTGGTTTGTAAGTAATGAATTTTTGCAAAGCAATCAACCGCAGCTAAGCAAAGTGCTCTTTACATGTTTTGTAATTATTTTTACCGCTTATTTGGTTTCGGTGATATATGGTTTCGCTAAAACAAAACAATTGAATGTTCCTAAAAACCTACTTATTTTAGGCACTTATATTTCTTGGTATTTGGGAATTGTACACTACAACAACGAACTTATTTTTACCGCTTTTAATGTGGTTTCACACGGCATTCCTTATATGGCGCTGGTTTATTTTAAAGAAATCAAACCCAATAAAAAAGGAAGTTTTTATCTGCCAATTTTTCAAACAAAATATTTAATGATCGTTTTTCTGTTGATTTTATTGGGATTGGCTTTTTTAGAAGAATTAATTTGGGAACTAACCGTTTGGGAAGAACATTTCCATTTTCCAAAATACTACATATCTGATCATTTGCATTTTATCTGGATTCCTCTTTTAACGTTACCTCAATTAACGCATTATGTTTTAGATGGATTTATCTGGAAATCTAAAAAATAAGTTCTTAATGTACCTAAGCGTTTTAAAAGAATAAAATTGTATTCAATGATGAAAAAAGTCAGAATAAAACGCTAGAAAGCTTTAATGATTTTAAAAATTTCTTTGCCATAAACAGCATTGCTTTGGCAGTGTTTAAAACAGCCTGATGTTGCAATAGCAAAAGCTGTAAACTACTAAACAATGCACTACGGAATCTACTATAAAACTACACTTGTGTTTTATTCCATGCAACCACTTGTACACCCGTTGAATACTGAACTTTTAAAGGAAGTTCGTTTAAATTTAAATCGCCCAAAACATAATTTGTCTGCAATTCGTAAAGCGTTAATTGATATAATGGCCAAGGAATGTGGTGTATATCGTAGCGATACAAATTCTCATTGGCATCAACATACAAGCAATAACGCTCGGTTAAAAAGCAGTCTAAATCGGTTTTATCGGTTATTTCGGCTCCAATTTCATACTTCGTTTCAAACGAGAAATTCTTCTTTTTAAAAACCGATTGAAAATAGTCTTTATTGTTTCGATACATATCGGCATGTTCATAAGGTAAAACCGACAATAATTTTGAAACTGCCACCGAGATGATTTTACTTGCTTCGATATTTAAAAAATACACACCTGGAATATCATCTTTCACCACATAAGTTCGCAGATTTATCTCATCGAAATTGGATATGGGTGCAAACGGAGGCAAAAATCGTGGTCGGATTTTTTCCATAGTAAATGCCACCAACGACACATAAGCCTCATCATTAAACAAATCAACAGTTAAACCATCGGGAATTAATTCTTGCAAAATAGCGGCATCAACTTTCCAATGAAAAAACAAGGCACGGTTCCATTCCTGATAAAAACTAAAAGGTTGCTTTGGGTAATCCCACGTTCGGTGATCGGTTTGTTTCAGTATTTTTTTGATTGATAATCCCATATTATGCTGTTTTTTTTGCTTTTAGAATAGTGCTAAATCATTTTTTTGGGGATATGGAAGATTTAACTTAAAAGCATCATTCAATTGTTTAATAAAATGTGTTGCCAACAAAGGCGATTCTACTTCGGTATTTTGATGGATAAAGAAATACAGTTTCTGCAAACCGCTTTCGCGCCAATCTTTAAGAACCGCAAGCCAATCGTTTAATCTGTCGTAATCGGCAGCGGTATTTGCGCCAACGTATCGTACAAAAGCCGTATTGCCCGTTAAACGCATGTGCAGCATATCGCGCCGACCGGCAGTATCAACAATGATATTTGCCACATTGTGTTTTTGCAACAAATTACAATATTCATTGAAAATAGCTTTATTTGCAAACCATTCTTCGTTGCGAACCTCAACGGCCAAAGGAAAACCTTTTGGAAATTCTTCGATAAACTTTTGTAATCGATCAAAATCTTTTGGTTTGAAATTCTCGTGCATTTGCAAAAAAATCATTCCCAACTTATCTTCGAAAAAAACCAAAGCATCGGTAAATGCCAATACTTTTTCATTGGTATTTAACAACCTGCTGTAATGACTGATAGATTGCGGAATTTTAGGAAAAAACTTGAAATTCCTGGGTGTTTTTTCGTTCCAAATCTGCACCTGATCTTTACTCGGCGCACTGTAATATGTTGCATTCAGCTCAATACTATTGAACTGTTGCGAATAATAAGTGAGCTCGTCTTTTGTGCCTTTGGGATAGAAGTTTTTTAGATCGGTTTTGTTCCATTTGGCGCAACCAACAAAAACCTCAAAATTACCTTTAAGATTTTCTCCTAAAACAACATGCGTTTCGGGCACAGTTGGCGGTAAGGTAAAATCGACCAAAGACGGATCGGTAACTTTTCCAAATTTCATTTTTTATTTAAAGATAGTTTTTTTATGAAAATAGTTTACATTTATTTTAGTTACATTTCACAATGCGAATCGGTTATGATAATAAATTTAAAGGAATAACCGTTTAAACACACATGTGTTTATTCTTTATTGCTTGAACTTCAAAGAAATAATAGTATTTTTACGCAAATTAGTATCTTTATGAAAAGAGCATTTTTTGTTCTAGCTTGCGGTTTGTTCACGTTGTCTTCGGTGGCACAGATCGCGGCTAATACACAAGACGAATACCGTTTGTACGAGAAGCAGGCGGCAGAAAAGCGTATGGCTTTTAAACAAAATCCCAATACGTTAAATTACGATGTTAAGTATCATAAGTTAGAGTTTAATGTAGATCCAACACAATATTACATTAGCGGTACGGTAACAACGCAGTTTGTGCCCAACCAAAATTTACAAACCATAGTTTTTGATTTAAGTCATGCGCTTACTGTAAGTTCGGTAAAACAAGGTACACAAACCGCTACTTTTAGCCAAGCAAATAACGAATTGGTTATACAATTACCGCAAACAGTAGCCAGCGGTACTTTAGGCGAAGTAAAAATTACCTATGCAGGCACACCACCAAGTGCCAATGGTGCTTTTACGCAAAGTTACCACAACAATACCCCAATTGTTTGGACACTTTCTGAACCTTTCGGAGCCCGCGATTGGTGGCCTTGTAAACAATCGTTAAACGATAAAGTTGAAAATTTAGATGTTTACATTACAGCCCCAACAGCAATGGTTTCGGTTGCAAACGGTGTAGAAAAAAGTCAAGTTACCAATGCCAATGGTACTAAAACAACTCATTTTAAACACGCATATCCCATACCGGCTTATTTAGTTGCTATTGCTGTAACCGATTATCAAATTTACAACCAAACGGCAGGTACAGCGCCTAATACTTTTCCTATTGTAAATTATTTGTACCCTGAAACGTATGCAAGCAGCGTAAGTCAGTTAGCTGTTACGTTGCCTATTATGAATTTATTTGAAAATTTATTTGGCACGTATCCTTTTCATACCGAAAAATACGGACATGCCCAATTTGGTTGGGGTGGTGGTATGGAACACACAACGGTATCGTTCATGGGGGCTTTTTCGCGTGGGTTAATAGCACATGAATTGGCGCACCAATGGTTTGGAGATAAGGTTACGTGTGGCAGTTGGAAAGATATTTGGTTGAACGAAGGTTTTGCAGAATATTTATCGGGTATTGTAATTGAAAATTTAGATGGTGTAAATCAATTCATTTCTTGGAAAGGCAGTAAAATAGCAAATATTACATCGGCACCATCGGGAAATTTGTACTTAACCGATGCGCAAGCATTAGATTCGAACCGAATTTTTAGCGGAAGATTAACCTATAACAAAGGGTCAATGGTGGTACACATGTTGCGCTATGTTTTGGGCGATCAAGATTTTTTTCAAGGCATGAAAAATTATTTAAACGATCCGGCAATAGCTTATAATTATGCAGTAACACCGCAATTACAGCAACACTTAGAAACCGTTTCGGGTAAAAATTTAACCGAGTTTTTTAACGATTGGGTGTATGGCGAAGGGTATCCATCATACCAAGTACAGGCCGATAAAATATCGGCAACGCAAACCAAAATTACTTTGTCGCAAACTACATCGCACGCAAGTGTTTCTTTTTTTGAAATGCCTTTAACATTGCGTTTAACAGGTACAACAGGTCAAAGCGAAGTAGTTATTTTACAACATACCCAAAATAACCAACAATTTATTGTAGATACCAATGTTGGAATGATTGAAATGGTTGAAATTGATCCTTTTAACGATATTATTTCAAAAGATAATACCGGTAATTTAAGCAACGCAGCTAATTATATCGATACCAAAATAAGCGTATATCCCAACCCTACACAAACATCGTTTTTTGTAGATCTTCCTAAAAATGTAACCGTACAATCAATGAATATTTACAGTGTAAACGGCAAATTGGTGGCGCAAAACATCAGCAATCCGTACTCAAGTGCGCAATTGGCAAATGGGGTGTATGTTTTAGAAATAAAATCGAACGAAAAAACGTATCATAAAAAAATTATAAAAAATTAAATTGAACCTAAACTGTGCCAAATACTAAAGTGAAAAGCTTACATTTGTGCATCGTAAAAAATAGAAAGAAGTAAAATTAATGGACGTATTAGTTAAATTATCGCAGTTTTTATTAAGTTTATCTTTATTAATTGTATTGCATGAGCTGGGTCACTTTATACCAGCTAAATTATTTAAAACCCGAGTAGAGAAGTTCTACCTTTTCTTTGATATAAAATTTTCTTTATTTAAAAAGAAAATCGGCGAAACCGTTTACGGAATTGGTTGGTTGCCTTTAGGTGGTTATGTAAAAATTGCCGGAATGATTGATGAAAGCATGGATACCGAACAATTGCAACAAGAACCACAACCGTGGGAATTTCGTTCAAAACCAGCTTGGCAACGCTTAATTATTATGTTGGGTGGTGTAACCGTAAACTTTATTTTAGCATTTGTAATTTATATTGGTACCACATGGTTTTATGGCGATAAATACATTGCAAACGATAGTTTAAAAGACGGTGTTTGGGTAGTTTCGCAACCTTTGGTTAATGCTGGAATGATGTCGGGCGATAAAATTATATCGATTGACGGAGAACACGTAGCGCGTTTTAACGAAGTAAACGAAAAATTAACAACAGCAAAAAGCGTGGTTGTTGAACGAAACGGGCAAGCAAAACAAATAAACCTACCAGTTGATTTTATCAACCAAATGCTTAAAAATAAAAGCGAAACCGAAAAAGGTTTTGTATTGCCAAGGGTTCCGTTTATTGTATCGCAAGTAGAAGAGGGAACTTTAAACAGTAATGCTTTAAAACCAAAAGATTTTATTACAAGTATTAATAACGAAGAGGTTAAATACGCCGACCAAGTAAAATTAATTTTAAGTAAGTATAAAAACCAAACCGTACCTGCAACTATTTTACGCAACGAAAAACCCGAAAATGTTCAGTTAAAAGTTAATGATAAAGGCGAATTAAACATTGCGTATGCCCCAATGATTAGTTTAGATAACGCCGAAAAATTAGGTTTATACAAATTAAGCACCGATCATTACAGCTTTTTACAAGCCATACCAATTGGTTTACAAAAAGGAAAAGATAAATTAGTTGGTTACGGCAAACAATTAAAAATGATTGTACAACCTGAAACAGGCGCATACAAAGGTGTAGGTGGTTTTAAAGCGATATTTGATGTTTTTCCGCAAAGTTGGAGCTGGGAAGCATTCTGGAGTATTACTGCATTTTTATCAATTATGTTAGGTGTAATGAACTTATTACCGATACCAGCATTAGACGGTGGACATGTTTTGTTTTTATTATACGAAATGATTTCGGGTAGAAAACCAAGCGATAAGTTTTTAGAATACGCACAAACAGCTGGTTTTGTTATACTTATTGCCTTGTTGTTGTTTGCAAACGGAAACGATATTTTTAAGGCAATTACAGGCAAATAAAAAAAATAACGATTTTTTAAAAAAGGTGTTTGCAAAAAGGAAAAATCGTTCTATATTTGCATCGCAATAAAGGTAACACACCTTCCTCCTTAGCTCAGTTGGTTAGAGCATCTGACTGTTAATCAGAGGGTCCTTGGTTCGAGCCCAAGAGGGGGAGCAAAGTTGAACAAGCAACACCTTATTTTTTATTGCAAAAATAGAAAACTTAAAATTAAAGTTTCCTCCTTAGCTCAGTTGGTTAGAGCATCTGACTGTTAATCAGAGGGTCCTTGGTTCGAGCCCAAGAGGGGGAGCAAATTGCACAAGCAATATCCTATAAAATTTTAAGTTTCCTCCTTAGCTCAGTTGGTTAGAGCATCTGACTGTTAATCAGAGGGTCCTTGGTTCGAGCCCAAGAGGGGGAGCAAAATGCACAAAGCCTTACAGAAATGTAAGGCTTTTTTGTTGTTTAAAACTTTTTTACTGGGGTTGTTAACTTTTATTACAGAAAATACTAAGGTAGTTTAAAAGTAAAAGGTGTAGAATTCGGGATCAATCTCAAATTTAAAAAGGGGGATCTAAAAAACAGCAAAAATAAAAGGGGACTTGTTGGTAATCAGTTTTTTACGTCGATGTTTTTAACTTAAAAATATTGATTATGAACTTCAATCAAGTGAAAATTTTATTTGTTTTACGAAAAAATAAAACAAATAATCAAGGGTTTTGCCCATTAGTATGTAGAATTACTTTTAATTCTAAAAGACGTGAGTTTAATACAGGTTTTTATGTTCCAGAGAGTGATTGGAATGCAAAACTTCAAATTGTCACTTCTAAAACCACATATTCCAAAAACATCAATACACATCTAAACAAGATGTATCGTGATTTATTAGCCACGTACTCAGAAGTAGTTTTGGATAATGAGGCATTTGGAGTAAATGAAATTTTCAATGCTTATATTGGTACTTCTAAGAAAGGAATACTTTATACAGTAGAATACTTTCAAGATTACTTACTAAAGATAAAAAGATTGGTTGGTAAAGATATGGAGCTTTCAACATGGAAGAAATTCGAAAATTCTTTAATGCACCTAAAATCTTTCATTAAATGGAAGTACGATCAACAGGATTTGTTATTGCGAGATGTTAATTTGTTCTTCATTAATGAATATGAATTTTATCTTAAAACGGTTAAGGAGCTTGCAAATCCAACTATTCATAAAGTAGTGCAACGCTTTAAAAAAGTAATGATGCATGCTGAAAATGAAGGAATGATACGTAAAACCCCTTTTGCGTTGCATAAAGCTGTATTGGTCAAAAAAGAGGTGGTTTATCTAACTTTCGAAGAATTACAATCTTTGGAAACATATACTATTTCTCAACCAAGATTGAATTTAGTACGAAATCTATTTGTGTTTTGCTGTTATACAGGATTACCGTATTATGAAATGTCAACTTTATCTGCAAAAAATATAGAACGTGGTTTTGACAGAGAATTATGGTTGGTTGTTGACCGAAAAAAAACTAGTAAATCATATAGAGTACCATTATTACCAAAAGCAGTTGAGATAATGCGTGAGTATTTAGGTGGGGAAGGGTTGATATTCCCGAAATTAAGTAATCAAAAATTCAATTCATACTTAAAAGAGATTGCCGATATTGTAGGAATTGAAAAGAACCTTACGCATCACATAGCACGTAAAACCTTTGCAAGTACCGTATTACTTTACAATGATGTACCCATTGAAATAGTTTCAGAACTTCTAGGACATTCAAGTATTAAAGTAACACAAGAAAGTTACGCTAGACTATCTAATAAGAAAGTGAGTGAAACAATGATTAGGTTAAGTAAAATCTTAAAGTAGCTATGAGGATACTAAATCCTGCAATTTTACATCTAAAGCAATAGCTATTCTATAAAGTGTGTGAATTGTAGGATTGGTTCTTCCAGCTTCTATTCTTGAGATATTGGTAGTATCAATTTTACCTTCAATTAATCCGACTAAATCTACTTGAGATAGTCCTTTTGATTCCCGTAAGTTTTTAATGTTTCTACCAATATTTTTTAATAAATCTTCTTTTTGCATACTTGACATATTTGACAAGTCAAGTAAAGTTTTATATTTGCGTATGTTAATGCCATATATGGCAAGTTTAGTATCATTGCGGAAACCCGTAATCATTATTTGAAAAATGTAATTAATATTGGAAATCAAATGCACATACATTATGAAACAAAAATTACCATCTTTTAGGATGTTTCATTGTAATTTTTGTTTTAGTCATAATAAAGCTAAACATTCATAAAATTTTAAAATATAATAATTAGAAATATGAGTAAATTTTCAAAAACTGTTGTTACAATAGGCATTGTAATAGCGTTCTTCTTCATTTTTGGAGTAGTCACAGCTGTAATGAGTCAAGATGGTGGTGCAATGCCAGGAATCTTTGGTTTAATTCTAGGCTTTGGTGCATATGCAGGAATTAAAGCTGTATGGAAGAAAGATAAACAGGAAAAAGATGAGATTGACAATCGTCAACTAGACAAAAGATGAATTTTGTAGATTACTATAAAGTTCTTGGAATTTCAAAATCTGCTAGTGAAATAGAAATTAAAACAGCATTTAGAGAGCAAGCTAAACAGTGGCATCCTGATATGAATATTGGAATTGATGTAACTGAAAAAATGCAATTGCTTAATGAAGCGTATTTAATTCTAAAAGATTCTGAAGCACGTACTCTCTATGATATAGAATATGATAATTATATGGATTATCAAGATATTTTGAAAAATCAATCTATTTATAGTGATTTTAACGAAAAAAACTATCAGTTTTCAAACGAAACGTTGGAACGTTGGATTTCAAATGCTAGAAAACAAGCTATTGAATTAGCTAAACAAACTTTAAAAGAAATATCCAGTTTAAGTGTCGATGCAACAAAAGCCGCAGGTAAAGAAATGGGTAGTATGGTGATATATTACCTAATTTCAGGTGTAATAATATTATTAATTTTTAAAATGTGTAAATAAAGTATGAGAAAAATTATTTTAATAAGTATAGTTTTATTTGGATTTTCAATTATCTCATGCAGTACCAAGCCCGAAGTCCAATTAGAAACTGAAGAAGTTTTTTCGGGTGTTTTAGCTGAATTGCCTTCAAAATTTATAGAGGAAAAAGAAGGCTTATGGATTAATGATAAAGATATTCTGATATTTCGAGTTCCGCCTTTTACTGTTAGAGATGTTGAGGATGATTTAAAGCAATTTGCTTCTCAAATGGCACAAAAGGAAGAAATGCACAAAGGTATGGTTTTTATGAAATCTTTGGATGTTCAGAATAAAGACCTCAATGGAAAAATTGATATATATGAAAGAAAGTTTGAAGGTGGGGGAACAGGGTTAATAACTTATGATGTAACATTCGTTTTTGCCCTTGTGCAATCAAATAAAAAACCAATATTAGTTCAGGGAATAGCTACCACAGAAAGGAGTTTAAATTCAATGATAAGTACTATTAAATCTTTAAGAGAAGTAGGAAGTGTAAAGGAAGTATCTGGTAATGATGTAGATGTAGAGAAATTTCGTAAAGATGGATATCAAATTTTTGAAGATTTTAATTTTGTGATTAAAAGTCATGCAAAATTAAAATTGGACACAACGATGTTAGAATACTTTAGAAAAAATAGTAATTTAAATTCTCAACCTTACCATATTAAATATAAAGGAGTGGATTACAACGTTAATATATCAGATTTTAGTTCGTTGTATCATAATGCTGAACCTTCATTAATAGATGAAACAAACGAACAGTATATTTTAGATTACAAAACAAATCTAGATAGTTATGGGATTAAAAATTACATATCTGAATTTAAAGGAATGAAAGCTGTTTATTATGAAAATATGCAGAATGGGATAAAATCCAAAGCAGTCTTTTTTCATCATTATAATAAAGCTTATATGTTACAAGTTTCTTCTAAAACTGATATAGATAACTATTTTAAGAAATTTATAGGGACTTTTGAATTAATAAAAAAATAAGAATATGTCAAAATTTTTGAAATATATGCTTGGCGGTTGTGCCCTTATATTATTTTGGATTACACCTAGTTTAATTGATGGAAATAGCTTCGAAAGTTCATTAAAAGAATTGGTTTATTCAATTGGATTTCTTGTTATTGTAGGTGTGGTTTTATATATATTTTATGAAACGGTTGTTAAGAAAGACCAAATGAGAAAATAACTGCAAAAGGGGTATAATCAACAGGTGTACCCCTCTGTTATTTAAAATTGGGTATCTCCCCCGTAGCTTTTTGAGGCTACTCCTATTTTAGAAAGTTAATTAGTACTTAAATCAACACTTGTAATATGCTTATGAAAACAAAAACTAACCCATACTATCATTTAATGAATGATAATCAAAAAGCAAAATGGAACGCATTAATGTATGTAATTGAAAAGTTTAGGCAGGAACAAAGAGCTTTAAGGAATTCAGAAAATAATAGCGCTTCTATCAAAGAATAAGAATTATATGACTGCAAGTACTGGCAGAATTGTAATAATTGAAGAACTGCATAGCTGTAATAGGCAATTACATTGTTTGAACTTATGAAATACAAAGCAATTGTACATTACTAACGTGGTAAATGAAATACCAAGCACCATTTATACCTTTTAAGTCTTGGAGGTGTTAGAGATTCTAATAACCTGTAAGAAGTACTAAAAATCTTTCCCCCTCTACGCTCCGCTTCGAGGGGGATTTTTATTTCATAAAAATTCAGTTTAACTATCTAAAATTAAGAAATCATGCAGTTACAAAAAGCACAAAGACATCAAGTAAAATTAAGAATTGGACTTTCTGGTCCGAGTGGTTATGGCAAATCGTATTCAGCCTTATTATTAGCTTATGGTATCACAGAAGATTGGACTAAAATTGCTATTATTGATACTGAAAACAACAGCGCAAGCCTTTATTCTCACTTAGGAGATTTTAACGTTTTAAGCCTTCAAGAACCATTCGCTCCAGAAAGATACATTGAAGCTATTAAAGTCTGTGAAAATGCAGATATGGAGGTTATTATCGTTGATAGTATCAGTCACGAGTGGCAAGGTAAAGGTGGCTGTCTGGAAATCCATGAAATGTTGGGTGGCAGGTTCAACGATTGGGCAAAAGTCACTCCAAGACACAATGCCTTTTTAGATGCCATTATCCAATCTAAATGCCATGTGATTACTACCTCACGAAGAAAAGTAGATTACAGCATCGACCAAGATTCTAACGGTAAAACAAAAGTATCTAAAGTAGGTATGAAAGAAATTACTCGTGAGGGTTATGAGTATGAATTAACGGTAAACTTTGAATTTCTAAACGACAGAAATCTTGTAAATGCTTCAAAAGACCGTACAGGGTTATTTGCAGGCAAACCAGAATTTGTCATTAATTCATCAACAGGTAAAAAGCTTTCCGATTGGTGCAAGCAAGGTAAATCGTTAGATCAAATCAGACTAGAGATTTATCAAGCTACCAACGAAGCCGACTTAAAAGAACTGTACAATAAGTACATTGACCAGCGTAAAGATATTTACGAGGATATTCTAAAACGTAAATCAGAATTAGAATTTACACCCAATCAAATCATTTCAGACAACATTATTAACATCTAAAACAAAATCATTATGGAATTACTAGCATTACCACAAAATCCGACTATTGAAATCATTGAAGATTCAAAAATCGAAAACACATCAAAAACAAGATTTATAGAGGCTAACACGTTGCAGGTTAGCCTTTCTCATTTAAAAGAAGATTGTATCATTCCTGTATTTGCAAAAGACAATGAAACTACCATTAGTCATTATGAATTCATTACCACCGTACAAGAAGCCTTACAAGAAATATTAGGTTACAATGCACAGTTAAAGCTTGATATACGTGTATCTCACATCATTAAAGGTAGAATTCCAAGTGCAATCGGTAAGCCTGCAAAAGAGTTGTTAGAACACGAGAAAACCATCTATTACGAACGTATGGCATTTGTATTTGAAATTCCCGAAATCTACGAGGTAATCAATGGTAACCGTATAAATCTATGTGTAGGTGGTGTACGAGCGTACAATCAAGAGAATTTATTCAGTAAGAAATCTATTGAGAAGTTTAAAGTATTTGTAGGTTATCAAAATACAGTTTGTACCAATTTATGTATTGCAACCGATGGATTAAAAGCCGATTTGCGTGTGAGTTCTACTATGGAATTGAAACAAAAAGTATATGAACTATTTCATTCTTATGATAGACAATCTCATGTAAATACTATGAAAGCTATGCTAAATCATAAAATAACCGAAGAAGAATTTGCTCATTTAGTAGGTAAAATGAAAATGTACAATTACCAATCAAAAGAAGCTAAAAAACAGTTGTTTCCAATTACTATTACAGATACTCAAATCAACTCTATTGTAAAAGATTACCATACAGATATTGATTTTATGAAAGCTGATGATGGAACGATTCACTTCTGGAATTTATACAACTTGTTTACCGAAGCTAATAAAAGCACATACATTGATATAAACTTTGAGCGTAACGCCAATGCATACGAGTTTGTACAATACCTAACTAATTTCAAAGCAAACGAAATTAGTAATTGGTATCTAGACTAATAATAATAGCTTTTATATGAATAAACGTTCTAATGAATGAATACGAAAAATTGCTACAACAGATACATTTAACCTATTCAAATGAACTGTATGTTGTTGATTATTTGGGGCATTTAATTAAGCTTGAATGCCCTTTTATTGTTGAAGCAACCGAAACTGTAGGAAATGTACAACAAGGCTTTAAATACGAAGTTTTAAGCGTTAAAATCTCTGTTAGATTAGAAACTGTTTACCAGATAAACAACAGCTATTATCTGTATAAATCCTTTGAAATACAATAAGTAAACAACCTGTTATGCTGTATTTTGATGCAAAACTTTTGAGACGGTTACAGGTCTAAAAAATAACCACTGAAAACGTTTAACAATCACAAGACTGAAGTTCTTTAGGCTTCAGTCTTTTTTTTTTGAGAAGTCAACTTTTTTTGCAAAAAGTTAAGGGTACTCATTCAACATTTAAAAATTACTAATTGTTTTATATTTGCTTTAAACATATAAATAATGAAACCTTTTTTAATCGATTACTTTATAGATAAAGAATCATTTATAGATCTACAAATAAAATTCCTAAAACAAGACTTCTTGTATCTTATGAATGAAGATTGTTTCCCTCCTTTCAAAAGAATTCTTTTAACCGAAGATTTTTGTATTTCAGAACAAATACCATTACCATATTCCGAAGATCCTAATGGGATTTCTTATGATTTAGAAAAAGTATTTTTCTATCGAGATTATCTTTCAAAAAGATTAAAATATTTAGCACAAGATTATATTCATATTTTTCATAATTACATACGAAGAGAATTAGAAGAGATAGAATTTGCAGTTCTTGGGGTAAAATCGGAATCTAAAGAAGAAAAAAGAAAACTTACATTACTTCAACAGAGATTAAATAAAACGATTGACTCTAAAATTATTGAAATTAAGAGTATTATCAATACAATTGAAAATTTTAAATTTTTACCTGCTGATATGTATAATTGTTTGAATATCCAGTTGAATGATATTTTAAAAGCTCTTACAGATCCTTCTTTAAAAAGTGAAAAATATTTTCATATAGGAAAACTATGTTTCAACGATTTTACTTCATTTGAAGTAGCTGTGTTTTTTTATCATTTGAGAGATGTTGGACTATTTAAGTATGTTAGTCATGCCGAATTTGCAAGATTTGTTGAATCTAACTTTTGCACTAGAAATGACGATGAATTTAAATCATTAACTAAAATTGAAGATTATTTTTCCGAATTATCGAAGATAAGAACTGATGAAAATGCACTAAAAAAAATAAAAAAGTATTTCAATGAAATACCTTTAAAGCACTAATAAACAGCCTCCTAATTTAGGGGGCTTTTTATTTCCCCCTGCTACAGTTTTCATATAAATAGAATTTTGCTTCTATAAATCAGAGGATTTATTACGGTCATTACCACCAAGAATAGTTCAACGGTATGCAAAATTTAATATTATGAAAGAAACAAAATTAGCCCTAAAGGCAATGTTTACAAAAGATAGAAATAGACTATCTATTAATCAAAGAAAGGTTATCGCCCTATTAATAGACATGGGGTATGGAATGGTAAATTCTGGTAGCAAATTCTTAAACGGTACTATTGTCAAAAAAAATAGAAATATCATCTCACATGTTGATTTAATTCAATTGAGAAAGGATTTTTTGAGTTTTGCCGAACAAAATGGACTTAAGGAGAAATATTTAGAAGTTTTACAATCAAGAATTGGACATATTTTATCCTTAACTCAAGTTCAAACACTAAAAACAATAGATATTAAGCTATTGAAAGACCAGAGAGACTGTGCTTACTTTCCTTTCATGAACAAGGTTGTAAAAGTAAATGCTGAATCAATTGAGTTTCTTCGGTATTCTGAAATTGATATGAATATTATTGATAAGCAACGTAAACCTTTTAATGTATCCTCGCAATTCAAAGAAGGCGGTGATTTTAGAAAGTTTTGTCATCTGATTACTAATAATAATGAAGATTGGTTTTTATCATTACAAACTGCATTGGGTTATTTATTACTTACTAATAAAGAAGCATTCGAAGATAAAGCAATATTCATTTATGACTATTTATTAGGTAAAAAAGGTGAAGCTAACGGCGGAACAGGAAAATCTCTATTGATAGATAAAGCTTTGAGTCTTCTAAAAAACATTTCAATAATCGATGGTAAACGTTACGATAGTAGAAGTAGATTTATATATCAAAACGTAGATGATTCAACAAACATTATATTGTTTGATGATGTAAATGACAAATTTAAATTTGATGACATATATTCAGCTTTAACCGTAGGATTCGAAATTGAAAGAAAAAATCAACAAGCTGTTTTTCTTGATTATAAGGAGGCTCCGAAATTTGTTATAACATCTAATACTTTGGTAAAGACGGATGAAGGATCTTCAGCAGATAGAAGAAAATTTGAACTTTTTTTGTATAATCATTTTGGTTCAGAACATACTCCAATTGACGAATTTGGTAAAAGATTTTTTTCTGATGATTGGGATTCGGAAGAGTATAATAAATTTTTCTACTTTATGTTTGAATGTGTTCAAAAGTACCTGCAAATAGGTCTTTTTGAATATTTGCCTAAAGAGTTGTATGACGTTAAATTGGAGGCTGAAATTGATCAAGCGTGGGTATTGTTTTTTGATGATATGCTCGAAGATATAAACGAAGAAGAGTTTTTAGAAGACCGAAGATTGGTAGAAAAAATAGTGAAAAAGGATTACGGACTATATGAAAAACCTCACACTTTTACTAAAAAGCTTAATCGATATTGTAAGTATAAGGGGTTAGAATTTAAGATAAAAAATTCAGGTTCAGTTCAAAAAATACATGTTAAAACTCTAGCAAATAGAAGCCAAGCTAAATTATTAAGCTTAAATTCTAAGAAAGGAGGTTCAAATGAGTAAGATTTATCGCATTTGGAACAACTTAACAGGAGATTCATACATTGGCTCAACAACAAAAGAAATTGAACTCCGTTTACAAGACCACCTCCAAAAAAGTGCAAAAAAAGTTGACAATAAATTTCACAAAGCCATTGAGAACTTCGGTTCTCAGGCTTTTGAAATTGAATTGTTAGATGAAGCAGAAACTACGGACGAATTAGCACAAAAGGAAATCCATTATATTGAAGCTTATAATACAATGAAGAATGGGTATAACTCAGATAGAGGTGGAGGTTTTAAGAAAACGATTTATCAGTTTGAGTTAAACAATCTTGAACCAATAGCAACCTATCAAACATTGGAAGAAGCGGGTAACTCTGTAAATGCTTCACGGAAAACCATAAGTAATGCTTGTTTAGGTAGTTTAAAATCAGCAAAAGGATTTTTATGGTCATATACTCCAGAATATCCAGAGGTTGAAGATAAACGTTCTAAAATAGTATATCAATATGATTTAGATGGTTTACTGTTAGCTACTTTCAGCTCAGCGAGAGAGGCATCCAGACATTTAGGTATTGGGTTATCATCTATCACACGCTGTTGCAGAGGTGAACGTAAACAAACATCGGGTTATAAATTTAGTTATTAAAGAAAGCTCCTTCGGGAGCTTTTTTATTAGTGATTTTATGTACATTTGGGAGAGGCGTAATTAAAAAAAATATATGATGAATCAACTACATAAACTATCATTTAAGAAAAGTGAAATATTTAGAAGTAATTCTACATTAACTTTTATACAACCAGAGAAGCCTAATGAAGATAAAATAAAATTCTTTTTTTTAGTTGGAAATAATGGATCTGGAAAAACATCAGTTCTGAACTACATCTTTAATGGTTTAGGAGAAGGTAAAAATGGATTTTATGGTAATACTAATTTAAAACAAGGTACTAAATTTGATGTATTTCTAACTGGTAAAGAGCATCCAATAGAATTTGAAGTTGATACAGCGGGTATTAAGAATAATGGATTTCCTGACGGGATTAAAATTATTTATGATGAAATAAATACTGCATTCCAAACCGATAAAATTATATCCTCAACAGCAGTTACTGTGGATGAAGATAAATTGCCAAAAGAAAGAAGTACACTTGAATTAGGAAAGATAATTCCTCAGTTACTTGTTAATTTGAAGGCTGAAGACGACTCTTATGTATCCGACTATGTGAATGAACACAATGCTATTCCTGTCAATTATAAAAGAAGAATAGATCGCTTTACAGATGCATTTGAAAGAATGTATAATGGATCAAAAAAATTTAAGTCAATAAATAATGAAGAAGGAGAAAAAAAGATAATTTTTACAGATATAGAAGGAAAGGATGTAAGTTTAAATTCTTTTTCAACAGGGGAAAAACAGATTGTTTTTAGAGTAGGGAACCTGTTGAAAAATTTAGGAAATATTGATAATGGAATTATCCTTATAGATGAACCTGAAACAAGCCTTCATCCTATTTGGCAACGAAAATATATTGATTTTTTGAAAGATGTTTTTGAAGGATTAAATATTCAATTTATCATAGCAACACATTCTCCTTATATTCTGCAAGGTATTAAGGATGAAGAGAGTGTTGTTATAAAGTTGAATAGAAGTGACGATTTTGAATTAGGTAGTAGAATAGGATACTATCCACACAGTTTAAAAAACCCCAGTGTAAATTTAATAAATTATCTTGCCTATGATATTGTCGATGAGCTTTTACATATTGAGTTATTTGCAGCTCTAGAGATTAAGAATGGTGTGGGTTACGGAGGATTAAAAGATATTTTAAATACCGATACTACTGTCGAAAAAAAAACATATATAGCTAGTAAAAAATATAATAAAATAAATATTGGTGATTCAATCAGTGAAGCTTTACCTGTTTTTATAAGAAATGCTATACATCATCCTGAAGAAATAAACAGAACATATAATCAGAAAGAATTAAAAGACTCAATAAACATAATGCTTGAGAAATTAAAATAAAACGTAATGTTAAATTGTTCGTATGACATTTAGACTATGCAGTATTCAAAAAACATTATTTATTTTAAAACCTATTAAAAGTAATTTTTAATGAAACCCACAATTTTTATATCACATATTACAGAAGAACGAGAAATAGCTATTACCCTTAAAAATGTTATTGAAAAGGAATTTTTACGCACAGTTGAAGTTTTTGTGTCGTCTCACGAGGACAATATAAAGTTAGGTGATTCTTGGTTGTCAAATATTAGATCATCCTTAGAGAAAACACAGTTGTTAATTGTATTATGTAGTCCATTGTCAAGTACTAGACCTTGGATAAATTTTGAAGCTGGTACAGCTTGGTTAAAGAATATTCCTGTTATACCGTTATGCCATTCGGGTATTTCTCCAAGTCAATTACATGCTCCCTTAAATTCGTTACAGGGTGGGAAATTAAACGATAAGGATATAATAAATCAAATTTTTAAAAGAATAGCTAAAATTGCAGATATAGATTGTCCAGAAATAAAAGATAATAATTTCTTTACATCTTTAAATAGCTTTGAAAATCAAATTAAAACTAGTCTTTTAGTTAAAGATACAGAGTTTATTTTTAGCATGTTATATAAATCAATTCAATTGATTAAACATGATTTTGTAAGCTCTTTTTACCCTATGGAAAAAGTTAATGAAATGTCGTCTAACTTAGTTTTGAGTGATCTAAATTTAGAGTTCAATCAAATGCATAATCTTTTTAATTATAGAATGTTAGGTCTTAATAACCTTAAGGTATATCAATCATATTATAAAAATGTATTAGAGTTAATCGATAATGTAAAATTTATTTTAAGTTATAAAAGGTTAAAAATATCTGAGGATTTACTTGGTGTTTTAGAAGGTTTTGTATTGTCGATTATAAAAATTTCTTTTTGGTATGAATCAATTTTAGTTTTAGATCATAATGAGAGTATAAAAGAAACTTGTATTAAATTAATAAAAGAAACTGTTAGTCCAGAAGTTAAACAAGGTAATTTAATAAATTATTTTATTGATTATTATGAAAGTATTTTACATTTTAAAAAATTGATTGAATTATATGAACAGAAAGTAAATGCAATAATTAGATTAGAAAAATAACCAAAAGCTATTTTGATAAATTTACATTTTGAAGCTTTTTGAATAAAATACATTGAATGTTAAGAAATGAAAACTGTATAAAGTCACTTTTTTAAATTCTTATATGAAAAGTATAGTGTTATAAATCTTGCAAAAAAAGTTGACAACCTTACTTTAAAATGATCTATATTTGTGTGAAAGGTGTAAAAATCGGTTACAAATAAACCTCAAAGATATTTAAACCCTCATGAATAAAAGAGTTCGGGACTTGGTTCGAGCCCAAGAGGGGGAGCAAAAAACAAAAGCCTTACAGAAATGTAGGGCTTTTTTGTTTCTAGGATAAACTTCTTTTTAGGTTCGAGTAACGGTTTAAAAATTATAGAAATTTAAATTTTAATAGAAAATGGATGTAAATTCTTTTTTATGATTATCTTTCTATTCTTTTTATAAAACACATTTATGAATCAAATCGAATTTAAAGAAAACCAGATAATATTGAGAGTAAAGAGAAGTCCTTTATTGGGCAGGATACTATTGTATTTAATAACACTTCTATCAATAGTTTTACTTTTAGGCGGTTGCTCTTCATTAAATAAAATTAATGGTAATACAAACCCGTTGGGTGTAATTAAATAGATTGATTTTTAATATTGTTTATTGGTCTAT
>JAEAMF010000717.1_pt1 | contig 33824 bp, 33 predicted proteins | sample 8958721 | NCBI WGS metagenome assembly JAEAMF01 (sample SAMN16933255, study PRJNA681124) | bioreactor sludge metagenome | isolation source: anaerobic bioreactor treating anionic surfactant - SDBS | place: India: Bengaluru | collected 2019-02-28 | reverse complement strand
CTTGGCACAATGATGCCGATATCGGGAGGGTGGAGTCCATCACATTAGGGTGGGCAGGTTCCCTGCCCACGCGGTCAGACGGCTTATGCGAACCGATCAGCCCGCGGTCAGCGCCTTCTTCACCAGGCCCGACACCACGGTCATGTCGGCACGCCCCGCCAGCTTCGGCTTGAGCACGCCCATCACCTTGCCCATGTCCTGCGGACCGGCGGCACCTAGCGAGGCAACGGCAGCCGCCACTTCGGCAGCGATTTCCTCGTCCGACAGGCCGGCCGGCATGTAGGTCGACAGGATCGCCAGCTCGGCTTTCTCGATATCGGCCAGGTCGGCGCGGCCGCCGGCTTCGAACTGGGTGATCGAATCCTTGCGCTGCTTGATCATCTTCTCGACGATGGCCAGGGTCTGGGTGTCGTCCAGCTCGATCTGCTCGTCGACTTCCTTGCGCTTGATCTCGGCAAGGATCAGGCGAATGGTGGCCAGGCGGGCGCTTTCCTTGGCGCGCATCGCGGCTTTCATGTCCTCGGTGATTTGGGCTTTCAGGCTCATGGATTCTCCGTCCGGTAGAGGTAAATTAGGTGGATATAAACGACAAAACCCGCCGCGGCAAAAACCGGAGCGGGCTTGCGGACGCTCAGCGACTCGCCGGGACTGAAGTCACCGGGGCAAGCCGTCAATTCCGTCTGATTAGTACAGCTTCTTCGGCAGCTGCTGGCTGCGGATGCGCTTGTAGTGACGCTTGACTGCGGCGGCCAGCTTGCGCTTGCGCTCTGCAGTTGGCTTCTCGTAGAACTCGCGGGCGCGCAGTTCGGTCAGCAGACCGGTTTTTTCGATAGTGCGCTTGAAGCGACGCATAGCGACTTCGAACGGCTCGTTTTCTTTAAGGCGGATAGTGGTCATGTAAAAATGAAACCGTTGGATTTAGGAAGAACGAAAGTGTAGCATCATTTGCCGATCAGTGGAAGCTTTTAGCAAATGTCCCACAATTGCCACACACCTCAAACGCTGCTGCCCGCGGCATGGCCCGAAGCCCATGCCCACTGGAAGTTGTAGCCCCCCAGCCAGCCGGTCACGTCGACCGTTTCGCCGATGAAGTACAGGCCCGGCACCTTGTTCGCCATCATGGTCTGCTGCGACAGCTCGCGCGTGTCCACGCCGCCCAGCGTCACCTCGGCCTTCTTGTAGCCTTCCGAACCGGTCGGAACGATGGCCCAGCGGTTGATGGCGTCGCCCAGCTTGCGCAGCTTGGCGTCGGCCATGTCGGCCAGGCGCGCATCCGGCGCGAAACCGTTGGCCACCAGCAGGCCGTCGGCCAGGCGCGCCGGCAGCCATTGCGCCAGCACGTTGCCGAGCTGCTTCCTGACCGTGGTTTTCATCGCGATCAGCTCCTCGGCCACGTCCATCTCGGGCAGCAGGTCGAGCACGATCGGGGTGCCGGGCTGCCAGTAGCTGGAGATCTGCAGGATCGCCGGGCCCGACAGGCCGCGGTGGGTGAACAGCAGGTCTTCGCGGAAGTGGCCGCGCTGCGCCTTGCCCTTCCCCTTGCCGCTGCCGCCGGTGCTCACCTCCACTTCCAGCGCGATGCCGGCCAGCGGAACGAAGGCTTCCCAGCTGGGACCGTCGAAGGTCAGCGGCACCAGGCCCGGGCGCGGCTCGACGATCTGCAGGTCGAACTGCTTCGCGATGCGGTAGCCCAGGTCGGTGGCGCCGATCTTCGGAATCGACAGGCCGCCGGTGGCGATCACCAGGCTGTCGCATGCGATGTCGCCGCCTTCCGCCGACACCAGGAAACCGGTCTCGGTTTTTTCGATCGCACCGACCTTGCAGGGCATGCGCCAGCTGACGTCGCCCGCATCGCACTCGGCGCGCAGCATTCCGATGATTCTCTCTGACGAGTCGTCGCAGAACAGCTGGCCCTTGTGCTTCTCGTGCCAGGCGATGCGGTGTTTCTTGACCAGGGCAAGAAAATCCTGCGCGGTGTAGCGCGACAGCGCGCTGCGGCAGAAATGCGGGTTCTGCGACAGGAAATTGGCCGGACCGGCGCCGATGTTGGTGAAGTTGCAGCGGCCGCCGCCGGAGATGCGGATCTTTTCGGCCAGCCGGGTGGCATGGTCGAGCAGCACCACGCGCCTGCCGCGCTGGGCAGCCACCGCCGCGCACATCATGCCGGCGGCGCCTGCGCCGATTACCGCTACATCATAGTGTTTTGCCATGTCCTGCCGTGTCCCGCCGGTTGCCCGTCAATCGCCAAACCGGCCATTGTATACGGTTCAGGGGTGCGGCGGAAAGCTAGCTCCCGTCCGCCGCCCGCACGTCCAGGTCGCGCCCGTTGAGCACCGTGCCGTCCCTGGCGATCGTGATGATGTGCATGCCGGTATCCGTCAAGCCCAGGCGCTTGAGCTGTTCCGGCGACACCCGCAGGAAGTACTCGCCCGGGAAAATCCCGCCGATGACGAAGTAGCCGTCGGCGGCGCTGGTCATGGTCGCCACCACCTTGCGCGACGCGTCCACCAGTTCCAGCTTCAGGTCGCCGACGGCGCGCCGCTTGCCGTCGGCATACAGGTAGGTGGTGCCGTCCACCTCCCCCGTCATGTTCACGGCGAACTCGACCTGGCTCACATTGCCGGGACGCGGCAGGATGCGCACGCCGGGCGTGCGCGGCTGCCATTGCGGATCGTCGAGCGTATTCGGATCGAGGCCGATGTCGGTATGCTGGTAGGCCAGCAAGCGCGGCAGGTAGGCAATGCCGCTGGCATCGGTGCGTACCGCGTAGTAGGCGCCATTGACGATGAAGCCGGCGCCGGCGATGGCTTCGTCCGCGCCGTCCATGACGCCGTTCAGGTCCTTGTCGAGGAACACGCGGATCGAGGCCGCGCCCATGTTCGCCATCGGCTGGGCGTCGGTCACCATGCGGCCGCTCCTCGGTTCCAGCCCCATGGCCATGAAGAACTGCATGCCGAGTCCATACTCGCCGCGGTTGGAATAATAGCCGTTGATGCCGAGCCCGTAGCTGCCCAGGCTCTTGTTCAGTGCGCCGGTGGCCCGCAGTTCGCGGTCCTTGAATGTGCGCGTCAGGCCGAGGTTCAGCAGGTAGCCGCTGTGCAGGTAGTAGTCGGCGGAGATCGCCGCCGCGCCCAGCGCGGTGTCGGGCGACAGCGTGTACTGCAACTGCCCGGTCAGGCCGATGCCGGCCACACGCCGGCTTACCTGGAACTGGCCATCGGCCAGCTCGTTCACGCCCAGCCTCTGCCAGCGCAGCCCATTGGTCAGTGCGAAGCCGTCACGGTAGGCCGAGATCCGCCCCTGCACCTAGATGTTGCGGGTGCCCGAGGACAAGCGGTCATGCCGCACCTGCAGCGCCAGCGGAAAGAATTGCGCTCCGCCGGCGCCCAGGACGCCATCGGCGCGTACTTCGTCGCGCGAACGCACCGGGTCCGCGCCCCGATGGAAGAAGTCGCTGCTGAATCCATCCAGGCGCGCGTGGCTGGCCGACACCGCGACACGGCCCAGGCGCGTCTTCAGGCCCAGCTGCGCCAGCGTGCCGCCGTCGTCCGCCCTGGCCGCATCCGCTGTTGCGATGAAGCTGTTCCAGTAGCCGCGCAGGCCGAGGTTGGCATAGCTGCGCCCGGCGCCGTCGAAGGTCGGCACGCGTTGCCAGCCGGCGGTGGCGTTGAGGTGCTCGCTCATGCCCCACTCGAACTGCGCCACGGCGCGCCGGCGCCCGAACCCGTCGCGGTGTGCGCCGAGGTCGTAGAACAAGGCGCCGCGCGGCACGGCCGACTGCTCCAGCAGGAAGCTCTGGCGTTCGACGCGCAGCTGGCCCAGCGGGCCGTGGAACACCAGCCTGAACTCGTTGGGACCGTAGGCCAGCGGCTGGTCCTCGAAGCTGTACTTGCCGTCCGGGCCCGACTGGCGGACCCCGACCAGGGCGTCGTTGTAGTACAGCTCGACGTCCCAGCCCGGCGGCAGCGCACCCTGCAAGGTGTGGCGGTCGAAACTGGTGGGCTGGTTGAGAGGACGGTTGCTGAGCACCATGCCATTGCCGGTCGGGCTGCTCGAGGAAATATTGTTCACGCCCGGCAGCGGCACGCTGCCGAACAGCGCGGTACGCGCATGGAGCGGGCCGAGCAGGCCGGCGTCCGGATCGTTGCGCCCCAGCGTGAGGCGCAGGCCGGACGAAGGATCGTAGCGATTGCTGCTGGCATACAGGGCCGCCTCCATGCCCAGCAGGTCGGTGGTCAGGTAGGCGGTGTAGCTTGCGTCCGCCTGGCGCCGCCCGCCGCCGTTGCCGGCAGTGAGTCCGATCGTCTGGTCGATGAAAGGCACGCCGGCCAGCCGAAAGGCGCGGACAGGCGCGGGTAGCCCGGATCGACATAGCCTCCGGGAGCGCCCGGCCGGCTGCCATGCTTGCGCCGCTCCAGCCTTGCCTGGAGCGGCAACTGCTCGCGCGGGCGCACCTTGAGGGCGAGGCTGGACATGTCGAGGTCGAGGTCTACCGGCAGCCAGCGGGCCAGTACCTTGCTCGCCACATAGATCTCGTCGGACTGCAGCTTGAACTGCGAACGCTCGAGCCTCTCGTGCCGGCCCGCGATGTCCGCGACGCCGCCGGGCACGTCAAGGCTGAATCCGCGGCTTTCCGAGATGATATAGCCGCTGGCGCGGCCCTCTCCGGGCGTCACGCGGATGGCGAGCGTCAGCAGGCGCGCCATCTCGCCGAGCGGCAGGAAGACATCGCGCCCGATTTCATACCCGGTGACGGCGTCGGACAGGAGCTGGTTGCCGAGACGGACTTCGAGCAGGACGAGGTTGTCCTCGGATTGCTGCGACGGCGATGCCGCCGCCGCCGGCTGCAAGGCCGGCAGCAACATCAATCCTGCGACAAGAAACCCCGTTCGGAAACCCTGCATGGTGCTCGAATGCGCATATTGCCGGCCAACCGGCGGTTGACCCGGCAATATGATTATTGTTCAATAAACATCTTCTGGGGAAGCCCTGGCGCCATCACGGCAGGGCCAGGCTGGACGCTGCCAGCAGCTTGCCGCCCGCTTCCGGGCGGTCGCGGTAGCTGACCTCGATCGCGCCGCCGGCCAGCGCCACGCCGGCCGGCACCTGCAGCGGCAGCGTGACCCGGCGCACGCGATTCGGCGTAAGCACGGCAATACCGCCGATCTGCGCCAGATGCTGGGGCTTGCCGCCGCGCGGCGTGAACGTCACGCTCAGGTCGCCGTACACCGAGCTGCTGCCTTCGCGCTGCAAGCGCAGCGCCAGCTTCGGGGAGCCGGCCGCATCCTTCTGGATGGCGAGCCCGTCCAGGCTGACGTTCGCGCTGAGGTTCCCGTGGCGGACGATCACCGGCATCGCGGCGCCGACCAGGGTCTGGATCACCACGCCGACCTGGCCGTTCTCGACGCTACGGTTCTCGATACTGGCGCTGCCTTCGACATCCGGCAGCTTGTCGAACAGCAGGTGCGAACGGTATTCGCCTTCGGCCAATTCGGCCGGCTTGCGCAACATGATGCGCACCGTCTGCGCGGTGCCTGGCTGCAGCGTCACCTGGCGCGGCGAATAATGCAGCATGCCGTCGGCGAAGCGCTCGCCTTCCATGGCGGTCGCGGCCGGCTCGATCTGGCCGGATTCAAGCATGCGGCGGTTCACCAGCGAGATCCGGTAGCTTGCCGGTTTGCTGCCGTTGTTGATCAGCTGCACCTGGGCCGCACGCGTGTTCTTGTCGAAGACGATGCGCGTCGGATGAAGCATGAGGTCGGCAAACGCAGGCGAACACGGCACCAGCAGCAGACATGCGAGCACAAGGGAGAGTGCCCGGCGCAGGCGGCCGAAGGAAGCGGATGCGAACGTGGGGTAAAACATGGTGGATTCCTGTGCCTAATTCTGAATGAGAGTGACGTTCACGTTGAACGTGCCGGTGTACCTGCCTGCCGGCTGCTTGGGCGCCACGACCAGGGTCGCGCCGATCGACAGGTTCGTGCCGTTGCTGGTTGGCACTGAAGCCAGGCTCGGCGGGTTGCCGTTGATAGCATTGAGCACCATGCTGCTGGCGCCACTACTCAAGCGGGCGCCGCCATTGGGAGGCAGGGTAATGATGGCGCCTCTATCTCTGCCGCTATTATTCCGGCGCACGTTGACGCTGCCAGCATGGACTGGCGAGGAGTTGAGGAGAATGACGCCGCCCGAACTTGTACGATCGCCGTTTGGCAAGAGGGTGATCGTGCCGGCGCCGGTGACGACGAAACTTCCGAAGTCCAGGTTGCTCCCTGGGGTGAGCACGACCTGCTGGGCATGGGCTTGATGCTGGCCGAGCAGGGCCAGCGCCGCCAGCACGATCGTGCCGGCGGCCCGGAATGCATGGCAACGGCGTGCCGACATGATTCAGGCGAAGACTGCGCCGCTACCGCTGCGCTCAGACGCCGTAATCGACGGTGGCGGTGATCTGGCCCGAGTAGACGCCGCCTACCTGGGTTGCGCCAACGGTCAGGACGCCGCCCACGTAGATCTTCGCGCCGGTGGCGCCCAGGGTGCCGCCGCTGGCCGTTGCCGAGGTTTCATTCGTCGGCGTCAGGGTGCTGATCGGCGTGAACGACATCGTCTCGGTGCCGCCGCTCCGGGTCAAGGGAGTCGTCACCGTGACACTGACCGTGAAGTTCTTGCCTTCATCACCGGTCACGTCGAACTCGGCGACGGTGGCCGCGTCGCTGCCCCCTGCCACTACGCCACCGAGCGTGCGCGTGCCGTTCGTGGCGAGGGTGACCGTACCACCGGTACCTCGCCCGAAGCTGCCGAACGACAGGTCGGTCACTTTGCTGATCGCGATCGGGACGATCACGGTGGCGGAGGTATTCGCGGTGGTGTCGGCGGCAACGGCGCTGCCGGTGGTGGCGGCGACTGCCAGCGCCAGGGCGGCCAGCGACAGGTGGGTCTTGGTAAAGCGGGCGTACTTGCTCATTCTGGTCTTCCTTCAGATTGTGATGGAGCTTGATTGCTAGCTAGGGCTGCTTGTTTTACGAACCGGACTACAAAGTGTCACAGAAGAAACTATAAACGTTGCCGTTCGGTATCGTTTTGCTATGTTGCAAGAAAATAATAGTGACTCATTGAGAAAAATCATGGATTCAGCCAATCAAAAACCCAAGCATTGTTGTCAATTTAATCAGTAAATACAAAACTTCATGCGCCTGGAATAATTCTCTGTCCTCAGGCAGGACCTTGTTGCAATTCAAGGTTTGCAATGCTGAAAAAACAAAAGGCCATCCCAAAGGGATGACCTTTTGCTGTGAAGCAGAAAACGCGGGGCTGCCGTGTCAGCGGCGCAAGCCGCGCGCGACCTCGACGCAATGTGCGGCCTGAGCCGCGATCGACGGCGGAATCGGGACCTCGCCGCGCAGGGCGGCCGCGATCCAGGCAGCGGTAGTGGCCGCATCGCGCGCCTCCGGCACCTCGGCCAGCTGGTCGGTGGGCGCGTCGCGCTCGACCAGCAGGCTGCGCTGGCCGCCGTGGAACCAGTCGATCCGCGGAGCGCGGTGCGGATTGGCGACGGTCTCCCCTTCGGTGCCGCGCATCAGGAAGGCGTCGCCGCGTTCGGGTGGGGCGGCCGTCGTGAAGTACGCCCCCAGCGTCTCCAGGTACTCTGGATGGGTGTAGGACACGAGACGCAGCGCCGGCCCTTCGAAAGGCTGCAGGATTTTCACCAGCGTATGGGTCGAGTTGCGCACGCCGAGGATGCGGCGCAGCGACAGCATGTGGGCCAGGCTCGGAGCCAGGTTCTCGATCGGGATGAAGGCGGGACGGCGGCTGGCGAAGGCGTCGAGGATGTCGGCGCTCGTGCCCGCTTCTGCCAGGCCGAGTTCAAGCAGGATCTCGCTCGTGGTAATGCGGCCCGGATCCTTGCGTACGCCGTGCACCAGGACCGGCACGCCCTCGCGCGCCAGCAGCAGGGCCAGCAGCGGGGTCAGGTTGGCCAGCTTGCGCGCCCCGTTGTAGCTCGGGATCAGGACCGGGGCATAGTCTCCCGGCGGGCTCGGCAAGGGCGCGAAGGCGCTTTCGGCCGCATCCATGAAGCCGGCCAGTTCTTCCACCGACTCGCCCTTGATGCGCATCGCCAGCAGGATCGCACCCAGTTCGAGGTCGGAGACCCGCCCTTCCAGCATGGCCGCGTACAGCGCGCGGGCATCCTCGCGCGACATGCTGCGCGCACCTTTCACGCCACGGCCGATTTCCTTGATAAAGGGGGCTGCAGCAAAGCCTTCGATGTTCTTGTCCATGGCGCAAGCATACAACGCCTGTGCGCAGCCCGTGCGCGCCGCCTTGAGTTTTTGGGTACCGGTGTGCAAGTGCAGCATTTTCGGTCTACACTGGATATTCCCTTTAGAAATCATCGCACCATGATCAACACGCCTGCCATTGAAAATACCAACGTCAGTTCGTTCGGGCAGATGCCGACGCCGACCGAACTCCACGCCACGCTGCCGCTGTCCGACAAAGCCTTTGCCACCGTGATGGCAGGCCGCGAAACCCTGCGCAACATCCTCGACCGCAAGGACAAGCGCCTGTTCGTGGTCGTCGGGCCCTGCTCGATCCACGATCCGGAAGCCGGCCTGGATTATGCGCGCCGCCTCAAGGCGCTGCAGGCCGAAGTGGCCGACACGATGGTGCTGGTGATGCGCGTGTATTTCGAGAAGCCGCGCACCACCACCGGCTGGAAGGGCTATATCAACGACCCGTTCATGGACGACTCCTTCCGCGTCGACGTCGGCATGGAACGCGCGCGCCGCTTCCTGCTCGACGTGTGCGAACTGGGCCTGCCCACCGCCACCGAAGCGCTGGACCCGATCTCGCCGCAGTACCTGGGCGACCTGATCGCCTGGACCGCCATCGGCGCGCGGACCACCGAATCGCAGACCCACCGTGAGATGTCTTCCGGCCTGTCGACCCCGGTCGGCTTCAAGAACGGCACCGACGGCGATGTCTCGATCGCGATCAATGCCGTGCTGTCCTCGGCCAACCCGCACGCCTTCCTGGGCATCAACGGCCAGGGCACCGTGTCGATCGTGCGCACCAGCGGCAACGCCTACGGCCACGTGGTGCTGCGCGGCGGCGGCGGCCGTCCGAACTACGATTCGGTGTCGGTGGCGATCGCCGAGCAGGCCCTGCAGAAGGCCAAGCTGCCGGCCAACCTGGTGGTGGATTGCTCGCATGCCAACAGCTACAAGAAGCCGGAACTGCAGCCGCTGGTGATGTCGGACGTGATCCAGCAGATCAGGCACGGCAACCGCTCGCTGGTGGGCGTGATGATCGAATCGAACATCGTCAGCGGCAGCCAGGCGATTCCGGAAGACCTGTCGCAGCTGAAGTATGGCTGCTCGGTGACCGACGGCTGCATCGGCTGGGAAGAGACCGAGGCGATGCTGCGTAGTGCGCACAAGGAACTTCTGCAGCGTCCGTAGGGTGCGCGGGGTAATTTCGGGCAATGCCCGGAATTACGAACGCCCACGCGGTGATTGTTGTCGGCCCCGCTCTCGTGCGGGGTGATCTTGCTGCCAACTATCACCGCGTGGGGTGTTCTGGTCCAGTGGACCAGAACACGAGCCGCCCACCCTACGGTAAAATCCTGTATTTCCCTCCTGCTGTTTCCCCCATGATTGTTCTCGGCGTCGAATCCTCCTGCGATGAAACCGGCCTGGCTCTGTACGACACCGAGCGCGGCCTGCTGTCCCATGCCCTGCATTCGCAGGTCGCCATGCACGAAGAGTATGGCGGCGTGGTGCCGGAACTCGCCTCGCGCGACCACATCCGTCGCGCTCTGCCGCTGCTGGAAGAGGTCCTGAAACGCGCGGACATGCCCGCATCGAACATCGATGCGATCGCCTACACCCAGGGCCCGGGCCTGGCCGGCGCGCTGCTGGTCGGTTCCTCGGTGGCCTGCTCGCTGGCCCTCGCCCTCGACAAGCCGGTGCTGGGCGTGCACCACCTGGAAGGCCACCTGCTCTCGCCCCTGCTGGCCAGCGAGCGTCCGGAATTCCCCTTCATCGCCCTGCTCGTCTCGGGCGGCCACACCCAGCTGATGCGCGTGGACGGCGTCGGCCGCTACACCCTGCTGGGCGAGACCCTGGACGATGCCGCCGGCGAAGCCTTCGACAAATCGGCCAAGCTGCTGGGCCTGGGCTATCCGGGCGGCCCGGCGATCTCGCGCCTGGCCGAGTTCGGCGATCCGCTTGCCTACACGCTGCCGCGCCCGATGCTGCATTCGAAGGATTTCAATTTCAGCTTCTCGGGCCTGAAGACCGCCGTGCTCACGGTGGTGAAGAACCATGAAGAGAAGGTGGTGGCGAATATCTGCGAGCAGGACAAGGCCAACATCGCGCGCGGCTTCGTCGACGCCATCGTCGAAGTCTTGACCGCCAAGTGCGTGAATGCGTTGAAACACACGGGCCTGAAGCGCCTGGTGATCGCCGGCGGCGTCGGCGCCAACCGCCAGCTGCGCGAATCGCTCAATGCCGCGGCCGCCAAGCGCAAGTTCAAGGTCTATTATCCGGAGCTGGAATTCTGCACCGACAACGGCGCCATGATCGCCTTCGCCGGCGCCATGCGCCTCGAACGCAAGCCGGATCTGGCCCAGCGCGACTACGCTTTCAACGTGCGTCCGCGCTGGCCGCTCGATGAATTGGAAGCCGCCTGACAAGGCCTTTTACACTTGCTTTCAACATTGAACTTGCATGCCTGACATCGATCCTACGGTGTGACCGCCCCTTGCCAAACGATGGCAATATCCGACGGTTAAGTTTTACGGAGGTACTGCGATGCGCGTTGTAAGTTGGAACATTCGTTGGGGTTGTGGCAAGGACGGCCGGATCCGCATTCATGCGATCATCGACGTCTTGCGACGGCTGAATCCGGATGTCGTGTGTCTGCAAGAAGTAGCGGCCAATCACTCGGAACTGGAAGGCAGCGCCACCGCCAACCAGTTCAAGCAGCTGGGCGGCGCCTTCGGCGGCTACCATTCCATGGAGCACGCACCAAGCGAACTCTACAAGAACAACTCGCCCCGCCTGTTCGGCAACCTGATCCTCTCGCGCTACCGCATCTCGCAGGTGCACCGCCACCTGCTGCCCTGGCCGGCCGACCCGGAGAATCCGGCCGGCATGCCGCGCGGCCTGATGGAAACCGTGATCGATGCGCCCAGCGGCAAGCTGCGCCTGATGACCACCCACCTCGAGTACTATTCGGCGCTGCAGCGCAGGGCGCAGGTGCAGCGCATCCGCGAACTGCATGCCGAGGCCAGCGCCCGCGCCCGCATCTTCCAGCCGGACCCGAGCCTGGACGCGCCCTTCCAGCTGGGTTTCCGTCCGGCCTCGGCGATCCTGTGCGGCGATTTCAATTTCACTCCGGATTCGAGCGACTACCAGGCCATGCTGGCGCCGATCGACGACGCCCCGGCCTTTGTCGACGCCTGGCGCGTCGCCCACGGCGGCGTAGCGCGCGCCCCGACCACCGGCCTGCACGGCTACCCGTGGCCGGACAAGCCGGACTGCTACGACTACTTCTTCGTCACCGACGACCTGGCGCCGCGCGTGGCGACGGTCGACGTGCAGTCCGAGACCGCCGCGTCTGACCATCAGCCAATCGTGCTCGACCTGAAGTAATTCTTACTGCTGGGCAGCAGCGTCACTCTGCGCCGCGATCTCGCGCAGCGCCTGCTCGAACACTTCCGGCGGCTGGCCGCCCGAGATCAGGTGGCGCTGGTTGATGATGATGGCCGGCACCGAGTGGATGCCGGCGCGCTGGAAGAACTGCTCGCGCTCGCGCACCTCGTCGGCATACTCGTCGGATTCCAGGATGCGCTTGGCCCGCTCGCGGTCCAGGCCGACACGCTCGACGACGTCCAGCAGCACGTCGTGGCAGCTCGGGTCCTGGCAATGGGTGAAATAGGCCTCGAACAGGCCCATCTTGAGGTCGCGCTGGCGGCCCTCTTCCTCGGCCCAGGACAGCAGGCGGTGCGCATCGAAGGTGTTGTAGATGCGGCCGCGCCGCTCCATGTCGAAGCTGAAGCCGACGTCCGCGCCGCGCTGGCGGATCATCTCGCGGCTGTTGGCCTGCTGCTCGGCGGTGGCGCCGTATTTCTCGGTGATGTGCTCGACAATGTCCTGGCCATCCGGACCCATGTTCGGGTTCAGCTCGAAGGGCTGGAAATGCATGTCGGCCTCGACCTCTCCCTTGACGCGGGCGAGCGCCAGCTCCAGCGAGCTCAGGCCGATCGCGCACCAGGGGCAGGAGACGTCCGAGACGAAATCGATGCGGAGTTGTTTGCTCATGAGGGTGCCACCTTTCAGGTTCGTTGCGGCACCGCAGGTGCCTGATGGCGATATGGTAACGCGATGCGGCTTTTTCGGTGCGCCATGAAAAATGGGGGAGCATTGCTCCCCCACGTTGCCGGCAAATGCCCGCCTTATTTCTTGGCCGCGCCCTTGGCCGCGCCCTTGGCCTTGCTGCCGATCTTCGATTCCTTGCCCGCCATCAGGTTTCCGATATTGCTGCTGTGGCGCCACAAGAGCAGCGCGCTCATCGCCGCCACCGCGAACAGGATCTCGTCCGCCCCGAACAGCAGGCCGTAGTAGAAGGGCGCGAAGATCGACGCGATCAGCGCCGCCAGCGAGGAATAGCGGAAGGCATAGGCCACGATCAGCCAGGTCGCCAGCGTCGCCAGTCCCAGCCACACATTAATACCGAGCAGCACGCCGAGCGCGGTCGCCACGCCCTTGCCGCCCACGAACTTGAAGAATACCGGCCACAGGTGCCCCAGGAACACGGCGATCGCGACCAGGGCGATGCCGCCGTCGTCGAGGCCGTACTGCGGGCCGAACTTGACCGCCAGCCAGACCGCCAGCCAGCCCTTGGCGGCGTCGCCGACCAGGGTCGCGATCGCGGCCTTCTTGCTGCCGCTGCGCAGCACGTTGGTGGCGCCCGGGTTCTTGGAACCGTAGGTGCGCGGGTCGGACAGGCCGAAGGCGCGGCTCATCACGACTGCGAAGGAAATCGAGCCGATCAGGTAGGCGGCAATGGTGGCGATCAGGGTGTTCATGTCACTTTCTTACTTATTTGTCGGTACAGGGTTCAGGCGCTCGGACTATACACAGTGAGCATGCCCTTTGGCAATCATTCCGCCAGCGCGCACTGCACCGGCTTCGCGCCCAGCGTCGCGGTCAGCACGCCGGGGGCGATGCCGACCAGGTAACCACGGCGGCCACCGTTGATATAAATCTTGTCCAGCGCCAGGATCGATTCCTCCACATACACCGGCATCGCCTTGCGCACGCCGAAGGGCGAGGTGCCGCCGACCAGGAAGCCGGAATGGCGCTGCGCCACCTCCGGCTTGCAAGGCTCGACCGACTTGCAGGGAATCGCGCGCGCCAGGTTCTTGGTCGAGACCTTGCAGTCGCCGTGCATCAGCACGATCAGCGGCCGCGCCGCTTCGTCCTGCATCACCAGGGTTTTGATGACATTGTGCTCAGGCACACCCAGTTCGCGCGAAGACACGGCCGTGCCGCCGTGCTCCTCGTATTCGTAGGGATGTTCGGTAAAAGCCACGCCGTGCTTGCGCAGGAACTGCGTCGCGGGTGTCTCAGATACGTGCTCTTTCTTGGCCATGCGTGGTACGCTTAAGACGAACATAAGGGGTTTCTATTATGCAGCAAGAAATTCGCTTTGCCACCTTCAACACCTTCAACCTGGCCCCGCCGGGCATGCGCTGCTACGAAAATCTCGCTCCCTGCACGCCGGAGGAATACGAGGCCAAGCTGGACTGGACCGCGCACCAGATCGACCTGCTCAATGCCGACGTGATCGGCTTCCAGGAAATCTTCTCGCAGGCCACGCTGCGCGAAGTGCTGGCGCGCACCCGGCGCTTTCGCGAAGCGGTCCACCTGGGTTTCGATCCCGACCCGGAGGCGCCGCGCCTGACCCCGAGCGTGGCCCTGGTCTCGCGCCTGCCGGTCCTGAGCCATCCGCGCGCAATCAGCCTGTTCCCGGACAACGTGGCCATGCCGCCGGGCAGCCGCGACCCGGACCGTTTCACGCGCGCCCCGCTGCATGCCGAAGTCGAACTGGCGCCCGGCATCGTGATCGACGTGATCGTCGTGCACCTGAAGTCGCGCCGCCCCGACTACCGCAGCAGCGACACCGGCGAAGACCCGAACCTGTACGCCCTGGCCTGCCTGCGCTCGCTGATCCGGCGCGGCACCGAGGCCACCGCCCTGCGCGTGCTGCTCACCGACATGGCCCGCGACAAGGGGCGCCCGCGCATCGTGCTGGGCGACTTCAACGACGTCGCCGATTCGGTGACCACCGAGATCGTGCTCGGCGAAGGCGCGCCGCTGGCGGAGCGCATGTTTGACGCCGCGCGCCTGCACATGCACCAGGACAACCTGCGCAGCGTCGGCTTCTCGATCGTGCACGAAAGCCGGCACTCGACCATCGACCATATCCTGGTGTCGCAGGAATTCAATCCGGTGCTGCCGAATGCGATCGGCGAGGTGGTCGACGTGGTCTACCTGAACGACCACCTGGACCTGGGGCTGCCGGAAGCCTCGGACCACGGGCAGGTGCTGGCGCGCATCCGCCTGTATCCGCAGGCGGATCGGCCGGAGGGCGGCGTGGATTGATCAAAGAGCGCTGCAAGCAAGCGCGGCGCTTCGCTTTTGTAGGGTGGGCGGCTCTACCGCTCACGCCGATCATCTTGCGCCATGTCGGCCGCCCACGCGTTCAACGCCGGCATGAACAGACGATCGATCTATTCATGGTTGGTTTGAACGCGTGGGCGGCGGATATGGCGCGGCATAGTTCGTTTCGGGTGGAGTCCATAGATACGAACATCTCACGTCAGCGGGCTCAACGCACCGCCGGATTGAAATCCGGCCGGGCGCTTGCCCCCGCCGCATAAAAACCCTGGTATTCGTCGCAGCCGTGCTGGCGCAGGAAGCGCAATTGCTCCTCGGTCTCGACGCCTTCGGCCACCACGCGCAGGCGCAGGCTGCGCGCCACCGCGATGATCGCCGGGATCAGGGCTGCGTCCGCCGGATCGTGCTCGATGTCGCTCACGAAGCTGCGGTCGATCTTCAGTTTCGATAGCGGGAAGCGGCGCAGCGAGGACAGGCTGGACAGCCCGGTGCCGAAGCGGTCGATGGTCAGCTGCACCCCGCGTTCGCGCAGGGACTTCACGGTGTCGTCGAGCCGGTGGTTGCCGCGCATGATGGCGCCCTCGGTGATCTCCAGGTCGAGCCAGGCCGGCGCCAGGCCGGACTGCGCCAGCGCGGCGTCCACCGTCTCGAGCAGGCGGCCGTGCAGGAACTGGATGTCGGACAGGTTCACCGCCACCGTCACCACGTGGCCGGCGTCGCGCCAGGTGCGCGCCTGGGTGCAAGCTTCAACCAGCACCCATTCGCCGATCGGCACGATCAGGCCGCATTCCTCGGCCACCGGCAGGAACTCGTGCGGCAGCAGCAGCCCGCGCTCGGGATGGCGCCAGCGGATCAGCGCTTCCATGCCGATCACCTTGCCGGAGCCGACGTCGAGCTCGGGCTGGTACTCGAGCACGAATTCGCCGCGCTCGAGCGCCTGGCGCAGGCGCTTTTCCAGTTCGCCGCGCTCGAACACGCGCGCATTCATCTCGGGACTGAAGAAGCGGAAGCTGCTGCGGCCGTTCTGCTTGGCGTGGTACATCGCCACGTCGGCATGGTGCATCAGGGTGTCGACGTCGCCACCGTCGGTGGGGCAGATGGCGATGCCGATCGAGGCCGACAGCGTCAGCTGCTGCCCCGCCACCTCGAAGGGACGCGAGACCGCCCCCATCACGGCATTGGCGACGTGCGCGGCCTGGTCGACCCCGCCGATGTCGGCCAGCAGCACGACGAATTCGTCGCCGCCGAGCCGGCTGATGGTGTCGACCCGGCGCACGCAGCCGCGCAGGCGCGCGGCGACTTCGCGCAGCACCGCGTCGCCGGTCTGGTGGCCGTTGTTGTCGTTGATGGCCTTGAAGCGGTCGAGGTCGAGGAACAGGACGGCGAAGCTGTCGCGCTGGCGGCGCCAGGTGGCCAGCGCCTGGTGCATGCGATCGAGGAACAGGGCGCGGTTCGGCAGGCCGGTGAGGGTGTCGTGCTCGGCCTGGTGGCGCACCTGCGCCTCGGCGCGCTTGCGTTCGCTGATGTCGGAGAGCGTCGCCATGTAGCTGCTGGCGGCGCCGTGCGGGTCGCGGATGGTGGTAAGCGCCACCCAGGCGGTGTAGTGCTCGCCGTTCTTGCGCACGGCGGGCAACTCGCCCTGCCAGCGGTCGTTGCCGTCGAGCTGGGACCAGATGGTGTCGTAGAAGCCGCCTCTGCCGCCGCCGTCCTCCTTGTCCTTGTCCTCGCCCCAGGGCAGGCTGGCGAGCGTGGAGCCGATGATGTCGGCGGCGTCGAAGCCGGTGATGGCGCTGAAGGCCTGGTTGACCGCCTGCACCCGGTATTCGGCATCCATGACGATGATGGCTTCGTGCGCATTCTCGAACACCCGCGCCGCCTGGCTCAGGTTGTCTTCGACCTGCTTGCGCGCGGTGATGTCCACTTCCATGCAGAACACCTGCTGCGTGTGGCCGTCGCGCTTGACCGGGAAGTGGTTCGAATGCAGCCACAGGCGCCGGCCGGCGGCGGTCTCGATCCGCCAGTCGCGCGGCGCCGGCGCCTCGCCGTCGCGCCAGATGGCGGCGATGGTGTTGTCGAATTCGCGCTGCTGGTCGAGGTGGGACACCAGCTCGCGGAAGGGCTTGCCCAGCGCATGGCTGGCCGGGATGCCGAACAGCTGGGCGCAGGCATGGTTCCAGAAACGCACGATGCCGGCGCCGTCGCGTGAATGCACGGCCACCGCCGGCGCCAGTTCGATCGCCGTCACGAAACGGTAGAGCCAGTCGAGCGCCTGGCGGCCGGGGCCGTCGAGCTCGACGGCTTCAGGCAGGGCGCCGGCCGCCGCCGGATGCGGCGCAGCGGGCGCCTGGAGATGGTCCTGGACGTGGCGGACAGGATCGGCAGGCAAGTCCAGCCCGCGCGGCCCACTGGGCCAGCCCGTCGGGTCTCGCGCTTGTTCGCTCACGGAAGAATCCTTTTCTAACGGAAACAGTCATGCTTGCCATGACAATCCCGTCATTCTTCCCCGCCCTGCCACCCCGGCGTTTGCGAACACGCAAAAGCAGGCTTCGCCTGCATTTCGTCGCGCCCGGGCGGCATTCCAGACCCGCGTTTCGACCGCCCGTCGCATCCGGCTGGATGCGCTGGACGCGCCTGGCTATATTGGCATCATGCGCAAGGAGCTCCACCCTCTTCGCCAGGACGGAGCCCGAGCGCGAAGCATTCCATGCCGGCCCCGCGGACCTGCCTTCAGGCGGCGTCCTGCGGGGCCGCTTCGCCCTGCTCTGCCTGCGGCTGGCCGGTGCTGCCTTCCTCCGCCTCGCGCTTGGCGTCCTGCTTGCGCTTGGCCTTCTCTTCCGCCTTGCGCTTCTTTTCGAGCTCGCGCTGTCGCTTTTCGTACTGGAAATTCGTCCGTGCCATGTTCACCTCGTTAGCAGTGGATGTGAAGGGTGATGATCGGTGCTGCAGGCCCATTATGGCCCACCGCTTGCGCGACGGCTTGAATTAACCCCGCGGGTGGTGCTGGGCATGCAGGTGCTTGAGGCGCTCGCGCGCAACATGCGTATAGATCTGTGTGGTCGAAATGTCGGCGTGGCCCAGCAGCAGCTGCACCACACGCAAGTCGGCGCCATGGTTCAACAAATGGGTGGCGAAGGCGTGGCGCAGGGTGTGCGGCGACAGCGGTCCCCCGATGCCGGCCTTTTGCGCATGCTTCTTGATCAGGATCCAGAACATCTGGCGCGTCATCGCCCCGCCGCGGCCGGTGACGAACAAGGCGTCGTCGACCTGCCCGTTCAGGATGATGCCGCGCGCATTCCGCAGGTAGCGCTCCAGCCAGCTGCGCGCCTCCTGGCCGAACGGCACCAGGCGGGTCTTGCTGCCCTTGCCGGTGATGCGCAGCACGCCGTCATTCAAGCTGACTTCGACCAGTTTCAGGTCCACCAGTTCCGACACCCGCAGCCCGCTCGCATACATCAGCTCGAGCATGGTGCGTTCGCGCAGGCCCAGCGGCGTGGACACGTCCGGCGCCGCGAGCAGCGCCTCGACCTGGCTTTCGCTCAAGGTGTGGACGAAGCGGGTCGGCTGCTTGGCCGAAGCCATCTTCAGGCAGGGATCGATCGGGATCTGGTTGCGGCGCAGCGCCAGCCCATAGAAGCGTTTCAATACCGACAAGCGCCGGTTCGCCGAACTGGGGCGCGTGTCGGCGTGGCGTTCGGCGAAATAGGCGGCGATGTCCTCGGGCTGCACGGCAAGCAGGCTGGCGCGCTGCGGCCGCTTGGCTTCCAGCCAGCCGGCAAACAGCTTGAGGTCGCGGCGGTAGGCGTCGAGCGAATTTTTGGCCAGCCCCTGTTCCAGCCAGAGGGTGTCGCAGAACTCGTCGATCAGTCCCAGATCGATTGCTGCTGCCATGGGGATGCGGTGGCGCCTTCGTGGCGCAGCAGCCAGCGCTTGACGGACAGGTGGAAGCCGTTCTCGTCGTCCTGGTTCGAAAAGCCGCCCAGGCCGCCGGATGCGGTGACGCGGTGGCACGGGTTTATCAACGGGAACGGGTTGGCGCCGCAGGCCTGGCCGACCGCGCGCGGGGCCGAGCCGATCATCTTGGCCAGCTGGCCATAGGTCTTGACGCTGCCGCGCGGGATTGCGGAGATTTCGGACCAGACGCGGCGCTGGAACTCGGTGCCGGCCTCGAACAGCGGCAGGTCGAAGCGGAAGTCGGGGTCTTGCAGGTAGTGCGCCACCTGGACGGCGGCGGCATCGGCCACCTGATTATCGGCGGCTTTTTCCTGGAACGAAGGCTGTAGATAGACCAGTTCGCGGACACGGCCGTCAGTGGTGCGGATCCCGATGGCGCCGAACGGCGCCGGGACGATGGCGTTGAACAAGGTGCTTGCCTGGTCGGTCTTCATTCCAGCATCTTAACCGCTGGGATGGCGCCCGGCCACCCCCAGCCGGACTTCCGGCGAAAAAAAAGCGCACCCTGAGGTGCGCTCCAATTCGGGTCACGTCCCCGGCCGTTTAGCGGTGCTAACGGCTTCTGTAAAACGTGTGTCTCCTCGATTGTTCTCCGGTATGGATTACCGTGATTTTCTCTATGCTCCCCAAAACCGTGTGTGTTCTGTTCGCGTACGCACCATGTGGGTGCGAAGAGGCCCCATCATAACGCAAGCTTTTCGTGCAAACGTATCTTTTTGGCCACATTACCAAAAATTATTTTTAGATATGAAGAAAACGCATGAGCGTTCGCAAGGCCTGTCATGCAGCTGTCATAAGACGCTCTGGTCCAGCCTTATCTGGCGACCTCGCGCTGGATCGCCTGCACCACATCCTTGCCGATGCGCGCTTCCATCTGTGTGTACACCGGCTGCATGGCGCGCCGCCATTCGGCCTGCCGCTGCGGGCTGAGCGTATGGATGGTGGTGGTGCCGGCGCGCCGGATCGATTCCAGGGCCGCGTCGTTGGTACGCTGGGCAATGGTTTTCTCGTAGGCGGTGGCTTCCGTCATCGCCTTTTCCAGCGTCTTGCGGATCCCGCCCGGCAGGCCGTCCCAGAACTTCTTGTTGACGATGACGGCGTAGCCCAGGTAGCCGTGGTTCGACACCGTCAGGTGCTTCTGCGACTCGTGCATGCGCTGGGTGTACATGTTCGAGGGCGTGTTCTCGGTTCCTTCCACCACGCCGTCGCGCAGGGCCGGCGTGGTTTCCGAAAACGCCAGCGCCAGCGGCTGGGCGCCCAACGCACGCATCTGGACATCCAGCACCTTGGAGGCCTGGATGCGCATGCGCAGGCCGCGAAAATCGGACGGCGCCAGCAGCGGCTTGTTGGCCGACATCACCTTGAAACCATTGTCCCAGTAGGCCAGGCCGGTGATGCCCTTCGACTCGAGTTTACGCAGCAGGCCGCGCCCGATGCGCCCCTCCGTCACCGCATACAGCGCCTGCTTGGACGGGAAGATATACGGCAGGTCGAAGGCTTCGAATTCCTTCACGCCCAGCGGCGAAAACTTGGCCAGCGAGGGCGCCAGCATCTGCACCGCGCCCAGCTGCAGGGCTTCGAGCTCCTCGCGGTCCTTGTAGAGCTGGCTGTTCGGGTAGACTTGCACCTTCACCCGGCCGTGGGTCATCTGCTCGGCCAGGACCTTGAAGCGCTCGGCGGCGCGCCCTTTCGGCGTGTCCGGCGCGACCACGTGGCTGAACTTGATGATGATCGGCGCCTGCGCCCAGGCGGCATTGCCCGTGACGGCGAGCAGTGCGGCGGCGAGGAATCGGATCTGCGGGGCGGCGGTACGGTTCATCCTGGTCGGGAACGGGAATATGATGGGTGGGACCAGTCTGCGCGGCAGGCTTGCGGCGCGCCATCGTGGACTTCCACAATAGCCCGACAGTGTAACGAAGTACGGAGCATTAATGAAATTTCCCTTCACCCAGCAGCCGGACACGCAGCGTGCGCGCTCCTGGCGCTGGCTGGTGCCGGTCCTGCTGGTGCTGCTGTTCCTGGCGGTGCTGATCTGGCTGCCCTGGCAGGCGCGCCAGATGGAGCAGACCGAACGCCAGGAACAGCTGATCGCCGACACGCTCTGGGTCGAGCAGACCCTGCGCTTCGAGCTGGCGCGCAGCGAGGAGGCGCTGGCGGGGCTGGGCGCCGACCTGGTGTCGCGGCCGCAGCAGCAGCAGCTCACCCCGCAGGCGCTGCAGGCGCGCTTTCGCCAGATGTTCGAGAACGGCCCCGAACTGGTGCGCATCGTCTGGTATGACGCCGATGGCAAGGTCATGGCCAGCCACGGCCTGGAACCGCCCGCCGCCCTGCCCGCGCCGACCCGGCTGGCGGCCGAGGTGGCCGGCGCGACCAGGCGCGGCCGCTACAGCGAACCCTACGGCGCCAGCGATGCCACGCCGGGCGTGCTCGACTTCTACCTGCCGCTGTACGCCGGCGGCAAGCCGGCCGGCAGCCTGGTCGCCACCTACAGCCTGCAGACCCTGCTCGACGAAACGGTGCCCTGGTGGTTCGCGCAGGACAACGCCCTGACCCTGCTCGACCGCGAGGACGACCCGGTGGCGCGGCGCGCGGCGGGCGGCCCGGGGCGGGGGGTATATACGCACCGGCGCGAGCTCGACCTGCCGGGCGCGCTGGTGGTGCTGTCCACCGACAGCGTCAAGCGCGCGCCCCAGCTGCTGCCGAACCTGCTGGTGGGGTCGGTCATCGTGCTGGCCCTGGGCCTGGTGCTGAGCCTGGGCTCGCTGTGGCGCCACATCTCGCGCACGCTGGCGGCGGAACGGGCCTTGCGCCAGCAGATGGCCTTCCGCACCGCGATGGAAAACTCCCTGATCACCGGTCTGCGGGCACGCGACCTGGAAGGGCGCGTCACCTACGTGAACCGGGCCTTCTGCGAGATCGTCGGCCTGCCGGCCGAAGACCTGGTCGGCAAGAAGCCGCCCATGCCCTACTGGGCGCCGGAAGTCATGGCCGAGTATGAGGAGCGCTTCGCCGGCGTCCTGTCGGGCAACATCACGCCCCAGTTCGAGACCGTGTTCCAGCGCCCGGACGGCGTGCGCGTGCCGGTGCTGGTCTACGAGGCGCCGCTGGTGGATGCCGACGGCCGCCAGACCGGCTGGATGAGTTCGATCCAGGACATCACCGACCGCAAGCGCGCCGAAGAGCTCAACCGCCAGCAGCAGGAGAAGCTGGAAAACAGCGCGCGCCTGGCCACCATGGGCGAGATGTCCTCGATGCTGGCGCACGAGCTGAACCAGCCGCTGGCGGCGATCTCCAGCTACACGGCCGGCGCCCTCAACGTGCTGGAGCGCACCGGCAAGGCGGGCGAACCGGTGAATGCCGGCATGCTGCGGCACGCGCTGGAGCAGGCGCGCCAGCAGGCGCAGCGCGCCGGCCAGATCATCCGCAGCGTGCACGAGTTCGTGAAAAAGCGCGAGCCGCGCCGCGAGCCGGTCACCATCCCCAGCGTGGTCGAGGGTGTGCGCGCCCTGGTCGAGCTGCAGGCGCGCCAGGCCGGCGTCATCCTGCGCGTCGAGCTGCCGCCGCAACTGCCGAAGGTGGAGGCCGACCGCGTGATGCTGGAACAGGTGCTGCTCAACCTCACCCGCAACGCGATCGAGGCGATGGTCGACACCCAGCTCGACCAGCGCGTGCTGCGCATCGGCGCCGCCCACGCCGATGGCATGGTGTCGGTGTCGGTGATCGACCGCGGCCACGGCATCGCGCCGGAAGTGGCGGCCGGGCTGTTCTCGCCCTTCTACTCGACCAAGGCCGAAGGCATGGGCATGGGCTTGTCGATCTGCCGCACCGCGATCGAGTTCCACGGCGGCACGCTGACCCATGCGCCGAACCCGGGCGGCGGCACCATCTTCACGTTCTCGCTGCCGGCGCAAGCGGCGAGCGGGGCGCTGGGCTAAAATCCGGGTGCGGCCCTTGCCGCAGATGATCAAGAATACCGAGGACGGAGACCCACCACATGCTGCACATCGTCGACGATGAAGACGTCATCCGCGACGCGCTCGCCTGGCTGGCGCAATCGCGCGGCCTGGAAGCGCGCGGCTACGCCAGCGGCGAAGCATTCCTCGCCGCCGTCGGCGCGTCCGTCCCCGGCGCCGATGGCGCGCAGGGCGACTGCGTGCTGCTGGACGTGCGCATGCCCGGCATGAACGGCATCGCCGTTTTCGACCAGTTGGTAAAAAATGGCCTGAGCGCGCGCCTGCCCGTGATCTTCCTGACTGGCCACGGCGACGTGCCGATGGCGGTCGACTCGCTCAAGCGCGGCGCCTTCGATTTCTTCGAAAAACCCTTCAACGACAACGTGCTGATGGACCGCGTCGAGGAGGCGCTGGTCGCCTCGCGCAAGGCGCTCGATGCCGCCGCGGTGCAGGCGCGCCTGGCGACCCTGTCGGCGCGCGAACGCGAAGTGCTAGACCTGATCCTGGCCGGCATGATGAACAAGGTGGTGGCCGACAAGCTCGGGATCAGCATGCGCACGGTGGAGGTGCACCGGGCGCATATCTTCGACAAGATGCAGGTCAAGACTGCGGTCGAGCTGGCTGGCTTGCTGAAATAAAACGCCACCTTGGAACTTCCCGAAGCGCCCTCAATTGCTCTTCGTTCTCCTTCTTTTTCGCGCGGCAAGCGTCCCTGCGGTTTGAAGGAAGCCTTGTAAAATGAACCGGAACGCGACACGACCGCTGCATTCTGTGGCGATCGCGGAGCTATTGCATTTAGGAATTCTCATGAACGAAAAAACAGTTGCAGACAAGATGTTCCTGAGGACGGCGAAATCGATGCTGATCCTTAACGGACAAGCCAATCCCGGCGTGGCGGCGCAGATGCCGCAGCAGCTCGTCAAGGAAGGCGACGGTCCCTTCGACGTGATTCTGATGTTTGCGCTCAACCGCAAGGAGCTCGAGCAGTACCTGCCGATCGCCAAGGAACGCCTGGGCGAAAAGGGTTCCTTGTGGATCGCCTACCTGAAGCAGACCGCCTCCAAGGCCACCGACATCAACCGCGATTCGATCAATGCCTACGCCAAGGAAAACGGCATCACCGCGGTGGCGATGATCTCGATCGACGGCGACTGGTCCGGCCTACGCCTCAAGCGTATCGAGTAAAACGCCGTGCCGTGCGAGCGCCCAGCTTACATGCTCGCGCACCAGGCTTGAAGGGTGGCCGGCGCGTGCCCGCAAGGCCGCCACGATCGCCGCATCACCCTTGCCGGCTGCGCTGGCGGCGGCATTGCCCAGCCCCACCGCCAGGTTGCGCAGCCAGCGCTCGTGGCCGATACGCCGGATCGGACTGCCTTCCATCCGGCGGTTGAATTCCTCCTCTTCCCACCCGAACAGGTCGACCATGCCGGCGTCGCCCAGGCCATTTCTCTCGTCGAAGTCGGGTAGCGACGCGCGCTGCGCGAACTTGTTCCACGGGCAGGCCAGCTGGCAGTCGTCGCAGCCGTAGATGCGGTTACCGATCAGGGGGCGCAAGTCTTCCGGGATGGCGCCCTTGAGCTCGATGGTCAGGTAGGAAATGCAGCGCCGCGCGTCCAGCCGGCCGGGGCCGAGGATGGCCTGGGTCGGGCAGACCTCGATGCAGGCCTGGCACCCGCCGCAGTGGGCGCCGGTGGGCGGATCGACGGGCAGCGGCAGGTCGACCAGGATTTCGCCGATGAAGAAGGTGGAGCCGGCCGCGCGCGACAGCAGCAGCGTGTGCTTGCCGCGCCAGCCCAGGCCGGCTTTCTCCGCCAGCGGCAGTTCCATCACCGGCGCCGAGTCCGTGAATACGCGATAGCCCAGCTCGCCAACGGCCGCCTTGACCTTCTCGGCCAGGGCCTGCAGGCGGTTGCGCAGCACCTTGTGGTAGTCGCGGCCGCGCGCATACACCGAGACCACGGCGGCGCCGGGTTCCAGCTGGCGCGCGTGTTCCTCGAGACGCCAGTCCTCGCCGCGGGACATCGGCAGGTAATCCATGCGCGCGACGATGGCGCGCACCGTGCCCGGCACCAGCTCGCTTGGCCGCGCACGCTTCATGCCGTGGCTTGCCATATAATCCATCTCGCCATGGCAGCCGGCATCGAGCCAGGCCTGCAAGCCGGCTTCCGCATGCGCCAGGTCGACGTCCGCGATGCGCACGTCGGCAAAACCGAGTTCCGCGCCCCATGTCTTGATGGTGCGTGCGAGCTCGTACAGGTCGGGTGGGGATGTCAGCATGGCGGGATGAACAACATGGCGACAGCGGTCGCTTAACACGCTATTTTATTCGATGCAGCCTTTCAAAGCCTACTTGCCCGACGAATCCGCGACCGCCGCATTGGGTGCGGCGCTGGCGCGCGCGCTCCAGCCCGGCCTGGTGATCTACCTGCACGGCGACCTCGGCGCAGGCAAGACGGCGCTCACCCGCGCCATGATCCAGGCGGCCGGGCACAAGGGCACGGTCAAGAGCCCGACCTACACGCTGTCCGAGCCCTACCGCGTGCAGGTCGATGGCCAGGATGTCGACATCATCCACTACGACCTGTACCGGATGTCGAGTCCCGAGGAATTCCTGGACGCGGGCTTCCGCGAAGACTTCGACGGCAGGAATATCTGCATCGTCGAATGGCCCGAAAAAGGCGAGCCGGTGTTGCCCTCACCCGACGTTCGAATCTTGCTTGACGTCAGCGGTCTCGGCCGTGAGGTAGAATTGCAGCCGTTGACTCAACCAGGCCTGCTATGTCTCGACCGCCTCGCCTACCCTCCGCCGACTCCCTGATTCCTGGTTCGCCGCGCCGCCGCACCCTGCTCAAGGCCGGCGGCACGCTGCTGCTTTCCGTGATCGCCCCGCTGCCGGCTAGCGCCGCGCAGATCCTGGCCGTCCGTGTCTGGCCCGCGCCCGACTACACGCGCGTGACGCTGGAAAACGACAGCAACCTCAAGACCGAGCACTTCCTCCTGTCCGACCCGCCGCGCATGGTGGTGGACATCGACGGACTGGGCCTGAACAGCACCCTGAAGAGCCTGGTCGCCAAGATCGAATCGAACGACCCCTACATCAAGCAGGTAAGGGTCGGCCAGAACCGTCCGAACGTGGTGCGCCTGGTGTTCGACCTGAAAGAAGAGATCAAGCCGGAAGTGTTTACGCTGGCGCCGGTGGCCGGCTACCAGCACCGCCTGATCTTCGACCTCTATCCGACCAAGCCGGTCGATCCGATCGCCGCGCTGATCGAAAAGGGCGACTGGTTCAGCGAGGCGCCGACCTCGGCGGCTGCCGGCAGCGCCAATCCGGCCTCGCCCCTGCCGGCCACGCCGCCGGCCCAGACCGGCGCCGCTCCGGAAGCCATCGCCAAGCTGGAATCCGAGATGTCGGCCCTGGACGGCACCCCGCCGCCGCAGCCGGTACAGCCGACGCCGTCGAAGGCCGGCGCCAAGGCTGCGCCGCCGAAGGTGGTGCGCATGGTCACCATCGCGCTCGACCCGGGCCACGGCGGCGAGGACCCCGGCGCGATCGGCGCCAACGGCAGCCGCGAGAAGGACATCGTGCTGGCCGTGGCCAAGCGCCTGAAGGCCAAGCTCGAGCAGCTGCCGAATACCCGCGTGATGCTCACCCGCGACGGCGATTACTTCGTGCCGCTCGGCCAGCGCGTGCAGAAGGCGCGCAAGGTGCAGGCCGACCTGTTCGTGTCGATCCACGCGGACGCCTGGATCTCGCCGACCGCGCGCGGCTCCTCGGTGTTCGTGCTGTCCGAAAAGGGCGCCAGCTCGAGCGCGGCGCGCTGGCTGGCGAACGACCAGAACAAGGCCGACCTGGTCGGCGGCGCCAACTTCGCGGTGCAGGACAAGCAGATCGCGAGCGTGCTGTTCGACCTGTCGACCACGGCCCAGATCAACGACAGCCTCAAGCTCGGCAAGGCCGTCCTGAGCGAAATCGGCGGCATCAACCGCCTGCACAAGGCCTCGGTCGAACAGGCCGGCTTCGCAGTGCTGAAAGCGCCTGACATCCCGTCGATTCTGGTGGAAACTGCATTCATCTCGAACCCGCAGGAAGAAGCCAAGCTGCGCGACGAAGGCTACCAGAACCAGCTGGCCGAGGCCATCACCAATGGCATCAAGCGCTATTTCGCCGACAACCCGCCAATGGCCAAGAGCCGCCAGACCTGACCCTTTTTGACCATGACCCTCGCCACCCACACCACCTACGGGCAGTTGCCCGCGATCCGGATCCAGGCGCCGGACGGCGCCGAAGCCACCATCACCCTGTACGGCGCCCACCTGGTTTCCTGGAAGGGCGCGGACGGCCGGGAACGCATGTTCATGAGCGAGAAATCGGTGCTCGACGGCAGCAAGGCCATCCGCGGCGGCGTGCCGGTGATCTTTCCGCAGTTCGCCGAACGCGGCAAGGGCATGCGCCACGGCTTTGCCCGCGTGAGCAACTGGCGCCTGGAAGACAGCGGCCAGGAAGACGGCGCGGCCTGGGCCAGCTTCGACCTGGCTTCGGGCGACCTGCCGACCACCCTGGCCGACGCCTGGCCGCACACCTTTGCCCTGTGCCTGCGCGTGGCGCTGCGCGCCAACGAACTGGACATGAGGCTCACCGTGCGCAACCTGGGCGCCGCGCCCTTCCCCTTCGCGGCGGCGCTGCATACCTACCACCTGGTGCCGGACGTGTGCGAGGTGCGCATCGAGGGCATCTCCTCGGACGAGATCTCGATCATCGACAAGCTCGACGAGGTCTATCCGCACGTGGCGGGGCGCGCCCAGCTGGCCACCAGCGCGGGAACGCTGGTGCTGGAACAGAGCGGCTTTACCGATGCGGTGGTGTGGAACCCGGGCGCGGTGGACGCGGCGGCGCTGCCGGACATGGAGAACGGCGAGTACAAGCGCTTCGTGTGCATTGAGCCGGCCGTGCTCGATCCGGTGACGCTGGATGCAGGGCAAAGCTGGACCGGGACCTACCGCGTCAGCTGATGAATCAGGTCTGGGGTCAGGTCTGACATTCGGACACGGACTGAGCAATACAATCAAGTAATGCTCGAGTTCGTGTCCAAATGTCAGACCTGACCCTCATGTTATTCAGTTCGATTCCTTGATCATCCTGCCATTGCTCTGCTGGATCGGCCGCGCATTGAGCGGATACAGGCGCGAGAACAGCGCCATCTGCGCCGGCGAGGCCTGCATGGTCTGCTTCATCACGATCCACAGCACGTCCTCGGTGCACGGCGGTTCGGTGAGCGAGCCCATATAGGTGAAGTACTCGCGCTTTTCCGGCAGCGCCTCGCTCGGGTCGATCAGGATCGAGGGCGACACGGTCTGGTGCTTTTCCAGCGGCAGGTGGTTCCACACCGTCTGGATCAGGGAATTGGCCTTGCCGCGCTCGAGCAGCACGGCCAGCACCAGCAGCTTGCCTTCATAGCTGCGGTGCACCAGGTGGATCACCATCTCGGTGCCCTTGCCGTTGATGCGCTCTTCCGACGGGCGGTGGAAGTGGAACTGCTGCAGCTCGTAGGCCATGTTGCCGACCGTGAGGAAGTTGCCGCCGCCGACCGTCACCTGGATGGTGTGGCCGTTGTCGATCTCGCTGAACGAGCTCGGACGGTAGTCGAAAGCGATCTGCTCGAGGTCGACCTTGATGCCGTCGCGCAGGTCGATCGGCGACTGGCGCTTGCCGGTATTGCACTGGGCCCAGTTCGAGTTGATGTTCGACCAGTTGGCCGGGCCGTACTCGCCTTCGTAGCTCCAGTGGGTGCCGTTCTTCGGCTTGTTGGCGGCGGCGATCGCGGCTTCGGCTTCCTTGCGGCGCTTCGCCTCGGCCGCTTTTCTCGCCTTGGCTGTCGCGGCGGCGCGGGCCGCCTGCTGCTCGCGCAACTGGGCCAGGCGCTCGGCGATACGCACCGAGAGGTCGACTTCCGACTGTTCCTCGTCGGCGGCTGGCGCCGGCGCCGGGCGGGCTGCCGCGGCGCTGCGGGCATCCGCGGCGGCGGCCAGGGCCTTCATGTCCGGCTTGACCGAGCTTGGCACGGGCTTGCCTTCGAGGATGGCCTTGACGGTGGCCGTCTTGCCATCGGTGGGCTTGGGAGCGGGGTCGCTCGCGCTTGCGGAAGCCATGACAAGGCTGCAAGCCAACAGGGCGATGAGGTGGCGCATGAGAATCCAGGGAGTGTCTGTCCTCATGCTTATCGGCAATAAGCACGGCAAACTTGAGTGTGCTGGAACAAGAACGCCCCGAAAAATCGGGGCGCTGCCAGGATGGCAAGGCGTCGACCTTACCGGCTCAGCATGTTGCGGCCGAATTTATACAGGCCGCCGATCGCCAGCGGCACCATCGCCGCTGAGATGCCGACCAGCACGATTTCGGTCAGGTGTTCCTTGACCACCGGGACGTTGCCGAACAGGTAGCCGGCAGTGACCAGGCTGCCCACCCACAGCACCGCCCCGGTCACGTTGAACAGCTGGAAGCGGGCCAGCGTCATCTCGGATACGCCGGCCACCAGGGGCGCGAAGCTGCGCACCACCGGCACGAAGCGCGCCACGATGATGGTCTTGCCGCCATGCTTCTCGAAGAAATCGTGGGTGCGGCGCAGCGCGTCCTTGTTGATCCAGCGGTAGTTGTGCGTAAACACGCGCTGGCCGATGGCCCGCCCGACGTAGTAGTTCACGGTATTGCCGGTCACCGCGGCCACGATCAGGAGCGCCATCAGGAGCGCGAAGTTCATCTGGCCGGTGGCGCAGAAGGCGCCCGCGATGAACAGCAGGGTGTCGCCGGGGAGGAAGAAGAACAGGACCAGTCCGGTTTCGCAAAACACGATCGCGAACAGCACGATGTAAACATAGGTTCCGTACTGGGCCAGGAGCGCGCCCAGCGTCCTGTCGACATGCAGGAGCATGTCGAATAACTGCATCAGATCCATCATCTTCCTAGAGGTTAGCCGCGCATCATACCACCAGTTACCCTCCCGGCATGCGAGACCATCGGACGGCTTTACCTTCCGACCACATTCCCGCACAATCGCCGGGATAAGCAATCGATAACACACCTGGAGACTGCATGACCGCTTCGTTCAAGGCATCACGCCTGGCCCTCGCCGCCCTGGCCCTGCTGGCCGCCGGCAGCGCCGCCGCCGCCCCTGCCAAGCCAGAAAAGGAACTGCCGCCGAAACCCTCGCTGGCCGACGTGCTCAAGGCCTCCAAGCCGGCCGACTGGCGCGCGCTGGACCCGGAAAACACCCTGTACATGGACCTGCCGACCGGCCGCGTGGTCATCGAACTGGCTCCGAGCTTTGCACCGAATACCGCCGCCAACATCCGCGCCCTGGTGCGCGAGAAGTACTTCGACGACCTGTTCATCATCCGCTCGCAGGACGGCTTCGTGGTGCAGTGGGGCGACCCGGACGAGGAGAACCCGAAGCCGTTCAAGGCCGCCAAGACCATCAAGGCCGAGTTCACCGCGCCGATCAAGTCGGCCGGCAGCTTCACCCGGCTGAAGGACGGCGACGTCTACGCGCCCCAGGTCGGACACGTAGAAGGCTTCCCGGCCGCGCGCGACCCAGGCAGCGGCCAGACCTGGCTGGTGCACTGCCCCGCGATGATCGGCGTGGCGCGCGACACCGGTTCTGACACCGGCAACGGCTCGCAGCTGTACGTCGTCACCGGCCACGCGCCGCGCCACCTCGACCGCAACATCACCGTGGTGGGCCGGGTCGTACACGGCATGCCGCTGCTCTCCAGCCAGCCGCGCGGCACCGGGGCCGCCGGCTTCTACGAGAAGCCGGAGCAGCGCATGCCGCTCAAGCTGGTGCGCCTGGCGGCCGACGTGCCGGAAGCCGAGCGCAGCAAGCTGGAGGTGATGCGCACCGACAGCGCCACCTACCAGGCCGTGGTCGAGGCGCAGCGCAACCGCGGCGGCCCGTGGACCAAGGTCGCGGCCGGCAAGATCGACCTGTGCAATGCGCCGATTCCGGTGCGGGAGCGGTAGGGTGGGCGGGTTTCCCGCCCACGCGTTCAAACAGTGCATGCGTCGCCATTAGGCATCCATAAGTTGAGCGCGCGCGCGATATAATTTGGCGATGAACGCGCCCGCTCCCACCCATCGCCCGATCCAGCAACTCCCTGACCAGCTCATCTCCCAGATCGCCGCCGGCGAAGTGGTCGAGCGGCCATCTGCCGTGGTCAAGGAGCTGCTGGAAAACGCCCTCGACGCGGGCGCGACCCAGATCACCGTGCGCCTGGAAGAAGGCGGCGTCAAGCGCATCGCCATCACCGACAACGGGCGCGGCATCGAGCCGGACCAGTTGCCGCTGGCGCTGGCGCGCCACGCCACCTCAAAAATCGCCTCGCTGCACGACCTCGAGCACGTCGGGACGCTTGGCTTTCGCGGCGAGGCGCTGGCCTCGATCGCCTCGGTGGCCGCGGTGCGCATCACCTCGCGCACGCCGAACGCCGCCCACGCCTACGAAATCGTCGGCTCGCACGAGGGCACTGTGGCCCCATCCTCGGGCGCCTTCGGCACCACCATCGATGTACAGGACCTGTATTTCAATACCCCGGCGCGTCGCAAGTTCCTGAAGTCCGAGCAGACCGAATACGGCCACTGCGCCGAGGTGGTGCGCCGCATCGCGCTGTCGCGTCCGGACGTTTCGTTCAGCCTGACGCACAACGGCCGCACCATCGACCACTGGAACGTGAGCGAAGCGGCCAAGCGCAGCGGCCAGATCCTCGGCAACGACTTCGCCGAGGCGCGCCTGGCGCTGGACGAATCCGCCGGTCCGCTGCGCCTGCACGGCTACGTCGGCCTGCCGACCGCGTCGAAAGCGCGCGCCGACGGCCAGTTCTTCTACGTGAACGGGCGTTTCGTGCGCGACAAGCTCCTGGTGCACGCGGTGCGCGCGGCCTACCAGGACGTGCTGCACGGCGACCGCTTCCCCTGCTACGTGCTGTCGCTCGACCTCGATCCGGCGCTGGTCGACGTCAACGTCCACCCGTCGAAGATCGAAGTGCGCTTCCGCGACAGCCGCGCGGTGCACCAGTTCGTGTTCCACGCGGTGCAGCGCACCCTGGCGCAAACCTCGGCCACCGCCCACGGCAGCGCGCCGGCGCCGATTTCCGCCGCCGAAGTCAAACCCACCGGCACGCCGGTGTGGGCGCCGCGCCCGCACGAGCAGACCTCCTTCGGTGCGCAGCTCGCGCCGACTTTCTCGCCCTCGCCCTTCGCGCCGGGCAGCCGCTGGGACGATCCGCGTCCGCAAGCGTCGAGCGGCGGCGTGGCGCAGCGTCTTGAATCCTATGGCGCCCTGTTCGCCGCCGGCGGAGCGGCCAAGGCCGAGGCCCCGGTCGGCGTGCCCTTGTCAAACTCCGAGCGCCCGCTGTCGAACGAGGACTTCCCGCTCGGCTTCGCCCTGGCCCAGCTGCACGGCATCTACATCCTGGCCCAGAATACCAAGGGCCTGGTGCTGGTCGACATGCACGCGGCCCACGAACGCATCCTGTACGAGCAGATCAAGAACGCGCTGGACGCGCGCCTTGATGGCGAAGAGCTGCAGGTGCAGCAGCTCCTGATTCCGGTGACCTTCTACGCCGACGCCATCGAGGTGGCGACCGCCCAGGACCACGGCGAGACCCTGAAGACGCTCGGCTTCGACATCGCCGCGCTGTCGCCCACCACGCTGGCGGTGCGCACCGTGCCGACCCTGCTGAAGAACGCCGACGCCCAGACGCTGGCGCGCGACGTGCTGCGCGACGTGCGCGAATTCGGCGGCTCGCGCGTGCTGATCGAGCGCCGCAACGAGCTGCTCGGCACCCTCGCCTGCCACACGGCGGTGCGCGCCAACCGCATCCTTTCGATCCAGGAGATGAACGCGCTGCTGCGCCAGATGGAAATCACCGAGCGCTCCGACCAGTGCAACCACGGCCGCCCGACCTGGGTCCAGCTCGAAATCTCGGCACTCGACAAACTCTTCCTGCGCGGGCAGTAATCAAGATGAGCAATACGAAACCGATGGCCGTGGCCATCATGGGCCCGACCGCGTCCGGCAAGACCGCGGCCGCGCTGGCGATCGCCAGGACCCGTCCCGTCGAGATCATCTCGGTCGACTCGGCCCTGGTCTACCGCGGCATGGACATCGGCACCGCCAAGCCTAGTCCCGAGGAGCTGGCGGCGGTACCGCACCACCTGATCGACATCATCGACCCGCTGGAAGCCTATTCGGTGATGCAGTTCCGCGAGGACGCGATCCGCCTGGTGGGCGAAATCAGCGCGCGCGGCGCCCTGCCCCTGCTGGTGGGCGGGACCATGATGTACTTTAAAGGCCTGACCGACAGCCTGGACGAGCTGCCGACCGCCGACCCGGCCCTGCGCGCACGGCTCGATGCAGAGGCGGCGCAGATCGGCTGGCCCGGCATGCATGCCAGGCTGCGCACGCTCGACCCGGTGACCGCCGAGCGCCTGAAGCCCAACGACGCGCAGCGCATCAACCGCGCGCTGGAGATCATCGCCCTGACCGGCAAGCCGATGTCCGAACTGCTGGGCAAGCGCGAGAAGCCCGAGCTGCCGTTTGACTTGATCTCGTTCGCGCTGGAACCCTCGGACCGCGCCGTGCTGCACCAGCGCATCGCGCAGCGCTTCGACGCCATGCTGGGCGAGCGCGACGACGAAGGGCTGGTGGCGGAAGTGGCGCGCCTGCGCGCGCGCGGCGACCTGACGCCTGCTCTACCGTCGATCCGCTGCGTCGGCTACCGCCAGACTTGGGACTACCTCGAGGGCAAGATCGACCGTGCGGAGCTGCGCGAACTGGGCATCATCGCCACGCGCCAGCTGGCCAAACGCCAGATCACCTGGCTGCGCGCGATGCCGGAGCGGATCGTGATAGACTGCCTTGGTACGGACCCGACGGGCGAGCTGATGGATCGGCTGGCTCAGTTGGAAAAATGACATTGGCGCGAGATTTTTGCGTCGCAGATCGGCGTCCAGCCTTGACAGGCGGCGCGCCGGCATCGATAATGCCTGCCGTTGCGGTGATATAGCTCAGCTGGTTAGAGCACAGCACTCATAATGCTGGGGTCGGTGGTTCAAGTCCACCTATCACCACCACAGAATTCCAAACGGATGGCCTGACTCGCGCAGTCGGGCCATTTTGTTTTACCCGCTTTCGGTGATATAGCTCAGCTGGTTAGAGCACAGCACTCATAATGCTGGGGTCGGTGG